>Ga0208899_1000431_pt1 | contig 31280 bp, 55 predicted proteins | sample VirMetDEL_Nov_24_FD_184518 | JGI IMG/M metagenome (GOLD analysis project Ga0208899, IMG submission 184518) | Aqueous microbial communities from the Delaware River and Bay under freshwater to marine salinity gradient to study organic matter... | ecosystem: Environmental > Aquatic > Marine >... | reverse complement strand
ACACAACTGCAGCAGAACAATCATCTACAAGTAGATGGAATGGAACTGAACCAACTTCTTCTGTTTTTTCAGTAAATACTCATGGCTCAGTAAATGGAAGTGGAGATACTTACATAGCCTACTGCTTCGCAGAGAAACAAGGTTATAGCAAGTTTGGTTCTTACGTTGGTAATGAAAGTACAAATGGTTCATATATTTATTTGGGATTTAAACCCTCATTCGTTCTATTTAAAAAGACAACTGGAAGTGCAGGCGATTGGCAACTTTGGGATAATAAAAGAGACCCTATAAATCCAGTAGAAAAAGCAATGCACCCTAATGCTAATGGTGGGGCATCAACAGACCAAGACATAGATTTTTTAAGTAATGGTTTTAAATTAAGAAGCAATACGTCTCATTTAAATGCAAGTGGAGTAGTTTTTATATATATGGCATTTGGTCAATCATTAGTAGGTTCAAACAATGTACCATGTACAGCGAGGTAAATAGAATATGACAAAAGCAAGAGACATAGCAGACATAGCAAGTAATCTTTCAGCCAATGCTGGTAAAGCAATCCTGGTTAAAGATGATGGATCTGAATTAATATTCGGTAATGCCAGCTCAGCAGAGGTTTATGGCTTAGTTAAAAATGGCAACAATTTGAATGTTATTACTACAAATCAAGGAGCAGATAATATTTCAAATACTACTTACAATAGTTTTGATGAAACTATCTTTGCAGCAAGTGGTTTTGTTTTTAGCATTAATTCAAGCGGCAATCTTATAGCTACTATCTAGAACAATAAATGTTCTAGTTTTTATTACAGGCTATTTACTATAAAGGAGAAAATATGAGTACATTAGATTTGGGAAAAATTAAACTGGTATGGCGTGGACCATACGATAACTCAACTGCATACACACCAGACGATGTTGTGTCTAGCGGAGGGTCAAGCTATATTTGCATCCTCGCATCAACTGGCAATGCTGTCACTAACACGACTTACTGGAATGTATTAGCTCAAGCTGGAACGGATGGAACAGATGTAGGAACAACTTTAACTACCCAGGGAGATATTTTATATCGTGATGGTAGCGGATTACAAAGACTAGCTGCGGGTACTTCTGGTCAAGTTTTACAAACTGGTGGCTCTGGTGCTAATCCAAGTTGGGGAACAGTATCATCTGACTTTGTAAGATTAGGAACAACTACTTTATCTTCTGGTGCAAATGCTATCGTTTTAGATAGTATTTTTAGTTCAACATACGAAGCATATAGAATAAATATTATAAATTATAGAACAAACCAAGGTAATGGACAACCTAGAATACTTTGGCGAGCAGGCTCTAGTGATATAAGTGAAAACTGGTCATCAGTTTATAACTATACTTATGGAAATTGGAATAGCACTAGCGGTAGTCTTGGTGGTGGTTATAAAAAATATACTACTGAAGGTGGTTACATTGGAAATACTTGGGATTTTCCTGATGAAGGAAATCATTTTTCTTATGATATATTTTTATCAGATGGTCAAAAACCAACAATGTATGGTTTTTCTACTGGAAAACAACTTTCAAGTGATGCGGGTACACACTGGTTAATGTATGGTTCTATGATGAGTGCTACTGATGTTAATATGGGAAGTAGCTCGCATACTGGAGTTAAAATATATGCCATGAACTCTGCAACAATTCAAGCAGGTTGTAAAATGGTAGTTTATGGAATGAAACATAGTTAAGGAGATAAAATGAAAATATGTATTAATAATGTTATAAGAGATATGACACCTGCTGAAGAAGAAGCACATAACAAACTTTGTGAGATTGCTTCTGCAAATGCAGTAGAAGAACAAACAGCTCAAGAAAATTTAGCAAATCTTAAAGCTAGTGCTAAAGCAAAGTTAATAGCTGGAGAAGCTTTAACTGCGGAAGAGGCAGATACAATAGTTTTATAATTCAATGAAAGTGTTGCTGACTATGATTATGTGCAGCAACATACATTCAATGTGTTTAGATCCACATCCTCTTTCTTACCATGACACTATGTATGATTGTCTAATGAGTGGTTATGAAGAGGCATCCAAAAAACAAATAGAAGTAGGTAAGGAAGACACTAAAAAATATGAGGTGTTTGTAAAGTTTTCTTGTACCTGGGAGCAAACAAATAATGCGTAAACGTAAAACAACTACTAAGAATCAAGAAGATATGAATGCTTTAAAAATATCTTACCATGAAAAGGTTTGCCAGGAGCGCATGAAAACTATTTTTAAAGTATTAGATGAAATGCGAAAAGACGTTAAAGAATTAAAAGCCGATATGAATCGGGGTAAAGGTGCCGCTGCAATTATAATATTAATTGGAGGTTTACTTGGCTCGATCTTTTACTACTTCACGAAATAGAAACACCGCTGCCGTAGGCTTATCGAATGAGCTGCTTGCTCAATCTCATTTTGCAAAGGATCCAAACTTAATTGTTTTCGTTCCTGCAGGTGGTCTTGGACCAATCGATATACTTACGCTTAACATCAAAACAGGGGAGTACCAAGCTTATGACGTTAAGACTCAAAACTATCGAAGATCTGGAACAAAGATCTATCGAGCTAAAACAAAAGAGCAAAATAAACTAGGTGTCAAAATTCTTAACTTTGACCCGAGAAAGGATAAATGATTTATGGAAGATGTTAAAGAAAGAATCCGACAACATGAGGGGTTTAGGCGTTCTGTCTATTCCGATAGCTTGGGTTTCGCTACTATTGGTTATGGTCATTTGGTATTACCTACCGATAACTTTGTTGAGGGTGTGGAGTATTCTAAAGAAGAGCTTGATGCTGTGTTTGATAAAGACTTTCAAATTGCTCTCACTTCTGCTGATGAGCTGTTGGAAGAAATAGATCCTAACGAAAAATTTACTACAATTAGAGGATTGATTTGCGAGATGTGTTTCCAGCTGGGAAAACCTCGAGTATCTAAATTTAAAAAAATGTGGGAGGGTATTAGAGCTGCAGACTATAATAAAGCTGCGGATGAGATGATTGATAGTGCCTGGCATAAACAAACAACTAAAAGATGTGAAGAGTTAGCTGGCATAATGAGGAGCTGCGCATCATGATCCATCTATTAAAAATATTTAATAATCCTGTCACAAAACTTGTATTAAATAAAGGATCTGAATATTTAAAACATCGTGCAGAGAAAGTTAAAACAATTAGAGCTGCTGAAATAGAGGCAGCTAAAGATACAGATCTAGCTAGAATCAAAAGCCAGGATAACTCGATTAAAGATGAGGTGTTAATGTTTTGGCTAATCGGTATGTTAAGTACAGGTTGGTTCCCTGCTACTAGAGATAACTTTAGAGAGTGGGTATCGATTATTAATGATTTGCCAGACTCAGTTTGGTATCTGGTTATTATAGTTTTTACTGCAAGCTTTGGTTCCAAAGTCACTAAGTCTGTTCTTGATCGAAAGAAAAAGTAAATGGCTCGTATCAAGTTTGATATTACTAAACAGCCACACGAACGGATCCCAAAGAAAACAAGTATTGGCAGACGACCCAAATTCTCAAGTATGAATAAACATAAGAAGAGATCTTGGAAAGCAAAGAATAGAGGTGGAATGTGAAAAATATTAAGTTATCTGAAAATACTGGAATACAACTTCCAGCTAAAAATTTAATAGCTATTGTAGCTGGTGCAATTTTAGCAACAGTTTCTTTCTTTGAATTAGAAAATAGAATTAGCTCATTAGAAACTGCTGATACTTTATTTCAAGCTGATCTTTTAAAAAAGGCTGAGCAAGAACCTAAGAACCTAGAGATGTATATGTTGATTGAACATCTTGCGGGACAAATAGAAAGTATTGAAAAAGAGATTGAGGCAAGCAGATATAACAAAGTTAATATCGATCACATAAAAGAACAAGTAAACGTTCTACAAAAACAAATAGATAAATTAAGAAACGGAAGTCATTAAATGGAACAAACAATTATAGCTTTACTTCTCCTGGTCAACAATGAGATTAAGGAGGCAAGATTGCAGCCAGATTTAAGTACCTGTTTAAAAGGTAAAAGAATTGCAAACAGAAATATTTCAGACAATGTAGAATATAGATGTATTAAATCAAAAGCTGAGCTTGAAAAAAATATTGATGGCTCATACTCAATTAAAAAACTTATAGTAGAATAATGATAGATAGATTTTTATATAATTGCTTTGCAGCTCTAGACACTTTTTCTAATTTCTTATTTGGTTGGATGGAACCCAAGTATTGTAAGTGCAATATTAATACTGGATCCAAAAGAAAATGTAAGAGATGTGGATGCAAAAGAAAACACAAATAAACTTGTGTTAGACTTGTGTTAAAATCGTGTTTCAAACTGAAACATGATTGTAAAATAAAGCTTATTGTATAGGTATATTTGCTAATACTTTTTAATCTAAAACAGGTTGTTTCTGTTGATACAAAATAATAGTATTAGATTTAAGAGTCGGTTTTCTAAACCGAGGGTCGGAGGTTCGAATCCTCCAGGGCGCGCCATTTATCTAACTTTTTTTATTTGGTAAATTAATTTGTGTAAGAATTGTGTTAAGCGGGGATAAGAATCCCCGCCTTTTTTTTTGCTATAAACTTATGCAAATTTTTTATTATCTTCTTCAATATAACTATCTGCAACTGGCTCTTTAAAAGTATTTTGATAAGCCATTTCTAAAAGTATTTTGATAAGCCATTTCTTGTTCAAGCTTTGGCAGAACAGGAGCGTAATTATTCTGCAGCCTTTGCTCTTCCTCGATATTAAGATCTATTTCTTTCCACTTCTTGTAGATCATGCCGTGTTTTGTATGGTCTATATCGGCAAGTAGATCCTCTGGTTTACCAGCAAAAAATTTATTAATATCGTATCCCTCAGTTTTACATAAGAAGAATAGCCTATCAGCTGATATGCCGTTGGCAGCTTTCTCGTACTTCTGTATCTGTTGGAACGTTAAGTTTTGTTTTTCTGCTATCTTAGATTGAGTCTTAACATTTGGGATCGCTTTCTCAGATCCGTCTCCATGTTTAATGATCTTATCTAAGTGTCTTAATGCAAACATAACTTTTGCTATATTTGCTTTCTCAAGTAGTATTGCGCTAATAATCATTAGCTCCTCCATTGGTTATTAGATTATTTAGTGCAGCGGTTCTTTTGTTTTTATTCAAATCAGATAAAGGCTTTTGATAGAAACCTTTAAATGTTTTCAATTCTTTTTCCCATCCATATCTTGCAGCGAATGAGGCATCATCCAAGACTCTCTTAGCGTACATAACTGATGCGCTAAACTTTCTAAAAGGAGAGGCTCCCTTGTGCCATTCGACTCCAACTCTAGCAGCTGCTTTCTTAACTATACTTGCAGCATATTCTTTTCTGTATGGAAAGACTCTTCTGTATTGTCTAGCAAAAGTCTTAGGATTAATTTGTATATCCATCCAAGCTTTTAATAACTGATATAATGTTGCAGTTATCTGAACTTGTCTTTTTCTTTTATCTGTCTTTAGATAGTTTGGTCTAAAATTACTATCTCCATCTAGTGAATGCTTAACATCGATCACATAGAATCCTTGCTCTTCATCTTGGTAAACATCCTCGTAGCAAACACCAAGAGCTGCGCTTAGCTCTATTCCAGTTTCTGCTAACATGTGGACCCATGCTTTTTTACCTGGGTGTGTTTCTGAATTAATCATATTAAAGACTTCATTAGATTTAGGCAGCCAGTTATCTTTAGGTGCAGCTCTGTTTTCTAATTGTCTAGGATGAAACTCAAATGCTAAGATCTCTTCAATCTCAATGTTCCATTCCTGGTCTTTACAAAAGATCAAAAAGTTTTTGAAATATCTTAATGCTCTATTAACTACAAGCTTACCTATCTTTTCCTTGGTTCTGATACCATTGGATACCTTACAGCTTGTTAGTAAGCCATGCTTGGTGCTTAGAGCGCCATGTTTAAAATCTGATGCCTTGTACTCATCTAAGTACGTTTTGCTAATATACGGCTGGATATGGGACTCTAATATAGAGATATATCCATCTTTAGTCTTAGATTCTAGATCTGGCTCAGATCTTATAGATTTAAAGTATTCTTTAAAAGCATAGTCAAAAGTAATTCTATTAGTCTCTACTGGTTCCATTTTTATACCCAGCTCATCTAGTGATTTTGTTAAGCAATCCTTTTCAAATTTGATTGCCTCTCTTTTTTTATTGATAGGGAAAGATCCAACAGTAAATTCTTTACCACCTACCTTAACGTAAACTTTATACTTATTACCATTCTTAGCTGTTCTTGTTTCCACGTTTTCCTTTCTCCTTATATGGATTGTAAACTTCCAACTCTACCCAGGTAGTGTCTTTATGCTTTGGATCCTGGGTAGTAGTTTTCTTAGTTATCAATAATGGCTTTTTCCAAAAGGGTTTTTTCTTCAAGCAGATTTCTCCTTTATTAAAACTCTCTTGCCATTAGCATCAATCTTATAAGTCTTAACTGATGTAATTGGATCTGGCTTAGTATTATAGACAACTTTTTTTAAAGCAGATTTAATTGCTTTTTCTTTCTTCTTGTCATCGTCTAAAGTCATAACGACAACATGTTTATCGAACCAATCTTTAGCCATTAAGCAGCTCCTTTCTCATATTTAGATTTTAAATGATCGTTAGCGACATGTTGTTTTTCAAAATATTTTTCAAAACCAACATCGGCTACTTGATACCAAACCTCTTTGAATCCATTACCTTTTGGATTGTCATAACAAACCACCATAAGATCTCCAACCATTGTAGATCTTTGATCTGTAGTAGGGATCACAGAAAAATTAGATTTATCTTTTATCCAACTCTCTTCAATATTCTGTGTTCTTGAATATAACTGTTCAAGATTTTCCTCGACAGTTATGTTTTGACTTGGAACATAAGTAGCAACATGATCCCAAACTTTGTGATCTATTTCTCCTTTAAATGTTTTGTGTATTAATCTGATTTGTTCAATCATTACGCAGCCTCCTTAATTGTTATCTTAGCTTTATTATTGTGTAAAATATTTCTAGCTTGTTTAATTGCTTTTTTATTTGTTCCACAATTTAAATTATGAATTTTAATATAATTTTTTGATTGATCTAATTTAGTAAAATTATACCAACCATTACTAATATGAATAACTATATTAGCCATTATGCAGCCTCCATTTCGTAGTATTGTTGACGTTTTAATTGTGCATTGAAAACTTCTCCCTCAAAATGATGCTGCTTTAATTTCTTAAGATTCTTAAACCAAGCAACCATAACAGACAAATCGTTATTCATTTTGTAAGTAGTAGTTTTTAATTTTAAATGAATCTTACCAACGTAATCGTAGTTATGAGATCCAGTTAAAAACTTTTTAACAAAAGCATTTAACCATTTACCTTTGTCAGTTTTGATACCAATCTTTGGTATTTTATATTCGCAATCTTTTTTGTAATTGCTGTAGCCAGTATTAAGATTTTTTTGAAACTTAATTATCATGCAGCCTCCTGGTTAAGTTTATTTTCTACTTCAAATAAATATCCATCTTTACCAAATGGAAATTTGAAATTTTCTGAGATCATGGCTTTTAAAGCATGCTGCCAACCATCATTTTTATTACAAACTTCTTTAAGTTTATTTACAAACTGATACCAAGATCTAACTTTTTCTCCGTTTACTTTGAAAGTTAAATCGTAATACTTATCTCCTTTAAAAGTTTCCATGATGTATTGCGCTCTTTGGTCATCAATGAACAAGTATTTAGTTTGTGCGATGTCATCTCTAACATTGTCATAATTATAAATGTCATTCATGCCATCAAAAGTACCTGCCTCATGTTTGATAGCGTAGTCTTTTAAAGTTTTAAGAGCATCATCTGTTCCAGTAAGAACTTTGACACTTACTGAATTACCCATAGAAAAGTATTGAGATGTTGCTGTGACTTTCATACCAAGATCCTTAGCTTTGTTTTTTAAAAGCTTAGCAACTTGAGCAGCTTGACTTAGTTTCTTAGTCATTTTACCTCCGATGTTTTGATTAGTAATTTTTTTGTGAACCATACATTTCTAATATAGGCATGATTGTCAATATGTCAATGCCATAATCGTAATTAATTGACAATAAGGCAAAGTAAAAAAGGCGTAGGGGAATCCTCTGCTAAAGCAGCAATTTAAACGTGGTTATAAAAGGCTAGTAATTACGCTTGTAATTTAACTAGCTGATCTTGCAGCTGGATCACATCAACAAGTTTTGTGTGAGCCGTTTTTGAGAGAGCTGCTATACCTGGCGGGTAGATCCCGTCATTTTTTTTCTTTAGTCTCAGAATTTTTGCGTTCAGAGACTTTCTCTCTTTTTCCTTTTCCTGGATCTTTTGTTCCAGGTGTTGGTAGTGTGTTATCGCCATCGGTCTTTACCTCCTTTATGCGATTAAAATCATAGCTGATTGTTTTATCATCTATAATTATTTCAGCAGCGGTACTTGGCACACTTGCTTGGACCGCGCTATTCAGATCTTTAAAATTCTCATGAGCAGTAAAGCTTACGGAACCAGACCAGAATTTTTCAAATAGTTTACCCATTGGGATAATCTCTTTCTTTAATCATTTGTAGGTAGTGAATGGCTTTATTGATGTCTTTTATTTTGCCTTTTTTTTTATGTCTGCAGATGTATTTTATAGCGTTTCCCTCTGCAAAAGGCAAATCGTTTTCGTTAATAAATTCTGCTGGTTGGATCTTCATATTTTTATAATGATCTCCATCGACTTGCTCTTGCAAGCTCTCGTATATTACTGGTTTAAAATCTTGACTCATTGTCATTTTATTATTTGAATACTTCTTGATTTTCCTTTTAAGTTTGTCAGCCATCCTCTTGCTATTAATTGTTTAATATATTCATGAACACTATTTTTAGATTTAAGTTTAAGCGCCAGCTTAATTTCATCATAAGATGGCGCTATATTATTCTTAGAAATTTGTTTCTTGATAAACAAGTAAACGTTATTTTGTTTTTTTGTTAATCCAAATTTCTTAGACATTTCCCACTCTAAAATTGATCCGCAAATCCATCATCAGCTGCAGGTTTACTGCCTGTCTTTTTGATGGTAATTTTTAGATCTTTATTTTCTTGGATATAACAAGATGCCTCCATCCAGGTTCCATCTATAGTAAAATTCTTTCTATAAGCTTTACCTGTTTTTTGGTTCATCTTATCACTATCCACTAACACTAAGTCTGGTTTATTATCTCCAGGCTTTTTGTCAGCATTCCTTTTCATCGAAAAGGTACAGACCCAATTAGGATCCTTTGGTTTTTGAAAGTCAGCCATAAAATTATCCTCCTATTAATTGCTGTTTTCTATCCTTAAAAGCTTTGACGATTTCATCAAACTTTTGAGAATCTTTTGTTTTAAGCTCAGTTAAATATTTTTTATTTTTACTTGCGAGCTGATCCAAGTTTGCTTGTGATGCAATATTTTTAATTCTTTCTAAAATGATAGAGCTTATATTTAGATCTAAACCTACACTCTCATTGTTGTTTGTTTGTAAGTTAGGCAGCTCTTCATTAGAATAAACTTGACCATGAATCCCCAATGCTTTTAAGATTGCTCTATCAGCAGCTCTCTTTTCAGCAACAGATACTGGATACATATAGTCATTGTTAAGAGGAGAGACTTCTCCAAATGTAATATATTTTTTACCTTTAAATTCAGCTACAGCTTTAACTACAACACATCCTTTTTCTAAATTACAACTTTGTAAAAATGGTTCTACTTGGATGTCATATCTTGCTGCTAGTTTTTCTACTTCAAAATGTTTGATTGCAAACTTACCATTATCAATCTGCCACATACCACCATTAGCTCTAAGCTTAGCTAGATCTGTTTGTATGTTAGTTATATCTACTACTTTACCCATAAACACTTTCCGTTATCCAGGCAGTTTGAATAAGAAACAGCACCCGCTGCGGTGTGCAAACTATTCTGATCCGCCTGGACAACATCATTCGCATTTACTTTTATAACTAACAGGGAGAGAAAAATTACTAGCAATAGACAAAGATTCTTTAAACTAGCTTTTTTCTTTCGTGCGAATTTTTTTTCTAAAAGAATCTGCTGCATATTTAATACTTCTGGATTCTTCATAAACTCATTACCAATTCGATTACTTCTACAGTAGCTACTATTGCAAGCTCTATAGCCAGTATTGTATGATAGATATGCCATACGACTCCTTTGCTTTTTATTTTTTTCATTAATTTAAACCCCATAATTTTTTAGCTATATCCAAATGCTCTCCCATACCTTTCCAAAAGAAGTGGGTAAAGTCTGGAGAGATCTCTTCTACCCAGGTAGATTTACCTGCGTGTCTTTCCATAATTAATTCTCTTTCTTGAGCAACTCTATCCATCTTACTTAAATAAAGTTTTAAGTTTTCTGGTTTTAAATCATCGCAATTTTCTGGAGTAAAAATATTATAATTCTCCTCATTCATTACGAGTAAGTGTGGTTTCTTTTTTTCTTCACATGCAAAATAGTATGTGGCTACTTGTAAAATATGATCGGACCATCCCATATAACCTTTTTTAATATTTGGCAGTGAGTAGGTACTGGTTCCATCTTTCTTGGGTCGATTCTTTTTTCTGTGTTTGGTTTTAAATTCTACAAACGCATTCTCATTTTCTATATCAATTCTACCTGTCACTGGCAGAACCGCATTTTTTAAATTTAATGCAATAGATCTTTCGCATTCTGTTTCTCCAGTTAATGCAATTTCTTTCATTGCATCTTTTAATGTTTGGTATGACTTTGCTAAACCAGCTCTTGAGATCTCGTAAACTTTTTTATCTTCTTCATCTACTGGTTTGTAAGTATTAAAATCTTCTAAAACTTTTTCAAAAATTTTTCTTTGTGCTGGTATAGGTTCTTTAGTTAATCCTTTACCTTTGATATACATCCACTCAAACTTTCCGAATGTAAGTTTAAGCAGCTCTCCAAGACATGTTCCCGTAAACATCTTTGCATTACCAGGTAGATCTCTTCTTTCTTCTTGTGATAAGTATAAATATTTATATGCCCAGAGACATATCATCGAATTTAATTGAGTAGGGGACCAGTGATTAAGTTTGTAGATCTCTACCCAAGCAGGCAGCTCTTTAATGTTTTCTAAAAAATCATCTGTAATTTCTTTTGCTACAGCTTTTTCTTTTGTAATCATAAAATCAAATCAATAGATTCTTTTATGTACAAATATGGAATAGTGTCAATACAAAATAGGTATATTTGTGTATTTTTACAACTTATGTGTTAATTAATTGGTTAATAAGCAAAGGATTATACTTAACTTTAACAGGTGTAGCCAAATCCAAATCTTTTGGTGTGATGTTATTTAATACTGGCTGTCTATTTAATGGGTTTATAACTGATAAGGTAAAATCTGCATTTGATGTTAAAACACCAACAACATCTGAAATATTTTTAAATCTTTTTTTATAATCTTTTGATGGTTCGCAATAACAAAGTTTACTTATTGCTAAACTACTAAATTTTTTAATTTTTGGAATATCAAATAACATTATTTCTCCATCAATAAAGGATCCAGGTATATTACTTTGAATAGCTTTTATGTTTTTATGGTAATATTCATAAGGTATTTGAATTAATTGTTGATCCTCTTTATCTATTTTTTGTACTTTAAAAGATTCAGTAAAATAATATTTTAAAGGCACTTCTTTTTTAGGTGTATATACTTCCATTGGATGGCAGCCAATAACTTTAGCAATATCTTCTGCTTGATCCCATTTAATATCTCTTGAATTTTTAGCCCAACGATTAATTGTTGTAGTATCTTTATGTAATTCTTTTGCTAACTGTCTTTGGTTCCAGCCTTTACGATCTAATAAATCTTTTAGTAATGCCATAGTTTTTTTATCGTGATTGTTAGGTATTACTTTTTCATTTTTATAGTCTAGTTTATTATTAGCAGTAGAATCTACTAATATACCCATATCTGATTCTTTCAATTCATAAATATTATTTTTTGACATTATGTCAATAATGTAATCTTTAAGTTATAAATGTCAACATATTCCTTTTAAAGTAATTAATGGTTGTAATTATCTACTATTTATCCCGTATTATGCACATCTAATATAGGTATTAATTTTGACAAATAAGCAATTATCCATATAAGCAAATTTATGAGCTTAGAACAATTCAGATTAAAAAAAGGTTTTTCACATAAAGCATTAGCTAAGTTTTTAGGTTTAGCAGGTACATCTCCAGAAAGCACAGTTTGCAGGTGGTGTACTGGAGACAGGATTCCAAGACCAAAGTACATGGATCTTATTAAAAATAAAACTAAAGGAGCTGTAAAGCCAGCTAGCTTTTATGCGTAAGAAAAAAAAACTTACAGGCACAATAGATGATTACAAAATGGTTCATGTTATTACTCATGATTGGGTTTCTAATTCTGAGTGGATGTCAATTTCCAAAGCAAAAAAACTTGAACCCGCTAAGTGTCATTCGATCGGTAGGCTCTTTAATAAAACAAAAACCAAAATCCAATTATTCGGATCCTGGAGTATTGATGAAGATGGATCTATTGAAATTGGAACAGTAGAAACAATCCCTAATTCATGGGTCATTGAAATAAAGGATCTATGAAATTAATTATTTTTATAGTTTTGTTTTCGTTATTGTATTGGACCCTTGCACCTAAATACGTCAAATCTGATGAATGGGATGAGTTTTGTAAAGTATGGATGAAGTATGTAAACAAACATCCACAAGCTTTACATGCAGGCTGTTGCGACATCGATCATCCAACAAACGATATATTAAAACAAGAATATCTTGGGGATCCTATGCTTATGTGTGATGGAGAGTATGTTCATGGATAATGATAAAGAAAAAAAATACCAAGAGATAATAGCTTTAAGAGATCAGACTATTGCACAGCTTAAAAAAGATATTGATAGACTCCAGGAAGAGTTTGATAATTTTAAGATTATTAATGCGGACCACCAAAAGTTAAATGGAGAGCTGCGTCTTGAAGTTAATAAATTAAAAAAAGAAAATGAAAGTTTTAAAGATCCTTTGAATGAATTGCGAAAGGATGGGGATCTGTAGTGGCTCGGAAAATTTATTTTAAAGATGTGAAGTTTTCCGCGTATTCGATTTGGCATAGATCTTTGCCAGAACGGCTTGGCATGATTGATATTGATGCGGTAGGTATTTGTTTAAAATGTAAAAAACCGCTTTATCTTGCTGAAACCGCATTCGATGTTGGTCAGAGTTTTAAAGCAACAACAACTACTGAGGCTTTAGCTAACATGGCTAGTTTACCCTCATTCCTGGTTTTCTATAAGGTTGATGGAGCTGCGGTCACTTCATTTAGAATTAAACAATTAACACCTATTAAAACAGATGAGATGTTAATGGAACCCGATGGCTGGCTACAGGTTATGGAATTGCTAAAAGAAAGGCACGATATGATTTGTGATAAAAATAAATGAGTCTATTTTTTGTTGCCGATAAAGCTATCTTGGATGACTCCAGGCTAAGTTCGAACGATGTTCGGGTTTATTATAAATTAGTATCTTATATGAACCGCCACACTGGCAGCTGTTATCCGCGCCATGCAACAATATCTAAAGGTATTGGATTAAGTAGATCTACTATTTATAGAAGTATTCTACATCTTGCTAAGCTGGGGTATGTTAAAATAACAAGGAAGAGTTCAACTAACGAATATCATTTACCTAAACAAGTAATACTAGAAAATACTAGAAAGAAACTGATTGTGGATAATTATGTGTCAAATAAATCAAATAATGTGTCAGTAGTGACTGATATTAATAAAACTAAATATAACTATTATAGGGGTAAGAATAATAATAGGTATAACTATAATAGAGCATATTCCGACAGGGGGGTTGCAAATCATTCTAGACGAACGATCGATCATAAAGGAGAAAGTTATAAGAATGACGGAGAATGGGGAGATTACCTGGAATTTCGGTCGGAAAGTGGTAAAAGAATTAAGGTTCATAAGTTTAAGAATCTAATCGAGGAGATTAATAAGCCAAAAAAGAATAGCACCGCTGCACAAATTATTATTACGCAGCATGCACGAAAGATTAATTAAGTTAATTGAAATATTTGAACAAGCAGGTTCCTGCGAACGTTTAATGAGCAAACCCAAAGCTCCTGGAACACCTGCCATGTGGGATCTCTTAGACATGAGTTATGACCCAAAAGATATAGGCTTTTATGACAAGAAACCTGGACTCAAATTACGAGCTAATTTCAAGCAAATGGCGTGTTGGGAGCTTGCCATTGATTTACTTATCCTGGTTGAATTGGACCAAAGAAGATTGATTTGGGGTCGAGCCATGAGGTTTTCCTGGGCAGCTCTATCTAGACGTTATGGCGTACACAGAACAACAATTAAGAATCGATACTTGTCAGCACTTATCAAATTGGAAGAACAAGCAAAAAAGAAAAACATGCTCGACAACATCGACAAAATAAATTAAACAAAGTGTTATAATGAAAGCAAAAGTATGCACGCAAAGTGTTTCTTTCATTTCCCACCTTTAAATCCTCTATGCCTGGCAGACCACTAAAAAAAATTCAATGTGAGTCTATTGCTAGACACAGTGGAGTTCGCTGCAAGGCAAAGGGGTACTTAAAAAAGAGTGGTCATTACAGGTGTAGATTCCATGGAGGGATGTGCGAGGGAGCAACTACACTTGAGGGAAAGATTAAAGCTTATAAGAATTTATTGCCGTTTAAAAATAAGACGGATGAAGAAATTAAAAAATGGATAATCGATACGAAGAAATAATTAAACGTTTGGAATTGGGAGAACCACTTTCAAAGATCTGTAGAGATAAGACTATGCCTAGTTTATCTTCTGTTTACAAAGCACAAAGAGAAGATGAAGATCTACAAAAAAAGATTAGGCACGCAAGAGAGACAGGCGTTTACACATTGTTAGATAAGATTGCAGAAGATATGGAGATCCCAAAGTCTAATCAAGAGATGCATTTCATTAAAGAAAAATGGAGTCATATCAGATGGATTGCCAGCAAGTTAGCAAGCAACGTGTTCGCTGATAAAACTAAATCAGAAGTGAAACAAGACTTAACTATGTCTATATCGTGGGGTAAGCCAGATGTTAAAAAAGATATTATCGAAGTTAAAGAGATTATGGATCAAGTACCAGGTATGGGCGCTCAAGCAATATCTGGAACAGGCGGAGTTAATCAAGAAAAGGAATAAGGATTAGTTCTGGTTGACCCTTGTTTTTCGGGTACATCAGACGCAGCTGCAGCTTTCCGCGCGCGCGTATGATTTCTGAAATGTTCGCTGTTTGTTCTCGAATGATTCTAAATAGCAACACAAATATAACACAAGGCTTTTATTTTTTAGATTTAGTATAGGTTCTCTGCGGTTTAAGAAACCAATGACGTATTAAAAGGCTTGATTTCTAAAAAGTGAAAAGGGAAATGCGCAAAGGGGGTACCCCCCAAAAAGTGGGCGCTGGCGCGTAATATATATTTATCCCGACTAAGCCACACACACACATACATAGAAAGGTAAACATGGGTTATTCAAAAGAACATAAGAGCAAAACAGGTGGATTAAATGCAAGAGGTAGAGCATTCTTTAATAGAACAACAGGATCTAACCTAAAGAAACAATTAAGCTCTGGTACATCTGGCAGGCGCGTATCATTTGCAGCTCGCTTTGCAGGGATGGCTGGTCCCATGAAAGATAAAAACGGCAAGCCTACAAGAAAAGCTCTAGCATTAAAGAAATGGGGTTTTGGTTCTGTAGCTGCTGCAAGAAATTTTGCAAATAAAAACAAGAAAGCATAAATGGCAAAAGATAGATTCACAGATGAATTAATTACCGCTATGGTTTTTATAGCTGAGGATACAAATGGATTAGTAATTCATTTAAACGGATTCCAGAATGAGCATCACGCTAATAAGTTTGTAAACAAGTTAATGAAAAATAGTGGCATAGATTATAAATCTGTAAGAGATCTATTCGATTTACCAACAATACATTAGGAGGGTTAATGAAACTTAAAGACCATATTCCACATATTGTTAAAGAACATAAAACAGTTTGTGCAATTATAGCGGTAGTTATTGTTGTTCTAGCTATTTTATAATGCACGTTGAGATACCATACACTCCAAGGGAGCTGCAGGCTAAACTACATGATGATCTAGATAAATATAGATTTGCTGTACTTGCATGCCACAGAAGATTTGGAAAAACAGTATGTATGTTGAATCATCTTATTCGCGCTGCTTTACAAAATACTTTAGTCAATCCTAGATACGCTTATATAGCTCCCACTTATAAGCAGGCTAAATCCATAGCCTGGGATTATATGAAAATGTTTGCTGGAGCTATTCCAACAACCAGGTTCAATGAAACAGAATTAAGATGCGATCTGCCGAATGGCGCAAGAATTACTTTGTTATCTTCTGAACAACCAGATTCACTAAGGGGATTAGCCTTAGACGGAGTAGTAATTGACGAGGTAGCTCAGATAGAACCTAAGCTCTGGAATGAGATAATTAGACCCGCTCTATCTGACAGAAAGGGATTCGCATATATGAAGATTCACTAAGGGGATTAGCCTTAGACGGAGTAGTAATTGACGAGGTAGCTCAGATAGAACCTAAGCTCTGGAATGAGATAATTAGACCCGCTCTATCTGACAGAAAGGGATTCGCATATATGATCGGTACGCCAGCTGGGATGTCGAATCTATTTTACGAATTGTATCAATCAGCTTTAGCAGATCCTAAATGGTTCGCTTATACAGCAGCTGCATCGGATACTAAGATTATAGACCAGGAAGAATTAGACGCTGCTAAGAAAGCTATGGGGGAAACAAAATTCCGCCAGGAGTTCGAGTGCGATTGGATTGCAAATATCGAGGGATCCATTTACGGCAACATTATGAAAGCTGTAGAAGATCAAGAGCAGATTACTCTTATGGAATATGATCCAAGTTTATTAGTATCTACTGCTTGGGATATAGGAGTCGGAGATTCCACAGCTATTGTTTTTTTTCAAAAGCTTGGTAATACGATAAGGATTATAGATTATTACGAGAATAGACGAGAGGGATTACCGCATTATATTTCTATTCTTAAAGATAAAGATTACATTTACGATAAGCATTATGCACCGCATGATATTGAGGTACAGGAATTTTCTTCTGGTAAAACTAGGAGAGAGGTAGCATATCAGCTAGGAGTCAATTTTAGAATACTTCCTAAGATTCCACTAGAAGATGGGATCCATAGTTTGAAAATGTTATTACCCAGATGTTGGTTTAACCTAGATAAGACTAAACCTTTAATAGATGCTTTGAAACATTATCATCGAAAATATAACGAGAAGATGAAAATGTTTCATAATAAGCCAACTCATGATTGGAGTTCGCACGCAGCAGATGCGATGAGATATTTAGCTATGTCGATAAATGATTATGAGAACAAAAGTAAAATACAACAAACAATCGCAGTGAGCGATTATAAAATACATGAGGGTATAAGATGAGTTTTTTAACACCAAAAATTCCAGCGATGCCGCCAGTTCCACCAGTGGAACCTTTACCGCAATCCCCAGATTACGAGGATGAGGAAAGAAGAAAACAGGCAGCAGCTGATGCAGCAAAACTTAGAAGAAACAGAGTAGGAAGAAAACAGACTATTCTTACTTCTCCTTTAGGGGATGAGTCTGAGGCAACTGTTGAAAAGAAAACTTTATTAGGAGGATAGTATGGGAGGAGTAGTATCAAGACCAAAACCACCCGCTCCAGCTCCTGTAGTCGTTGCGCCAACAAAAGCAGAAGTATCACAAGCAACATCTACTGATTCTGGAATTGATAGGGGTAAAGGAAGATCATCAATGATATTAACGGGTCCGCAAGGATTAGGCAGTGGCGATTTAAAATTAAGAAAGAAAACTTTATTAGGATAATTTATGGAAATAATACCAAAGGCTAAAAGAGTTATAGACACATATAATTCTTTACGGGGTCAAAGAGGAACATGGGAATCTCACTGGCAAGATGTAGCAGATTACATGCTACCAAGAAAAGCAGATATTACACAGAAAAGATCTAAAGGAGATAAAAGGCATGAGCAAATCTTCGATGGTACTGCAACACATGCTTTAGAATTATTAGCAGCATCTTTACATGGGATGTTGACTTCTACTACTTCCGCTTGGTTTTCTTTAAAGTACAGAAACGAAATGGTAGATCAAGACGATTCAGCGTCTGAATGGTTAGAAGATTGTAATAAAGTTATGTTGCAAGCATTCTCTAGATCTAACTTCCAACAAGAAATTTTTGAATTATACCATGATCTAATTGCATTTGGTACAGCAGGAATGTTTATCCAAAGTGATGAAGATGATGATTTAAGATTTAAAACTATTCATATCTCAGAGTTATTTATATCAGAGAACCAGAAAGGTTTAGTAGATACAGTTATTAGAAAGTTTATTCTAAAAGCTAGATCTTTACCTGCGATGTTTCCAAAAGCAGAATTACCTCATGATATAATGGAACAAGTAAGAAATAATCCTCAAGATGATGTAGTTATACTTCATGCTGTTATGCCTAATGAGATGGGTGGTATATATGAGAACAATGTAAACAAACCTTATTCAAGCTGTTATGTTCATGAAGATACTGGTTTCTTATTAAGTGAAAGTGGTTTCAATGATTTCCCTTATGTAGTTCCAAGATATTTAAAAGCATCTAATGAGATCTATGGCAGATCTCCTGCGATGAATGCTTTACCAGATGTTAAGATGTTAAACACAATGGCTAAAGTTTCTATCAAAGCAGCTCAGAAACAAATAGATCCACCTTTAATGGTACCCGATGATGGTTTTGTATTACCTGTAAGAACAGTACCTGGAGGATTAAATTTCTACAGATCTGGAACCAGAGAAAGAATTGAACCATTAAATATTGGTAGCAACCAGCCTTTAGGTTTACAGATGGAAGAGCAAAGAAGAAAAGCTATTAGAGAAAACTTCTTTGTCGATCAATTATTATCTGTTCAAGGATCTAACATGACAGCAACAGAAGTCATGCAAAAACAAGAAGAGAAGATGAGAATACTTGGTCCAGTATTAGGTAGATTACAATCTGAGTTATTACAGCCATTAATAACAAGATGTTTTAATATTTTACTTAAACAAAAGAAATTCCAGGAAGTTCCAGAGTTTTTAGCAAATCAAGTTATAGAAATAGAATATGTTTCTCCAATAGCTAAAGCTCAAAAATCTGGAGATCTATCATCTATCATGAGAGGTATTGAAGTATTTGGAGCAATCCAACAAGTATCTCCTGTATTTGATTATTTAGATGTAGATGGATTAGTAGCTCATCTAAAAGATGTAATTGGTTTACCTGCTAAGATATTAAGATCTAGAGCTGAGGTAGAGCAGATGAGAGAACAGAAACAAGCTCAAGCCGAACAGATGCAGCAAATGCAACAAGAGATGCAAATGGCAGAGGCAGCAGGCAAAGCAGCTCCAGCAATCAAGGCGGTAGCTGATGAATGAGAAAGATATTAAACAATTAGAGATAGACTATAAAACGACTTTTGGATCCGAGAGTGGACAACGTGTACTTGAAGATCTTAAAAAGAGATGCAGCTTTAATTCGACTACTCACATAAAAGGAGATAGCCACGAAAGCGCATACTTAGAGGGATCAAGATCCGTGGTCTTGTTCATTAATAACATGATAAACAAAAAGGATAAATAACAATGTCAAGTGAAAATCAAGAGGTAGCAGTACAAGAACAAGGTTCGGTATTGTCTGGAGAAACTGCAGCGACAACTGCAGAAACAAACACAGATTGGAAAGCAAGTCTTTCTGATGAAATAAGAGCAGATAAATCTTTAGAAAATATTAAAGATATTGAAAGCTTAGCAAAAAGTTTTGTGCATGCACAAAAAATGGTAGGAGCTGATAAGATTCCTGTACCGAATAAATTTGCAACAGAAAAAGATTGGGATGCAGTTTACGAAAAACTTGGCAGACCAAAAACTGCTGATGAATATAAATTTGAATCTCAAGATGTAAATCAAGAGGGTTTAAAATCATTTGCAACAGCAGCTCATAAAATGGGATTACTTCCTAACCAGGCGAACGAAATGGTTAAGTGGTATCAAGAAAATGTTGCAGCTGAATCTAATGCTAAGAATGCAGCAGCAGAAAAAGCAAGAACAGATGCTGTATCAGATCTTAAAAAAGAATATGGTTTAGCTTATGACCAAAAATTAAAAGCAGCTAGCTCTATGGCTAAGCAATATGTTGCAGCAGAAGTATTAGATGCTCCAATGGCAGATGGATCTAAGTTAGGAGACAATCCTGCTATTATAAAAGCATTTGCAACACTTGCTGAAAAAATGGGAGAGGATCAGTTTGTTAATCCATCTGGACCAACATTCTTAACTCCTCAAGCAATAGATAAACAAATAGGAGAATTAACTGCTCCTAATTCTGCATATTGGGATAAAATGCATCCTAATCATGAGGCAGCTGTTGAAGAAGTTTTGGCTTTACGAGAACAAAAAGAATCTGTATAGCTGAAATATATTTGGATAATCGAAAGACCCAAATTGACACTATGAATAGAATAGGATCCATGAGATCTAAAATTTAGGAACGACCCGCAAGGATAATCATCCGTTTTAACATAACAACAACAATAACCAATATAGGAGACAATTATGTCTGTTAATATAACTAACGCATTTGTTGAACAGTATTCATCAAATGTGACTATGCTATCTCAACAAATGGGTAGCAAATTAAGAGGTGCTGTTGATGTTGAAACTGTAAGAGGAAAAAATGCGTTCTTCGATCAAATTGGAGCAACTGCAGCTGTGGCTAGAACAACTAGACACGGAGATACTCCTAGAGTAGATACACCACACAGCAGAAGACGTGTCAGCTTAGGCGATTTCGAATGGGCTGATTTAATTGATGATTTAGACAAAGTAAGAATGCTAAATGATCCTACGTCAAACTACGCAAAAGCTGCGGCAGCTGCTATGAACAGAACAATCGATGACCAAATCATCGCTGCTCTTGGCGGATCTGCTGATACAGGCGTTGCTGGAGGAACAGCGGTAGCTTTACCAAGTTCTTCTAAGTTCTCAACTGCACAGCAAACTGATGGACTAACAATCGCTAAACTTTTAGAAACTAAGTTTTTCTTTGATAATGGCGATGTGGACCCAAGCATAAAAAGATATTTTGTTTGTGGACCAAAACAGATCCAAGATCTATTAGCAACTACAGAAGTTAAATCATCTGATTTCAACACTGTAAAAGCTTTAGCTCAAGGCGATATTAATTCGTTCTTAGGATTTGAGTTCATTATGTCAACTAGACTTAACAATGATGCTACAAACACAGACGACAGATTGTGTTTCGGTTTCACTCAAGATGCGGTTAAATTAGCGATTGGTGCTGAGCCAAAAGCTAAAATCACTGAAAGAGATGACAAGTCTTACGCGACTCAAGTTTACTATTCAATGGCATTAGGTGCTACTAGAATGCAAGAAACTCATGTATTCCAAGTACCTTGTGACGAGTAATAATCACTAATTATAGGCGGGATTAATTTCCCGCCTATCTTATGACAAAGAAAATAGATCAACCAAAACTTGTCTTACATTTCAAATGTAAAGATCACATTTACCGATATGTTTTGGTAGATCGATTTAAAAACGATAGCAAATATCATTATGGTTTTGATACCAAGCAAGAATTAACAGAGGCAGAAATACATGCCTTAGTTAAGCCAAGAACATTAAGACGTAAATATATAATAAAAACAAACAACAAATAGGAGAACCTTATGCCAATGGGACCAGGTACATACGGAAAGAAAAAAGGCAGACCAAGTAATAAATTAAAAGGTGGTCAAAAAAGATTACCAGCTACTCTAAAGAAAAAAATAATGAACAGTAAGAGAGGCAAGTAATATGAGTCTCTATCGTAATATTAACGCTAGGAAACGTGCTGGCACTTCAAGATCTAAGAAGAAGTCAACAATAACAGCTAAAGCATATAAAAATATGCAAGCTGGTTTTCCTAAAAAAAATAAAAAAAAGGCATAATTAAATGGCATCTGTAATTGAAATTTGTAATTCTGCATTAAACCAACTCGGAGCTAGCGCAATCACATCTCTTTCTGAAAATAGTAAGAATGGTAGATTGTGTAATGCAAGATATAATACTGTAAGAGATGCAGTATTTAGAGCGCATCCTTGGAATTGTTTAACAAAAAGAATTACTTTAGCAGCTGATACTACAGCTCCAGATTGGGGTTATACTCATGCTTTTACTTTACCAAGTGATTGCTTGAGAGTTTTAGGTATTAATGCTTATGATACTAATTATAAGATTGAGGGTAGAAAAATATTATCTACAGAATCTGCAATTAAATTAGTTTATATTTCACAAGTCACAGATCCAAACGAAATGGATGTCTTATTAAGAGAGACTATATCTGCAGCTCTTGCAGCAGATATCTTGCAGCAGATATGGGTTTCTCTATTACAGCTAACTTACAAACAGCAAAAGTATTTAACGAAAAATATCAACTTAAATTATCTGAGGCTAGACACACAGACGCTAGCGAGGGTGGTTATAATACGGATCAAAGTCTTGGACCAACAGATCAAGTTCAAGCAGACGAATTTATAAATAGCAGATACTAATATGGGAAAACAACTTCTATCAGTTCCCAGCTTTACCGCTGGGGAGCTTTCTTCGCGTATGCAAGGAAGAACAGATTTTAAGAAATACTTTAGTGGATGTACACGATTAGAAAATTTTGTAGTTCTTCCACATGGTCCCGTCACTAGACGACCAGGCACATATTATGTTTCTCCTGTAAAAACACAAACTGCTAAAACAAGATTAATACCTTTTGAGTTTTCTACTACTCAAACTTATATTTTAGAATTTGGCAATCAATACATAAGATTTTATAAAGATGATGGTCAAATAGAATCTTCTGGTTCTCCTTATGAGATTAGCTCTCCATATTTAACTGCAGAATTATTTGATATTAAATTCGCACAATCTGCAGATGTAATGTATCTAGTTCACAATAACCATTCTGTAAGAAAGTTATCTAGAACAGGTCACACATCTTGGAGCTTAACAGAAGTAGAATTTACTAATGGACCATATCTAGATGCAAATACTTCAACTACTACAATGGCTCCATCTGCAACCACAGGATCCTCGATTACAATTACTGCCAGCAGCTCTACATTTGTAAGCACAGACGTAAATAGATTAATTAGTTTTTCTAATGGTCATGCAAAGATTACAGCTTTTGGATCTGCAACTTCTGTCACTGCAGAAGTAAAAGATGATTTTGATAATACGAATGCTGTAGAAGATTGGAAGTTAGGAGCCTGGAGTACCACTACTGGTTTTCCATCTTGTGTTTCTTTCTTTGAACAAAGATTAGTTTTTGCATCTACAACTAACAATCCACAAACTTTATACTTCTCTAAATCTGGAGATTACGAAAATTTTACTAGCGGAACAAATGCTGATGATGCCATGATTTATACTATTGCATCAAACCAGGTAAACGTTATTGAGGCATTAAAAGCAACAAGAACACTTATTGTTATGACAACAGGTGGAGAATATTCAGTTAGTTCTGGATCTTCTCAAGATGCAATTACACCTACAAATATTAATATTAGAAAACAATCTAATTACGGAAGTGCAGGAGTAGATGCGCTATCGATTGGTAATGCCACTATCTTTCTACAAAGAGCGAAAAGAAAGATTCGAGAGCTAGCATATAATTTTGACTCAGATGGTTATCAAGCTCCAGATATGACTATCTTGGCAGAACATATAACGGAATCGGGTATTACTCAAATGGATTATCAGCAGGAGCCTTTTTCCATAGTCTGGTGTGTAAGAACCGATGGAGTGCTAGCAGGTCTTACATACAATCGATTAGAGCAAGTCACAGCTTGGCATAGACACATATTCGGTGGCAAGTCTGATACAGGTAAAGATATTAAACAACAACAAATAGCTTTTACCGCAAACTCTACAAATGTTAGTACAGCTAACAATACAATTACAATATCATCTCATGGCTTAGCTACTGGAGATCCAGTTTATTATAATGCTCCATCAAATGCTATTGGAGGATTAAATAATTCTAATTTATATTATGTAATATCTGTTGATGCTAATACTATTAAATTAGCATCTACATCTGGAAATGCTAGTGGAGGAACAGCTATCAGTTTAACAACAGCTCCAGGATCTGATACTACACAATATATTTATCAAGGAATTAATATTTATACTGATATTATTTTTTCTGCTAATCATGGATTCAAAACTGGAGATATTGTTTACTACGATAACACAGGAACATCTATTGGTGGTTTAGCTGAAAACACTAAATACTTTGTAGGTAAAGTAGATGATAATCAATTTCAACTTTATAGAAATGAAGATCTACTTACAGAAGTAAATATGACTTCTGCTCATACATCAGAGCAAACAGATAATATTTTAACTCATGCTCAAGTAGAGAGTGTTGCAGTTATAGCTGGTGCAGAAGAGGATCAAGTCTGGGTTATAGTTAAGAGATGGATTAATGGTGCAGAAAAAAGATATGTAGAATATTTAACACCTTTTAATTTTAATTCAGATCTTACAGCGTTTCATTATTTAGATTCTGGTTTAAATTATAGTGGAGATGCCACAAGCTCATTAAGTGGTTTATCTCACTTAGAGGGAGAACAAGTTTCTATTATTGGCGAGGGTGCAGCACAAAATGATAAGGTGGTATCTTCGGGAGCTGTTAGCCTGGACAACGCTATAGAAGAGGCAAACATAGGATTAGGCTATACATCTGATCTACAAACAATGAGATTAGATGAGGGATACCAAGAAACTACACAAACAAAAGTAAAAAGAATTTATGACTTATCTGTTCGATTTCATGAAACAGTAGGAGCAAGTGTTGGACCAAACGCAGACACTTTAACTGCAATAGATTTCAGAGATAGTTCAGCTAGTATGGATTTACCTGTTCCATTATTTACTGGAGATAAACATATAGAATTTGATTCAGATTATGGTACAGAGGGATTAGTATATATAAAACAACCACAGGCGCTGCCAATGACAATCTTGGGTATATATCCAAGACTAGAAACTGAAAGTGTCTAAAATAGAAATAGTACCTTTTACTAAAGAGCATGCCAAACAAATCCTAGAGTTAGGCATGAATGATGTTGCTCTTGAATTAAAACCAGAACATAGAAAATATGTTGTGGATATTGAAGATGTTGGAATGTCGTTTACTGGTTTACTTAATAACAAACCTATAGCGGCAGGAGGTATCTGTTATCTCTGGGATGGCGTTGCTGAGGGGTGGGTCTTAGCATCGAGGGATATATTCAAATATCCGATTTTTTGTGCTAAAACAATCAAACGAAGAACCGATTTATTAGCAAAAAATAACAAATTAAAAAGAATACAAACTGCCGTCAAAGCAGACTCTGATACAGCTATCAGATTTTACAGCTATCAGATTTGCTGAGTGGCTAGGATTCAAACGAGAGGGATTAATGAAAAATTATGGTCCCGATGGTGCGGATCATTACTTATACGCAAAGGTTTATTAATGTCATTTATTAGTATTTTACAGGGTGGAAAAGCAGCAAAGAAGTTAGGAGCTTATAATAACGAGATATACAAAAGAGATGCTGCTATTCAAAGACAAGAAAAAGATCAAGCATTTCATTTTTACGAAACTTTTGAAAAACCTAAATTTGAAAAAACTGCAGAAGAAATAAGAGATCAATTAAAAGTATCTTATCTAAATAGTGGTGTGACTATGGAGGGTACTCCTATAATTGCATTTATAGATCAAGATTACGAATTAAAAACTGATGCAGAAATTTTAAAGTTTAATGCAGAGAATGCTAGAGCAAGATCTGAAAACCAAGCATTGATGTCAGAGGCAAAAGGTATGTTAGCTCAGTGGGAGGGTAAACTTCTTAAAAGACAAAGCTACTATGATGCTGGACAATCTCTACTTAACACTGGTGCAACTGTATATGGAGCGATGAATTAATGGCTATTAAACTTTATAAATCGCAAGCAACTATAGATACTAAATCAACTAATGTATCTGCTACTCAATTAGCTGTTTCTCCTAGTTCAGTTTATAGTTCTGCAAAAGCTAGCGCAGGTGCTGCAGATGCTGCTGTTAATCTATTTGCTGTAATTAAAAAAACTAAAGACGACAGTAAAGCAACAGCTATCAATAATGATATAGAATCTAAAATGAATAAGATGGCTATCAATTATGATAGATCTAATAATCCAGAAGATCTAACTACATTTAATAGCATGATGTCTTTAGTTAAAGACAAAGCAATACTTGGTTCTAATAACTCAGTTAAAAAGAAAGTTAATTCTTGGTTTGCATCTAAGTTATCTAGTTCTTCTTTAGATTTAGAAAAGAGTATAACTAATAATATTATAGAGGAAAAAATTGCTACAGATAAAATTGAGCTAGAAAAATATCAAGGAATTATTGCAACATCTAATAATAGAAAAGAAGTTAATCAAGCTAAGGGATGGATTAATAATTATTTTGCAAATGAAAATAATAAATTATTTTATAAGCCTGCAGATTGGATTACTTTACAAGATGAACAAGAAAATAAGATCCAAGAAAATGCAGCTATTATGCTTGCAACAAATGATCCTAACTCTGTAATTGATAATCCTAAGATTATTACTGATAACATTAAAGACACAGAAACAGCAGAGTATATTTTAGAAAAAGCTTACGAAAATTCAGCAGCAAATGTTGAGGCTGAAATAAAAGATATGGAAATTATTGATGCTAAGAATTTAGAAGATCAAGCAAATAACTTTGCTGAGCTTGCTGTAAGAATAAAAGACTTTCACGAAAACGCTAACAATCAAGATTTTTCAGATAAGTTAATTACATATTCAGAATTAAAAAGAGCTTATGTTAATAATGATATTGACGAAACTATGTATAGAAAGCTCATTGATTATAGAGCTGGTGTTATAGCTTTAGATGATGAAAGACTTGTTGCTGATATTAATGAAGAAATAATAAACAGCGACTCTCCTGTAGAATTACAAGCATTATCTAAAAGAGTACAAGTTAAAGATTCAGATCTTTCTTTTTTAAAATTATCTGCTGAATCTACTGGTAAAGCATTAAAGAAAATTAATCTGCTTAAAAAAGATTCAGAATTATATTCAGAATACAAAACAACAACATCTATGATGAAAGCAATATTTTTTGCTAGTGATAGTTATGAGTTTGATGTTGGAGAAGATTCAAGAACAGTTAAAGCTGTTGGCGGACAAGCTATGGAATACTTTGATAACCTAGTAATTAACCAGGGAATGAACGTCACTGATGCGATGTTTAAAACAATTACTAAGTTTAATCCAGGAGCTGCTCTACCAAACATGACTATCTTTCCTTTACCTGCTTTTTCAGAAGAGAGCGATTGGACCAGCCAAATATTACAACACGGAGGATCTGGTTATTTTATAAAATCTAAAGATAAAATGGCTACTCTTTATAAAGATGGAAAATTAAGTCATGACGAATTTATATTTGAAATAGAAAACTTAAATAAAGCAGAAAGACTTTTCCAAGTTAGACATAAATACGCAATCTCGGTCAGTAAAGCTTATGAAGATGTAAACGATGATAATGTATTATCTTTTGCTGCAGGAGAGGGTGCAAGTGGTTTATCAACTATAATTAAAAACTTAATGAAGAAAGACTAATGGAATTAAATATTACAGAAAATTTAGAGAAGAGCGTATTACTACCTTTATACACACAAGAGAATGAGCTTAACTCAGATGGTATGAGTGCTGCTGAAAAACTTGGTTTAGATACAGGTAATTTTTATTTAGATAGTCAAAACAGAAACGAAAAAAATACACAGATACCATTTTATAATGAAGTAGAAATTAAGGCTAAGAAAAAATCTTTAGAAATGACTAAAGAATTTTTTGTAGATAACTTACCTAGATTTTTTAAAAATTTACCAGAGGATGCTCTTTACGGAATATTCAAAGGAATTGAAAATGGTGTAAGTGCAACAACAGAATCTTTCCCTGGTATTAAACCATTTGTTGATGAAGTAGCAGAAAAGAATATTGCTCCAGAACCTTTTAATTTAACATTAAAACAATTATCAGAAAGAGTACATAATTTAGATCAAGAAAGAGATAAGACGTTTGCTAATGATTTAGCAGGTTATATGTTCCAAGCAGCTCCATATTTATTCCTTGCAAGATCTAGATTAATACAAGGTGGTATAGGAATAGAAAGAGCTAACCTTTTAGCCTGGATGTTTGCATCGGGTATGGGATTCAAAAATGAAGAATTATTAGTTAGTGATGTTTTTGCTAAATCTTTAGGAGATTCTAAGTTTATGGATTCTCTTAAAAAATTTGACGAAAAAATTGTTGATACTGGAGTGAGTGTTGAGGGAATAGTAAACTTTAGTGCAAGAGCTATGGATGGCTTATTGTTCGAAAAATTATTTGGTAAAATAAAAGAAGTTTATAAGAATTGGAAAATATCTAAATTACCTCCTAAAGAAAAAGTTAAGTATCTTGGCGATCAAAAAGAAATAAAAAAATTATCTGAGGGTATGGTTGAACAACAAAATAAACCATTAAAATTCTTTCCAAATCAAGACGATGTTAATACAGCTACAGCTGTAGTTAAAAACATGGATAATCCTAGCGATGCTGTAATAGATCAAATTAAAAAAGATCCTAATGTTAAAGAGGTTATAGATAATCAAAAAAAAGGAGAGCTAGGTAGTACAGCTGAAAAATTTAATAATCCAGAATGGCAAGCTAATAGAAAGTTTAATTTTGACGGAGAAGAAATAACAGGTTTTGAAAATGCTATAAATAAATATTATGGAAATGGTGCATCTAAAAAAGATAAGATTGTTCATATTATGATTGGCAATCCAGCATCTGGTAAATCTTTAAAAGGAAATGTGATTGCTGAACACTTTGGTTCAAAAGTTATTGATTCAGATGATTTTAAATTAGCTTTAACAGGTAAAAAAAATACATCAGCTACATCTGCTGTTCATGATGAGGGTAAATTTTTAGCAGATAAAACTTTACAAATAGCTATGGGTAATGGAGATAATTTAGTGGTTCCTATTATTGGTAAATCTGAGGATAAAGTTATGAACTATGTAAATTTATTTAATCAGAATGGCTACACAGTTAAATTGGTATATGCCAAAGCTCCAACAAATAAATCTAGAATGTATAATATTAAAAGAAGTTTAGTCACTGGTCGATTAATACCAGATGAATATTTTAGTCAAGATTTAGACAGCAAAATTAATTTTGTTTATGATGTAGTAAAACCCAAAGTAGATGGTTCTGCTACAATCAAAACAGGAACAATAAGAAAGAACGCTATCGTTGAAAAAGAAACTACAGGTAGCGGTATATATTAACACTACACAATAAACATTAATTAGTATAAGAGAAAGGAAAATGGGATAATTCCTATCCTAAACAAAATCATATCATGGCTGGACCAATATTAAAAAAGACGATTATTGAACCTATTGTAGATCTAACTAAACCTGTAGTCTCAAATATTTTAAAAAAATCTTCTGAGATTATAACTAAGGCAGATGGTAAACCTAAAAAGATAGATGAATCTACTATAGTAAAAGATAAGACAGATTTTTCTGGAGAGGCTAAAGAGCTTACTGAGGGAGCTAGTCAAGCTGAGGGTGGCAATATTATTGAAAACGACAGCATTTTAAAAAATGATGGATCTACTGCTATTCCTAAAAAAGTTTTACCAGACAATAGCATTAAACCTACAGACTCAGATGTTAATGTTATATTAGATCTTGCAAAACCAGAATCTACAAGCGTTTATAAAAATTCAAAACATTTAGATACATTTAATATTAAGTATATCGATAGCGATCAAAGTATCTATGACATGATTGCAGCTCATGAAAAACTTTATAAAAATAAATTAACTACAAAAACAAAAGATAAAGATATTAACGATATAGCTAATTTATTAAGTAAAGATCCAGATAAATTAAGTTTTGACTTCTTAGCTACAAAGCCTGGCGAAATACCACCACCAGGCAAGATAAGAGCTTTTAGAGATTTTTATATTTATAAAACTGAACAATTAGATCTATTAGCTAAAAAGGCTGTTAATGGTACAGATGCTGATAGAGTTTTATTTAAACAAGAAATGGCATTGGTTGCTAATCTTCATCAAAAACTAGCAGCTATAAGATCTGATGCAGGTAGAGCTTTAAGAGAATGGCAGCTTACATCTAAATCTACAAGGTTTGATGACACAAGTTTTGCTGAGCTTAACTTATCTAATACTTTAGAAAAATTAGGTGGAGCTGAGGATATAGCACAAACTGCTAAGATGTATTTATCTCTTCCTAAAAACAAGAGAGCGCAATTTGTTGATGGTGCTGGATTTGCAAAAAAATTAACAGATGCAACATACGAAAGTTTTATAAATTTAATTTTATCTAATCCTGTCACTCACGTTAAAAACATAGCAGGTAATACTTTTACTTTATACATGTCTAACTTTGAAAGAAGTTATGCTGCTAATTTTAATAGACTTATAAATAAAACAGATGGTGTTGCTCATTTTGAGGGATATGCCAAACACTATGGAATGAAAATGGCTTATGGCGAGGCTATTGAAATGTTCTTTAAAGCTATTAATGGAGAACAAACTTTAGTAGCTGGTTCAAAAGTAGAGGCTCCATCTAGTGTATTTAATGCTAGTACACTTGGTATTAAAAATAATACTATGGCAAAAGCTACAGACGTTATTGGTAAAATAATGACGTTAAATGGTTTACCTTTAAAATCACTAAATGCTGGGGATGGTTTCTTTAAAACACTTGCATATAGATCTGAGTTATATGCGTTAGGTTATAGAAAAGCTTTTAGGTTAATGAAAGAGGGTAGATTAACTGAAAAAGATGCAGGAGCTTTTATTGCTAACTTTATTACTTATCCTACTAAAGAGGCACAAGAGGCAGCATTTAAAGAGGCACAATATATTACATTCCAAACTCCTACAGGTGT
>Ga0208899_1000430_pt1 | contig 31325 bp, 16 predicted proteins | sample VirMetDEL_Nov_24_FD_184518 | JGI IMG/M metagenome (GOLD analysis project Ga0208899, IMG submission 184518) | Aqueous microbial communities from the Delaware River and Bay under freshwater to marine salinity gradient to study organic matter... | ecosystem: Environmental > Aquatic > Marine >... | reverse complement strand
ACGTCCTGGCAGCTTAACCTGGTACACATTGGATCTAAACAGAGAGAAGATTTGGTTCTGTAACTGTCGCTGATAAACAGGCATATATGTTGGGACATTAAAGTCCACGGTGTTGTTTACCATGTCCTCTACGATCCTAAGTTGTTTATCTAAGTTAGAGTCCAGCTTGTTATTCTTCATTGCGTTATCCATAATAACGCTTTTCACTCTCTGCAGGAATTTAAGTCGTGCTTCTTTGTTGCCTGGATTCTTTTTCAGCTCGTCCCACCCAAGCTCTTTGAAAAGCTTTTTTGCTTGCGCGTCAAGGATTTCTTCATGCAAGGCTTGATATCTATCACTAACCTCTTTTCCTGACATTGGGGACTTTGCTCCTTTTACATCATACTTTCCATCTGCCTTAACCATAGTTGGGAGCACCTTACGAATCTGACGATTCATCTTAGCAGTCTCACTTTGTTTGTCGCTGATAATCTGCGGTATGTACAACCCATCTGTGCTCATCTCTGTTCCTTCAAGTCCCTCAAACATGTTCTCTCCAAGTTCTTGATTTACAACAAACATCTGACCCTGTGCACCTTTCTTTGCAGACTCTGTATTTATTATGTGTATGTTGTCTCCGGGCTTATTCATTCTAAGATACATAGCCAGCAGAACTGTGTTCATTTCTGCTAGTGGTCGCGTAACAACCAAGAGTGAATTCTTTTGCATATCAGATATAGACGCCCCATTCTCCATAACCTGATTGTTTACAAATGGCTTTATGGGCTCTATGTATTTATCCCCTTTCCATTCTGCTCCTTTTAGATATGCATCAAACCATACATCATCTTCTGATGTCCACTGTCCTTTGCCTTGCTTGAACATCTTGTAGTATATATCTGAGGCAAATCCTTGTGCATCTGTATGATCCCCAAAATCGTTTCTGTACTGCTTAGCTATACCTTCCGCTTTCTCAAATGCCTTTTCCGGAGACATAGTCTCTTCAAAGTGAGGCACCAAAACAAGGTCTCGAAGGCGATCTGCTGCTACATTATGGAAGGGCTCCTGATTCTGTATTCTACCTATAGAGGCCTCTACAATTGTTGGTGCCATTCCGTAATCTGGATCTCTCTCATACTCTCCCTTCTGCATAAGCTTATCTCCGGGAGTTTGTATAAGACCCATTCTTTTGTAGAACTTAGTTAAGTCCTTAAATTGTACAACACCACCACGTAACATCTCTGCCATCTCAATGCGAGCTAGCAGGTCTGTCATCATATAGTTATTGAGGAATCTATTTACTCCTCCGTATTTCTGAACTGACGAGTCAAGCTTGGACATCTCCAAGAACTCTGGCTTGCCTTCAACTAATCGTATGATGTTGTATCGCAAGAGCTCGTTGCGGAGGTTCTCTCTATTTCGTTTGAATACAGTATTAATGTATTCCTTTACTTGTCTATCAAGCTCCTTATTGAAGTCCTGATAATCTTTACCCTTGGGGTTTTGTAGATAGTCCTTTACAGTTTCAGACATCAAAAGGCCACTATCTAGTTTGGTATTGACTATGCCCGTTAAGTGGAAGCCGTTGTTGTAGTTTTCAGCTACACGTGGGTTATTGCTAAGTCGAACCAAGTCACGTATGACAACACTCTTGAGTCTTTCACTAAAGGTTTTTCGTTGCAAGCCTGCTGCTTCTACAGCTCTGTAATCATTCTCTTCTATCTTAGGGAACTTAACAAAGTCCAATCTGCCTCTAGTCTCCTGAGTTGAAACAGGTATCCATCCATACTTTATAGCTGACCCTTGGTTTACAAACATATTGAGTTTGAGTATCAGAGAGTCTCGTTCAGACATTTTCTTGTACTCTATGTTAGCGTCATCTGATGCCTCATTGTTGATAGTATCAAGTGCCCAGCTGGATATTTCAAATTCTGGATTTGCAATCAAGGTCATGAGCATTGCTTTGTGCTCAGTGTTCATTGCTGTGAAAGACTCATCTCCTTGCAAGAATGCGTACTTCTTTGAAGCTGCGTTTTGCTTGAGGTCTTCTATCAAATCAGTGAATGGTGTGGGGAGGTTGTATGGATATATAGTTTTTCCCTTCCCGTTTACATATGCTATTGCAACTGGGACACTGTATTCTGCAGCAATATTAGCAAGCTCCTTTACTGTAGATCCCTCTGATACAAAGAAGTTTCTAACCTTGCCCTTCTTAAGCATCACGTCTTTTACTCTTCCGCCCTCTACCTTAAAGTCTACTGCTTGGTTGGCCAAGTAAATTACCTTCTTAAATATCTTGGATATTTCATTGTTGTCTAGAGTAGTATTCTTTAGCACGTAAGACATGAGGCGATCTGTGGCCTCTTGTTCAGTACTGCCCATACCCAAAGAAAGGTTCCACATTATTTTACCTAGCTGTGTAGCCTTGTCCTCGAGCGTGTTTGCTTTATCATATTTAAGGAATGCTTCTTTCAGCACCTGTATTCTTTCTTTACCTTCAACTATGTTATTGTTGAATGCAATGCCCCCATTCTCAGTCTCTGTAAATACTGCTCCTGGTCTTGGGACTGAAAGCGTTTGAAGTCCGTCGTTCTTCCAGGTGTCCTGCCAGTTAATAACTGCACTCTTTCTGTCAGAGTTTATAGTCTGTACAGACATCTCTTCTTTACCGTCAGTAGTCTCGATCTGATTTTCTTGTACAATTCTAAGCTCTGAGTATGTCTTAGTTAAGAAGCGGGTAAGTGCTGCAACCTCTTGTGCTGTAGGAGTCCCATTAAGATAGTCCTTAAGTGGTCCAAGTATCAGACTTTTTCTATCTGTCTTTTGTGCTTCTATCTCTTCTATTCGAGCAGCCTCTTGAATTCTACCCAGTATTTCTGAATACCCTTTAGCTCCTGCAGTGACTGCAATTGTTTTTCTAAGGGTAGCCTCAATGTCTATATAAGTAGGTATCCCGAATACGTTAGGTGTTGTGTCCACGATTCTAGACAGTAGGTTTCTCACTTCTTTAGATGCCACTTTAAGTGGGTCTTGTTCGAAGTGGGATATGTCATAGATCTTGTCGAAGTTCACCTCTTCCTGTTCAGGAGATCCCTCTTCCTCTTGCTCTAGTGCAGTACGTGTAGCAACTCTAGTCTGAATATTGAACCCATACTTAAGAAGATCTGCAGCTGCCGCATCTCTCCATCCGTATTGTTCAATGTTACCTAGTTCGTCTGTAACGTCGAACCAGTTTTTCCATACATTGTAGAAAATGACAGCTGTCTTTCGCTGGGTCTTCTCTGGTTTTTTAAATACAGTACCAGGAAGCTCGCTGGCAAACAATGCCTGCAGAGGAGGCTTTCGTTGAAGCTTGTATTTCTTTACAGCCTTCTTTATTTCTTCTGAGCTCTTTGCATTTTTAATTGCGTCCATCGCCTCGTTACTCATGTAGTCATCAGTCTCTGTTGCGAAAGAGTGCTCTAAAAACCAGTCTGCAATAATTCCTTTATTATCTTCAGTTGTTCCAAGGAGTGCTGCTGCAAGTACTTTATTGTCTTTTCCTGTACCTTCCAGGGCAGAGACCCCTTTCACTATCTCATTGCTTTCGTTATACGTATCAACAAATAGCATGGAGATAATATCAATTACCTGCTGCTGCAGCTCATAGTCATTACCTAGGTCGCTAACTAATCTGTATACCTCTCCCTTGGTTTCAAACTTCTCAGCACTTCTTTCATATTTCTTTGGAACCTTGTTTGATTCTATCAAAGAATAGAATTGCTCCACACCTACTGGGTTTACAAACAGAGCTTTAATGAAGTTCCACAGATCGCTAAAGAACTTGCGAATCTTACCGGGAAGTGTTTTCCCAGTCTCTTGTGCAGTAAATACGTAATCACGGAACTCCTCCGCCATTCTCTCTTCTAGTTCGAGCTCTTTGGCATTAGGGAGGTCAAAGCGCTTTCTAGCTTCTTTGTACAACCCTTCTCTCTGCTTGTCACTAAGAGATGTGCGGAAGACATAGTGGAATGCTTCGTGGTATTCAGTTCCTACCTCGGCATTATTCCATAAGTACACGGCTGCATTTTTCATATAGCCATGTGCAACTTTACTACCTACCTGCTTTGCAATCTCATAAAACTCTACCGGTATGTTACGTTGCTTCAACCAAGCAGCAGCTTGAGCTTTATTCAAACGCTTCCCTTTATCAGGAGACAGTCTAAATGCATCATCGTCTACTTCTACGTCATTCAGTCTGTCTTCATCTGGATGTGTTTCTTGATTGTTATCAGTACCTTGATTGGGATCGACTCCTCCTTCTCTTTGTTGGCGTAGTGCAGCTCTTATTGCCTCAATCTCTTCTTTAGTTGGGACTCTTGCTCCTGCTATATCGTCATCAGTAACTTGATCGGGATCGAATTCTTGTTCTCCTGCTTCTTCTGGTCCTACCTCTTCTGGTCCTACTTCTTGTGCTCGAGCTTTTGCGGCTGCATCAAACAATGCTTGTGCATCATTAGCTTCTGCTGTTGATATAGGACGAGATACTTTTATGTCGTTCGCTTTAGGCTTTTTGTTCCCAATCTTGAGTTGAGACAAGTCAAATTCAAGACCAATACCATTGTACATAGACCCGTTATGTAGAACAACGTCAGTCATAATAACACCACGGTGCCCAAAGATCGTTTGTAGTGGGAGTGGGTCCTCTCTTGTTTCTTCTACAAGGGTATTATAGTATGACGGGTCAGCATTAAGTCTATTAATGTCTACCTGCTTTCTCTTATTCTTTAAGGTTCTCTGTACAGCTTTTGGGAGGGACATTATAAAAGCAAGAGCCTCCTCTTTGGACATGTCTTCTTTCACGATTTGAAAACCCCTGCCCTCTGGGTTTACAAAACCATCTTCCTTTTCAACAAGCTTCTGTATAAGGTTGCCTAGTATCCCAGCTTCTGTTGTTCCTTTCTTGCCGTTTAGTATTGCTTTAGCCGTAGCCTCTGCTGTGCTTGGGTCTGCAAGATTTGTAAGTGTTCGGTTGTCTAATGCAACTACAAACATCCCATTCTCTAAGTCAGCTCTTGCCATCTCAGATTTTACTGAGCCTATAGGAACTGCAAACCTTATCATTCTCTTGTCCGCATTCCGCATGTAGTCTTTTTCTACTTGCAGATATGTAGCAGATACTTCCCCAACTTCTGCTGGGTTTAGTGTATTCAAACCAACCTCATCGACCAGTTTCTGGTACGATTCCGGAGAAGAGTCAAGTAACAGATTAAATGCTTCTTCTTGCTCTGCTTCAGTAAGTCTTGCAGTCTGCAGTAAGCTATACTTCCACTTCCCGTTTGAGTCTTTGTGCAGTGCAACTACCTGACCGTATCTTACTTTATCACTAGTCACCTCGCTAGACAGTTCTGCAATAGCATCAAGGTCTTCTTGGGTGAGCCCTTGTGTATTAGCTACGGTCAAACCTTTTTTACTCAGGTTCTTTGCGTAGGTAACAACACCAAGAGGAGTGTTCCCAAACACCTCATCTACTCTGGATAGGAACGTGCCTGTAGTACCGTCTTGCAGTTCTACAACTGCGTTGTTTCTGTTATTAAGATACTTCTTAGCAACTGCTACAGTAACTTGTTGTCCCTGTGCGCCCTTCAGATATTCTTGGTAGACAGTACGTCGAAGAACGCTGTCATTGGCAGTAAGCACACCGAGTACTTCTCCGGATGGGAGCTTTACATATATAGGTATATGTGCAGCCGCATTTTTATATTGAGTCTTACCTTTGTTACCAAGCCACCAGTCATCTTCTATAACCTCTAGTACAAGCGTAGTTCCTGCCACTACTTTATCACTATCGAGCAAGCTACGATCAGTAATAATGGGCTCCCCGTTTACTGTTCTTTCTGAGTCCAGTCCACTATCCATGGGTACTCCGTCAGAAGAAACAACTACTCTTCCCTGTGCATCTTTAACTACCTCAGTATTCAGGCTCTCACTGTGTGTTGTAAACAGTGCATCTTTCTTTGTTGATGCGGCCCCCTGATCTGCGACTTGAGGTTCTTCTCTTATAAGTACAGCTTCAGTTTCATACCTCGCACCGTCTTGTTTCATTATTATAGTGGCAGCAGCACGTCCATCTGCCCCTATCCGTATTTCTCGTACCCCATCTATCTCTGCTCCGGCGTCAAGGAAATTTTCTAGTTCGTCAGTCCTTATAGTAAATCTATCTCCCAATGCAACATCCACGGGAACACCCATACGAGCCGGGGCTCTCTGAGATGGGGCTTTATCACTTCTGTTAAATTGAAAAGTGACGACAATTGTCCCGTCGTCTTTCTTGGTAGTCGTTGAGTAGTATGTAAGAACCCTACCTTTTGCATCTGTCTTTTCGTAGTCAAGTTTCTGGCTCCCTAATTTTACATTAGGCTGTTGTCCAGGTGCAGATTGTTGTCCTGTCTTGCGTTTCTCAGCTGCAAGTCGTTCTTCTTCTTTCTTTCGTCTCTTTATTATTTCTGCTGCCTCATCAGCTTTTCTCTTCTGCTCAACAGTAGTATCTCTTATTGGGGCTTCTTGAGATCTGTCCTTAAGATATTGTTCCCTGTATGAGTCTAGCAATGGGCTTAGTCCTTCAAGATTTTCAACTGCGGTTCTGGACATAGTGTCCCATTTCTGTTGAGCATCTGATCTGGTTTTTGCTCTTGCAGCTATTTCGTCGTTGGCTCTTTTTCTAGCTTCTTCTGAGATGCTCCCTTGTTGCAGAACTCTATCCGCTTTTGCTTTTAGTTGTTCAGGTGTTACAGTATCTGCAATAATTTGATTAACAAGTGCATCTCTCTTTGCTTGTGCTTCTTGCTCCAATGCAATCTTTGTTCTAGATATTGCAAAGTCTCGCAGCTCCGGGCTCCTGTTGAGGTTATTGTATGCAGTTACTGCATTACCCCTTTGACTAATAAGCTCCCTAAGCTCCACCAATTCTTTTTTGATAGTCTCATATTCTGTATGTTCTGCGTTATTAGCCAGAATAGTGTTTAGATTCTTTACTAGATTTTGCTGTACATCTAGAGTAAATTTGCCTTCCTCTAGAGCCACCTCCCCAAATCTGTTTCTTACATAGTTGCGTATACGATCACGCATGTTAACAGACTTAGTACGTGTACCCTCTTCATAGTCTGCCTCTTTTCCTTTCTTGTATGTCTGTGTAACAAGCACATCTGTCAAGAGACCTGGGAACATCTCTTCAATTTTATCTACTTTCTCTGAGACTGCCCCATCAATAAACTTTAGCGACCCGAGCTCTAGTTTTAAATAGTTTTTATAAGTAGCTTCATCTTCAAGATTATTTTTCTCTAGCTCCTTCTCTTCTTTTGACATGAACAGCTTACCTGCTCCAACAGTTGGGGAGCTTGTGTAGAGTTCATCTATCATTTCTGCAGACTTCTCTATCTCTTTGGATCTAGATACAATGTCATCTACCAGTTTATTCTGGTCTATAACTGTCTCTGGGCTGATTCCATAAAGCTCTTTGAACTCATTCTCCGGGAGACTTTTTGAGTCTTCCAGCATCTCTCTGAACAAGTCTAAGCTTCCTTTATTATAATGCTGCAGTATTTGTTCTGTCTGCAGTCTTCTTTGATAGTATTCAAATTGCTCCTTGTCTCCTGCTTGCTCTGCTTCATTCATTCTCTGCAAGAAAAAGGACTGCTTGTTTACAGACTCTGCTCCTCTTGCTGCTCGGAACATACCTTCGTTGTTAAGCAAAGTTGCCTGCTCATCTCTTTGTTTTCTGCTTGCCTTTGATTCCGTGTAGCCTTGTCTTCCCCCACCCAGAATACCAACAATAGATCCAATGACAAATTGTTCTCTCGCTTCTGGGTTACTAAATGTCTCAAGCATTTTACTTGCAACCTCAGGAGATGCCTCTGCTGCAATTCGGAGCTTATTTGTGTCAATAAGACTTTCTACTATATCCCCCAATCCGGAGTCATGCATCTTTGCCATCTCGTACTCAATCATCCCCTCAGTAATTGCATACTGTGCAGCTTCTTCACTACCTTCAGCCGCCATTGTTTTTAAGAAGGGGGCTGAAAATCTTGCTGCTTGTGCAGTTTGTCGAATACCATAACCTGGAAGTCCGCTGAGTTTGTCTACAACACGCAGTGATGGGTTTGCAGCTCTCTCTGCTGCTGTTGCAGGCCTCAACCATCTAGATGTTCCTGCTGCTTTTCCAAACTGTTTGAATAGACCCCTAAACATTATAGAGTTACTTAAGCTCAGTACTCCTACGTTTGAATAAAAAGCAGCACCCTCTGCTTCTAATGCTTGTAACTTAAGCTGTTGAACTTCTTGTGCAGAAAGCTGTGCAGGTAAACCCATTGCAGTCTTCTTTCTCAGAGCTTCTGCATATAGCTTTTCATATACCTGTTTACCTGTTTCCTTTCCTTCAATAGCTGCTTCCCCTACTGCAGATAAGAAAGCTGCTTCGGTCTTAGCAGCACCGTTATATATCTTACTTGCTACGTTTTTAGTAGTTCTGTATGTACCAAGAGCCTTAGACAAAGACTGCCCACTTTTTATAGTTTTAGCAGTTCTCCATGCTGCAAGTCCCTTGCTTATATTCCCAAGCTGACCAACACGTCCAATAACTCCTGTGCCCCCTGTAGCATATATTGATGCAGCTGTCCCAACCAGGAATCCTATACCATCAAATATCTTGTCAGTAAGGAAGTTCCATGTAAATGAGTTGTTTTCAGAGAATGGGTTAAAGTTTCCTATGTTATCCAGCTCTGCCTTTGTGTAATAGTGTGGGTTGTTTTTACGAGAAGTCTCCCGCCACTCCTCAGTATTAACAAGATCTGTCCAATCCTGAACTGTCCCAAATAGAGATCCTCTGCTTTTAGGATTCAAATTACTTCCAGTGGCAAAGTCAAGAGTGCCCGCTACACCAAGCAATCCGTTTACAAAAGCGCTACCTGCAGTAACGGTTCCTTTTTTGGCCCCGTTTAAAAATTTTTCTCCTGTGCTTTGATTGAGGGCTCTTATAGTAGAGTAATCCTTGTAGCTAGGTCCCCCAGAAAGTGTTACTCCTCTGTCTGCATATGAAGAGAAGTCCCCAGTTGTTGCAGCAAATCCAGGAGCTACTGATACTTGAGGTCGTTGGCGGTTAACTTTTGCTTTAAATGCACCTAGCTCTTCTGCAGTAGTAAACGGGAGACCTGTAATAGGGTTCAAAGTGTTTTGTTGCGGAAGACCTGTAATGGGATTTATAGTACCCTTATCACTCATTGTGTTGCTGTGTTATAGAATATTATGAAGTCGTCGATAGGTAGTTCTTGTTCCACATCTTCTCCTGCTCCACCACTGGCTCTAACAATAACTCTATTTGGTCCTGCTGTAATAGCAAGGCCATCTTCTTCTAGTGGCATTTGTGGTGCAAGGAATTCAATTTCTACGCTTCTTCCCCCAATCATTTCTCTGTGCACATACCCATTTTCTTCATCAAATGCTGTTGGGTATTGGAGCATTGTTGCGATTGCTTTACTAGCTATCATTCCGCCCGGACTGTTGTACGTATTTGTAATTCTGCTAGGCATTGTTGGATCGTAACCCATAATTAATTCGTCATATGGAACAAGAATTTGATCACCGGTACTTGTCTCTATAGACATTCCGGCCTTCATGCTTCCTGTTACTGGGTCAAGATACGAGGTAAAGTCTGCTCTTGCTATTTTTGCCTTAGCATAATCTTCGTCTTTTTCTGTATTATACAAATCTGCTATTGTTACAATTGATCCAGGAACTCCAGCCCTTGCTTGATTAGCTATCTCTGGATTGGTTTTCTCTAGTTTAGTTCGTGTTGGCTCTGTAAGAATTACAGGAACATTTCCAAGAGTGCTCAAGAATCTACCCTTAACTGTATCATTAATCTCTTTAGACAGTTTACCGCTTGAGTCTCCAAGTGCTGTCTCAGACTGGCTTGTAGTATATGTAACCTGCCCAAGCTTACCTATTCTCTCCTCAGCTTGTTCAGTTGCTTTGTCAAGCTTCTCACGTATGTTAATCTTACCCATAGAGCCAACTGCTGTCATTCCAGTGAGTCGGTCTTCTCTCGAAGCTGCACTTCTAACAGGCGCAGCCCCTCTGTATCCTGCATCAAAATTGCCACTAAACAGCATCCCTTGCGAAAGATTTTCTATACTATCTGTTCCTGTGACTGTAATATTTGAAGCAGCCTGTGCAAGCTCCATAGCTTCTTCGGCATCCAACCCAAACATTTGACTAAACAAGGCAGCCCCAACATCAAGGCTTCCCCCTAACCCAGATCGAGACAGAGTCTCAGCCTCTGCTTCGAGTTCAGTCATAATGTTTGCTGCAACCCCAAGCTTGTACGCATCAGGATCAAATGTACCTGACTGTTTAAACTCTACCTCATTAGTTTCTGGGTTATAAGTAGCTCCTATTTGTCCCAATCCTGGATTGTTGTAGAATGTAGGAAGCTGCTGAGCAGGCATTTCTATGTCATTGCTGATATCTGCAAGAACTTCATTGACGAAGGTGTCTTTAAATTCACCGTATGCGTTTTTAATTATCTTCTCTGCCGCATCTCTTTGAGCATCATAGTTAAACAAAGATGCTCTAGCCTGTCTTAGATTGTTTTCAATCTGTTCTTTATTTGCAGCCAGGTCTGGGTTTGCATTTATCAGTTTAGTAGTTACAACCTCTATCCCGTTCTCTTTGTAGAGATCGTCTTGTATAGATTCAAAAGAGTTAGCACCAGCAAGAGAGCCTACTGCAGCCCCAATTCCTTCCCCGTCTGTAGCAGATACACGCCCAGTAGGTATGTTGTAGATATCTGCGAGCTCTGGGTGGAGTTCTATCAAGGCTGATTCTACTGCTCCCTTGTTATTGCCTATGTTTCTAATGTGACCCTCAACTCCTGCTATTGTTGGAGCAGTTTGACCTTCCGCAATTAGGTGAGGGTTAGTAGCTACTATATTATCGCCTGGGAGTACTGGAGTATAAGCACCAGCTCCACCACCACCACGAGTTTCATTAAGTTTATTTGTAAGAGCAGACTCATAAGATTCAGAGTAGCTTCCTCCGTATGCACTAGGTTGTCTAGTTAATCTAGCTGTAGTCATGTACCGATTAACATCTTCGTTGTACAGCATAGCTTTTACAGCGCGTCTCTTACCCCCAACAGTTTGTGTATTTATAATATGTGCTAGCTGATCTCCGTATCTCTGTTCGTCTTTATTTTCAGATGCCCCATATGATTGTGCTGCAGTTCCAAGAATAGCATCTAGCTCATTTTCATCAAGGTCTAGAGTGTTGAAGTCTGCAGACTGCATCATGTAGGCTTGTACATCTGGTCGTTGCATAATGTTGGCAGTCACTGCATCCACTGCTTCTTGTGGAACATACTCAACTATCTGTCCCTTTTTTGTAATTGCAAACACTAGACCGCTTGCATCTGGTGCTTGTATTTCTTTTACTTCGAATCCACCTCGTTTTACTTCCGGGATTTGATTAAGCTGCGTAAGTATCTCTTTCTGTATGTCTACGTACTGTGCAATTGGGGTGCCTCCGTAATAGCTTGATTGGACAGCTCTCCCATTATCGTCTAGCTCAATCCCCAGATAAGGAGTGTAGTCATCCGTACCTTGTTTAAGTCTGCTTTTTTTGAGCCAGCCTTCATAGTCCGACATTGTAATCTCACCCTTGTTCAGCATTTCTTTCTTTGCCTCTACATCTGCCTGATATCTATTGTAGTTAGTCTCAAGAGGTGTTGCTGTATTCTTGTATGTTCTTGCAAGACGAGAGATTGGGACAAACATGTTTTCGTAATCTCCCCTAGATGCAAGCCCATCTATCTGTGCACGAGTGCTATTGTAGAGATCATTGTAAATCTTTTGATCATTCTCAAATGCAGCAACAGGCAGCTCTGCTAATGCTTGAGCTACCTGGTCCTGGGCTTGAAAAGATGTAAGATATTTGGCCCTTAACTCTTGTGCTATTTCTGTAGACATTGGATCTACAAACTGAGACAAGGGGGTGTATAGACTACGATATGCCATTACTTTCTTCTTTTTCTCTTTATTTTCCCAAACTTACGAATGTACCCACCTCCTTGATAATTTTCTAGTGCGGACAATAACTCTGGTGTAGTAGTTGCGTTAGTTTGAGTTGTGGTAATAGTTGGTCCCTGTATTGTTCTTGTTGGGCCTGGCATTGATGTGGTTGCCATTGGGTATGTTCCGTCTTCGTTCATAGTTTGAACAAGAGCGTCACGTCTTCCAGCGTTTTGTGCGTTCCATGTTGGAGCTCCATACTGGAATGACTGTGCAATCATTTCCTTAATCTCCATAGGGTTCTTACCATAGTATGGGGATTTTTTATTACCGCGCTTAGACATAGCCGCTTCATAAGCTTTTTGTCTAGAGTACTCATTATCTATTTGATATGCTTCTGCTGCCCTTTCTTCTGCTGCGTATGCACGACGATCGTTTGCATACTGCGCAAGATTGGTTCCTAGTTGATTAAATGCCAGCATACGCTTTTCGTACTCGTTTTGGTCTCTTTGATTTTGAGCTTGTGCATTGAACATAGAAGCTCGCATTCCTTGTGACGAATCAAACTGAGAGGCTTGTAAATTAGCAAGCTCTTCTTGTGCTGCAAGTTCTTTGTTGTTTCTTGCTTCTGCATTAGCAATATCCAAATTACCCGATCGCTGCTTTTCATTTGTAGCCATCATAGCTGAGATTGCAGCAGGACCGGCAGCGTTGTTTTGAATAAACTTATTTGCAGCAGTAGTTGTATTTCCCAAGCTAGCGCGTTCTGCATTGAAGTTTACTCTAGGAAGTTTAATCCTGCCTGTAGGCTGTGCGGCTATCTTTTCAGGTTGTGGGTACTTAGTAGTTAACTCTGCTGCTGGACCAATTAATTGGTATGGAAGCAGTATGTCTCTCTTTTCCGGTATGTCACAGCAGTCTGGGGAGAGTGACCCGTCTTCACACGGACAGCCTTGTGGTACTTGTCTTTCTGTAGTTTGCTCTGTTTGGGATATTTCAAACTGTGGGTCGTCCGGTGTTTCTACTGGAGCTTGTGGGAGTAATGAGTGCCAAGAACCTACATTTCCATCTGTCGTTAGTTTGAGTGCTTCTTCGAATATCTCATCGTCACTCATCTTAAAGCTACCGTCCTCTGATTTCCCAATCCGCTTTGTAAAGTTAGATTGGTTTTTATCATCAAGCATTGCCATTTTCTTCGCATTAGCAACTACTTGCTCTTTGTTTGCATTGAAGTACCCTCTTATTTGTGGGAGATACGTATCATTGTAGTATGCCTCAAGCTCTTCGGTTGTCATATCTTCTGATAGACCTTGTCGCTTTGCCCAGTTTGAAGCAAGAATCTGAGCGGTATCTTTCTCTCTCCCAATTCGTCCTGCCATATCAATCGCAGGATTATTTTCATCTTCTATATCGTAGAACCACTGGAATCCAACACCCTGGTCAGTAAACTCAGGATTATCTGGGTCAAGACTTTCATCAATTGCACCAGCTGCTTGATACATGCCTCCTCGTTTCATAATCATATTAGGATCTCTAGGACCGTTTTCATCTCTGCCTTTACGATTAGCTACCTCTTCTTGCAGTTTAGCAAGTTGCTGTATCTCTGCTTGAGATGCTCCTCGATCTAGCATTTCCTTATGCCGTTGTGCAAAGCTCTTCTTACCTACCTTTAAGTAATCAGAGAATATGTAGTCTTGAGATCCTCCAGCTTTCATAGTGACTTTATCCATAGTCTCTCCTCCTTCTACTTCTGTGTTCTTGTCAAGCTTAATACCACCTTGTGCGTGTTTAGGCCCAACAAATTCTACTGCCCCACCTGGGAGTGGGTTTATGTATCCTCCTGCTTTTGCTTGAGAGCGCTTTATAGCCTCATCTGTAGGTGCACCTTTTGAACCTGGGGTTCTCATTTTTTCTCCAGATCCAGCAGCAATGCGCTTACGCTTAGCATGTATATTAGCCCATAGCCCTGGTCTTCCCCCAGCTTCTCCGACAAACTGCTGCTGTCCTGGAAGGTAAGAGTTAGTCATAGAGTTGCCTATGTTGTAGCCCATATCCTGCCCTTGTTTTACGAGAGAGTTTTCAAATGCGTATCGTTCTGCTGCAGCTATTTGATTATCATATTCTCGTTGCTTTTCTGCTTCTTTTATTGCTCTTCTTTTTTGTATCTGTTGTGTAGTGAGTGAAGCTAGTGCTCCTACTCCTGCTCCAATAAGTCCCCCTACTGGTCCAAACATTAATCCAATTGATGCGCCCTGTCCAGCACCAGCCAATCCTCGTCCTATTCCTTCTCCGGCACTTACACGAGTGTCGTCATTGTCGTCTGCAACATGTTCAACTGCCCTACCCCCAATTGCTGCTACCGCTGCAGCAGGATTAGCCCAGCTCGGGTTTGCTGCAGATGCACCTAAACCAACATTCTTACCTGCTTCTGTTGCAACTTGCTTACCTGCTTCTTGTGTTCCCTGTTGTACTCCTTGTTGTGCTCCTTGCAGTACAACTTCTTTACCTGCACCGGGTACAGCAGAAGTCATAACTTGCTTTGAGCCTTGAGTGTACATGGGGTTCATTACTATATTGGCTGTTGGACTAGCAGCTTCTGCTGCCATTCTTCCTCCCTGCACTATGTTGCTTGTTGCATTAGCCCCAGCTCCAGTAAGACTTGTTCCATAATCTGTTGCTGCTTGTTTCATTGCGGCATCTTGTGCTGTGGCTTTAGCAGCTCGATTAGCACTAATATCTTTAACAGCATCGCTAGCCTGTCCTAAAAACTCTTCACTGGTTAGGGAGCTGGCTTCTTTTTGCAGTCTTGCTTTGCTTGCTGCATCTGCTGCCTCGTCTTCTCTTCTTCTTCTTTCTTGCTCAGCTATAATCTCTTGTTGAATCTGAGCAAGTTGCATTGCAGATTGATGAGCTCCTGCCATACCAGACATAGTACTAGTATATCCCGATGTAGCAGCAGACGTAGGCATTGAATATGGGTTACCAGCTGCGCCTCCTCCCTGAAATCCTCTGTATCCTACTTTAAATGGGATACCCCCAATGTTTGCATTAGGGAACATTTTATTAAATCCATAGTTTACCGCTCCTCCAATAATCGCATCTCGTCCTGCTTTCTTTAGTATGCCCTTTCCTTGTAATGGGTTTTCTTCATATCCTGCAACTCGTCTATACGTGTTGATAGAGTTATTCCCAAAGTCTGAGTTTTCTTGTCTTGCTCCCCTCCTCCAATCTCTAAATGTAGGAGCTCCGTCTTGGAAGGGGCGCTGTGGACAATCACCTGTTAAACAATAATCATTAAAGTCTTGATACCCGCTAAATTGAGAGGAGTTGTCTTTTACATCCATCCACATATTGTATGCATCTCTATCAAGCGCTCTGTTCTGCCCAAGAACTACCCCACTTCTACCAAGAGCACTAGCTAATCCTGTAGCAATACCTGTATTCACAGCTTTATTAGCATCCCGATCTCTAAATACATTTACACCAGGAGGTGTTCCTCTCTGATATTTATTCTTTGTTTTGCGGTTATTTGATTTTTTATAAGCCATGATTATCTAAAGGATTGTCGGAACTTAGTTCCTGCGGAATACAAATATACTAAATTGCCTGCTAAGTTGTCGTTTATTAAGCGTACTCCTAAGTAATGATCTACAAATCGTTTTTGGTTATACCACGACTTGTTAGGATTTATATAATTATTGTTTATGACCCCTTCTTGCGTAAACATAGGTTCGTCGTCTTGAACTGTAGTAGAGCCTTGGTTAAACATATCCTGGACGTTGAGTTGCTCATTAGCCAGTACAGTTGAGGAGTTAAATTCATACGCACTCATATCTCTAAACTCGTTAATATACCAAAAATTATTTACGAGTCTAGCATTGGTTAAATAATAAATGTCTTTTTGCCCAGAGAGCTGTGTGCTGTTGTACACGTAAAACTGTGTAAAACCTGGAGAGGTTACTTTGTTTATACTTAAGTTCTGTCCTGCTCCATCTGGGGTTAATTCTTCTGCCCAGTATCTTAGAGCGTTAAATATCTTAGCTTGTCCTACTTGTGAGTTGTCAATATATTCAAACTCAAAGTTGTACTGGTTATTGTAATAATTACCTGGAGCATTTAAGTTGGAGTGTTCCCAGACATTGTCTCCGGCCCCATTAACGATACCGTAGTACTCCCTTTGGTTGTTTGCAAAGAGTGCTGGAAGATAGCTGTGCCTACTGCCCCACACCTTGAGTTCTGGATAATAAGATATTGTCCATCCATCTTCCTGGAAGTTAGTTCTGTCGGAGAACAAGAATCTTTCTTTCCCTCCCGACGACGGGAAGTTACCTGAGATAGAAATACCATCATTTGTGATGCTGTCTATGTTAATCGTGTAGCCCCCATCAAGTATTGTGAGTAAAGTTCCTATCGGGATCAGCTCTTTCTTAGACAGAATGATTCTCTTGTACTTAGGGTCGTACGTTGCGTTGAACCCGAAGTTCTCCGTAGGAGAGTCAAAGTTTATGTCATCTCCTAAGTCTATATATGACTCTAACTGATATGGAATGTTATCTAAGAACCACTTCTCCATGCCTAGGGAGCTTAGCTCCTCTATGTTTTCAGACATCATGTAGACCTTACGGTCTCTACGATTAACAAAGAACTGCCCAAAGCGTGTAGTGAGAGATGCAAACTGACAATCAGTACCACCATACCCTTCTGTAGTTGGGATCATCTCATCAGGGTTTTGCTCGAATATATCCCCGCTCCCAACAAAAGCTTGAGTGTTATCACTCAATCCAAGTTGCTGTCTACCTCTAGTAACAAACAATGAGCGTTCAGTATGCAGATACAGTATAGAACCTAACGTGAATGCTTTAGTTATCTGTCCACGATTCTTAGGTATATCCTTATAGTCAAGTGCTAAGAAGAACCTGTACTTATCTTGTATACTTCCATCGTCTACTGTAGAACGTATTGTTCTGGTTGGGTAGAATGTTGGGTTAAATAGTTTCTTTGGACGTGGGGCTGTAACCTTGATATCCTGCACTGCAGAATAATTATTCATGTACAGTAGATTCTCCGACTTAGTATTATCGTTGTTAGGCCCATTAAACAGTACATGTGATCCTACAGATGCATCAAAGAATATGCTTTCAGCTGGGGTGACTCCTTCACTGTTATCTCCTTGATGTCTAAAACCTAACAAGTCGTCTGATTCACAGAAGAAACTGTATACAGTAGCAAAAGGATCCACAGCTCTGTATGAAGGCGTAGTTTGATAAAGTAGTGTATTAGATTGAAATGAAGACGTTGTCCAGGATCTTTTATCATTAATAGAATACTGAGAGCTACTTGCCCGAAAACATGCCCCCCAGTCTTGGGAAGTAGTCCGGAAAGAATATCTTCCTACATAGGTATCGCCCCCGAATACAGTTTCTGTTTTGTAAACGTACGGGTTGCTTTCCAGACGTGAACCTTCTGCAGTTGGTCTTTCTACAGATTCAATAGGTTGATAGTATCCTGTCCAAACAAGTTTTTGTTGATCAAATGGTTTGTAGACATTTGTTTTGTAGCTACAAAGATTTATTAAAAACATTGTGGGCCACGCCCTGTATTCTGCTACTGGGGGCAGTCCATCGACTCCCTCCCCACCTACATTTACTTCCTCAAGATCATATCCGAGTGTTGTAGCATTAAGTGCGCCAGTAGCTGTTGCCCAATATGCGTCACTCCACCATTTTGCATAGGTTGAGGCTAGTGCGGTACTATGATCTCCTTCTATTATTAGTACAGGAAGCCCAGAGCTAAGCGAGAATGCCATGCATGACTCTCCTGCAAAGTGCATTAGGTAATCTAAATCTTTAAATGCACCGCTCTCAGTATTTAGTAGAAGTGTACTCCCAGTTATATAAGTTTTACTGTTAGGGTCTATTGTAAATATTGTATGGTAGTTATTTACAAAGTAGTATAAACCTTGAGATGCGGAATCTGTACTCCAGGCAGTGTTGGAAGTATTTACGTAGTCTGGGTTATAGTACCTTTGTGCGACCCATATTGATGTCCAATAATTAGCTACACCCTGTGGATCTACGGTAATGTCATCTGGGTTACCATGCACTGCCTGTTCTTGTCCTCCACTTGTCCACTCATACCATTGCGTATTTCCTATTGTGGTGTTTATCCAGTCACCATCTAACATATAGTTCGTGCCGCTAGGAGCCAATTTTTTATTACCCCCAGAATACATACGCATGTTAAGTACCTTCTGTATATCTATGTGACTAGCCCCACTTAACGTATGCTTGTTTTTAAGCATGTTAAAGTCGTGAAAAGAAAAGGTAGACATAACTCTAACCTCAGGCCTATCATTACCTTGGTATGAAAAGCCACTAATGTTTGGTACTTGTGAGTTCAGGAGTTCTGGATAGCTGCTATAGTATGGGGGAAGTAGTCCTTTTAAGAACCATGCGTCATGGTAAGGACCATGAGCTGCATTACTCATTCTAGTTCCCAAGGCCATTTTATCCTCGTACCAGCTAGGAACAACCACACTTTGTCCTAGTACAGTTTTTTCTTGCTGGTTTCTTTTTGCGTAGTATATCTTAAATCCTTGTACTTGGCCTGCAATAAATGTTGGAATTGCAATGTTCGTAAAGTTAACGCCCAGTATTTTTATTGATTCCTCAAGAACTAAGCCGCTGTTTTCAGCACTTTGGTTAAATAAATTTGGTGTTACTTCATCTGTGTATAGTCCATCTGCTGAAATAAAACTATAGATGGTGTTTTTATTGGGGGGCATTTTATGATGCCTAACATTTGTATTTTGAAGATCTACCCCAACACTTATAGGGTTTCCATTAGGATCAACACTCCATGTAGAAAAGTCCTCTGTATCAGGGTAAAGCTCGTCTTCATTTTCCCAGTAGCTCATCTCTTGGCTGAACGGATCTAATAAGAACTGAGAGTCTGTGATTTGGTAAATCTTTGAATCCGGGTAAAGGTCTTCAAACTCTGAGGTATCAAGTCCTATGGATTCTAGTGCAGCACTTGCATCAGAGATTGGGGCATTTTCAGGGTGATTAATTTTATCTATAGTCTTTGTTTCTCTTCCCGGTATATGGTATGCATAAGTTTCTGATCCGTCTTTAAGTACGAAGGAGATATAAAATGCATATACCTCAGAGCGTCGGTACCCTCTGTATTTGTGAGACATTCTAACATCCTTGTACCCTTTTCTTACGTTTGATGCAAAAAATGAATCACCTACGTTATTCTGTTGTAAGTTTTTGTAAAGATCAAAGTAATTTACTAGTGTCGAGCCACTTATCTTTGAATAGCCCTCGTTTAGGATAACAGAGTGAATCCTCTTTGGGTCAAATTTTTCAACCGAAGTACTAATGGGATATACACGAATGTTGTTTGCAAATCGTTGGTACCCAATATCACCGCGCGCTCTTAGATTAGATATGTACAGTCTGTTGTCTAGCTGTACAAACGACTTAGCTGTTTCATATCTTACAGAGTCTATTACAACTTCAGATATAGAAGCTGCTGCTACTTGCTCAAGGCCGGTGTATGTAACCTCTAGACTTGCAAATAATTGATTGTCTATACCATCTGGGATTTTTACAATATCAAGTTCGTATGCAAACTCGCTTGATTCCTGGCTGTATCCGCCCCCAAACCTTTGTATGACTACAGGTCGTACGTGTGTGTAGTTAGATGGAACAGGAATATCTACTACCCAGCTAATAGATTTATTTGACTGGCTTCCTTGGGGATCACCCGTTATTGATTCTGTTGGGATGGCATCCTCATGCTCAGTAACTAGGTGGACAGGGTTAGACGTAGCCAAATAATTAGTTCTGTTAAGATCTTCATCTACATATGCAAGAGCTAAATGATATGTCCCACTAACAACACCTCCACCCTCTTCTATCTTAATGTCTCTAAACTCTGGTATGAATCCTGAATTCAAGAATAGATCTAATTTTTCTACTGTGTAGTCTTCATTGTTATACAGCCGAGTCACTGTAGAGCTTTGTTCTTGTCGAGTAATATTAATTACCCTTGGTGGGTTATAATCAGATATGTATTCAATACCTGTATAAGGCTCCACAGTTTTCTGCATATAGTTGTCCGTAAAGTAGACAAGTATATTCCCGTTAACATCAATCTTAGATGTAGCCTCAATAGTGTTAGAAGGCTGGAAGTTAAGTTCTGGGTTTCTGTAGATAATTGTATTAGTCTTTGCAGACGGGTCTACAATAGAAATAGCAGATGTAGGCTCGGTAGCAAATGTGTAGTTAAAGAACAACACAATTCTACCATCTTTAAGAGCACACTGTCCAATAATGTTATCTATTGCAGTAAAGCCCCTATTATCAATGGCAGTTGTTCCTTGTTCGTTTACAACAGCACCTTTTTGATAGTACAAATTAGCATTAAGGGCATCCCTGTAGGTGCCCTCCGGTTGATCCACTCTTTCTGGATCTTTTATCATTCCTGCTGTAAACTTCTTCATTAATGCTCTATTATGCTAAATCAAAAACAAAATTACGGCTTGACACCGTACTCACCCTCCGGTATAACGTGAAGGCAAATAGTTCCGTCAGGCTCAATGATGGTAATCTCATAACCCTCTGGACCCACATTCAACGTTTCATACGTAGCGTAGCTAACCCCGTCGATTACCTCGCACTCCTCAAAATCAGATTCGGCTGTGCAGAAGGTTATGTACTGAGCTACTCTGTCATCATTCCAGACAATCGGTAGCTCAGTGTTTTCGTCAACTTCGATATAATACTTCATGATACTGAAACTAAAACCATATTTGACTGCTGACCTTGTACTGGGATTACTCTATTAACGGTAAGTCCGGCAAACATGCTCAAATCCTCAATAGCCGTTCTTGACGCGCCCTCTATTATAAGCTCGCCTTCAGTAATGTTTCCAGCAGTGTGTCCTGTTACGTATGTCTTACTGTCCTTGCGAAATGCTGCCCCATAACCAGACCTAGCACCAGCCCCATAAACCTTAGTAAATCCAGTGTAAGTACCATCTCTATCCCACCCAGAAGACTTCGTACCTGTTTCATCCCACTGGACATTGTTGTTGGCATATCCAGCTCTATACAGATATCCGTTATCGGTTACGACATGACCTGTATACCTCCCAAGCCCAACAGAAACCACATCGTTCAATGTCCCACCACCAGAAATTGCTGTAAGCGTTGCGCTTGACTTTTGTCCAGAGATACCCAAACTATTGCCATTATTGTAGCCCCATACATAGAGGCTGCCATACCCATCACCCGCTGTTGCTTCGATGATTGCACCGCCACCGTCATATGAGGCTGAGATATCTATTGCATTAGACACACCAGAGAGGGCCGTAAGCGGGTCTGTGTTACCGCTAGTTGTTCCTTGTCCAGTTCGATAATTAATGTTTCGACCAGCCGTATAAACTTCTCCGCTATCATTCATAATGATGGTGAAGTTTTCTCCCCTTTCTACTCTAACCCAGTCTGTATCGGTCCCTACCTTAGTCCAGCTGGTTGTGTTCGTGTTGGTTCCATTTCCAGCTTGCCGATAGAAGTTATAGCCCAAGTGATAATACTCCCCGTTTTTTATTGCGGCAAACTCAAACCTACCCCCAGCAATATCCTCCCAGTCAGTATCGGTACCAAATTGAGTCCATTCTGTTTGAGTTCCATAACTGTTGTAGGTAGTACTCCTGTTAAGCATCCACAACGTTCCGTCGCCTTTTAGGGCCCAAAAATTAAAGTAGTAATTTGAAACTACCTTATCAAAGATGTGTGCAGTTGAACTTGTAAGCGCGTAAAACTCTGGGCCGAAGTCCGAATCAACGCTAGAAAAGTGGTAAGCCCAAGTGTTTACAGAGTCCCCAAACATGTAGGTTCCAGCTCCTACGCTTCGGCCTCCAGCCGGAACGTCAAGACCTGATATAGAAGCTATGTTAGCCATTGATAATCCTGAGTATTCTGAAATATTTGGCATGTCCGGTCATCAAATTACGCAATCTTGACATATTCTGGAGATGGGTCAAACCAAATGATGTAGTAAGTCACTGTCGATATGACTACCTTATTTACCAAGTAACCCATCTGCCGTCTATATGCATTTGATGTGGTTGGTGCAGTTAGCGTTAAAACGCCAGCACTAGCTGGGTCCAGATAAAGAGGGTCTCCATAGCTACTGCTGAATGTTCCATTCACAGCAGCCTGAGGAATCGTAACCATACCTCGGACATAAAAGCTGCTGCTGGTCGATGATGCAATAACCGTAATACCTGCTATTTGGTTTATGTTAGTAGACGAACTAGAAGCGTCTAGCAATTCTGGCTGACCTCCTGCACCATTGATAGTGTGAACCTTGAAAGCTGATACGCTGCCATCCTTAACCCAAAGCATTAGGTCCCCTGCACTATTTCCAGATGCGCCCATGTACGGACCATTCTCTGAACCGTCATAAAACTCCCCGTACCTAACGTTTGCGTCTGGCTGATACTCTAGGTATCCCGACACACCCAATTCCGTTCCGTCAAACCTAAGGTTTCCCTCACCGTTAATGGTGTTGGCTGTACCTGTAGCCGTAAGGAGGTAGTTGTCCGTATTGTTGTTAATGGTGACACCTCCTGACGCTGTTTGAAAAGACAGATTGCCTGACCCGTCCGTGGTCATTACTTGTCCATTAGTACCATCAACACTAGGATATGTTATGCCGTTGATATCGACAGAAACGCCGCGAATATTTGTTTGGCCTTGAGCTATTGATAGCTCTGCCAAAGTTGGTAAGCCTGATGAATCGTTGATAGCAAACTCACCCCCGTTAGGGTCGAAAACCAAATCGTTACCATCCTGGTCATACGTTCTGTTGTTGTCAGCGGTCAGATTCGTGTTCCCAAGGTGTGTGTCAGAGCTACCAGAAGGAGTGGCAATCCATGACAGATTACCAGAACCGTCAGACTCAAGGATCTGACCACTGCTGGTTGGACCAGCGGACGGAAGGGTTATAGCGTAGTTGGCGGTGATGTTGGTAGGAACGTCGATCGTGCAACTATTGGTGTTGTCAGCGTCCCTAAACTGAAGAGACGATCCTTCAAGCAATCCTATAACTCCGCTGTTGGGTGAGATCTGTACCTTCTGGTTGCCGCTAGAGTCCCTGAAGTTTACGATTCCGTCGTCAAAGTTTAGCACTTGAGAGGAACCTACATCGTAAATCCTAGGCGAACCAGACTGAGTAAGATCAGCGGTAGCTATGTTGTTAGCTACCGCATCACCTTCTACTAGTATTTTCTTCCAAGTTGCCATTTACAAAAGCTTTACGCCTTTTCTAGTTTTTTCCCTTTTGCAGGAGCTTTAGGTTGTTCTGGTGCCGGTGCTTCTTGTTTTGCTTGGAGTTTAGAAAACTCGTTCTCAAGTTTATCCATAAGAGTTACTACTGTGCGCGCATCAGATACTTTGACGTTTGCAGCTTTTGAGACCTCCATCAAGAAGTACACTTCGGTTATGTCTAAATTTAACATTGTGTTTGGTTTTTAAAATGTTTCTATTTTGACTTCAGTTGATTCTGAAGTTTGTTTACTACGTCTGCCAACAAAAGTACGTCCTTTCCATCAAACTTTGCTTCGTGCAGAGTTTTTAAGATGAACGTTAACTCTTGTTGGGTCAGGGTGTCAGTGGTAATCCCACCGACATCCCTGCCCTTACCAAGAATAGGCATTATGCTGTTCTAATGTACAGTTTTCCGTCTGCTGTGTTCATATGGAAAGATCCAACGCCTGCCGCATTATCACTTGCTCCTGGAGCGCCAGAAACTGCGTCAAACTCCATGATCGCAATAGGGAACTTTGCAGCTGTTGCGGCTGTAGAAGCCGCATCTCTCAACTGCCATTGAGTCAACTGGCTGCCGTTATCCCATGAAAGTCCAGCGTAGTCCCCCTCTGAGCCAGAAGAGTCAGAAACCAATGTGATACCACCTCCAGATGCTCCAGCTACAGCAGCAGCGTCAGTACCATAAGCCGTATCAGGGTTTCCGAGAATGATATTCCTGTCTTCAACAACAAGATTGGTAGTTTGAACAGTGGTAGTCGTTCCGCTTACTGTAAGGTTATTGACAAAGAGAGTGTCACTGGATGCGTTATAGCTAAGTGTTGTAGAGTCAACCTTCAGGGCCGCTGAACCACTAGTAGCTGTGGTGAACACCAAGTGCGCAAGCTCATCTGTGTCTGAATCGGTGACACTTACGTTTGATGCTGTGGCAGAAGCAGCGATTGTAAACCCACCGTTTGAGTCATCAGTAAGCGTGATGTTATTACCAGCTGTAATCGTGATAGAATCATCAGTGGTTGGGTTTGACATCGTAAGCGTGATGTCATCTGTAGCTTGAGCGGTAGTCAACGTTTGGTCAGCGACAACGAAGTCAATGTCGTTATCGGTGTCATTATAAGTTACTGAGATACCAGTCTCGGTGCCACCAAGCATTCCACCTACAATATCCTCGATTGCCTCTTCGTTAGCACTGATGACACCAGCAGCAGATAGTGTCGCGTCTCCTCCACTGGCTGTCGTAATCGCAAGACCCCCAGTAAGGAAGATTGTAGACGTGTCGTCGGTGGTTGGGTTACTCATTGTAAAGATGAGTTGGTTCTGTCCACCGTTGGTCGATGCGTTCAGTGTCTGATCATTAACAACGAAATCAATATCGTTAGTAGAGTCTTGGTATGTGATAGTAATACCCGTGTTGGTACCACCAAGCATTCCACCTACGATGTCCTCTACTTCTTCCTCGGATAGCTCAGTATCTGTAGCAGCAATGGTAAACTGCCCAGCACTGTTGTTAGTGAGCGTGATGTTGCTACCAGCAACAATCTCAACTGCGTCGGTTTCGTTGCCTGGACCAGTAAGCGTAAGAGTTACGTTAGTGGTGTTCGATGTCGAGGATACCAGCGTGGCATCTGTAAGCTGATTTTGAATTGCGGAGGTAATCTCAGACGTGTCTACATCAATCGTAAACCCACCTGCAGATGAGGATGAAAAGTCAATACCAGAACCAGCAACAATTGCAATGTTATCGGTATTGGATCCATCACTAAGAGTAATTGTGGCTCCTTCTGCGGAGTCATTAGTAACGTGGAGAATCAGACCGTCTGTTTCATCAACGGCACTACCTCTAGTTAATATTTTTTTCCATGTTGCCATAGTATACTATTTTTAAAATTTATAAATTATTATTTTTCGAAAAGTTGTTGTAAATATATAAAATATTCCCTTACGTTACTCCAAAGAATAAATTATCGTCATCATCTGCATACATACCCCCAGCAAAGGCTGTTGGTGGTGATGCAGCAGGGAATCGTTTAAACTCTACAACTCCATCGAGATTAATGTGCCCAGTACCATTTGGGGTAAATACTATATCCCCATTACTTACTGACACGATTGATTGTCCATTAACATCTAAGTCACCCCCAAGCTGAGGTGTTAGATCTTCAACTACGTTTTCTAATCCGCTACCGCTTCCTACTTCTGTCCAGTCATTTGCATCTGTCCAGGTTCCACCTTGGAATACATATGCTGTAGTACCTACAATAGCAAGAAAGCCATCTACCTGTAAGTTTGTAGACAGTCCATCTCTCTCTGTAGTATCAGCAAAGAATCCAAACCCCTTAATTTGATTCCCAGTCGCATCTAGAATAGGAGCATTAGCGTTATTATGCGATACTGGTCCTGGAAAGATTGGCATTAGAAGTCAATAGTTAAGAGTTGAGTAGGATCTGAATGTGAGAAGGCTTGGTCATAGGTGCTTCTGTAGAATCGGTAAGATGCTGTTAGTCCATAGCTGTTAGTAATATTATAGTCTACTGGTGATTGAAAATCAGATAGTACGTTAGTCGAACCATCTAGTAGTACTTGGTTTAGGTTTCCCCAAGCTGCTGGATATGCTATCCAGGTGTAGTTTAGGGCTGTATTCATTGCAGAAGTTGCAGAGATAGTAAAATCACTTTCACTTCTTATATTGTTGTATCCGTCAGTAATCAGAGCCCATAATGCTGCTGCTTCTGAATCTGAAGTTATTGAGCTGGTTGAGTGTGCTCCTACACGAACTCTGTATTGCCAGCTAAATCCTCTTGAGACACTAGTTCTAGTTACATCACTCCCACCCCCAGAGTCTATTACTGTAAGTTTGTATTGCGTGGTAGACTCAGTGCCGGGATCTAGTGTAATTACAGATGCAAGAGTTGCTGATGTAGCATCGTCTGCAAATCCGCTCTCTATTACAGTGCTGCTTCCTTGTATAAACTTGACGCTGTCGTCTGTAGTCTGAGTAGGATCTCCTACGCTGTAATTAAACCCATGTATTTTAACTCCTCTCCCTATCTCTAAAGTAGCACCAGTACTAGTAGTGGGGCTACCATATGTAGAAGAAGTAGATTCAAGTGCAGCACTAAAGCTTGAGAATGTAATACTGGTGAGGTTATACTTTTCCAGTATATCCCTAACTACCTGCTCTAATGATGTCCCAGATGCTATTGGGCTACTCATATGAGAGAATGCTGCATCTGTGTTTGTAATAGTTATTGATGAACTTAGTGTTGCATCTGTGTCCGGGAAGTCTACATTCTCCCACACTGATGTGCTGCTATTGTACTGCAGTATCTGATCATCAGTTGGACTTGTAATAGTTACATCATCTAAGTCATCAAGCTCTTCGTTAGGAGTAGGAGTTAGAGCCGATGCAGGTGTCCAAGCATACCCATCAGCTGTTGTATACTTTAGGAGTGTGTTATCTGTTGGGCTGGGAACATCTTGCAGATCTTCAAGATCATGTGGAGATGTAGCAAAAAATGCATTGAGTGCAGTTACTGTAGCTGCTACAGTTGCACCCCACACTGTCCCACTAGTGTCTTTGTAGATATCACCGTGTGGAAGGGCACTAAATACTCTGTCGTCATTAACCTCATCTTTAAGGTCTATAGCTCCTACCCTCTCTGATGCAGACAAACCTCTAGGCAAGAATCGTCTAGTACCCAAGGGAGTTGTCAAGTCCCCGGAGTCTACTGTAATAACTACATGGTTACCACCTTCATTTTTTATAATGTACTTACTAGCCATTACTCAATCTTCAGTGTTCCTGCTGTTAGTTTTATTTCTGAGATTGCTGGGTTGTCTGTCTGTGTTGGGATTCTAACAAACACTGTTGCAGATTGTATGCTGCCCACCAATGAAGTTTCGTCTCCCTGTATGTCTTGAACTAGTGCGCCAAGTGAATATGTGGTATCTCCAATGATTGTTTCCTGCCCAGTCTCATTGTTTACCATAACAACCTCTACTTCTAAAGGACCAGTTACTCCTACTCCTGTAGCCAACCCAATTGTGTAGGCATATGTAATAGTCATAGAAGATGCAAGACCTGTCACCAACCAGCTATCTGACCCATATGTGATTGTTGATGTCCCAAGCACAAAGCTGTACCCATCACTTGGAGGATTGAGCAACTTGTAGATTGTATCGTTACCTGCAGGGATTGAAGAAATAATATTTGTATTTGAGGTCCAAGCAACGCTAGTAGTCTTACGTGTAAGATTTGTAGAGGATGCTTTAGTTGGGACACCGTTGGATATAGGCATGTTATCCACCAGGTACTTGTATTTGTCTCTGCTAAGAGACTCTCGTTGATTAAGTCCTGCAAATCCTTCTGCGTGTCTGTTAATGTTTGGAATGAGTCTAACCCATTGATCCATGAACGACTCGTACCCATCAATGTCTGGGAAGTTAGCTGCATTACGTGCCTGTGTGCAGTAGTACTTCCATTGCATTTCAGCAAACTCATACCCTATCCCATTCTGAGATGGGGTCATATTACCAAGCAGCATCTTCTTGTACACGTACCAGAACATAGCCTCTTTAAATGAGATATCATCTGGTACAAGTGGGAAGCAATCATCATCTACTGGGAATGCCATGTAGCTAATGCAAACTCTGCCCTGAGAGAAAGATGTTTTAATCTTATCTGCTTCTACGTAGTAACATCTAAATGGGAGGTTATTGTCATTGATGCAGTCTGGGCAGTCTACTGTTTTAGGAAAGCTTGTTCGGCATTTGTTGAGTACAGTCATATGATCTGCTCCTGCCAGTTGGTTTTCTAAAACCTGTAGTCTAGAGTTTATCTCGTTAAGAGTATAGTTGTATGAAGCCCCACCATTTACAATAGCGTCTATTCGCTCTAAAAGGGTATCCATCTGCTGTGAGATGATTACCCCTTCTTCTGTTTCGTTTAGTGCTACTTGGTTGATATAAAACAGATCGTTTGGGAGAGCTGCTTTATAATCTTTTATTGTAAGCACACATGTTTTTAGTTCTAGTTGCGGTGCTGCTCCTATGTGCTCTAGAGCCTCTCCCATCCATTCAATAGCATCATCAACCCAGTTATCAGTGTTAGGGTTGATGTCTCGGAATATCTTGCGGATAACGACCTTACTAGATATTGTCTTATATATTGCCATGCTTCTTGAATCTGAGGTATGCTAGTTCGTCTTCTTTTAGTAGCTTAGTTAGCTTTTCTTTGTTCCCCTTAATTCCACGGGTCGGGGTAAACCTGTATGCTGTCTTGTTTGGGATCTTGCATCTATGCTTCTCCCAATGGTATTTACAGTACCACGGATCAGTGTAGTATATGAACCACTTCTCTCCGTCAGGGTTGTCTTCTGAGTACAATATCTTGCCTTCAGCTAATAACTCTTGTTTGTACTTGTTACTCTCCCACCAATCTATCGTAGGCTTGGACGGATTACGCTCAATCCTACGGATAGAAAGGTTGGAAAGATTGTTTTTCATATTGAACACATCACCCTCAAGGACACTCTCTATAACTTCTATGTTGAACTTTTCGCAGATTTCCTTAAACAATTTCTTGCTAATGGGATCTTCTACGGATTTTGCATAGCTGTTATATATGTCCTTGAAAGTGTGCATTATTAACGTCGACCTCCTCTTTTCATGAAGCCCATTTTATTACGCACTGCTTTTGGTAAAGAGGCAGCTCCTTTATTTGGGGCGGGTTTAAGACCACCGGGCTCCATTTTCTTACCTTGAAGCTTAGCAAGACGCTCCTCAAGTTTAGAGATTTTAGCAGCCTGTCTCTTTGCCTGACCTTGTCCTCTGTTTGCTTTTCTCGCATTTTTTATCTGGCTCTTTAAGTCTGCAGCAGATGCATTAGATGAAGAAGCAGGAGCAGAGGTTCGTCGATCTACTGGCCTTGCTGAATTAATTTCATTCTTTAGTGCAGCTTCTCTTTGCATTGCTCCCATTCCAGATCCACCACTAGGGGTTTGCTTTGGAGTAGTTTTAGCTTTTGGAGTAGCTTTAGCTGCTGGCTTTGAAGCTTGAGGAGACTTTTGACTAGAAGTATTGGTTTTTGCAGCAATAGTCTTAGGTGCCTTTATAGATACTTTTTCCATCGACTTTCTCAATTCACCTGTACCATAGTATGCGTCGTTAATCTGCATCTGTACTTTTTTGTACTCTGCAGATCCTTTGTCATATTTCTTACGCTCAGCAATCAGCTTATCCAAATTAGGGTTGCGCTTCTTTGCGTATGCATACGTTCCTTTTTCTCCTTCTTTTTTTGTTGCTGTGGCTTTTTCTGCGGGTTTAGGTTTTGGAGTACCTTGATTAAGAGGTCGCCCAACTCCAGGCTTGCCACTAGTAGTAGCAGCTGCTGTAACAGGTCTAGACTCTGTTCTTGGCTTTAGATTGTTTCGTTGATCTTTAGCACTAGATCCCTGAGGCATATTCTGTTTCTGCTCTCTGCTCATACCGCGTCGTGCTGTAGCTTCTTGAGCAGTTTTATCCACTTGGCTTGGACGCATTGTATAGTCAGGAGCCTTTTTAGGATCTGCTTTTGTTACTGGGGGTTTTCCAGCCTGGTATTTCATACCTCCAAACGTGAGCTCTTTATTTGGCTCCATGCCAGGAAAGCTTCCCCGCTTGTACATTCTTTTTTTGTTACCCATGATAGTATTAGTTGTCAATTTGTTTTCTGGCCAATAGGAGTTTAATTTCAGCAACGTCTTCAGCCAGTTTCTTTAACATTGCAGTTATTTCATCATTCTTGAGCTCAAGAGACTTTACCCTGCTTTTTAGAACTGCATAGTCATTTTGGTGTTTAATCCACGTGCCTATCAGTCCTCCTGCAAGAACAATGAATTGATATATAGTGATGTCGTCAAAGTTCATAGTTGTTAGCTACATTTGCATCTCCACTTACGGAGTGCCTTATTTATTCTAGAGTTAGGGTCATTTGCTGTTTTTGAGCTGGTTCTGCGTTTTTTCATACCGCACATACGAGAGCAGAATGATTTTCTTCTAGCCTTCTTTTTCCCAGTAGGATTCTTTTCAGTCACAGCCATAGACAGTTTACTTCCGGGGTTAGCTCTTCTATAAGAAGCTATCCCTCGTCTGTTAAGTCCTCCGCTTGCGCTTTGGCCTTCTTTACGTGTCCATGCTGCTGATTTAGCCATCTTACTGTCTGTCTTGTTGCCTGTCGTTTTCGTCGTCTACTAAGGTACTAACTAATAGTTTAAGTTCACCATTTATTAGACCTGCGGATATCTGACTAATCATATCTGCTGGAATTGGGAATGGGGAGTCTGCATCATAGCATACTGGATCGCAGCTCTTAAGTCCTGCGAGTTCTTCTGGATCTTCAAATACGCCACGAACATTTACTAGTTCCATACCATTAGGATTGTACACATAGAGGTAGTCCTCTATCATGTACGCTTTTGGTCTATTAGCCGTGTACTTATCATAAGGAAGCCACTGTACTTCATATGGCTCTATGAGTGGGATACGACCAAGGCCAGTAATATCTCCTACGTGTGTAATTGCATCTCTAAAGTTGAATCGTACAGTGCGGGGTATTTTCTTCTTTGTTCTCCAAACGGGGCAGTCTATATTAAAACCGCACTCACCACACTTACTTGCATCTACTTTCTCAAGCTCGAGACAGCCTAAGTCTTGTTCCAGGTGTCTTGTAATAAGCCCGTTACGCATAAAATCCCTGCGAATAAACATCGCACGGTAGTGCTTAATGTTAAACTTGATTTGGTCTAGGGAGATGTTCTCATCATTGTGAGAGCGACCAGCCCGCATCAAGTTTAATAAGTTATATGCAATCTCATTTAGTGTCATCGAACTTCTTCTTAATCTCTAAAAGCTCTGAGCACTTCTCGTACTCTTCGCCCTCTTCAAAGTATGCTATTACGTCGTCTATAATTAACTCTATTGTCTCTGGT
>Ga0208899_1000429_pt1 | contig 31390 bp, 36 predicted proteins | sample VirMetDEL_Nov_24_FD_184518 | JGI IMG/M metagenome (GOLD analysis project Ga0208899, IMG submission 184518) | Aqueous microbial communities from the Delaware River and Bay under freshwater to marine salinity gradient to study organic matter... | ecosystem: Environmental > Aquatic > Marine >... | reverse complement strand
GCAGCGCAATAGGGACGCTGACCACTCAGGACATAGGCTCGTCTTTGAGCGCCACGCCTGCAAGATTTGCAGTTACGGCATCCACCGACGCAGCCGGAACGGTTGTAACACCGAAGATAGTTTGCGACGATGCAGTAACCCTCGAAATCACCAAATGGCAACTTGAAGAAGTCACAGGCAACATCACACACGCGCCCTCTGAGTATGTCTCTACGGGTGTTCAGACAGGCGCAACCGAATACTCGCCGCAAGCCGCGCTAGATACAGACGAAACCGGAAGCTGGTCATCTTTTGCTGACACCTTCGAGTTTGATACAGACCACTACCGGATAGCGCGGGTGGATACGGATGGTCGCGCCTTCAGAGCGATGCCGACTGCGCCTACCGTGGGCAAGGATTATGTTTTAGAGGTAGAGGCTGCTGCTGCGTCTGGCACAGAGGTTATCAATGTTGGGCCGACCAACTCGGCGGGAACAGACCAGACGTATCTAACTGCGTACACCGCTACCACCACACGCTCTACATTCCGCGTAACTTTTACAGCAACAGCAGACACAACTCATGTGGCTCTTTGGAATGACGCAGCCAACTCAGATGTTAGTTACTATTCGATCTCAGTCAAAGAAGCCGACCACGGCCTCAATCGAGATGGGGTCAAGGCTTTCAATTATCACAATGGTAATACCGTAGCCTCTACAGGCGTAGTCACAGAGGCCACAGGGCCAGCGATTAACTCATCAACGAGCCAGTGGGTAGAGTTGGATGGGACTTCGGGGTGCTATGTCAGCACGCCTGATAATGCTGCGAATAGTGTTACGGGTGATATAACCATAATTGGGTGGCTTGCACTAGAGGACTGGACGCCAAGCAGCAATAACGCAATAGTAGCCAAGTTTGAGGCAGACCCAGATAACAGCTATCAGTTCAGAGTGGAATCTGGTGGGGCGTTGGGCATTTATTGGTCAGCAGACGGAACCAATACGATTGGACAGGTGTCCACGCAAGGGACAGGCTTTGGCGATAGAACAGGGCATTGGGTTCGTGCAACCCTTGACGTTGACAACGGCTCAGGCAGTCACATCGTTACGTTTTATGTGTCTGATGATCCTATTAACTCAAGTCCGTCAAATATCACATGGACTCAGTTAGGGGAGACTGTAGTTGTTGGCGGGACAACATCAATCGCAGACACCACGGCATCCATCGAAATAGGATCAACGCTATCAGGAACGTCTGATTTGTGCGTAGGCAAAATCTCCCGCGCCCTCGTCATCGCATCCACAGACCCAACTGCTGATCCCGTAGTCGATTTCAATGCGAATGACTATGAGGCAGGAGTGACATGGGAGACTCAGAGCCAGAAGGAGAGTAATGGGGAGTTATGGGATGGTGTTGCCGATACCGTCCAGTCAGGATGGACTGATAACGGAGATGGAACATTCACATGCGACGGCACAAATTCTGCCCAAGTACAGTTTGATCTTGATTCGGGCAGTATAAAAAACGGCAAAAACTGCGCGGTAGAGTTCACTGTCTCTAACTATTCTTCTGGCACTTTCCAGTTCTATATTTATGGATCGGCTTTGGCGGGTGTAAGTTCCAACATTACCGCTAATGGCGACTACAGGATAATCCTCACTCCAGACACCGGAACAGCGTTAAGTGATCGGATTATGCTTTTTAGCGCGGCCAGTTTTGATGGCACAGTTTCTGGAATCTCAGTCATAGAACTCCCCGACCTCTGGACGCTCAACGGCACAGCCAAAGCCTTCTCGCCACTGGCGAAGTGGGGGGATTTTCCGGGGTCGAGTGGGGATTACATCTCTACGCCTGATGTTGATATTGGAACGACTGATCTTATCGCAGTTTGGAATGGCTCTTTCGATGATTGGACTCCCGCTTCAAATCAAGCGATGGTTTCCAAGTGGACAGGAACGGGCTCTCAAGCAACTTTTATATTCGACGTAAACGCAGACGGTACTCTGAGGTTTGCCGTATCCTCTAACGGGGCAACAGGTGGCGCAACAACTGGAACCGCATCAAGCGATGCCGCGACTGGATTCCAGAACGGCTCTATTCATTGGGCAAGAGCAGACTATGACGCTTCTGAGGCAGAGGTCACTTTCTACATTTCCGACGATTCGCCGTGGACACCATATAGCGAAATCACATGGGTGCAGTTTGGCGATCCTGTTGCTGTAACAAACAGCATAACAAGCATGTTTGACAGTACGGCTGTCATTGAGGTTGGATCGACGCAAACAGGTACGGGGTTGGTTCAGAGTGGCACCGCAAATCGCATGGCCCTGTTTACAACGATAGGATCAACCGCCGCTGTCCCTGTTGTCGATTATGACGCAAGAACCTTCACCCCCGGCGTTACAACAGCCACAGCCTCCACAGGCGAGGTCTGGACGCAGAATGGAAATTGCTCCATCGAGCAGAACATCCCGTCACCTTGGGATGCTTCAGGGCCATTGGGGTATCTGAGTGAGCAGGCTGGGACTAATCTGGCGTTGTACTCCACTCCGGGGAATTTGGGGACTACGTGGACGGATACGAATGCGACCCCTGTGGCGAACTACGCCATTGCGCCGGATGGGACAAAGACGGCGGTTAGGCTGATTGATGATGGGGCTACTGGAACAGGGGTTGTTAGTTTGCAGCAAAACCTGACTGTTAGTAGCGGGGCATCAACATACAGTTGGCACGTCAAAGCCGACCAGTTAGGCATGTGTGTTATCAGAATTGAAAATTTTGATGGAACGGCCAACGGGTTGTCCTATTTCAATATGTCTACTGGGGCGTGGGGTACTGTTTCATCAAACCATACGGTTCACGACCCGGTGCCAACGGCTTATGGTTATTATCGTGTAGCAGTAACATTCACAACTACTTCCGACCTTGCTGGTACTGCTAGAATCCACGTTGCGTCAACGGACGGAAGCACTACAGTAGACCTAGACGGCACCTCCTCAATCCTCGTATGGGGCGCACAAGTAGAATCCGGCTCCTTCCCCACCACCTACATCCCTACCACAACTACCAGCGCCACACGCAATGCTGATGTTCTGACCTATAGCGCAGTGGGGAATGCTCCGTATGGTCGAACTCAGCATTTGGAGTACACGCCGGGGCAGATTTCAACCAACACCCAAGTGCTGTCTATCCATGATGGTGATTCTAATGAGCCTGTTTACATTGAGACAGGTAGCGACGGCTCTATAACTGGTGTTGTTTCTTCGGATGGCACAAACAAGGCGGTTGAAACTGCCACAAACGATTCAATCATAGGGGTCACGCAGTCCATTACCTTTGTTTCGTTCACGAATGACGCACAACTCTATATAGATGGTTTATCACAGGGCGCGGCAGATACAGACGTAACTCCTGATCCCGACCCTCCTACAACCATACAAATTGGAGCCAATAACGCCAGCGGAGCGCAACCCTACGGCACAATCCGCAACGTCAAGATATTCAACAAGCGGCTCACTGACGCGCAGGTAGCAACACTATGATTGGTCATGCAGTAGCAACGGCATTTGGATTTGTTTTCTTGCTTGGGGTTGGTCTGGGGTTTCTTCTTGCTCTAATGCTGCTGGGGGCGATTCTATGAGCATCCTAATTTCCATCTGCACAGATATGGCTGCACTCTTAGCCACTGGACTCGTAGACGAGGAATCACCCTACAGAGGCAAGATCGACGGACGCTCTGGTAAGCATGTTCAGTATTCGCCTGATGGCACTAAGAGCATGATCGTCATCACCTCGATTGACGAGCTTGAAGGCTTGGCTGAACTGCCCTTTGTGACCGTTACCTCTCTCGAAGAAATCCACGGATTCAAGCGTCAGGTAGAGATTGAGGGCGAACTACAGTGGACAGAGGAAGTTGTAACCGTCCCTGCCTACACGCCGCAAGTGGTTGTGGGCTATACAGACGGCGATCCTATCTACAAGGTTGAGCGGGTTGAGACACCAACGATCCGAACAGTCCTCGATGAAGATGGCAACACGCTGGAGCTTCCCGGCAGGCCCATCGTTGAGTACGTCACAACCGACGAGATTGAGGGCTACAAGCAAGTGCCTGTATACGGCGATGGCGAGGAAGTGCCTGAATCCAGCTACACAGTGAAGCATCCTGTACTTGAGGAAGTAGCAGGTGATCCTGCACTGAAGGCTTTGTATGACGAGATATATCCACGCACCCCTTACGTTGATGAGGAAGGCGTAGAGCACACGCCACCCAAATTATTTGCCGTTCCTGGCGGCGCTGACGTAAGCCACATTTTGTAATGTTTGGCTGGTTCAAAAGGAAGCCCCATGCGGTGTTTGCCAGGGCAGTATACGGGCTAGACAGGGCATTCCCCTACAAGCCAGAGCGCAGGGAAACCTTGTGGAGCGTGCCATTCTGCATTGCTCGTGGTGGCGGCGATTGCGACGACAAGGCAGATATGTGGTATCGGGCCCTGAAGGCTTGGGGCTTTTCTCCCCGCGTGATTCATGGCGAGTACAAGGGGGTGCTGCACGCTGCCGTGCTGTGCCGAATCGGTGGAGAAGAGTATGTGTTTTGTAATGCGCATGGGCGAGTCGCCAAAAAGGCCGACTACTTGGGCGGCCCCATGCGAAAGTATCGAGTGCTCACAGACGAGCAGTATCAAGACTGGTGTCGGCAGCACAGTATCGACCGGATCTAGCCAAGGAGCGGCAAGGTGAGTGATGAATTTTTGCAAAAACAGATTAACGAGCTACAAACAGGGCAAGAGGAGCTTAGAGGCTTGGTTGCTGGGGCTTTGGATAAAGCAGAACGAAACAACGATGCTCTGCTGCACATTCGTGATGACATGGAGCATGTTAAGCGAAACATGATGACCGTGGAGCAATTATCCATTGCGCTCGAGATTGAGCGTAACAGCCAGATCGTGCGGGGCCTCAAATGGGCTGCCGCGATCATTGCCGCGACAATAGCAACCAAGTGGGCAGAAGCCATGCACTGGTTTCAGGACATAGGACAATAGGATGGCTGAAAAGCAAACACTGGAGGGCATTCTTGCCGCACCAAACGGCAACCTGGCCGAGATGGTGGACAACATCGACGGTATTGGTGCCGCTGCGGTAGAAGAATATCTGGAGGACATCCAGGATAAGCGGTACGTTGCCAAGCAGAAGTGCTGGGAAGAGGGCCAGAAGCTGGTCCAGATGAACGAAGACAACAAGGACTTCCCGTTCAGCAATGCGGCCAATATCAAGTACCCGCTGCTGACCAATGCTGCTGTCCAGTTTAGCTCGCGCGCATACCCATCCATTGTGCAGGGCAATTCCGTGGTTCGCCCCAAGCTGGTGGGTGAGGACCCGTTTGTAGAGCAAAAGAGAGAGATTGAGGCCCAGGCCGAGCAACTGAAGAATGCCCAGATGCCAGAAGATCAGAAGCAGGCCCTTGCGTCGCAGATCATGGCACAGGCCGCCCAGTTGGACGCCGAGATTGGCAAGAAGGTGCGCCGCGCCGAGGATGTATCGACGTTCATCAACTGGCAGATCTTCAACGAGATTGTGGAGTGGGAAGAAGACACCGACAAGCTATTACTGAGGCTGCCGCTGTACGGCACCATGTTCCGGTGCGTGCACTATAGCCAGTCCAAGCGCAGGATTGTGACCGAGCTGCTGGGTCCAGACGAGCTGGTTGTACCATGCGATACGGCCTCTATTCGTGACGCTGCCAGGATCACCAAGGTGTTTAAGCTCAACCCCAGAATGATCACCGAGCGCATTCGTTCAGGCATGTATGTGGACCGAGAGCTGGATCTGGATGATGATCAGGCTGAGGAGCCGGAAGAGTTCATCGAGCAGTGCCGCTATATTGATTTAGACGGCGATGGCTACAAAGAGCCCTACCTGGTTACGGTGCATGTGGCATCAAGCCGGGTCATGCGTCTTGCGCCAAACTTCCGCATGGAGGATGTGTACGAGAACGAGGATGGGGATATTTCCCGCATCAAGCCAGTCCAATACTATGTGAAGTACAGCTTTATCCCGTCCACGGACAAGTGCTTCTACGACATTGGCTTCTTTGACATCCTGTTGCCTGTAAACAAGGTCGTAAACACCACTTTAAACATGCTTATGGACGCGGGCACGCTCCAGAATGCTGGAGGTGGCTTTATCAGCCGCGATCTCGGATTAAGGAAAAAAGGGCCTATAACTTTTAGCCCAGGCGAATATAAGTCGGTAGCTAACCCCGGCGAGGACATCCGCAAGTCGGTGTTCACGATGCCGTTCAATGGGCCGTCGCCTACGCTGTTCCAGTTGCTGGGCTTTATGGTGGACGCGGGCCGTGATATCGGCAACCTCAAGGAGGTGCTGGAAGGCCAGACAGAGCGTGAAATGACCGCAACCACGACCATGGCTTTGATTGAGCAGGGCCTGAAGGTGTTTAGCGGTATTTACAAGAGAATACACCGTTCCCTGAGCGAGGAGCTGAAGCTCATTCGTTTCTGGAACTACGAGATTCGGAATCCCCTGTACGCAGAGGTTCTGGATAAGCGCCTTGATGCTGAGGACTTTAGCGATGATGACCTGGACTTTGTGCCAGTGAGTGATCCTTCAGTTACCACAGACATGCAGAAGGCTGCGCGAGTAGACTTTGTGAAGGAATGGGTCAATGACCCGTACTTCGACCAATGGAAGCTCCGGCAGCGTATCTGGGAAGGTGCAAACATGGAGGGCATTGACGAGCTTCAGGCTGGTCAGAATCCCGAAGTGCAGCAACTGCAGCAACAGATGCAGCAGATGCAACAAGCGTTACAGCAGATGCAGGCGGAACTTGAAGACAAGACCCGTGAGCAGAGGCTGGAGGCGCTGAAACTTGAGGGCGATCAGATTGTGCAACAGACTGTCGCTGTCAAGAACGAGGCAAGCGCCATCAAGGCTTTGGCTGATGCTGAAGCCGCTGAAGAGGGCGACCAACTAGACAAGTACAAGTCAGAAGCGGAGTCATTAGGTGGAAAGGGACGAATGGGAAGCATGGGCAGCCAACCCGGTAACTCGCAAGGTCAGGGATCTCCTCAAGGAGCGCCACGACCAACTCAAGCGGGCCAAGGAGGAGCTAGACCCTAGAGGTTACGAGGACGCGCATAGATACTATGCGGATTCTTTGGTAACAACAGCCAGGGCGGAAGCCTATCTGGCCATTCACGACTCACTGATTGCCGACGCATACGACGACATCTTTGAGGAGACAGAATGAAAGATAGGAGCAAACGTGGCTTAACCATCACCGACGCTGAGTTTGATGGCAACAAAAGTGGCTGGCAGGCGCTGGACTACAAGGTTATCATCAAGAAGGACAAAGTGGAGGAGGTGACATCAGGTGGGATTTACGTGCCTACGGAAGCAAAGGACCAGGAGGAATGGAATGTTCAGACTGGGGTTATTGTTTCTCACGGAGAGCTGGCGTTCACAGACGGACGCAGGGCCAACGGAGAACTCATCTCATGGGCCATCAAGCCAAAACCTGGAGACAGGGTTGTAACTAAAGAGTTCGCAGGACTTCGCTTTGTCGGTGATGACGGTGAACCGTACATGATATTCAACGATAAAGAGATTGCAGGAGTCAAGGTATGAGCGAAGCAGAACAAGGAACCCATATTCCGGGGGAGGAGAATTTAGACGCCCAAGGCGCAGCCCTTTCCCCAGAAGAACGTGCCTCCGCTGTAGGGTGGTACGAGAAGGACGGTGGTCTATCGGCTGAGGAGTTTTTATCCAAGCGAGAGGATCACCTGGGCCTACTGCGTGGAGATGTGAAGAAGCTGGAGCAGCAACTGGCAGAGTCAATAGCAGTCCAGAAGGCAATGGCTGAACACATGGAAAAATCCCGTGCAGATGCGATGAAGCGTGGCTACGACAAGGCAATAGCCGACGCTAAAGCGGAGATGCAACGAGCAGTAGAAGAGTCCGATGGTGAAGCATTTGCAGCAGCATCCAAGCGCGCTGATCAGCTTGCCGAGCAGAGAGACAAGGCTCAAGCGGAACCCATCATTCCGCCGCAGCCCGAGGTCAATCCTGTGGTGCAGCGACTTCAGGAACACCAGCAAGCGCATCCAGAGCTGTTTGATACCGCCGCTAAAGCGCAAGCATGGCAGGAGGAATTGCGATACCAAGGAGAGCGAGGATTGAGTTTTGAGGAAGCTGTAGCGGCTGCCGACAAGGCGGTACGCCAGACTCATCTCCAAGCCCGGACTCATCTGGGCCCAGTCGATGGCGAAACAGCCAGCGGCACAGTCGGGGAGTTTTCCCAGTTACCGCCAGAAGCCAAAGCGGCCTATGAGCGGTTTAACCGAGACAACCCCAATTTCACCAAAGAAGAGTACTTGAGGCTCTACAACGAGGCATAACATGGCAGCACGTAAAGAGAGAAGCACAGAGGCAGAGGATACCGCAGTAACGGAACGCGAGCAACCCAGGCGAGAGGACCCAAGGACAAGCTCCTTTAAGGCCCGCGCAGGTGATCGCGTCCCCATGGGCGGTTATACGCAACAACTGGCAGTGACGGGCATCCCCGAGGGGTTTGTGGGTCGCTGGATCAACCATGATGGTGAGCGTATTCAGCAGGCATTGAATGCAGGCTATATCCCTGTCCTGAAAGACGGCTCCTTGGGCGATATTGAGGTAAGCGGTGGCGACCTGGCTCATGAAGATGAGTGGGTCAGCAAGCCAGTGGGTGACACCCCGCACGGCAAGCTCATGGCTTATTTGATGGCAATTCGCAAGGAGTGGTACGAGGAGAACATGCGCCTGAAGCAACAGGACATTGATCTCTTCGATGAGGCAATTCAACAAGGCAACTCATTTGATCCCCAAGGCAACCTGGGCAAGTCCGACAAGACTTACTCGAAGGCATCAATTTCACACAATGCCGACCTGCGCAGATAAGCGTGGACTCGGCTATCATTAACTAGCTGAGGATAAATATCATGGCTAATGCAGATACCCCTTTCGGGTTGAAGCCAATCGGGTCGGGCGCTTCTTCTGTAAGCACTGGCAAGGTTGTTCCCATGTATCTCCCATCCGACTACGCAACAAGCGTATTCATCGGCGACCCTGTAATTAAGGTTGCAGCCGGATCAAACGATGTTGCAGTAACGGTAATCGGTGGTGGCACATTTGAGATCGGGACGCTTCCCGAGGTCAACGTGGTCGCTGTGGGTGATACAAACGAAATCACAGGTGTCGTTGTGGGCTTCCTGCCTACTACGCGAGACAGTGCCATTTATGGTGCTGCTTCCACGACCCGCGTGGCTCTCGTAAACATTGACCCGTATCAGGAATACCTGATTCAAGCAGATGGTGCCGTTCCGGCCTCTTCTGTTGGTCTTAACGCGGTGCTTATTGCTACTCATAGCGGCAGCACTACCACTGGCCTCTCCGGCATGGAACTGGACACTACGTCTGACGCTCCTGCCGCTGATGCCTCTAACCAGCTGTTGATCACGCGACTGTACAACGCTCCAGACAATGAGACTAACCTCGTCCACAATAAAGTTATTGTGCGTGTGAACATCTCAACTGAAGCAGCGACACGAGCTGGTCTGCTCGGCATTTAAGGAGGAATAACACATGGCTGCTCCTATTAGTACAGGCAACCACCCTAAACTCCTGTGGCCGGGTATTGTTGATATCTGGGGTCGCACCTACAACTCTCACGGCGAGCAATGCAAAGATCTCTTTGATGTTGTAAGCTCTGAGAAGGCTTATGAGGAAATGGTTGAAGTCACTGGCTTCGGCGTTGCTCCTGTTAAGTCGGAAGGTGCTGCTACAGTATACGATACTGAAACACAGGGCACCGTTACTCGAGCTACGCACGTTGCATACTCACTGGGTTACATCGTAACCAAGGAAGAGATGGACGATAACCTGTATCTCGAAGTATCTGGTACACGCGCTAAAGCCAACGCTTTCAGCATGTACACGACCAAAGAAACTGTTGCGGCTAACGTCTACAACAGGGCCTTTAACAGCTCGTACACGTTTGGCGACGGCAAGGAAATTCTGGCGACTGACCACCCGACTCTGTCTGGTAACCAGTCAAACGAGCTTTCCACGGCTGCTGACCTTTCTGAAGCATCACTTGAGGACCTGCTCATTCAGATTATGAATGCCAAGAACTCTCGTGGTCTGCGAATCTCTCTGTCTCCGCGCACGTTGCATGTTGCTCCTGGCAACTACTTCAACGCCAAGCGGATTCTGGATAGCTCGCTGCAGAACGATACGGCAAACAACGCGATCAACGTCATCAAGAACTCAGGTGCCATCCCCGGCGGCCTGAAGGTGAACAACTACTTCACCGACGCAGACGCATGGTTCGTCCGAACTGATGCGCCTTCTGGCATGACTATGTTTGATCGTAAGCCGATTGAGTTCAGTCAGGACAACGACTTTGACACTGACAACGCTAAAGCTAAGTCTTACATGCGTTTCAGCCTCACTGTCGGTGACTTCCGAGCGCTGTACGGCAGCCCTGGGGCTTAACCTGTAGGGGGCTTCGGCCCCCTCAACCAAGGAGACTAAAATGGCTGAAAAGGTTATTCAACGGCTGCGAGGCGTCAACTCAACCGATTATGAGCTTCAGGACGACGATGGCATCTTTGTGCATAATGCATCAGGTGCCGCTGAAGTCTTAGCGGCTGCCAAAACGCTGGATGCAGAGGACAATGGTAAAACATTCTTCCTTGCCCTGGCTGGCGGCTTTACGGTTACGTTGCCTGCTCCACAGCTTGGCTACGAGGTCACTTTCATTGTCTCTGTTGCTCCCACTACAGCCTATGTCATCACCACCAATGGTGGCGCTGATGTTATTGTGGCTGGTATCAACGAGCTGGAAGTTGACACTACCGAAGATGGCCCTTATGACGACAATGCCGACACGTTTAACTTCGTGGCAAACACTGCTGTTGTAGGGGATTTCGTTACTTTCAAGAGTGATGGTACAAAGTGGTATGGCCACGGTCAGACTAATGCTGACGGCGGCGTAACCATGTCCACCACATAAGGAGGTGATCCTTGCGCAACCGCAATGAATATGTCCACGGGGCTCATAATTTGACATGCAGCCGCTCTGGCTTCAAGATTAAGTCCACTGAGGCGAGAAGAGAGTGGAACAATTCTGTGGTGCGTAAAGAGGACTTTGAACATCGGCACCCCCAGGATTTTGTCCGAGGGGTGCGCGATGTACAAGCTGTGGATGATCCACGACCTGGGGCACCAGACATCCCCACGCACACCGAGACTACACTCGATGCAGCGGAAGTATCTGGACAAACACAACTTAGTGTTACGGCAACCACCAACATGACTGCTGGCGACAGCATTATGATTGAGCTGGATGACGGAACATTCCACCTGTCTACCATTGCCTCACTTGTGGCAGGAGATACGGTAACGATAGCAGATGCGCTGCCCAGTAAGGCCGCATCAGGCAATACAGTAATCATTGCGTCAGCACAAACATCGGAGAATGATCTGTAATGGCAACATCAGGCGTAACAGCATACGACAGAACAGGCGCGCAGATCGCAGAACATGCAGCCAGGCTGATCAAGATCATTGGGGTAGACGAAACCCTTGATACCACATCTGGCGGGGAAGAGGACCAGATCCTCGAGTCCCTGAACCTGATGATCAAGTCTGAGCAGATGAGGCTCGGTCTTTGGAGGCAGCGTGAAGCAAGGCTGTTTCTGGAGGACAGTATAGCCCAATACAAATTGGCGGGCGCACGCTTTGCTGATGAAGATGAGATTGGGGAAACCACGCTGGATGCAGACGAGGCATCAGGGCAGACGGTGCTGAGTGTAACAGCCACCACCGACAGCACCAAGCATACAGATGTGGCTATGGCTGCCAGCGATGTGATAGGGGTGGTGCAGGACGACGACACAATTCACTGGTCCACTATAAGCACGTTCTCTGCGGGCGATACAGTTACGCTGAATGACGCCCTCACGGGTGCGGCCAGCTCTGGCAATAAGGTGTACTGGTATACGACGGCGGGCCCAAGACCCCTCAAGGTGATTAGTGCCAGACGCGAGAATGGCGGCAATGAGATCGAGATGCACATGCTGTCTCGAGAGGAATACTTCAACCTGCCCAACAAGACGGCCACGGGCACCCCGGTGCAGTATTACTATGACCCCCAGCAAGCCGCTGGCGTGATGTACTTGTGGCCCGCCCCCAGCACCGTTGATGATGTGGTTAGGCTCACGTATCTGGACGAGCTTGAGATCATTTCCGCCAACACGGACACCAGCAACTTCCCGCAGGAGTGGATGGAATACTTGGTGTATAACCTTGCAGTGCGCATAGCCCCCTTGTACGGCATTGCCGTACCCCAGGAAGTGTTGATGACGGCAGCCCAGACCAAGGAATTGCTGGAAGGCTGGGACATGGACGATGCCTCTGTTTACTTTGGATACAGCCCATATGGCTCGTAAGAAGCGCAAAGACCCAAAGCCTGACCAGGACGGGAAGTTCAAGGTCAGGAAGGGGAAACAGATTGTCAAGATGAGCATGGACGACATCGTGCGCACCTGTGCGGGCATGTCCATCGCGGCAGAAGAAGATGACCATGACTTTGAGGTGAAGCCCAAGTGAGACTCCCCGTACCGCTGAACAGCAACTACGGCAGCACTCGGCTTGCCACTACCGAGCAGCGCACGATCAACATGTATCCTGCGACCAAGCGCGGTTACAGGCAGTTTCCGGGCTTGGCAGCGTTCTACGCCGACACGGAAGGTGCCGCTACGTTTACCAAAAACCAAGGCGTATCTAGCGAGGCTATACGCGACATCAGGTTTAACAGCGCTGGCACAAAGGTGTTTTTTCTGGATCAAACCAATGACCAGATCGAAGAGGCGGCCCTGTCAGGCGCATGGGATATGGCTACGATTGGAGCCTTAACGGCCACAGCCTTGACCCACCCCACCCCAGTGCCCACGGGGTTTAACTTTAATGGCGACGGCACGAAGCTGTATGTGTGCGATGCTGACCGCAACATCTACCAATACACACTATCTCCGGCATACGACACAACATCCCTGTCCTACGACTCTGTGTCCCTGGACATGACTGGCGAGATACCCGCTGGGGGGTTTCCGTATACGTTTACTTTTAATAGCGACGGAACCAAGTTGTATGCTCCCAGCCGTTTAGGCGGTATCGTGTCCACCACGGTGCAGGCCGTGCTGCAGTACAGCCTGTCGTCGGCGTATGACCTGTCCACTGCCACGTATGATGACACCTATCTGGACCTCGGCAATCTGACGAACATGACGCCCGTGGGCATCGACATCTCTGCGGATGACTCAACGCTGATTATAAACACGGCGTCCAGCGAGCTGCAGCGTGAATACAGGATAACTGACAGCACAGACATTGCTACAGCGCAGATCGTCTCAACGTTTGACACGCACACCAGCATCAATGTGCCGACGTTTACCTTCGATGGCACTTCCCGGTCAGCTTACACGGCATTCAGCAGCAACTATTACTTCACAGATGACGACTTCACGGTTGTGGCATGGGTTGCCCCAGACGACGAAACGCCCGCGTCCCTCAATACCATCATGTCCATGTGGCAAGGCGGCAGCACAAAGGACTGGTACTTCGGCATTGATACCAGCGGGAACCTGGAATTCGGGTCCTCGTCCAACGGTACGTCAGCGACTGCAACATCCACCTCATCCGCCACGCCTTCATGGCCGGGCAGTGGCGGCGGTCTGTGGGTTCGCGTAACATGGTCTGGCAGTAACGTGCTGTTTTATACTAGCACGGACCCCCGCAAAACGGCTGTTGGGTCCGTGTCATGGTCACAGCTAGGGGCTACGCAGGCCCATGGGGAATCAACCATGGCTAGGCTAAACAGCAGCAGGCTAGAGGTTGGAGCCCTGCTTGGTGGTAGCAACTGGTTTGATGGAGAAATGAACTCGGTCAGCCTGATTGGCGGCACAGATGCCACGGTCACGCCAACAGCGCAACTGGATGCCAGGGATCACGAAGGTCCGGTCAGTGCCAACTGGATCACGTTTGCCATGACATCAGCTACAGGCGAGGCGTGGACTACCATTGCGTTTGTCCAGTTCTCGGATGTGGGCATTTCTTTCGGTGATAGCGGCAACAAGCTCTATCTCAGTAACTTTGACACGGACAGATCCAGCGACATTGACCAGCTGGCATTGTCCACCACCTACAGCCTCGGGCAGGACAGCAAAGTAGCCAGGGGTATGCTGGCTATGGATGGTATCCTGTACGCCATCTGGGACACCACCCTATACAGCATCTCAAACATAGGGGTTGCCACCAGTATTGGCACTATCGCCGGGTCTGACAGGGTGGTCATGGAGACAGACGGTGTGCAGTTGCTGATCACCACGGGCTCATCGGGCGGGACAATCTATCGCTATACCGTGGCGGGCGGGCTGACCACAATTACGGATGCAGACGTAGAAGACACGGCCAAGTCGAGCGCATACCTGGATCTGGCATTCTATCTGGATCAGGCAGATGGTAAACTGATCGCTTCTGCCAACAATGACGCCACCAGCTACAGCGCAGACGATGTTCTTGAGGCCGAATCATTTGCTGACGACATTGTTAGAATGTTTGCCCACAACCAGTTGCTGTATGCATTTGGCGAGAACAGCACAGAAGTCTATTACACATCCGGCACGGGCAGGCCGCCCATTGAGAGGCAGCAGGTTATTGAGCGTGGGTTAGTGGGCACTCACGCTGTAGACAGCATAGATGACATGATCTTCTTTGTTGACCAGTTCAGGCGTCCCAACATGATGTCTGGCCTGCAATACCAGCCCATTTACCAACCCGGCGTGGCTGAGGCATGGGAGGCGTACAATACGATCTCTGACTGCATTGTGACCACCTACAGCTACAGGCAGCAGACCTTTGTGGACTTTATCTTCCCTTCTGCTGACAAGCACTGGACGTACCATGTTGACAGCCAGGAATGGTCTGAGCGCCAAGCAAGCGATGGCACGCGATACAAGACCGTGGAGTACACCAACGTATACAACAAAACGCTTGCCTTGTGGAACAGCAACATCTGGGAGTTGTCAGAAGGGACGTACCAGGACAACAGTGCGAACATGGTCAGAACCAAGGACAGCGGTCCCATTACAGCGGAGTTGTTTGATGGTGGCGCAGCGGGTGATGAGTTAATCTGCAACGGGCTGAAGATCACAACGGATTGCACCACAGACAGCACCACGATTACCGTTACCTTGTCTAAGGACGGGTCAGCCTTTGCCCAAAGCCGCACCCTGACAGTCAATAGCGGGCTTGAGACAAGAGAGCTAAATAGGTGGGGCAAGTTCAGGGAGGGTGTATTCCGTTTCTCATGCTCTGCCAATGCTGGTGTTGACATCGTGGCAGTGGATGGAGACTTCGAGGTGCTGGGTGGCTAGACGCATACGCAATATCAATGCCCGCCTGCAGCAGATAGGCCGCAGGTCTACCGAGGTACAGTTGCAGGAGATTCGTGAGGTTCTGGTTGATCTGTATTGGCTGGCATCCAGGTTCAAAACCCGGCAGACTGGCGATTACAACATTACCGGGGAAGTGAGATACGAAAGCGTAACCATGGCCAATACGTCAGCAGCTACCGTTACTATGGTGGACTTCCCTGAAGACCAAGCCCAAGTATCGGTAAAAAGAACAGATGCACAAGTCACTATCGACTTTAACGGCAAGACTTACGGCCCTACAGGGGCATCCACGCTGATCATCAATACGGTAGGGGATTGCCCTACGCTTGAGTTTGATGAAGACGACAATGAGTGGTGGCCTATATGAGTCATTTTGGTGATGCGGGCTTCGGGGTAGACTCTACAGGCAATAGCTCGACAGCCACGCTGTCTGGTGCTGCCACCTTTACTGGCACGGGCGAACAGAACAATTACCCAGACGCTTTTATCATGTGCAAGTCTGATGTTGCAGGAACGCTCTACTTTGATTTCAGCAATGACGGCACAAACTGGGACTCTACTTATCCTGTGGCTGGGTACGAATGCGCGGCAGGCATAGCAGAGGTTCACGTTGCCAGGAAGGCTGGGAGATACTTCAGGGTCAGGTACGTCAATGGCGCAAGCGCGCAAAGCTACTTCAGGCTGACCACTTATTACGGCACCTATGGGCAGTTAATGGCTGCCGCCAATCAGTCGCTTGGCACGGACGCAGACGCGTCTGTGGTGCGGGTGTACGCCCCGGCGCAGGACGAGATTGTTAAGGGCGCAAGAAGCGGTATCAGGCACTACACCAAATTCGGCTACCTGCCCGATATCGACACGGCTGACAACGAGATAATGATCACGGCAGACCCAGCAAAGCCAACAGGGCCGGAGGTGCTGTCCACAGCCGAGACTTTTTCTATTGCATATACGGCAGCCAGTGACGGTGCAGGCGGCGGGGCGACAGGCGCGACAATACTCTACTTCGATTACGTCGACAGCAATGGCGAGTTTGCGACAGCCACGCACACTTTGGGCAGTTCCAGCCCCGATACCACATCATTTTCCGGCCTTGGCATTAACCGAGTGGCAGTCGCTGCATCCGGGTCAGCGGATACTAACGTGGCGGCAATCACGATCACATCAAGCTCGTCTGGCGGGGTACATGCGTATATCCCGGCAGGTCAGGGTGTGACACAACAGGCTTTGTTCCATACACCCAGCAACGCCGTCGGTGTGGCGAAGCTCCTGTTTGCCAACGTGAACAAAATCTCTGGCGGCTCCTCTCCAAGAGTGACCGTTAAAGGGTGGGTTCACAACAGAACTGTGGACACTAAATTCGAGGTCTTCAGGTACGTTATGGATACCGCTAACGAGAACCACATCACGTTGAATGAGCCTGTCTGGTTTAAATTATCGTCAGGCGATATTATCTACTTCACAGCCTCCACAGACACTAACAACACGGCTGTAAGCTCGTTCCGCTTCAGTCTTAACTTGTACGACAACGACTGATGGCAACAGACGAACAAAGGAATGCCCATGCTGTCTACCTTGGCGCTGACGCAGATGGCGACGGCTGGGTCACTGATGTCGAATGGTCCCAGCTCAAGCCGTTCTACGATAACATCAAGTCGCTTATGCAGCGGCAGAGCCTGTCATGGGAGGAGGCGTTGGCCCACAACGAGCGGGCGCTATCCCAAGAGCCGGGCGTGGACGCTGACGGCGATGGCTTTGTATCAAACCAAGAGTGGAGCAATAGGCCAAGCCTGATTGCGCCCACGGTCAGCGAGCCAGATCTGGGGCAGGGCGACCCGACTGGTGGCTACGTGGTGCCGGAATGGGGCAGCGACGGCTACGAGACAGGTGGCAGTGGCGGCGGTAACGGCGAGGTTGGCACTGGGGGCGGCGTCCCCGTGGAACAGCAGCCTGGGGGCGTAGGCAATGACGGCCCGGCCATTCTGCCCGATGGGGAGGTGGTGAGCGAAACTGGCTGGATAGAGGGCTCTGGCGTCAACTGGGGCGGCGTATACATCCCGCCTGACTTGGCCGATACAGTACAGAAGTTTATCCAGACCATTCCGACGAATACGCCTGAGCTGGTGCAGCAGGCAGCCCAGTTGGGCATTATACCGGATACACCTGAGCTACATGCGTGGCTCGAGGCAAGCGGTATCACGACAACAGAGCCCCCCAAGCATGAGTCTGGCACGGTTGTTGACATCAACGACACAACCAAGTGGACCAATGCTGCGGGTGAGAGCATTACGCCTGATGGCTTCACTCAGGGCGAGTGGGACTGGCAGGATGACGTTCTGTCGGAAGAGGATTTTGAGGCTCTGTCAGATGACGAGCAGGGGCCATACAAGCCGATACAGATTTACGACGCTGACGGCAGGCTGCAGACCGTTTATGTTCCTGACGAAGGGTATGACCCGCTCATAGACCCTCTCGGGGAAAGCACGCTTGTTACCGACCCCATTACTGGCGAGCAGTACGAAGTTTGGGATGATCCAGAGACTGCAGGCGACTACTTTGAAGGTGTCGATATAGACACTGGCGAGCTGCAGGATCTGCTTGGCGGCGACGAATACTTAGACGACCCCTACTGGCAGGAAGTCAAGGACTTTTGGGACATCTACAACGAGGAAGTTGCCAGCGCAGACCCTAATGCTGGTGGAGGCGGCTTTGGTGGCTGGCTGGGAGAGAACCTGGGCAGTGTTGGCGTACAGATAGGCAACGTCATTATCCCTGTGGGCGTGCTCGGCGCGGCGGCAGAGGGCCTGTTTGGCGAGGGCGGGGCGTGGAATCCCAACCCAACACAAGGCGGCACACAGCAGCCCGGTACAGACGGCAACGGCAACCCCGTGGTTGTGGTGCCTGACCCGGATGAGGATGACCCAGACCCGGATGCGCCCACCGACCCGATAGTGGAGAACCCCAACTTGGACACGGGCGGTCCTGTTTCTGGTCCGGTGTACGACCCGAACAACCCGCCCCAGCCAGATGACATACTGGACCAGAATGATCCCGAGCCAGACACCGGGGACGGCGATGTAGACACGGGCGTGGTGATTGATCCCGGCGACATGCTGGATGACGATGTCACAGACCCGCCGCCCATGCCTGACCCGGAGCCGGGCCCCGGCAACACCCCGGAGCCGCCACCGTTAAGTGATAATGGTGAATGGTCGTGGGATGATACAATGGGTGATTGGGTGTGGGACCAGTTTCCAGATCCAGACCCTACGCCCGGCCCAGATGACGGGGGTGGCGGCAATACGGGCGGGGACAGCAATCCGTCTGGGCCCATAACGGATACCCCTCCCGCAGAGGATGATCCGCCAGGTCTCCCACCCATTGTCGTGACGCCTGAGCCGGAACCCGAGCCCGAGCCTGAGCCGGACCCTGAGCCAGAACCACAACCTGAACCCGAACCACCACCGATTAACGATGATGACCCAACACCAGAACCAGACCCAACAGACCCGCCCATTATCATTGATCCGGGCGGCGGCAATGATGACAACGATGACCCAGTTAGTGACGAGGAGGACCCCGTGAGCGGACCAGGCGATTGGCTGGGCGACATACTGTCCACAGTAACAAACAACATTAGCACCAACCTTGGCGGCATCCTTGAGGGTGGCATCAACATGTATGCCTCCGATAAGATGGGTGAAGCCTATGAGAAGGCGTCAGAGGATGCGCTTGCATGGCAGCGAGAGCTGCAGGAGTGGCAAAGACCATTCTGGGAGCATGGCAAGGGTGCGCTACCCGGCCTGACCGATGCTATTAACAACCAACTGACACCTGATGCCCGCGTTGGCAGCCCGAACCTGAATACAGACCCCGACTGGATTGAGGGCGCGACCTCGCTATACGGCCTGAATGTCGAGCCCAATGTTCGCAGCGGCATGACAGACCCGCAGGCATTCCAGGGCTACCAGAACCTGCAGGACTTTGCTGGGCAGGGTGGCAACTGGAATTATGGGCAGATTACTCGACCTGGCACGCGGCAAGCTGCACCATCAGGCCCCACTCTGACAGACCCAACCAATGCCCCGGTTGCTGGCCCAAGCCAAGCCGGGTTTGGTGCTGGTCAGCCCAGTGAATGGGATATACTGACAGGTGATGCCATCCGTATGGCTGAAAACAGGTCCAAGGCCCGTGGCAGACTGAACAGCCAAGAAGCGCGTGATAGCGCGTTCAAGAGCTACGTCAGGGCCATGGGCGACATCGAGGGCCTGAACCAGTCAAGGCTGGCCCAAGAGTTGCAGAGGCGTGCTTATGACCGTGATACGGCCATGGGGACCAGGCAGCAGCAAGCGGCAGAGCAGGGCAGCGCAGCCCAGATGGCCTTTGATCAACTAACGCGTAACCGAGAGCGGGCATTCAGCGAGCTGTTTGCCGAGGATCAAGCCAAGTTTGATAGAAAGCTCGCGGGCAACGAGCAGCGCATGGATGTCAGGCGGCAATACTTCGGTGAAAAGGCCGCTGAGGACGAGGCGCAGTTTGCCAGAAAGATGGCTGAACACCAGCAAAAGATGCAGGACAGGGCTCAATACTGGCAGGAGCTTATGGGCGGCGACCAGCAAATGTGGCAGCAACTGTTTGAGACTGCAAGGCTTGGTCAGAATGCCGCTTCAGGTGCGGGTACGCTTGGCGGGGTTGCTGCAGATATCTATGGTGCCATGGGTGCTGGTAGCGCCGCTGGGCAGTACAGTAAGTACAGCAACCTTGGTGATATACTGGGTGGCATCTTTGGCAAAAAAGAAGCGCCTAAAAAGTAGAGGATACAGCAATGGCATTTAGCTCGAGCTTACCAGGCTTCCTTGGCCTGATGGAGAAAACCACGCCTGACTACCGCAAGGAGCAGAAGTGGAAGCAAGAAGAAAGGGAAATGGAGCGGCAGAAGTTTGCTGATATTATGAAGCAGAACAAGCTGGCGCGTGAGAAGGCCGAGCGCGAGGCTTCCATAAAGAAGCAGTGGGATACGATGAATGAGGTGGAGTCAATCTACCAGAAGATAACTGAGGCGCAAGAGGCATCCGACCCCGCAACGCCAATCAAGTACGGAGAGCAGGCCAAGACGCTATTGCAGGGCGCATCACCAGAGGTGCAGGCCATACTGCAATCCATACAGACCCCGGCAGACTTCAACGAGTTTGTCAGCCAGAAGACTGACGCAGAAAAGAGGATGATTGCAGAGGGATTCCTGAAGGCGCCCACCGCAAAGGAGAAGACAGAACGTATCATTTTAGTGGACAACACACCCGGCTCTCCAACACAACAACTGGCTGAGGATCTTAACCTGCGTCCTGGGGAGCGCGTCAGAGTGTCTGTTGACGATAACATGAACCCTATTGCAATGAAGACAAATCCGTTTTCTGCAGACGCGGAAGAGGATGAGGGCGAGCAATACATACTTTCCAACGTGGACGGACACCCCAATCAGGCAGAGGCTGTGCGTTTGGGTGTCGCAAAGGGTCGCTCTGTCAGGGCCGTCAAGGATGGGAACAAATGGATTATGAAGGGCAATCCTTATGATGCGCCCAAGCCAGACGATCCCGAGGAAGAGTTTTCAATGGCCGGGCTGGAAAAGCCATCCGCGTACATTCCTAAGCAGTTGGAAGGCAAGGACATACTGGGCTTGGCGCACGGGGTCGAGTCCAGCGTGCAGGCTACTGGTGAGGGTTTTACGTTCACATCAGAAGGATTTAACGGCGAGGACAATGTTCGCGCCAGACAGGTGATGGCTGGGCTCAAGAAGCAGATAGAGATGGCCTACATCAACAGCGACAGGGTGCCTGTAAATGAAAGGATGCAGGTCGACTCGCTGAACCTTACAGACATTGAGGGTGCGTGGTACAAGTCGTCATCTAGCGTCAGGGCGAAGCTAGAGACAAGTTTAGAATACATGCAAAGACAGTACGACACAGACCTGTCCTTGGCGCAGAACCCGTCCGTTGAGCGGTCAGTCAGAACAGCGGCTGCCAAAAGCGTCAGGGAGCTTGGTGCCACCATTGCGCAAGTGGAGGCGGTGCTGTCTTCTGGTCAACAAAAAGAAGATGGTGACGGAACCCCAGACGACATCCAAGACCTTTTGGACAAATACAAATGACAGACCTTAATAGACTGCATGACGCGCTTAGGAAGGCCGATGCCGCTGGCGATACGCAAGCCGCAAAACGCTTGGCAGACCATATTCGCAGCATTACAGCGGCTCCAAAGGAGAAGGCGGGCATTACGCGCTCTATCGCTGACTCTATTGTCGAGTTGGGCACCAGCGTCCTTGGACTGCCCGGAGACATATCTAAGGCCATAAGTGGCAAGGAGCCAGCGTTCCTGCCCACCTCTGATGACATTGACGAGGCTCTGGCTTCCATGACCGTGCCTGGCTTTAACGGAACAGTTCACTCTGGCGTGGGAACCCCGGCAGGGATGGATGAGCGCACACGTTTTGGCGAGATTGCCAAGACAGGAGCGGATGTGACAACTATGGCGGCAGCTGGGGCATCAATACCCTTGGCCTTTACTAAGGGGGCTATGACGACAGGCCCTCAAGCCACATCTACGGTTGGCCGGATTGCGCAAGATGTCGTTCAGTCTACCGCAAGAGATCCAAGGTATGCTCAGATGGTGGAAACAGCTTCCGGCCTTGGTGCTGGTGCTGGCGCAATGGCTGCAGAAGTGATGGACCCAGGTGATGCAACCACCCAAATGCTTGGAGCAACTGCGGGGGCTCTAGCCCCAACGACCTTTGTTCCGCTGGTGGCCAAGTCTGCCAATGTGGCAATCAACAAGGTTTTTAGCATCTTCTCTAAAGCTGGACAAGAGGCCAGGGCGGCAGATATTGCTCGGCACATGGTCGAGTCTCAGGGCGGCAATGTGGACGATGTATACCGGGCGCTCATGTCTGCAGAAGATGTGGGTGAATCTGCGGCCTTAAAGTCTGGCGATGACGGGCTGTTACGGTTGGAGTCTTGGATCAGGCAGATGGATGCTGACGTAGACAAGGCTTTAGGCGAGATGAACAAGAACGCGGTAGAGGAGATGTCCGGGCTTATTGAGCGTCTGGCAAGGACTGGCGACCCTCAAGCCCTGAAGATGGCTGCAGCTATGCGGGCAGGCGCTTATGATGACGCTGTAAAGCGCACGCTGAATGCTGCGCAGAAGAAGGCTGCTGGAGCATCTGCACCGCTGCGCGGCGGAAAGGACGCAGAGACTGCTGGCGAGGATGCGGCAGACTTGCTGTCCACCGCTTTTAAGAAGTTGAAGGCTGAGGAGTCGATTAAGTGGAGCAAGGTCCCTGCCGAGGCGGATGCAGTGGCGGTCAATACTGGTCGGGCGTGGAAGGAAATGCAAGCGGAGGTGCCGAAAGAGATTTTGGACGACACGCTCAAGCCGGGCGTGCGGAAGTTGTTGTCCAGATACAGGCAGAAGCCGCACCTGAAAGCGAAAGACCTGCAAACCTTGCGCAGCGTTTTGCTGGAGAATGCACGTTCCGCCCGAACAGGGGCCACCCCGAACTTTGCGGCCGCAAGAATGTACAACCAATTAGCTGACGCTGTGATGGACGACATGGCTGGCCTGCCAGGATACGATGAAGCGCGAGCGTTTACCGCGTCTATCAAAAGGGGGTACGACCAGACATTTGCTGGCAGGTCGACAAGGACAACAGGTTCTGGGGAGAGGGTTATCTCAGACAGGGAATTGCTTACTAGAGGCTTTGGTGGTCCCACTGGTGGAGGCCCTACCGCCAACCGCAGATTCGGTGAGCTAGAGTCTGCTGCTGCTATGGCTGGCGATGATCTTGCCAAGTCTATGCGAGCAGAGCAGGAAAGGTTCCTGGTTGGGTTGTCGGAACGCTTCGTTAAAAGCGACGGCACAATCAAAGAGGGAGCTACAGAGTTTCTGCGCAAGAACAAGAAGTTGCTGCAGCGTTTCCCTGAGCTGCGAGACACGCTAGAGAACTCTCAGGCAAGGACTGAGATACTGCGCCGCGTTAAGTCTCAGGCTGTACTGAGGAACAAGATGCTGCAAAGAAGTGCGATATCTGAGGTGATGAAGGCCGAAGACCCTGCTCGGGCGATTGGATCGGTCATTACAGGAAAGAATCCGCAGCGAGGCTTCAAAGAGCTTGCTAATACAGCCAAGAAGGCAGGCCCGGACGCAGTTGAGGGGCTTAGGACTGCAGCTCTGGAAAACGTCATCTCCAGGTCAAGCACGTTTGACATGCTGCAACAGAACGCTGATGATGTGATCAAGATGATGACACAAAATGGCGTGATGAAAAGTGGTGATGCATCACGATTCAGGGATCTCCTGCGGAGGGCGTCAACTATAGAGCAGAATATCGCAAAAGCGTCTTCTCGGGCAGGGGATATTGGTGATGGCCCAGAGGGGGCAGAATTGCTAGACACCATGATCAGGATTCAGGGCGCAAAGTTTGGCGCAATGCTGGCGGGTAAAACAACGGGGGCGCAACTGGTTGCCGCCGGTAAAGGCTCGCTGATGTTCAGGAAGATATTGGCCAAAAACCCGTTCAACAAAACCATAAAGATCCTTGAGCATGCCGCGCAAAACCCAAAGATCATGGCTGATCTTCTCAAGAAGCACAGGACGCCAAAGCTGCAAGAGCAGGCCCTGCTGCGAATTAGGGCTTCTCTTGTTGCCGCCGGCCTTGCTCCTGCTGACCTTGAGGTTGAGGCTGAGGACCAGTAACCCACTTCTTCGCAACCCTGGTGCACCCTGAGCATTTAGCAATACGGGTGCCGTCCTTGTTCTCCCGCCATGGGCTCATCTCTCCACCGCACTTACACTGCATCTAGCCCTCCTCGCTCCACGCTGAATATGTTTCTCTCAAGACTGGCTCAACCACATCCTCAAACCTTGTGTATGGCCCGTTGAAGCTCAACAACTGCCTCCCTATGGGGCCGTTCCTTTGCTTGAGGATCAGCACTTCAGCAAGATTTGGGTTGGCTACATGTGGGTTGTACACGGAATCCCTGTACAACGCCATAATCACATCTGCATCTTGCTCGATAGCGCCTGACTCCCTCAAGTCACTCATCACTGGGCGCTTGTCTGTGCGCTGCTCGAGCGATCTGTTCAACTGGCTGCCAGCCACTACAGGACAATCAAACTCCTTTGCCAGCAGCTTCAGATTGCGTGATATCTCGCTTATTTGCTCATTCCGGCTGTTACCATGGCCATGCATCAACTGCAGGTAGTCGACCACAATAAGGCCGATTTTGCCATGTTTACGTGCAAGCCTGCGGGTTCTAGCCCTGATCTGCCCCACCGTAAGCCCGGCGCTGTCATCAATATGCAGGGGCTTACCATGCAGGAGCTTCTGAGCCATGGTGAGCTTGGGCCAGTCTGCCTCTGTCAGGTTACCGCTTCTTGCCCTGCCCTGATCCACACGGCCAAGGCTTGACAGCATCCTGATCATCAGGTCATCACCCGGCATCTCCATGCTGTAGACCACCACTTGGCCCTGACCCTTTAATAAGGCGGCCTCAGCCAGGTTCATCATAAAGGCTGTCTTGCCCATGGATGGTCGACCAGCAACAATGACCAAGTTTTGGCGTTGCAGCCCGCTGGTGGCAAGGTCAATGTCCTTGAATCCAGTGGATAGCCCAGTCAGGCCGCCCTTGGATTGGTCAAGCATATCCAGCTTTTCCCATGCCTGTGACAACAGTGAGGACATACCATCTGCCCCTTTGTTGGACTGCCCTTCATTGCTGACACTGAACACATGCGCTTCAGCTTCATTCAAGGCGTCCTCTACAGACATCTCCCCACGATGAAAGCCCAGATCTGCGATCCTTTGGCCTGCCTCAACCAGTGCACGCGACACGCTGTCCTGCCTCACGGTTGTAGCATAAGTGGCTACGTGTGTAGCCGAAGGAACTACACTTGCCAGTTCAGCCAGATAGGTCATGCCGCCCGCCATATCCAGATCCCCGGCATCATCCAGTGACTCACCCACGGTCACAATATCAACCTCAAGCCCCTTCTCATGGAGCTTGGCGATATGCCTGTAGATCAACTGGTTGGCTGCCCGGTAAAAGTCTTTCTCAGTCAGGTCTGCCTCAACCTTGTGGTAGGCTTCTGGGTCAATCAGTAGGCTGCCCAGTACAGATTCCTCTGCCTGCTGGGAGTATGGTGCTGATCTTGGTGTCAGTGCTATGGATTCAGACAAGTTCAAGCCGCCTCCGGCACATGGTACATGACGGGATCAGCGTCCTCCTCATACAGGCTGTACCCCATAAACTCGCCACCATATTCGCAGTACGGCCCGATCCAGTCAAAGAACATGTCTATTTCGCCCGAGTAGTTCTTCAGGTCAGATCTCCCTGTCAAATACCACCCCCCAATGCCATCATGCAGCAACTGTATCGTCGCAATGGGTAGGTGGTAATAGCTTGAGCACTGCAGCATGAAGCGCCACCTGGTAGCGTCGCAAAACAGTTGGTGGTGTGGCAGTTCCGGCTGCGGGCGGGTATTGTCCAGCATGTGCTGCAGCGTATCTATAACATTGCTGGGCACATCGTCGCGCAGGCTACACTTCACGTACAGTTCCGTATACATCCCCATAACTTTCTCCTATTTATACGGCCTAAAAGCATACAGCGGGCAATCCGTCATGGGGCATAGCTTAATCTCATTGCGCTGATTACCGCAACAATCCCAGCATTTAGCCCCTATGGCCTTGGCCCGACTGTTGGGTTGGGCTAAGAATCTTTCCTGCGGATTTAGGCGTTTTTTGCCTCTATTTTCGTGGTTTGGGGGTATGTTCATGGCATAATCCTTTTCCCGTTGTCAAAAAACCCGTACCGTTTTTCAGCCGCAACCCGAGCCGCCAGCGCCTCCTCTTTTGTAGAGAACGACCCAAGAACCACGTTTCGCCCGTCAACACAAATCTCCGCAGTCCAGCGCCCGGTATCCGCTCTGACGCGCACGCCAACCATGCCAGATTTGTTGGCAGCAGTCAAGCCGACATTTCTACAATTCTCTTGATGAGACACTAGACGCAAATTACCCCATGCGTTATTCGACCTATCGTGGTCTATGTGATCTATCTCGCCGTCAGGATCTTCCCCTGTCATTACCTTGTAGGCAATGCGGTGCGCCAGGTAGAGAGTCTTGTCAATCCGCAGCTGGATATACCCGATAGAGCTTTTGTGGCCAGCCATTGTGCCGTGCCGCATAGACCGCTTGGTTGGCCTAATCCACAAAAATGTGCCGCTGTACGGACAATACTCCAGCAATTCATTAATTCTTTGCTCAGTTGGCAGCTCAAGTTGGCGCATCGCAAACCTCCATGGTTTTGAGCGAGAAAAACTCCTGCGTGCGGCCGGGCGGAGTCCACAACTTTATCGCACCCTGCTCGTGCAGATAATCATCTCTCCGCAGAATGTGGGCCAGTCTTGCTTGCAGGACAAGGTACTCCTCGTCCACACCCTTCTTCTCGCCCAGTTTTACAACATCATCCCAGCACTCTATCTTCTCGGCAGCCTTGGGGCCGGCACCAGGTATGCCCTTGAATCCATCTGCTGTATCACCAATGACTGTCTGGTGCAGGTGCCACAGATCAGCCTCTTCCTGCGTGACCTTCCAGTAGCTTTCCTGCCAGTCTGCTGCATCATAGTGGTCTGGGTTGATCAGCCAGCCCGGTATCGTGCGCATGTCCTTGTCAATAGATACAATGCGTGTCTCACCGAACTTGTTGCTGGTCTGCAGGATGCCCATGACATCATCCGCCTCCAGCCCCTCGATCTTCTGTACTGGAAAGTGGTTCATCAGGGTGTGCACCATCTCATCATACCCCTCTGGCTTGGGGCTTCTGTGGGCCTTGTAGGTGTCACTCAGCACCTTCCTGAAGTTCTTGCTGGATGACCAGCAGCATACCACCTCTTTCATGCCGCACAATCCACGCCACTCCCAGACCTTGGCTATGGCTGACTTGATGCTCACATGCAGCGGGCGGTCTACTGCCAACTCCCTGTGGGCTATGATTTCTACATCTACTAGCGCTTTACCCATTGTCACCGAGCCACCTGTCATCGTTTGCCCAGTCCTTCTCGAGCTTGGCATGGATAGCCCGCCTGAGAGTATGACGCCCCTGGCCGAACTTAAAGTAATCCCCTATCTCCTGCTTCATGGCTGCGTCAATGGCCTTCTTTGTCTCGCTGTCGATTAGCCTGCGCACGCTCTCCTCTGAGCAGTAAGAATCAAGAGCCTCCTGAAAATACTGGTCAAACTCAAGATTTTGTTGGCTAACCATGGACATGATGCTATGCCGCATCCTCTCAAACTCAATTCTGATTACTGGAATATTATCCATTTTCCCATCTCCTGATCTCCCGTCTATACCAGTCCTTCCGGTCTGGCCTTGTGTCATGCCGCCACTCGCACATGTCCTCAAATTCTGCCTCACCAATCTCAGCTTTCAGCTTGTTGAAGTAGATCCACTGCTCACCCTGTCCTACCAGGTTGCAGCGACTGCACTGTGGCCTGAGATTTCGCTCATCATAATACGTGCCGCCATACTTCTTCTTTGGCCAGCCATGCCCCATGCCAATCTGTCGACCAACAAAGTCCTGCTCGCAGGTGTAGCATGTGATTGATCCATCCTCATTCCTGTAGCTTTCCAGTAGCTTCCTGCTGATCAACTTCCACAGCTTTCGTCTGAGCTGCGCCAGCGTCTTCTTGCTGTCGTCGTTGGGTGCCCGCTTCTTCCTTTGACTTGCCATAGAATATCCTGTCGAACTCAGCGTTAAACTTGTCCAGTGATACGCCCAGCGGACGCCGTTTTGATCCCTTGCTCATACAAACCTCCCATCCATTTTATCTTGTAGCGCCTGTATCTGCGCATCCAACTGCTCATCCACCATGCCATGCTCCTTGGCTGTCTCCTGCAACTTCCTCAGCCCATGCAGCTCCAGCTCGAGCTGATCATTGCTGGCGTTCGTGTCGGTGGGGTGGGCCATGGGTGCTGCAACACCTGCCTCCCACCTTTCCTGGTTCAGGTACACTTCTGGCGCACAGACATAAGCAGGGTCCGGGTTGGTGCCCGCCCACCACTTGGTATGCTTCCAGATGTCGCGCTGAACCTCAATGCCGTGCTTCTCAAACTTGGCTCTGCACTTCTTTTTGTTGTACTTCCTGTGGCCGGGGTAGACCGCCCACCAGTGATCAAACGGGGTTTTATCAATCGACATGGCCGTGCTTCCTGCGATTCACAATGGCGGACACCATGCTCTGCCCAATGCCAAACTGCTTGCCAATCTCCTCAAACGTGGGCCTGTCTTCTTGGGCGGCCAGCCGGCGAATCTCCCGCACATCATCATCGTCGATCTTTCTGCGGCGCTTGGGCATGGCCCGCTCAACCCGCTTCTTGGGTCGTGGATGTGCGCCATTGGCAGCCCGCTTGGCTATGCGCGCATCATTCTCGCAGTCCCGACATGTCTGGCGCACGCCCCTGACGGCACTGAGTTCACGCGCAAAGGCATCCCCCGGCGCGTAATGCTTGCCACCACTGCACCAGAGCTGCCCAGCCATGGGGTCAAGCCCTACCCCAAAGTCCACGCCATCACCAATGAACCCCCAGTCCCGCAGCAACTTCATCAGGTACGGCCTGCCCACACCCATGCCTTCAATCCACCAGTGGCAGTCTGTGCCGTTAAGGTCATCCATGGCACCGTCATGCAGGTGCTGCCGGGCCAGATCCTTGATAAACTCCACCCAGACTGAGTGGGCCAGCGCCCCTTCGGGCTTGGATGGCCACAGGTGCTGGGTGCGTACAGCCGCCTCAGCAACAATCATGTCCCGGTCCTCGTAATGCAGGTCATACACTAAAGCCATTGGTTCAACTCCGCTCGTAACCGCCATTGATTGACGGGATCACAGTGATAGTCCAGGTTGGTCAGCAAGTCATTAACCATGGTTTCCAGCTGGGAAGCCACGGATGTGATCTCGCTGTACTCGGTAGGGTAAAAGTCAACCACATCCTGCAGGGCTGCCAGACAGGCTATGCTGCCCTCCATAGTCTCGAGGTCGTGCTTGAATTGCTTTTTGATTTCGTTATCCATGACAGACATTATACGCCCATCCCGGCACTAAGAATGAAGAAATAATGGAGGTTTTGCATTTTGGTGTGGTGCTCCCGTGTGTTACAATGTTCTTGTGCAGGCGGCTACCTGCCAATCGGGGTATCCCCTACCCCGGCCCCGCATGCCCCAGTTCTCCCGCTGGGGCGGGGCATTCTAATCTATCTTGTGACCCTCCAGATCCAGTCTAATTTCGCGCTTCTTGACGCATATGGCTGTCACTTCATGCTCGTAAACCTGGGCATTGACATGGCTGGCATGTTCCATGCACTCAGCCTCTGTGCTGTAGACCGCAGCCTCTATGATCGTCCAGCTGATCAGGAACAGGGTCCACATCACTTCAGCAGCTCAGGGTTTTCATGTATATTCCCGATTACTGTGCACCTACGAAGATCGTAACCGATACAAGTGAAGCGCCCATCCTTGAATTCTACGTGGTGGGCCCCTAAGCTATTGTAGGGAACATCCACAATATCCCCCTCATAAATCTCCACCCCATTCTTGTCCTTGAGGCCAGTGTATTGCTCGATAATTTCGGCAGGAAATTCATCTGCCAGCCCATCAGAGCACCACATTTGTATACGAGGTCCGGTGTCATGCAGCACAAGACTGAAGGAATCAGATGGACAGATAAACGCCATGTCGTCAGCCCAAACCCTGAATTTAATCTCTCTCACTTCTCCAACTCCTCCAGCGCCAGATCAGCCCCTAACACTGCTTCGTGAATCGTCCACCCACGGGCAATACTTAATCCCACATAGTGATACCGCCACCACTCACGGCTCTTGCCTGTTTTGGTGAGGATGGGGTCAATCCCAGCCAGCAGTTCGCGCAGCGCCATGAGTTCTTGCTGTGATTCAAGGTATAACGGATGCTGCTTTACCCAAGCATCGCCCTCAATAAATGCCCATCCGCTTGGTCTGCTTGGGGTCATTGATTCAAGAGGTATCCTGATTCTGGTCTCTTTCATAGCTTCTCCATCCTGTTTTCTTCTATTACCTTCGCGGCCTCATTGAACACGCTGCGAGGCACCTCCGCTTCAACGTAAACCCCTGCGCCTGTTGGCACTGCCGAGTCGTAAACCAAGCCTGCAAAGGCCAGCAGTTCGCGCAGGGCTTTGAGTTCTTGCTCAAGGTCATCGATGTGGTTTGCCACCTCAGAATGAAGGCACCACTCACCAATATCGCTTTCATCTGTCACACCATTACTGATGCTGTATCTTTGCACCTTACTCATCATCTTTCTCCGCTTTGGCGAGGGCTACCTCTAAGTCTCGTATTAACCAAGGTGGCGCGTATATCACGTAACCCAAAATGCTTTTAGATTCGTCCTCATCCTTTGCGGCATAGCTCATTAGCGTTGTTGCCAACTCAACCAGCCCATCACGCTGGCGCTCAAGGTCTGCGATGCGTTTCTGCTGTTCGTCGTATGCGGGACGCTCTTTGCTTGCCACCATAGCCAAATGCGCTTGGTAGTCGCTCATAACCTTGTCATGCTGGCGCTCAAGGTCTGCGTACTTATCGGCTCTAATGTATTCGTAAGCACAAGGGTCGCCTTCGTCTGATTGTTCGATATATGTCTCCATCCATCTCACCCACACCCTCTCTGGCATATCACTCATCTGTCTGCTCTCCTCGTATTCTATCTACATAGGCACCCAGACCATTGACTCTTAAAACGTCTAGAGCATTAAGAAGTTTCTCTTGTAGCACATCCCGTTCTGCCTTGAGGGATTCATACTCATCAGTCTCAACCTTGCTG
>Ga0208899_1000427_pt1 | contig 31426 bp, 48 predicted proteins | sample VirMetDEL_Nov_24_FD_184518 | JGI IMG/M metagenome (GOLD analysis project Ga0208899, IMG submission 184518) | Aqueous microbial communities from the Delaware River and Bay under freshwater to marine salinity gradient to study organic matter... | ecosystem: Environmental > Aquatic > Marine >... | reverse complement strand
CGGAACGTCTTTATTTTGCCTATCATCGCAATTATAATATTCCTGTTCGTGTTGCCAGATATCATAATATCTTTGGTCCCGAAGGTACATGGGATGGTGGAAGAGAAAAGGCACCAGCAGCAATCTGCCGTAAGGTAGCATATCTCCCAGAAGAAGGTGGAACTATTGATGTGTGGGGTGATGGACTGCAAACACGTTCTTTCTTGTTTATTGATGAATGTATTGAAGCAACCCGTAGACTTATGGATTCTGATTTTATCGGACCAGTTAATATTGGATCCGAAGAAATGGTTACTATCAATCAACTGGTTGATACTGCCTCTAAGGTTGCTGGTAAGGAAGTAAGTAAAAATCATATTGACGGTCCTCTTGGGGTCCGTGGTCGCAATTCTAATAATGATTTGATTCGTGAGAAACTGGGATGGGATTATTCCCAAACTCTTGAAGAGGGTATTGCTAAAACTTATGGGTGGATTACTGAGCAAATCAATTCGGAGAAATTATGAAAGTATTTGACGTATTTTTATTCAACGGCGAACTCGATCTTCTCGAAATTCGTTTTAATTTGTTAAATGATTATGTTGATTATTTTGTAATATCTGAATATGATGAAACTCATTCGGGAATTAAGAAAGAGTTTTACTATGAAAATAATAAACATCTCTTTGAAGAGTTTCATGATAAAATTATATACACGAAAATAGATTCACCAACTCAAGAAGATTTGGATACAGTTTCAAATTTGTATGGGATTCATGGACATAGAACTTTTCAACAGGATGCTTATGAAAAAGATAGCATCAAAAAAGTTCTAGAAAAACACTGTAGTGATGATGATATAATCATATGGAGTGATTTGGATGAAATTCCAAATCCAGATGTATTAAAAGAGTTGAATAGTTTCTATGACAGTAATGTAGTATATAATTTCTCTCAAGATAATTTTCAAGGTTATTTGAATTGGATTGAGACGACGGGAACTATCCATTCACAAACAATGGATTTTGATTGTGAGGGAAGACGTAGGTGGATTGGAACTAAAATGTTTAGTTTCTCTATTCTGAAAAAGTATACCATGACACAGATGCGTAGAGAACTTCCTAATGAAAATAATTCAAGAATTTATCCTGGTGGATGGCATTGGAGCACTGTAGGAAGTCCAAATAAAAATTCTTTCTATGAAAGAGTTGTGAGAAAAATAAAGGGATGTTCTCATATTGAACTGAATAATGAAACCTTATTATCTCAAGTAACTAAAAGAATAGAAGAGGACAGATCTCCTTTGGGACAGGACAATGCCAGGTATAGGACTATTGAGTTAAATGAAGAAAATAATTTTCCAGTATATCTAATCCAAAACAAAGAAAAATACGCATACCTGATTAAATGACTTACTTCCATAATAAATCCGAATTAGATAGTTTTCCAAAAAGTGAGGTTGAATTCTTTAATCTCATTAAAGACGATGTAGATGTTGTATTTGATATTGGATCTAGGGATGATATTGATTATATAAAAAATTCATACGATAAGAGTAGAGAGTTTCATTTGTTTGAACCCGTACAGGAGTTTCTTTCTAACTGTCAAGAACAGATTGAAAATTTAAATCCCTCTGACACAATTGAAAATAAGATATTTTTGAATCCATATGGAATAGGTTCTGAAGAAGGAACTATGAGTTATTATTCCAATACTCAATCTTTTGTTTTTAGAACACACAATGCAACATCTATCGATTCTGGAATGTCATTTGAAATCAAAACTCTTGATGGATACTGCATAGAAAATTCTGTTGACTCAATTGACTTTCTGAAAATTGATATTGAGGGGATGGAAATAGATGTCCTCAATGGAGGAAAAAATATCATCAACTCGGCAGTTAAAATTATTCAGTTTGAGTTCGGTCTTTGTATTCTGGATAGGAAAATTAATCCAGATGATTTGATTGGTTGGTTTGATAAAGAAAAGTTTGATATCTACTTGCAGCGTGTAGATCCCAGACATCCTTATTACTCTACAAATAGTGATATGTTAACTCCGCTCTCGTCTGAGGTTTATGATATCATTAAGAGTGATATGATTAAAGGTGCTGGTTGTAATCTCATTGCAATTAGAAAAGACATTTCTGATAAAATTTATTCCAAAAGTAAAAAATGATTGTTACTGAAATTTATAGTGGTGCAGGTCTTGGCAACCAAATTTGGAATCTGGTTGTGACACGTATTCTTGCAGAAAAGCATGGGTATAAGTGGGGAGTAAAACAAACTACACCATTCAAAGCAACAAAGTTTATGCCCAACTTTGATTATGGTGAAGAAGTTATTGGTGGACATACACCTGTGCAAGGGCAAACTCCTGCCTCATTACCTGATGGGATTGTGCATTACATTAGAGAAAGGGCTGATGTGATGCCTGAGTGTGGGAACAATGCTATTGCTTTCGATGATTATCTTTGGAATCAACTTCCAGACAATAGCAAACTGGATGGATTGTTTCAGAACATGAAATACATTGTGGATAGAAAGGATGACATTCGTGAGTGGTTAAAGCACAATGTTAATGTCACTGAGTATTCTGCTGATGACATATGTGTAATTCATTTCCGTGGTGGTGAGTATCTTATTACCGCTTCCTGGTGTCCTCCTGAGTATTATGCAAATGCTAGGGATAGAATGTTGGAAATCAATCCAAACATGAAGTTTGTGGTTGTGACTGACGATCCGGAAAATGCCCATAAGTTTATCCCATGGGCAACTGTAGTTGGTGCGACTATACTTGATGAGCAGGAAGATATTGAGCAGGGGACAGGATTCTTCAAATACAAAGGTGGAAACATTGGGGTTGACTGGTCTATCCTGCACAATGCAAAGAACGTTATTATGTCCGCTTCTACCTTTTCTTTCTGGCCTGTCTGGACAAGTTCTGTAAAACCGAATGTTATTGCTCCTAAGTATTGGTTCGATTATAAAACTTCTACAGGATGGTGGAGACCTGTTGGCAGTATTGTAGATGGTTGGAATTATATGGACACATCTGGTAGACTATTTACATCCGATCAATGTAGACAGGAGTGGGATAATGTATAATGTATTCGGTGCTACTGGTTATGTCGGTAGCACTTTTTGCAACATGTATTCGTCTGAGGTAATCAGACAAGATAGAGAAGATAGAATACCTAAGTCGAATAATATTTTATATTTGATATCAACCACAGATAACTATAATGTTCATTCGAATATTACTTTGGATGTTGATACAAACTTGAGAGTTCTTTGTGAAGTGCTTGAGCATTGTAAGAAGGAAGATATTGTATTCAACTTTATTAGTTCTTGGTTTGTTTATGGCACAGTAGATTTACCTGCCACGGAAGAATCATCATGCAATCCAACTGGATTTTATTCAATTACTAAGAAAGCGGCAGAAGATTTAATTATTTCTTTCTGCAATACTTTTGGATGCAAATATAGGATTTTGAGACTTTGCAATGTCCTTGGTGGTAGTGATGGGGGAACTTCAACGAAAAAGAATGCCATCACTTACATGATTAATAACTTGAAAAAAGATGAGGATATTTACTTGTATGATAATGGAACACCAATTAGAGATATTATGCACGTTGGTGATGTTTGTCGTGCCATCCATTTGGTGATGGAGGAAGGAAACGTTAATGAAATCTACAATATTGGTAGTGGACAACCAACACAACTGTGTGATATAATGAATCTAGCCAAAGAATTTTTAAATTCTAAAGGTGGTATATACTGCAGGGAAGCTGCAGAATTTCATAAAGTTGTTCAAGCAAAAGATTTTTGGTATGATACAACTAAACTAAAAAACCTTGGTTTCAAACAAACCATTTCCACCGAAGAGATTATCGAAGAATTATGTATCAACTAATTGATAAGTTTATTCAAGATGCAAAGGAATCTGATGATAGCATCTTTCCTTTCATGGCGAATAAAGATTGGAAACCTGGAAAATCAATATATTACTCTGGTCCTTATTGGGATGATTTGGAAGCACAAGAACTTATCTACGCCGTATTGAAAGGGAAGTGGTTATCTTCTGGCGAGAAGGTAAACAAGTTTGAGCGTGAGTTCTCAAACAAGTTTGGGTTTGATTATTCTGTGATGGTGAACTCTGGTTCATCCGCAAACCTTGTGATGATTGCTGCCCTTAAAAAGTATTTTGGGTGGAGTGATGGCGATGAAATAATTGTTTGTGCTTGTGGATTTGCCACTACCATTGCACCAATTGTTCAAAACGGATTGAAACCAGTCTTTGTTGATATCACCTGGAAAGATCTTAATTGGAATATCGATCAAGTAGAAGAAAAGATTACCGAACGCACCCGCGCAGTCTTTTCCTCACCAGTGCTTGGTAATGCATATGATATGGATAGAATTATCGATATTTGTAATAGTAAAGGAATTAAACTAATCTCCGACAACTGTGATAGTCTTGGTAGTAAATATAAGAATGACTACCTGACAAAGCACGCTGTTGCTGCATCTTGCTCGTTCTATCCTGCACACCACATATGCACAATTGAAGGTGGTATGGTATCTTCAAATATTAAAGAGGTTGTAGATCTTGCTCGCAGTTTTGCTTGGTGGGGACGTGGTTGTTACTGTGTTGGACAGCAGAATCTACTTTCCAATGGTGTATGTGGACGTAGATTTGATAAATGGTTGGAGGATTATGACGATATTGTCGATCACAAGTATGTCTTTGGTCAGATGGGATATAATCTCAAACCTCTTGATCTTCAGGGTGCGGTTGGTTCAATTCAGTTGTTGAAGTTTGATGAGATTCACAAGATACGTCGTAAGAATAAAGAAACAATTCACGGCATGATTGAAACTATATCTGGATGTAGAGTTGTAAATGAAAGAAAAGATTCTGAGACTAGTTGGTTTGGAGTTCCAATCGTGTGTGATACTCCAGAATTGAAGCACTCTTTAGTTAAGCACTTAGAAGAAAATAAAATTCAAACACGTAATTATTTTGCTGGTAATATTCTCCTTCACCCTGGATACGTTCACTTAGATGATGCGTTTAAATATCCTGAATCCAATCAAGTTCTGAACAAAGTATTTTTCCTTGGATGTTCACCTACTATTAATGATGATATGCTAAATCATATTGGAGAGGTAATTAACAACTATGCTTAATCTTTCAAGGGTTACGTGTTTTTCTATAGACAATACACCTCGTATTGAAGATACGATTAAGGGCATTTATACTTGTATGGATGTGGCTTCTTTTGGTGAAGTAAAATTAGTAACTACTCCAAACTATGTTGAAAAATATAAAGATAGTTTGGATGAAGATGGTATAATTGTGGAAGAACAGGTTAAACCACTCACGAATATTGATGAGTATAATGAATACATTTTGTATCACATGTACAAACACATTAATATGGAGTTTGGACTAATCGTTCAAGATCATGGATTTATTATTAATCCTGATGCATGGACTGATGAATTTCTAGACTATGATTATATCGGTGCTCCATGGCCTTACAGTGAGGGTTCGTACATTACTCCGTATGATGAGCATGTCAGAGTTGGTAACGGAGGATTTTCTCTTCGTTCTAAAAAACTAATGGAAGTTCCCACAAAAGTTGAAGTTCCTTATCGCGTTTCTGACAAACCAAATTTCTATAAAATGTTTGGTTCAAAAAATACAAATGAAGATGGAAACATTTGTGTGCATAACAAACACATTTTTGAATCGCAGGGATGTAAAATTGCTCCCTTAGAACTGGCAAAATATTTTTCATATGAATCACCAGTTCCTGAAAATAGAAATATCATCCCATTTGGATTTCATAGAAATCTCCCACCTGGTGTGGAAGTATCACAATAAATAAAACGAAATTGAAAAAAATTATGTCGAGTTACAATCCCCCCTCTTTTGTAGAGGTTGATAACGTTTTTCCTGAAGGAACAAAAAGAACAGATAGAAACACTCTATCATATACTCTAAGTCATCTTGACTTTGCTGACAGAATCTCTGAACTGGCAGGAGAGGGAGATATTTTGGAGTTTGGTGTCTGTTCTGGTGGAACATTAGATCCAATCGCAAAAGCTAATCCAGATAGGAGAGTGTTTGGGTTTGATCATTTCGAAGGTTTAGAGCAAACCTCACAACCTACTCCACACTATTCTGGATGGACTCCTGGCGCATTTCGTGTAGGAGATCCTCAATACACTTGGATTCCTCAAACAGTTCAAGGAGTGATTGATAGACTAAAACATAATGAAAATGTAACTCTTGTTATTGAAGACGTTCATAAACTTGAAGATCCGTCTGAATATGGTATCAATAAAATCGGTGCGGTTCACATTGATTTGGACATTTATGAACCAACTGTCTCTGCGTTTAAGTTCATTGACAAGTGTGAGTGGGATGAAATCTATTTCAGATTTGATGATTGGCATGGACATGAGCCAGATTATGATCACCACGAAAGAAAAGCATTTAGGGAATGGTTAGATAAACACGGATACCGTTTTGAAATCTATGAAGATGGTATCAACGGCGGTGCTAAAGTATGGAAGTAAAGGTATCAATTGCTGTTCCTGCTTACGAACATTTTGATAGAGGTGTAGAATTCCTTGATGATTTGCTCAGAACCATTTCTATTCAAACACTAAAAGAAGTTGAGGTAGTAGTTTCTGATCACAGCACCGAAGATAATGTTGAGAAGTTTTGTGATTTAAATGAATACAATTTGAATATCAAATACATTAGGAATCAGGAGAGTAGGGGGAACCCGTGTGCCAATACAAACGTTGCTATTAATCATGCAACTGGAGATGTTGTAAAGGTATTCTTTCAGGATGATTTCTTATATGATACCACTGCATTAGAAAAAATTTATAATGAACTAATGGGCAGTGAGAGCATGTGGTTAGTTAATGGGTGTATTCATACAAAAGATGATGGACACACTTTTTATCATCCCATCAATCCTAGATGGGATTCAAACATGATAAAATCTCCAGGACATAATTTTATCGGTGCTCCATCTGTTGTTTCATTTAAGAAAGAAAATAAGATTCGCTTCGATGAAAATGTTGCCATGTTAATGGACGTTGAGTTTTATTATAATATGTTTTTGAATTATGGACACCCAATCTACTTGAATGATACTTTGATTGGAAATAGAGTTAGAAAAGATACATGGCAGGAATCCATAAGTCAGGAAGAAGTTATTGAAGAGTTTAAATATTGTCACAAAAAGTATGGGATTGTAAAATGACACGCAAGTATTATTTTTCTATTCTTTCGATGTTTAGAAATGAAAGTTGGAATCTTAAAGAATGGATAGAACATTATAAGTATCATGGTGCAGATCACATTTATCTGATTGATGATTTTAGTGATGATGATTACCTTCCCATTGTTAAACCATACATTGACGAGGGATATGTAACTTTGATTATGAACGAAGTTTCTGAAAGATACACTGGAAGACAGATTGATATTACAAATAAGTATGGACTTCCTCTCACTAAAGAATCTAAGTGGATTGCTCACCTCGATTCTGATGAATATCTTTATAGTCCAGATTATATTGACTTAAAGGAATTGTTAGTTCAATATGAGGACTATGGAACTATTCTTACTAATTGGGTATGGTTTAACTCTAATGATTTTATTGAACATCCAAAGGATGGTATTGTTAAAAACTTTACTAAAAGAGCTGAGTACAATGTTAGAGTGTTTTTCACTAGAAATGATTGTATGAATCCCAGAGGAAAATTTGAACCTCAGTGGGAGACATTCAATGCTGCGAAAGGAATAGCAAATTCCGATTTTAATATCAAACACTTCAATGTCCATGACATTTTTACTGACGGTCCTACAATAAATCTTGGATATAAAACAGATGAGGAGAATCCAAAACTTCTTCTAAACCATTACAAGATACAATCGAGAGAGTATTGGGAAAAGGTAAAGATGAAAGATATATATGATGCAAATCATTATTACTTCACTGGAAATCCTCATGGATGGCATGAATTTTACTCTTCCGATGTGGGTGATATAATAGATAATAGATTGAAAGAGCAAAACATGGGAATTGAGTTATGACGATTGGAATGAATAATCTTGGAAAGAATGGTAGAATAGGAAATCAAATGTTCCAGTATGCCGCTCTTGTTGGAATTGCTAAAAACAAAGGATACGATTTCAGAATCCCCGAAGATTGTGACCTAACACGATGTTTTGAGATGCTACACTGTGGTGATAGGTATGGAATTATTGACGGGGATGAAGTTCAGTTGCATGAATCTCATGAGTTCTGCCAAGAACTATTTGACGAATGTCCAAACCATGTGACTCTCACTGGATATTTTCAAACTGAAAGATATTTTAAGAATGCAGAAAAATTAATCAGACTTGATTTTATATTCAAAAAAGAAATTCAAGAAGAGGTTGAAATACTCTACGGAAAATACCTAAAAGAAAATCCAGTATCAATCTGTGCAAGACACTATAATGATTCGTTTGATTATCCTGGTTGCAATACTAATCACAGAAATATTCCTATTGATTATTATCAGCAAGCAATTGAAAAACTTGGTAAAGATAGATTGTATTTAATTTGTTCAAATAATATAGAACTCTATAAGAAACATTTTAAAGGGGACAATTTTATCTTTGTCGAAGAGAAAACAAAGGTTGAAAAAGCATTCGTTGATTTATGTGTAATATCAAGATGTGATGATTTTATTATTTCGAACAGCACCTTTTCTTGGTGGGGATCCTGGTTAGGTAATAGGGGAAGAGTTATTTCTCCAAAACCTTGGTATGGTCCAGGACTTTCATCTATTAGTACTGATGATTTATATCCAAGTGGTTGGGAGAAAATTTTATGTTAGTCACAGTTACAAGTCATGCTGGCATAGCAAATAGAATCAAAAATATTATGAGTGCAATGTCTCAATTTGAAGAAGTTGGTACATTGCATGAACCCATAAATTATATTTTTCCGTCAGTAAAGTTGTTGGATGATGTGGTAAATCCTTATGAAGAAAATTGGAGACTGCATATTTCAACAGATGAGGAGAAGTACACTGAAACTTATAGAACAATAGACTTGTTGTATGAAGAGACTCCTCAATATTTTATTGAGAAGTATTCTAATATCATTAAGAGACTTGAAATTAATCGGGGCATTATTGATTATGTAAATGACTTTACTAAAGATTGGAAAGATATGGTTGGAGTCCATATAAGATCTTGGTACTGTTCAAAAAATAGATTTCACAGTAACGATATTTTTGAAGAACAAATTGATAAGTTGAATCCAGAAAAGTTCTTTCTCTGCTCAGATAATTCAGATGTTCAAAAGTATTTTGTGGATAAGTATTGTGATAGGGTAGTTACATATGAAAGGCAATTATTCAATAATCCACATCAGGCTGAATCTGGTCATCATGATGATATTCAGATTACCACCGATGCTTTTATTGAGTTGCTAATTTTATCAAAGTGTTCTAAAATTATAGGTACTTATGATAGCACTTTTGATGAGGTATCTTGGTGGATGAGTGGATGTAAATCTAAAGTGATTATTCCAAAACCAAATAATTTCGATCAAGAATATCATGATTCACAGTACTTGAAAAAATGAAACAAGATTTAAAAGAAGCTACTTTTATTATCCCAGTCAGGATTGAGAGTGAGGACAGAATGCGTAATGTCCTTACTAGTATTGTGTTTCTTCTCGAAAACTTTGACACTAATATTATAATCAAGGAAGTTGATACAACCTCTGTTTTCAAGGAGGACATTCTTCCCCAGTTGAAAGAGTTCTACGATGATTTGAGTTCTCTTAAACATGTGTTTGAGAAGTCTGAGGATCCTGTGTTCTACAGGATGCATATCCTAAATGAAATGCTTGCCATGACAACTACAAAGGTGGTTGTCAATTGTGATTGTGACATTCTTCTTCCCATTGAATCATATATAGAATCTTATCGGATGATTATGGATGATGAAGCAGACGTTGTGTATCCTTATGGCAATGGTAATTGGCAGAAACAAGTTCTTGCCGATGATGAACTTGTTTCTGAGTTTTTGAACTCTAACTGTGACTTCTCTATTCTAGAGAACAAATCAAAAGTCTGGTCTTCTGACTTTGGTTGGGTTCAGTTCTTCGATAGGGACGTATACTTTGAGGGTGGAATGGAGAATGAAAACTTTAGAGGTTCATCACCAGAGGACAAGGAAAGATATTTCAGGTTTACAACTCTTGGTTATAGGGTTGCCAGAATAGATAATTTCATTTATCATTTAGAGCACAGTAGAGGACGGAACTCATGGCCTGCGTCTGTCCAAGGTAATCCTTACATGAGTGAGAATTTTCAATTGTGGGAGTCTCTACAAAAAATGAATAAGGATGAATTAAAATCTTATTATTCTAATCAAAAGTATCTGAGAAAGTATAGATGATTATTTCTTCTTGCCCATTAAGAATATCTTTGTTTGGTGGATCTACTGATAACCCATACTTTGTTGATAAGTATGGGTATGGTAGTGTCATTAGTTTTACATCAGATTTGAAAACCTATGTAACTATTAGTCAAGATAAGTTTGGATTCAATAAAGATAAGCACAAATATATCATCAACTATTCTAGAAGAGAGGAAGTATCTACAATAAAAGAGATAGATAATGATGTTGTAAGAGTTGTTCTTGAGTATTTCAATATGCCACCAGTTCAAGTAACACTTACTAGTGATGCTTATTCTCAGGGAAGTGGACTGGCATCTTCTTCATCTTATATCATTAGTCTCATAAAATCTTGTTGTATTTTTCTTGACGAAGAATATACGCAATCTGATATATGCAAGTTGGCATATGAGTTAGAACTAAAATTTAATCCTTTTTGTGGATATCAAGATCCGTATGGATGTGGTATTGGTGGATTTAAAAGAATTGAATTCTTCAATAAGAATAGTATAAAGTATGAGTATCTTCCTCTGGACATTTTCAAGAGATATGAAATGAACTTGGTGTTCACTGGGGTTACCAGAAATTCAAAACAAATTTTGAAGAATGTGACAGACAATTTAGATAAAATATATCCTTTATTGGAAACCGTTGATAAGTCTTATGATGCATTATCAGAGAATAATTACTCTCAATTTTTAGAATTGATTAATGATGGATGGCAGCAGAAAAAATCAACTACATCCTCTATCACTGAAAACGAAAAAATAAAAGAAATTGATAGTCATCTAGAAAAAAATACTACAGTCATTGCACATAAATTGTGTGGTGCTGGTAATGGGGGATTCTTTTTAACCTTTTCTCATCCTGGACAGTTGACAATACCTTATAATAAAGTTAGAATAAATGCAGTATCTGATGGAGTATTGGGTGAATCCGTTTAAAGAATATATTAATACTCTTGAATCTGCTCATATGAGTAGTGAATTTGAGAAATTTCAAGAAGCATTTAATAATCATCAACGTATTATAATCTTGGGTAATGGTGGTAGTAGTTCAGTTGCATCACACATTTCTCAGGATTATATGAAGTTTAGGGGTAAGAAAGTTTCTATTCTTTCAGATCCTTCTATGCTTACCATGCTTACAAATGACTTTGGGTATGAGAATGCATATCAGAAGTTTCTGGAATACTATGTGGAGAAAGAAACCTTGGTTGTTCTTATGAGTTCTGGTGGTGAGTCAAAGAACATTTTGAATTGTCTGACATGGTGTGAAGAGAATAGAATTGATTATGGAGTATTGACTGGATTTTCTCCAGAAAACACTATTCGAACCAGAGCAACCAATGCATTGTGGAACTATCATATTGCAAGTGAAAGTTACGGTGTAGTGGAATGTGTTCATCAGATTTTTCTTCATGGAGTTGTATGAGATATTGTTTTGATATTGATGGGACACTTTGTGATACTCCCAATAACAAAAAAGGAAAACCGGACTATGTTAATGCCACTCCAATTCCATTGATGGTAGAAACACTCAATCGCCTTTATCATGAAGGTCATTATATCATTATAATGACTGCTCGTGGTAGAGGTTCTGGTATTGACCATACCGAACTTACATGTAAGCAATTAGATAAGTGGGGATACAAGTATCATGAACTTGAACCAATGTTTCATAAACCAACTGCAGACTTATTCATAGATGATAAAGGAATAGAAGTATCCGAATGGATGAAAACGCAACCACTTAAAAGGGGTATAGTTGCTGGTGCATTTGATTTGATTCATCCTGGATATGTGAGGATGTTCAAGGACTGTAAAAAGTATTGTAATCATCTTACGGTGGCTCTTCATGAAGATCCGTCAATGGCAAGAGCAAGTAAGATAAAACCATCGCAATCTTTGGAAGACAGAAAAGAAATTCTGCGAGCAATAAAATACATTGATGATATCGTTATCTATCAGGCGGAAGAAACCTTTCTATCTTATCTTGATGATTATGATATTAGATTTGTTGGTGATGACTATGCCGATGGTTCTTATACCGGAAAGGACTTGAGTATTCCCATTCAGTTTATTAACAGAGACCATGGGTATTCAACTACTAAATTAAAAAGAAAAATTTTTGAGTCAATCTATAACAGGTTAAGTTATGAGTAAGTGTTTAGTTACTGGTGGTGCTGGTTTTATTGGTTCAAACTTAGTAGATTATCTTATTGAACGTGGAAACGAAGTTATCATTGTAGATAACATGTCTGCCAATAATGAAAACTTTTATTGGAATGATAATGGAATTGCAAAGGTAGTAGATATTACAGACTATGGAAGAATGCGTCCATTATTTGATGGTGTAGATTATGTTTTTCATTTGGCAGCAGAATCTAGACTTCAACCGTCAATTGAAAATCCAGTTGATGCTGTATATAAGAACTGTGTTGGAACTACTGTAACTCTACAGTGTGCTAGAGAAGCAGGTGTAAAACGTTTTATCTATTCTTCTACTTCTTCTGGATATGGAAACAACCCCTATCCAAATGTTGAAACACAACCTGACGATTGTCTAAATCCATATTCAGCATCTAAAGTTTCTGCAGAAAAATTCTGTAAGATGTACTATGAACTGTATGGATTGGAAACAATAACACTAAGATACTTTAATGTGTTTGGTGAAAGATCTCCAACTGTAGGACAGTATGCTCCTGTTATTGGAATCTTTCAAAAGCAAAAAGATGCTGGAACACCACTCACTATTGTGGGTGATGGAAAACAGAGAAGAGATTTTATCTATGTTGGTGATGTTGCAAGAGCGAACTATCTTGCGGCAACGTCAAGTCTTGAAGGATATTATGGACAAGTATTCAATGTTGGTAGTGGTAAGAATTATTCTGTAAAAGAAATTGCCAATGCAATCTCAGACAATCAGACTTTCATTCCCAAAAGATCTGGTGAAATGGAAACTACTATTGCTAATATAGATAAGATAGGCGAAGTCATAGGATGGAAACCTGAAGTAGATGTTATTGATTGGATTAAGAAATGAAAATTACAATCTTAGGTTCAAGCGGGCAGATTGGGGCCTACTTGTCAGATTACCTTCGTAATAAGGGACATGTGGTTATTGATTTTGATAAGGTGGAAACTCCAAATCACGATATGACTATTATTCCTAATCAATATCTTGAGAATGCAATTGAGACGGCAGACTTTGTATTCTTTCTTGCATTTGATGTTGGTGGTTCTCGTTACCTTCAAAAGTATCAAAATACTTTTGAATTTATCGACAATAATACTCGTTTGATGGCTAATTCTTTTGGTCTGTTAAAAAAGTATAATAAGAGATTTGTGTTTGCATCATCTCAAATGAGTAACATGAATTATTCTCCGTATGGTGTTATGAAGAGAGTTGGTGAAATGTATACCAAAACTCTTAACGGATTGACTGTTAAGTTTTGGAATGTTTATGGTATTGAGAAAGACCATGAGAAGGCACATGTTATCACTGATTTTATCCGTAGAGGATTTGAGGAGGGTGAGTTTGAGATGCTTACTGATGGTACAGAAGAGCGTCAATTTCTTTATGCAGAAGATTGCTGTGAAGCACTTGAAACAGTTATGGAGAATTATATTGACTTCAAACCAGAAGATCCTCTCCACATTACTTCTTTTAGATCTACATCTATCAAAGAAATTGCATCAATTATTCAGGGATGTTTCAATAGAATTGGTAAGTATGATGTAAGAATTAAACCTGGACTTGCAAAAGATAGTGTTCAGTTGGATAAGAGAAATGAAGCAGACACATATATTACTGGATGGTGGTTACCTAAAACATCTATAGATAATGGGATTGAAAAAGTATTTGAGGAAATGAAAAAGGAGTATGTTCATGATTGAAAAATTTATTGATAAATGTCTTCATGGTAACATGGATTCTGATAGACATTTGATTTCATTGTTTTCCATTGCTCTAGCATCAAAAGGAAAAACTTATGTTGAGTTGGGAGTTCGTGAGGGACATACCACAGAACCTCTTTTAAGTGCAGCAACGATGAATGGTGGACATCTGTGGTCTGTTGATATTGAAGACCCAATATATTACCCAGAATCTGAGAATTATACTTTTTGTAAACAGGATTCTCTTTCATTTCTGGAGTCTTGGCCTCAAGAAAAAAAGATGGATATTGTTTTTGTTGATGACTGGCATTCTTATGAGCACGTAAAAAAAGAACTTGAATATCTTGATAGGTATGTCGGACCTTCAAGTATAATACTTCTTCATGACTTGATGTATGGAAATACTGATCCTTTTTATCATTGTGATCTTTCTCATGGAGGTTCACAGTGGGCAGATGGTGGACCATATAGAGCAGTAGCAGAGCTTAATCCGCAGTTTTGGGAATGGTCAACTCTTCCATGGAACAATGGATTGACTATTCTTCGTAAAAAATATAGCAACCGGTATCATAGAAAATGATTGGATTTAATAATCTTGCTACAATGGGAAGGTTTGGTAATCAAATGTTTCAATATGCAGCATTAAAGGGAATTGCGAAAAATATTGGCGTTGATTATACAATACCACCCATTACAGATAGAAAGATTCAACATCATAATTATGGATTGTTTGAATCTTTTAAAATGTCTACAAATAAAAATGTTGGGTGGTTAAAAACTTCTGATACTTTTCAAGAAAAGCAATTTCATTTTGATGAAGAATTTTTCAATCATTGTCCAGATGAAAAAAACATTTTGGGTTTTTTTCAAACTGAAAAGTATTTTAAAAATGTAGAAGGTGATCTCAGAAAAGACTTTACTTTTCATGATACAATATTAATTCCTTGTAGGGAAATGATCGATGCCCTAGATAGGGAACCAATCTTTCTTCATGTTCGTAGGGGAGATCCTACATTGAGTGATAGGGGATTTAAGTGGGCCTACACTGAATGTTCTTCTCAGCACCCTCCACAACCTATAGAATATTATGAAAATGCATTGCGAGAATATGATGAAGATATTCCTGTAATTATTTTTTCAGATTCTCCTGACTGGGTAAAGGATCAAAAGATATTTTCTAGCGATAGGTTTTTAATTTCAGAACCTTCAGATAAATATCCTGATGGATCTTATATTCCATATGTTGATGTTTGTTTGATGTCATTGTGCTCCGGTGCAATTATTGCCAATAGTTCTTTGAGTTGGTGGGGAGCATGGTTGCAAAATGGTAGGGGTAAAGTAGTTGCTCCAAAACTTTGGTTTGGACCTGCATATGCAGATAAAATCATTGAAGATGTTTATTGTGAGGGGTGGAAAGTAATCTAATGGATAAAAACAAAGCAGCATATAAACTTGAAAACTTTGGTCCCATATACTATCTAAATCTTGATGGGCAACCCGAAAGAAAAGAGTATATGGAAAGGCAGTTTGATTATTGGAAAATTGAAAATTATACTCGTATCTCTGCTTATGATGGTAGGGATGATGACCTAAGTGAAATTATTAAAGGAACTTATCCCGAAAACATGACTACTGGTGAGATTGGATGTGTCACATCTCACTTAAAAGCAATTAAGAATTGGTATGAGACTTCGGATAGTCCTTATGCAGTCATCATGGAAGATGATTGCGATCTCGATATTGTTAAGTGTTGGAATTTTACTTGGAAAGATTTTGTTGCAAGGGCTCCTTATGCATGGGATGTTCTGCAACTTGCTATTATCTGTACTGGGGATATTATTGTTCCGATTCATAATCGTTTTGTGAATGATTTTTCTACTGCTTGCTATGTCATTACTCGTCATCATGCGGAAAAATTAATTCGCAATCATGTAAGAGGAGAAAAATATAAACTTGATAATGGAGTCAGACCAAGAGCAGTTGCTGATGATTTGATTTATAATTCTGGTGTAACTTATTCTTCTCCAATTCTTCTTTATAAAATTGCTTTGGGATCTTCTATTCATCCTGATCATGTTGATATATTCCATAGGAATAGTTACAACGGCATTTTAAACTTTTGGAAAACTCAAGGACCTGAACTAACTTTGGAACAAATTACTTCATACAATCCTTATTTGGGTAGAATTTCAGAAGGAGCAAAACCAAAAGAAGAAGCTTGACACCCAAGAGACCCCATGCTATTATAAATAAGTGATCACTACTGAATGCCTCAACTACTCGCTGCAAGAACGTGATACAAACGGGACGAGTCGAAGTCCCTTACATCTGTGGGTAACCATTCCACAAGTAAAAACTACGAGGTAACTAAAATGTTCAACAAATCTGTTTTCGCAGCCGCTGCTGCTGCTCCTTTCATGGCCACCGCTGCGTTTGCAGGTCCCTACGTCAACGTTGAAGCCAACAGTGGTTTCACCGGTAGCGACTATGCAGGCACTGTAACCGACATCGCTATTGGTTACGAAGGCGCTCTGGGTGAGAACGCTGGTTGGTATGCTCAGGCAGGTCCCGCTATCGTTGCTATTGATGGTCTGGACACCGATACTCAGTTCTCCGGTAAGGCAGGTCTGGGTGTTGATGTCACCGAGAACGTCAATGTCTACGGTGAGTTCTCCTTCCTGACTGCTGAAGGTGATAACAACTACGGCGCTAAGGCAGGCGTCACCTATCGTTTCTGATATTCTGAATATCTGAATCTCCTAACCTCCTCATAAAGAGGAGGTTTTTTTATGGTTAAAATTAAGTTAAGTGCTCATATATACCAAGGTTTTGTTTTTAAAGATCCTTAACCAATCATTAACGACAAGACTCGAAGACCCTGCTATAATAAGAAGGTCTTCGACAGACAAAACATTACAAAAGGAATTAAACAAATGAAAGCAATCGCACTTGCCGCTCTGGCAGTTTCTGCACTGGCGACACCTGCCCTTGCAGGACCCTATGTAGAGTCCAAGCATGAATTTAAAGGCACTGATGAAGACTTCTCCAAGCAAGTCCATCAGGGTCGTGTTGGTTATGATTGGAAGGTCGGTAAACTGAAACCCTATATCGAAGGTGGTTTTGGTGTTGAGGTCCCCGATGCTGGTGATAGCGCAAGCTTCACTGCATTGGAACTTGGCACTTCTGTCGCACTCTCTGAGAAGTTCTCTGCTTATGGTAAGTATGAGACTCTGATCTTTGAAGATGATCGTGACTGGAAAGTAGAAGTCGGCACTAAGTATAAGTTCTGATAAGGAGTTACAATGAAGAAAGTTCTCGCTGCTCTCGCTGCTGTCGCCACTGGCGGCACCCTCGTTGCTTGTGGTTCGGCACCTGAAACTGCATCAACTTTCACACCACAAAACCTGACTGCTGCTGGGGCAACCTTCCCTGCCCCACTGTATCAGCGTTGGCTCCAAGACTATGCTACATCTGGTGGTCACAAAGTGAACTATCAGGCAGTAGGTTCTGGTGCTGGTGTTCGTCAGTATGTTGCTAAGACCGTTGATTTTGGTGCTTCTGATAGTGCTGTAAAGGATGCAGACCAACCTGATTTTGGTGTGGTTCATATTCCTATGACTGGTGGTGCAATTGTTCCTGCATATAATCTTGCTGGATGTGATGCCAAGATGACTCAGACTCAACTTGCTGATGTCTTCCTGGGTAAGATTACTAACTGGTCTGCTTTTGGTTGTGCTGATAAGCAAATCACTACTGTTTATCGCACAGATGGTTCTGGCACTACTGCTGGATTTACTAATTCTCTTTCTACTTTCTCTCCTGAGTGGGCAGAAAAAGTTGGAACTGGTAAGTCTGTGAAGTGGCCTACTGGTGTTGGTGGTAAAGGAAACTCTGGTGTTGCCGCACAGATTAAGCAAATTGATGGTGCTATTGGTTATCTGAACTATGGTTATGTTTCAGGTGACAAGTTCCAACAAGTTGCTCTTCAAAATAAGGCAGGTAACTATGTCAAAGCATCCGCTGAAACTGCTTCGGCAGGACTTGGTAAGATTGTTCTTGACTCTCAGTTGCGTGGTGCTGACGCTAACCCCGCAGGTGAAAATGCTTATCCTATCGTCTCCCTGACTTGGGTACTTGCATATCCACAAGCAGAAAATAATGCTGCGGTGAAGGATACTCTGCGTTATATGTTGAGTGAAGAAGCACAAGGTAAATCTGATGCTCTTGGTTATGTTCCTCTTCCTGAGGACCTTCGCCAAAAAGCACTTGCTGCCGTTGAAACACTGAACTGATTTCTTAATATCTGGATATCCTGACGAGAGGGGCTTGACCCCTCTTTATTTTTGCTATATAATTGTGTTGTAAAACTTAACATTACTACAATGACTGTTACAAAGAATGAGTTTGGACAAATGAATATGTTTGCCAAAGAGCCTGCAATGTATATGACAAAGGAGGCACTTGAGCGTTATGGTATTGAACCTCACTCTGAGAAAGCAGAAAAGATGAATGGTCGCTGGGCAATGCTTGGTATCATTGCAGGCTTGATTTCTTACGCAGCAACTGGTAAACTGTTCTTTGGTATTGTTTGATTCTCTAATGTCTTATCCTGCTCCTGAAATTCTTGAAGATGATCCTTGGTTTGGACCTGCTCCAGACACTGAGAGATCTATTGAACTAAAACAAATTCTTATTAGTGAGCAGATTCTTGAAGAAGAACATCATGAAGAATACACTGAGAAACCAGTAACATTCAAAGAACCTGAAAACATTCACGAAGTTCTATATCAAATGGCAACTGAAAATGTTGCTACTACACTTGCTCTTGATCCTCTCCCTGTGTTTGGTGGTGGGTCTGAGAGTTATCAAGAACCGTGGATGTCAGGAGTCGGACCACATTTCTAAGGAGACTTGACAATGACCGCAACTATCTTTACAATAACAAGTGTTGCCTTTTTCGTTTTACTGGCACACTCTGTAAACCAACTATCTAAAACTTACTGAAACTAATGGCTTATAACATCACTCTTCAAAATCCTGATGGCACTGAGAATGTAATTCAGTGTGAAGGCGATCAATACATTCTTGATGCTGCTGAAGAGGCAGGTCTGGATATGCTCTATTCCTGCCGTGCTGGTGCTTGCTCTTCTTGTGCAGGTAAACTGGTAAGTGGTACTGTTGATAATGAGGAGCAGTCATTCCTGGATGATGAACAAGTAGAAGAAGGATACATTCTTACTTGTGTTGCTTATCCCACAAGTGATTGTGTAATCCTCACTGAACAAGAAGAAAACCTTTAATTTTTTAGGAGAAAACAAATGAAATTCGGATGGACACCTGAGGCAGAAATTCTTAATTCCCGTCTGGCAATGCTTGGTTTTATCATTGCTGTTGGGACTTATGCCACAACTGGTCAAATTATTCCCGGAGTGTTCTGATGCGTAGAGAACAGTATCAAGTCCCTCAAGTAGAATTTGTATTTCGTGAGGATGGTGAGTTTGTAACTCGTACAAGTGCTGAAATCTTTGCTGGCAAGCGAGTTGTTATTTTCTCTCTGCCTGGTGCATTTACTCCTACTTGTAGTGCTTATCAACTTCCTGGTTTTGAAGAGAAGTATGATGAGTTTGCTGCACTTGGTATTGATGAAATCTATTGTATCTCTGTGAACGATGGGTTTGTAATGAATGCCTGGGCAAAGGATCAAGGAATCGAAAAGGTTAAACTAATTCCTGATGGCAATGCATACTTCACTCGTGGTATGGGTCAACTGGTAAGCAAGTCTAATCTTGGATTTGGTGAGCGTTCCTGGCGTTATGCGGCTGTAGTTACTGATGGAGTTATCGAAAAACTCTTTGAGGAACAAGGTAGATGCGATAATGCTGGTGAGGACCCTTACTATGAGACCACTCCTGATGCAGTGTTTAACTATGTTTCATCCACAGTAAAGGTTGGAGCAACTGCTTGACAAGGCAAGAATAACTTGCTATGATTCTGGAAGGAAGCATTTTTGCTTCCTTTTTTGCTAAATACCCTGTGCCGTGAAGATTGCCCATTGAGAAGTGGGAGTGCGCTCTCTTTATACGGATGTCGAGTTCTATTAAAAATAATGTTTAAAAAGTTAGCAATTCTTTCTCTCATCACTATTCCCATTGCAGCATGTGCGTATCCAGCAATCAATGAGATTCAAGCACCAGAAGCACCTGTAGAAGAAAAGGTTGAAGAAAAGGAAATTGTGCAACTTGAGGTTGATGATGATAAGACCTGGAAGTGTCCAGGATGTAATGAAAATGAAAAGTATGTTTTAGAACAACTTCAACAAAAGACAAAGATTTCTGATCGTAATGCCCTTGCTACTTTGATGGGTAATATCAAATCTGAATCTGGTTTTGTTCCTAACATTTGTGAAGGAGGAGCAAGAGTTACTTATGATAAATGTTATGCTGGTGGATATGGTTTAATTCAGTGGACCTCTATTGGTCGCTATCGTGGACTTGGAACTTTCTGTAACAAGTATGACTGTGATCCAAGCAGTCTGGAAGGACAAGTTCGTTATATGATCAATGAATCTCAGTTCCAAAAGGTTCTTCCTGAGTTTGAGGGAAGTGGATGGACAGTTGCCCAGTATATGGTTCCTTCTTATTATTGGTTAGGTTGGGGAATCAAAGGTTATAGGCAAGAACATGCTTATGACTATAGTAAGAAACTTGTTTGGTCTTAATCCTAAATATCACTATAATGTGATTAGGCATTATGCAAAAACTAATTAACACAATCGCACTTCTATCAGGACTGGTTTCTTTATCAGTTCTTGGTGGGAGTGCTTATTTGTATCTCAATAAAACCACTCTTATTGAAGATGCTAGGGAGAAAGTAACTGTAGCGGTCACAGAGGCGCTTACAGAGGCACTTCCTGCCCTTTTAGATGGTGCTATACCTGAGGTTCCAGAGGTTACTGGCCCTGCGATTCCATCAACAACTGGTCCTGCTATTCCAACACCATGAAAAAATTATTACTTTCTTTAATGGCACTTGGAGTTTGTTCTCCTGCTTTTGCTGGTTCCAAAGTCAAAGAATTCTATACTATGAATTCTATGGGTTGCATGATCTTACAAGAATGCACCGAAGATGTCAGAAGAATCAACTCTATCTCAGATATTGAGAGTTACTATCCTGATTCTGATTTTAGTGTGGTTGCTGACGAGTTTAACTCAATGCTCTTATCCCTTAATAAGATCGGAGTTATGGTTTTTCTAGGTCCAGAGAGATACTTTCCTCCTGGACATCGTGGTGTTTATCATACAGTCACAAATAACTTTTATCTGAATGATGCTTTTATGAAGCGTCCTGATGTTCTTATGACTGTTATGAGACATGAAGGATGGCACGCTGCTCAAGATTGTATGGCAGGAACCATTGATAATAGTATGATTGCCATTATCAAACCAGAAGAAGATGTACCTAAACTCTGGCGTGAGATTGTAGAGAAGACCTATCCAAAGTCTGCTGTTCCTTGGGAAGCAGAAGCAAAGTGGGCAGGTAAGACAGAAGGAATGACTGCTAAGGCACTTGATGTTTGTGCTGCTGGTCCTATGTGGGAGGTTTACAAACCCACTCCTCTTACGCTAGAATGGTTGAAGAAAAACGGATACGTTAAATGACCTTCCCCCTTTTTGTTGAGGAACCAAACACAAATAAACAAGTAGAAGTTCCTCAGGAGATTCTATTTTACTGTGATAATTACACTGTAGATTCCGATCGTGAACATCTTCGTTATCTTGATTGTGTGAATATGCACATGGGGTATTATGGAAACTCTAAGGATGTTCTTGAAAAGTATCGGAATGAGTACTATAATTACATTGAACTTCGCCCAGTTTTTGAATGAGAGAACGCATTACATTTATTCTTCCCTTCCTTCAGATTATTATTGCTTGCTACACTTTATGGAAGATTGATAATCCGCCTGAACACTTTTGTGTTCCTACAACTCCAAACTTTACGTTCAGGTGTTTCCAACAATAAATAATTAATTCCAAAGACCAGCCAAGAAGAACTTTTGATGTCAATTTATTATGATAAGTTCTTTGTTGGATACAAAAAAATAGACATGGTATCATACACCAGAGACATGCTGATAAAGGGCATTGTCGCAAAAGAGATGATAGACTATACTGGTGAAGACTATCATAAACATTTAAAAGAGTTATATCACAAATGGGAACACGAATCCAGTGAGACTCTTTGTAAAAAATATAATGAATTGGAGAAAGCAAACATTACTGTAGATTTACTTACTCCTTAACTAAATAGTGTAGATTCTTAATCTACAATGCCAGAACAAAAGAAAGAAATTTCAAAGGTTGTGGAGAAAGATCACGAAGAAAACAGAGAATGGTTAGCGGATTTGGTCAAGCTTGTAGTCTTGATCTGGTCCGCTTCTTTATTAACTGCTTCTTATATCAGAATGCCTAACGGGCAGAAAATTTTAGACTTTGATCCTACATTTATTGCTTCTGTATTCTCAGGATCTTTAGCTGCATTCGGACTATCACCTGCCAGAAATGGTGGTAATGGTGTAAAGACGCCTAATGGAAACACACCTACTGGAAAGAAAGAAGACCAACCACCAGTAGTATCTGCTATAGATAAACCAAGACAATGAAATCCGTAACCAATGCTGTTATACTTTTTGTTGGTGTTTCTTTTGGTCTCCTTCATATTGGCATTTTGGGACACTTAATGAAGAAGACTGATAATCTTAGCAGTCCAGTCATCAATATTCCGGACGGTAAATATTCTTCTTACGAACTGAATGTAAGTAAGGATGGGTATAGTGTGAAGTATCGTGCTAATGACCCAAAGGTTCTTTCTACTGAAAGGTCATTAGAACTTGATAAGACCAAGAAAGGATTGTTTGGTGGTGGAACTGAAAAGAGAAATGAGTATCGCAAGGACGAATATACCGCAGAGGGATATCGTAATCTTGGTGGAGGTGAAATAAATGAGGAGGGAAAGTCTGCGGAAGAGATAGAGTGTTTAGTAGCGGACGCTGGAGCACGGTCACAAGGTGCTCTGGCAGGAACTAGCATTGCTACTGGTGCTCTTGCTCCCGCAGTATTAAACATTCCTTATATTGGTTGGTTAGCAGCAGGATGGATGACTCTGTTAGGTCAGAGAGTTGGTTCTAATATTGGTTCCGAAGTTGGTAGTGTGTTTAATGATTGTTGATAAATATGTTTATAAGTTTTATGACTAGAAATGGGTATAAATTATAATCCTAGAACTGTTACTGATGGACTAGTATTAGCACTTGATGCTGGTAATGCTAAGTCTTATCCTGGTAGTGGAACAACTTGGTCTGATTTGAGTGGTAATGGGAATACTGGAACCCTTACGAATGGTCCTGGTTACAGTGGGGATGCTATTCAGTTTGATGGTAGTGATGAGGCTGTAATCTTAGGAGATATTCTTGATGATGTAACATGTGGACCAGATAAAAAGTTTTCTATTAGTGTTTGGGCAAAATATAATAGTTTGAGTTTGGTTACTAATGGAACGTTAATAACTAAAAGTGGTGACAGTAATTTATCAGAAAATCAAAGGCAATATATATTTTTAGTAAGAAATCCTTCTAATGCATTTGGATCTCAACAACTTGAATTTGTTGCTTATTTTGACCTAGGTGTAAGTTCTTATACTGGATATAGAACTGTAGGAGCAACTATTGAAACTGGTAAATGGTATAATTTTGTTATCTCTTATGATGGTAGTATTGATAATGCTGGAAGATATTCTTTATTCGTAGATGGAGTATCATATCCAATAACTATATCATTTACTGTTGGTGGTTCTTTGGGTGATATACAAAATGGAAATGCAAGACTTGCAATCGGTGCTCAAGTAGGAGAAAATGTTAGTAATAGTCCGATATCTGTGATTGATGGTAAAATAGCAAATGTATCCATATACAACAGAACACTATCAGCATCAGAAGTAAAACAAAACTTTAACGCACTCAGAGGTCGTTTTGGTATCTAAATAGTTTTAAAACAATAATTACCATGTACGAGAACAGAAGTTATCTTATTATTCCAGTAGGAGAATTAGCAAAGGTTGATTTCTCGCAAGTTGGAGAAACCTCAGCAGACACTGTGCGTAAGTCAGTAGATGAGACTAAAACATTTATAAAGTGGAATGGAACAGCACCTGCATTTGTTGCAGATATTGTAGGTGCCGAAGGTCCTTATAATCATTCAGAAATTCTTACGATTCTTGCAACAGAAGAATGGACTGCTCCTATGGAGGAAGTATAAGTGGCACTTGCACATTCTCCCAAGATTGTTACTGATGGACTGGTTCTGTGTCTAGATGTAGGTAATACTAAGTCTTATCCTGGCACAGGAACCACTTGGTCTGATTTGAGTGGTAATGGGAATAATGGAAGTCTCCAAAATATGGATGGTGCTAATTTTAATAGTGCTAATGGTGGTTCTTTGACCTTTGATGGGTCTAATGAGCAAGTATCATTGGGATCATTAGCACTAAACACAGCAACAGGAACAATATCTTTTTGGGCAAAACTTGATGTTGATGTTAATTCATCATTTGCAGGAAACACGAGACCTTATGGCACTAATGAATTTTTTGAAATGAGATGGGGGGGAGTAACACCTCAAGGTGGAAATTTGCGGTTTGATATTGGGGGAGGTGGTAATATCTTACCTACAATAAAAGATAATTGGAATAGTAATCAATGGTACAATATTGCTGCTGTATGGGATGCTAATGCTAATACATTTGCTTGGTATATTGATGGTGTTTTGGATAGTAGTAGTAATCTTGGAGTATCTGCTGCAACAGTAACTTCTTTATCTGCTAATACGGTGATAGGAAATGGAGGTGATACTGGTTATTTTGACGGTAACATATCTCAATTTAGTGCATACAACAGAACACTATCAGCATCAGAAATCCAACAAAACTTTAACGCACTCAGAGGGAGGTTTGGTTTGTAGTGGATCACGATATTAACTCTCCCGTGTGGAGTGTGATTATACTTCTCTGTTCTGGACTTGCATTTACTGCATATGTTGTCGTATATATATTAAGACTAGCATTCCAGGAGATGCAAGAAGATGGGCAAACCCAAGAACAAGAAGGGGAAGTCCGCCAACGCGAAACAAAATAGCGGTAACGCGACAGCAAAGAAGGCCAAGAACGGAGGCAAGAAAAAGTAATGGGCGCAATGACACCACCTAGCAGAAAGAGTTGCTATAACTTTCGAGTGATTGAAATCAACAGAGTGATTGATGGTGATACTATTGACGTAACTATTGACTTGGGATTTGACCTTTATAAGAAAGAGCGTGTGAGAGTTGCTGGTGTTGATACTCCTGAGAAACGCACCAGGGATGAGGAAGAAAAAGCATTAGGATATGACGCAACACATTGGTTACAAGAAAAACTGGAAGGTGCTATTTCGGGAGAAGATGAGCTTATTGTTCGTACTGAGCTTGTTGGTGGTGTTGGAAAATATGGCAGGTTACTGGGTTGGTTATACATTGGAGACGCCGAACTCTCACTCAACGAACAAATGATTACTGAGGGATATGCGTGGAGTTACTCAGGGGGCACAAAGTGTAAAGATTTTGAGCAGTTGAAAGAAATCCGTAGAGCATACGGAACTCTTGTTGAGTGATGGATGGGCACATAATGGAACAGCAGATTAGGGTTCTTCCTACTGCTTCACCGAATGGTGTGATTATCCGTAAAGGAATTACAATCACACCCCAACCAGAAACACAAATACAAATAGATAAACAAGTGATTGATAGAACTGTTAATCTAGATGGTTCTGTTACGACAAGAGAAGTATGTGATGGTGCTTTAGAAATAGGACCAATGAAAACTTGCTTAAATGAATTTGGTCCTTTACAATCTATTGGTATTGTTGCTGCTATAGCATTTTTGATTATACTTTGGAGAAAATTGAAGTAAATTATTATTAAGATATAATACTTTTTTGTTAAATAATAAAAGAATACTTTTTAACTATGGCAGTTAGCGCCTATAAGAAAAAAGAAAACAAAAGAAATCCAGAGAAGACATTTTTTCTCTATGTGATTTTCTATCATTTTTTCAGTGGTATTGGTAATATTTTTAAAGGAGTATTTCACCACGACTAATGCCAGAAATTCCAGAGATTGGAACACGGAGACTTCAAATACCAGAAGTCTCTACTTGGATATTCGAACCATCACAATCTCTACCACCTTATGTTCCAGTAACTACCAACATTGGATTGCCCATTGTTAATATTCCTGGATGTGTGGAAGCTCATAGCAGCAAAAATAAGTCAAAAACAATTGGTATGGATGATGAGAATGGTGTCCTAACTTATTGTGATGCTGGTGTTCCTTCTTTTAATCCGATTGAATTTACTCCAGAGGAAGTGATACCAACTCGCCCTGCTAGACTTCCTCCATATAAAAAACCAGGAGAACCTCCTAAACCACCACAACAAGTTGATCTTCCCAAAATACCAGAAGTAAACACAGCAAAATGTTTACCCGATGAGACTTATAATGTTCAGTTAAGGAAATGTGAGAAGAACATTATAGAAGTTCCTTCCGAACCTGACATCCCTTGGCATCAAGAATACTTACCAGAACCAGGAATCGTGATTCAAACATCAGTCATTGCCGCCACTGCTGCTGGTGCGGCGATATTTGCAAAACCGATTGCAGATATAGTTCTAAAAGCAGTTAAACCAATAGTTAAAAAATTGGTTAATAAGGTTGCTAAGATACGTGGTAAGAAAGAAGTAGTTAAATCAGTCTTCGAAAGAAGAATGGAACAAAAGCATCTTAGGGGTTGATTTTATGTAAGTGTGGATGTTCGTGCTTAGGAACTTGAGTTACATTCTGAACCACAACATCTGCACAGACTTTATAGTAAGGACTCTTAGGGTGGAAAGTAATACCTTGCTTCATTAATTCCCCACAGTTTTTAAGTCTTGCAATCTCAAAATCTAATCTCTTATTAGCAGTGAGTTGCTTCATCATTTCGATGTTGGCAGCAGCTGCTTCTTTACATTGTGCCTGAAGTTTTTTATCTAATGGCTCTGACCAAGTAATGGAGAATCCAACTCCAAGGTTGTAATTATCTTTTTGACCAGTTCTGATGGGAACTTGATATAAGACGCTACCAGGATTATCTGGTGCTCCATCTTCATTAAGGTCTCTCATATCATATACATTATCATCATAATAAGGTTCCCAAGGTTTCTGAGCAGAGATGCTTCCAGTTACATAGGGGGTAAAGTTTCTGGTTGGTCCTTGACATTGGATTCCATTTCCGTAAGTGTTCGTAATATACGGACCTTGCAGCACCTGGATCGCCTGATTGGTAACGCTCCCTGAACTATTAGCAACAGGAGCAGCAGTAGCAGATACACCGCCAACAGTTTCAGCGAGACTGGCATTTGGAGTAAGACCTAGAATTACTGTGAGAAGATACTTGTAGTGTCTGTTATTGATTCTACTTCTGTGACTCTCTGAATTATTGTTTGATTGCTTAAACCAGGACCACGGTAAGTTTCTGCAAACTGAAATGCTGCTCCTGGAGTTGTTTGTGTGAAGTTTGGTTTGCTTCCTATTCCTGTCCATGTAGAAGTTACCCCGTCTATGGTCGATGTAGAAGTAGATGTAGTTGGCGACAATGCACCTGTTGGAGTGATACCAGATCCAGATACGGAATATTGATACCCAGTGTTATAGTCCATCGAGTTGATGGTCTCTGTTATTTTTGACCTTGTTTCTGTGTGGCTCGTCATACTTCCTTGACTAAAGTTAGGCACGACTGGAACTGCTATTGCAGGAGTCATTTGTATAAATAATAAAGGAAGTAAAGTTCGGAACCTCCACAAATGTCTTGTTTTGATGAAGTTAAAAAGTATAAACATCATGTTATACCTAAACATAGAGGTGGAAATGATGACCCATCCAATTTAATTGAAGTATCTTATACTCAACATTGTATGTTCCATTTTTGCGAATGGCAAAGATTGGGACTTGCTTCGGATTTTAAAGCTTGGAAAATGTTAAAGGGTGAAGAAAGTTTTATTGCTGGATGGAATAAGGGTCGCCCATGGTCTGAAGAAACTAAAAAGAAAATTTCTGATTCTAAAAAAGGTGTGAGTATAAAAAACTCTGGTCAAAATAGTTGGTCTAATAGAGTTAGGGTTAAGCAAGGAGAAGTTATCAATACCAAAACCAAAGAAAAATATACTGGAGTAATTTCTGATATTGCTAGGGAATTAGGTTTAAATCCTGTGAATCTCCTTGCTGTTGCTGGCGGACATAGAAAATCTCATAAAGGGTATATTGCCAGATATATTTAGATTATCTTACAGTCAGTTCTGTTACGAATTGTCCTGTTGCTACTGTTCCAGAACCACCAGCAGTCAGAGTGATTGCTCCTGCTGTGTCGATGGTTCCTGCAAGTGCTCCAGCAGTTCCACCAATCTGTGTGGTGGATTCGCCATAAAGATTTGGAGTATCAATCTGACCAGCAGAGAGTGCTGTCTGTGTAGTAACTACTGTGTCGCCAATAAAAGTATTCTCAGCAAAACTAAATGACTGACCGTCATTATTGATTGTATATGAACCAGCACTTACAGTTGCTGGTGCCGTAGCAGATCCGCCTGTAAGACCACCAAGAGTAGTAACTGCGATGTTGTCTCCAGATACTGAGTAAGAAGAACCAAGTCTTGTAGACTGAACTGCTGGACCTTCTACTGACAGTTGAACTGAAGAAGAAATTTTGCTAGTAAGATCGGCATGTGCTGGTGCCGCCATCAGTAACATTCCAAAAGCAAACAATGCTTTTTTCATTTAATGGAGTTAACTCTGACTTATTTAGCAAGCAGGGCTTGACAGGTGGGGAAATGCGTAGTATTATAAATACAACAACGACGTTAAGGAATGTAACAACTCCTTAACAAGTTGTAACACTCCTGCCGCTACCGAGACTAGGCAGGGTTACCAATCCGTCTCTCATATCTCTACCTGAGGGTGGTAGAGAAATAAGTACCTCCACCATTTCCCTGATGGATCTACTTACTTTCAACTAAAATGACTGCTACAATTTCACAACAACGACAATCGAATACTTGGGAACAGTTCTGCCAGTGGGTTACTTCAACTGACAATCGTCTTTATGTTGGTTGGTTCGGAACTCTTATGATTCCTTGCCTGCTCGCTGCTACAATCTGTTTCATCATTGCCTTTATCGGCGCACCTCCCGTAGACATTAACTAATCGGTGTCCCTTACTCGTAAGAGTATTGACGAAACTGGGTGAAATGCTGGAAACCGAAAGGCAATCAGCAGCCAAGTCCAAAGTACACTTTGGAAAGGTTCAGAGACTACCTGAGGGGTTTAGTCCCCTTAATAACAGGTTTAAGCGCCCAGCCCCTTCTACGAAGGGTGAAGATATAGTCCACACATCTACTGTTGACTTTTTCTTGCTAATGCTGTATAAATAATACAGAAGACGCAAGAGTAAAATGTTAAACTTAACTGAAACTGATATTGCTTGGATTGCTGGCATTTTAGAAGGTGAAGGATACTTTGGAATAGATAATCGTTCCAAAGACCGTTATGAAGTTTCTAAAATACCACCAGCACCTTTTATCAAAGTTTCTATGGTAGATGAAGATATTATCCAAAGGTTGAGTAAACTTTTAGATAAATCTTATTTCTCACCATCAAGAAAAACTGTAAAAGGTAAACAAGTTTATACACTTCACATCGGAGAGAAAGAAAAGGTTTTATTCATTCTACAAAAAATACTTCCTTATATGGGAGTAAGAAGAGGAGAAAGAATAACCGAATGTATTTCTCATCTACAAACTTGGAAAGAGTGGGTAGAAAATGGTGGAAGAGTAGAAAACGCAAGACGAGCAAATCAAATTCGTCAGCAGAAACAACCTAAGTCTAATGATATGGTTGTTTGTTAGATGAAGCGACGGGATTCGTGAACCAGTTGCTGGTTCACTCATGTACGGTAACAACATCATCTCTGGTGCTGTTGTTCCTTCGTCCAATGCTATTGGACTGCACTTTTACCCCATCTGGGAAGCTGCTTCCCTAGATGAGTGGCTCTACAACGGTGGTCCTTTCCAGCTTGTAGTATTCCACTTCCTCATCGGCATCTATGCTTATATGGGACGTGAGTGGGAACTTTCTTACCGTCTTGGTATGCGTCCTTGGATCTGCGTTGCTTACAGCGCACCTGTTGCTGCTGCATCTGCAGTATTCCTAGTCTATCCTTTCGGTCAAGGTTCTTTCTCTGATGCTATGCCTCTTGGAATCAGTGGAACGTTCAACTACATGCTTGTCTTCCAAGCAGAACACAACATTCTCATGCATCCTTTTCACATGCTTGGTGTCGCGGGTGTTTTTGGTGGTTCTCTGTTTAGTGCTATGCACGGAAGCCTTGTTACAAGTTCGCTCGTTAGGGAGACTACGGAAACCGAATCTCAGAATTATGGTTACAAATTTGGACAAGAAGAGGAAACCTACAACATTGTTGCTGCCCACGGATACTTTGGTCGTCTAATCTTCCAATATGCTTCGTTCAACAACTCTCGTTCACTTCACTTCTTCCTCGCAGCATGGCCTGTTGTTGGCATCTGGTTCGCTGCTCTTGGTGTAAGCACTATGGCATTCAACCTGAACGGCTTCAACTTCAACCAGTCCCTGCTGTCTTCTGACGGTCGTGTTATCAACACCTGGGCTGACATTCTGAATCGTGCTAACCTTGGGTTCGAGGTAATGCACGAGCGTTTTGTGAACGCATGGCGCTCGTTAAATCGGATGAATTGCTGGAACTCTCTTGTAGACAATCAGCAGCCAAGCCTTGCAAGCGTGTAAGGAAGGTTCAGAGACTAGGCGGTGGATGACGCTTCATCCGTAATACGCCACTAGCGTCCGACACTCTTATGAGTGATGATATAGTCCGCTCCCTTTGGCGACAAAGGTTAAAACA
>Ga0208899_1000425_pt1 | contig 31456 bp, 42 predicted proteins | sample VirMetDEL_Nov_24_FD_184518 | JGI IMG/M metagenome (GOLD analysis project Ga0208899, IMG submission 184518) | Aqueous microbial communities from the Delaware River and Bay under freshwater to marine salinity gradient to study organic matter... | ecosystem: Environmental > Aquatic > Marine >... | reverse complement strand
TGGATACGTTTAATGACTTAGAGAAGCATCACCTACAGTCTTGCGATGAATTAATGGTTTGTTCAAAGTGGGCTAGGGATATTGTGCGGCATAACACCGATGCTTATGCGAATGGCGGGTTTCTGCTGGATCAAGTTCACGTTGTACCCCTTGGTGTAGACGCAGAACTATTCCCGCCAGCGCCACCCAGACAAGGCAATGAAACAATCTTCTTCAACTGCGGCAAATGGGAGATCCGCAAGGGTCACGACATTCTAATCCAAGCGTTTAACAGGGTGGTAGAAGAACATGATAATGTAGAACTATGGATGATGTGCAGCAATCCATTCAACTCCGAACAAGAGAATACTCGCTGGCACCAGTTGTATAATCATCCAAAAGTAAGGATTCTTCCAAGGGCTGAGACACAGGCTCAAGTGTATAATATAATGACAAAAGTAGATTGCGGTGTCTTTCCTTCTCGCGGAGAAGGCTGGAATCTAGAATTACTAGAGATGATGGCGGTAGGAAAGCACGTTATAACTACAGATTATTCTGCACATACTGAATTTTGTAATAAAGATAATGCTGGACTTATACCGATAGATGATATAGAATCAGCTTTTGACGGCAAATGGTTCTTTGGTCAGGGTAATTGGGCAAAAATAACAGAAAAAGAAATAGATAATTTAGTAAATAAAATGTCTACATTCCATGAGCGTAGACCAGCTAGGTCAGATTATTTAAATGAAAATGGAATAAAAACCGCCAGAAAATTCTCTTGGCAAAATACAGCAAGAGAGATAATCAAATGTTTAAAAGAATAAAAGAACGCAGAGAGAGGAAGAAAAAACTTGAAAAAGAAATATCTTCTGCTATTATAATCTTTATCGTCGATTCTAAAATAAATATAGAAGTCCAGATTAAAGACGACACAGAAGAATCCCTAGAAGATTTAGCTACATTGCTGTCTTGCTATGAAAAATCAATGTTGATAGAGTTCTTACTAATAATCAGAAAGCAATATTCAGAACAAGACGACCTAGAAACATATTCAATATTAATAGACAAACTAGTATCTAAAATTGGCGTTGATTTTCTAACAAAAGATGAATACGACGAACCATTTATAGATCCAGAAAGCATAATATAGGAGAATAAAATGAAAAAAATAGGTTGGCAAAAATATGAAGATATGCTGACAACTCAGCTAACATGCCCATTTTCATCCCTTATAGCGACTAATCAGATGATAGCTTCTTTTAATGAAGAAAGTGAAGAAGATGAAGAAATAGAACAAGCGGAACAAAATGATTTTTTATCTATGATTCAAGACGAAGAAAAAGAAGTATTAGTAATCCCAGTCCCAGCTTCAATTCATGAGCAAATAGCTTTAATGTCTAATTACGACTGTTGGATTGGACACTCTAATTTTAACTTGACAGATGACATAAGAATTAAATTAAAAAAAGCCCCAGGTGTTGAAATATCAAAAGTCTATGGTAGATATAGATTTTTTCTAGGTGTTGGAAAGATGTTTGACTTTGGAGAAGTTAGACAAAGTATTGAAGAACTTTTACTTTAATGGAGAAATAATGAATACGATTGAAGAAGTGTTGAATAATGAAGATTTGGTAAAAATTGCAAACAAGGCTGCCTGCACATTTTCTGAAAGCCTTTCTCAAGATGAGATAAAAACCTGTATAATGAGCGCCGTTTGGCAGGCGTGTGACAAGTTTGATAAATCTAGAAATACAAAATTTTCTACTTACCTGTATAAGATCGTTGCTCATGAGTGTCTGAGACAAAAAAGGTCTATTAAAAAAGAATACGAAAATATTTACAAGAACTACTCTGATTTGAAGGCAGTCACAAGTAAATACTCATACAAGGAGATGGAAAAAATAGATCTTTTAGACGAAATAAAAAGCTGTTCAGATCCAGACATTATATACGATAAGTATTACAACAATTTATCTCTAAAAGATATAGCGAAGAAGCATGGAGTATCCAGAGAAACGATAAGATTTAAGCTGAAAAAAAATTTAAATTTCTTGAAAGTAAGACTTAGTTAGTGTATAATATAGTGGAAACAGGAGTTATAGTTTAGGATCTTAGGATATTTTTTTTATATTACGAGGTATTTATTATGCCAACTGTAGCTCCTTCTGGTGGCGGTATCCACGCCGCTGTAGAAGTAAGAAATGGTGGAACTATCGTTAAGGCCGGAAATGTTTCCGCAGATAGTCCAGTTACAAGAAATCTGGCTCTGGTAGAATTAGCAGACGATCAGGGAGATTCTTTTGGTTCTAGAGTGGTTGCTAAAGATGGAAATCTTGGCTCAACTACTGATAGCGTTGGTATTTCTGGCGCTGTTGCTGGCGGTGTTGTAGATGGAACAACAGTTCTTGGATACAACGCAGGGGCAACTGAATGGGTTGTTAGAGGCGGAAATGTAACCACTACTCTTGGTGGCGCATCCAATGATATATTGGTTTCCGCAGGTAGAGACTGGGATGGTCAAGGAGCAACAAGACCATTTATCTATTCTACATCTGGCGATTACCTAAATGGTTCTATGGCAGATAGAGCATTCGATGTATATGCCAAGCCAAGCACAGAGATTGTGCCAGGAAGAACTAAGGGTACTGGCGCTGGCGATAAGCTCAGATTTGTCCAAGTTGACGACGGTACTTCTTGGGCAGATGATGATGCAGCCACACCAAGTAGAGCAGTTCCCGGTGAACTTACCTATCACTTTGGTGGTCTTGCAGAACCATTTACAGATGAATATAAGGCCAGCGACTCCGCTGAGACATAAGCTATTATTTTATTAGAACCCCTTCTTTAAGGGGAGGGGTTCTTTTCTATCCAGTGGAGTAAAAAAATGGATCTAGTCTCACTAGAGCTAGGTGGTCTTATACTTTCTTTTGCTGGTTCATTCATAACCTTTTTCATTTGGCTATACAAAAATATATTTAAACCAGCAAAAAAAATAATAGAATCTCATGACGACCTAGTTAAAAGTATAAACGTAATAGAAAGCGAATTAACACCAAATTCTGGAACATCTATAAAAGATGCAATTCAGAGAATAGAGAAGCATCAATTAATAATAGACCAAAGATCAAAGGCGATATTCTTCTCTCACGATACACCTATTTTTGAAGTCGATTCAAACGGTAATATCATGTGGGCGAATGAAAAATTTCATGAAGTTATGGGTCATAGAAATTTAAACCTTTTAGACTGGATAAATTTTATAGACGAACCAAAAAGAGAAAGATTCATTAAAGAATTCTCTACATGTTCAGAAACAGGGAGAGAAATAAAATTTGAAACCATTTCTATGGAAGGAGAAAGGTATTTATTTCATGGTTTTCCATATAGATGCGAAAAATCAAAAAAAAGTCACGGTTTTTTAATTTACTTAATTCTCAAGGAGAAATAAAATGGGTTCAAAAAGTTTTTCATTAGACATGACAGACGTAGTATCTGTTCTTAAAAATGCGCTATTGGTAGCTTTAGCGGCATTTTTGACAGCAATTATGAACAATCTGCACATTATTGATCTTGGTCAATATACTGCACTTGTTATCCCGGTAGTTACATTGGTACTTGATAGTATTGTTAAGTGGACCAAGAATAACGCAGTAGAATAAAATAAGGAATAAATGATGGATCTTGCTATAGGGTTAGTATTGTTAATTTATTGTATAGGCGCTTCTCTCTATACATATTTTTTTGGTGGGGATTTTTCAGATTTAAGAACTTTATTACAACTGTTGGTTTCTGGTGTTGGTTTTATGATAATTCTTGGACCAATAGTTTTGAAGAAAGTTAAAAACATAAAACTCCCAAAAATTCCTAACATAATCCCAGAAAAGGAGAAAGAAATGGACCTCCCAGATTGCGACGATCAAGTAATAATGGACACAGAGTGTCTACATTACTTAAAACATAGAGCTTCTGAAATTGGCTCTGAAGAAGCTATGCAAATGGTTGTAAAGCTAAACAGTATATTATTTTCTGACACATGCAAAAAAGAGGAAAAGCAAAATGCAGAAAAAGATAAATAAATATTTGCTTATACCTTTACTTCTCTTTCCTGGGTGTATTGTTTCTACTCAGGTTAAAAGTCCAGAAGTAGTTGGGTCAGAAATGACAGATGAATTGGCGGAAGTTGCAGAAGTTTTTAATGAAATAGAGTCTGATGAAGATAGACTATTGATTCATAAGCTTTTCTCTGGCGCCGCTGAATACCTTGTAAACTGCGAGACTATGCAAATGACCGCAGCGTTTGACCCAATTTTGGGCAAGGTTCAAACATCTTACGGTTGGGATAGAGAAAAATATCCAGAACTTACAGATGCCGTTTCAGAATATTTAATTTCTGTTGACTATCAAGAACCAAAAGAGTTAAAGTCTTCAAAAGATAGAAAAGATTTTGCTAAAATTTTTCAAAACTTAGCAGAGGCAACTAAATATGAGTGATCACTTAGGTGGCTGGGTAGACGATCAAGAGAAAGTCGAAGAAGTCATGCAATCTTTACCTCATCCTGTTTTTCAGGATATATGGACTCCTATAAAGGGAAGTGGTAAAGGTAAATGTATTCTTCTCTACGAACTGATGAGAAAAGCTTCTAATGGTAAGTATCCTAAAAGAAAGCAGACCATTGGAGACTGTGTTTCTCACGGCGCTGCTTATGCCGTAGACGCTGTAAAAGCTGTAGATATTCTATTGAACAAAGATTTTGAAGAATGGGTAGCAGAAACAGCAACAGAAGATATTTATGCTGGTAGTCGTGTTCAGATTGGTGGGGGTAGACTCCGTGGTGACGGTTCTATTGGCGCTTGGGCTGCACGATATGTCAATGAATATGGAGCATTAGCAAGAGGTAAGTATGGAAATGTAGACTTGACCACATACAGTGGATCAAAAGCAAGAAGTTGGGGTAGAGGTGGTGCCGGTGTTCCAAAAACCTTAATCCCTTTTGCTAAAGAACACCCAATTCAAACTGTGTCTAAGGTAACAACCTACGAAGAAGTTCGTGACTTAATTGCAAATGGTTATGCTGTAACCATAGCAAGCGGTCAAGGGTTTTCCTCTAAAAGAGACAGCGAAGGTTTTGCAAGACCGCAAGGTAGCTGGGCGCATCAAATGTCAATTTTAGCAGTTGACGATGAATATAAGCGTCCTGGCGTTCTTGTTCAAAACTCCTGGGGTACATGGAATAGTGGCCCAAAAAGACACGATCAGCCTAATGGCTCTTTTTGGGTCGATGCCGAAGAAATCGAGCGTCGAATCCTGAAAAAAGGAGATTCTTGGGCGTTTAGTGGTTATGAGGGCTTTAAGCCCAGAGAACTTAATACAAGGATAATTTAATGAGTAAATCCAAAAAAATAAGCGGCAGTGCTTTGTCTGTAATTATATTACTTGTTTTTATATGGACGGTATTGCCGACTGGCTCGTCTGGTAAAAAAAGTGTATTTGCATTCGACCATACCGCTAATGAAGGCTATGTATCTTTTATAGTTAATGAATATGAGACAGAGATGACACCAGACGATGACGACGAAGGTCAAGAGTGTGATGGTTCTGGTTATATCACTCACGGAGATGGGCATAAAACGCCGTGCCCTGGGTGTAAAAATTGTGAAAAATCACAATCTGAGTTAGGTGTATCTATTGTGGTTGACGATGTAAAAAAAAACTCCACACAGAACACCCTCGGTGTGAATACACCACCCCAGAATATGAAACAGGAGAATCTGTTAGTCAATGGAGAAGTACCTTCAAGTACGACGGCCACTCAAAAGCAGCAACCTCTTACGGAGCAAGCAAGAAGTAAACAAATTCTTCTTTTTACAGCTTATTGGTGTGGTCCCTGTCTACAGTTTAAGAATAATGAGATACCTAAGTTTAACATGAATCCAAATTGGATTGTTAACGAAAGTAAAAATGCTCATATAAGAATAGTTGATGTTGACAAAAAAGAAAACCAACCACTAATGCAAAAATACAAAAGAAGTAGGGTTGTTCCTGAGTTTGTAAAGATAATAAATGGTAAATTCGTAAGCAACAAAACGGGCTTTTATACAGCGAAACAAATTGGGGAGTGGTATAACAATGTCAGATGAAAAATTAAACCCTTATCAAATATTAGAAAAGATATACTCAAAAGAAGGTTACACTCATGGAGTTGCTTCTATACGAATGGACGAAGCTTTTGACGGTGCATTGAGCTTCTCCAAAGACCCAGAAGGTCTTTTTTGTTTAAATTTTAACAAAAGCAAACCAATAGTGCGTATTGGTAAAACTATATCTTTTAAAACAACAATCTCTGGCGTAAAAATGGGAGCGAATGGAGGAACTATTGTAGTAGATAAGTTCCCAGACATTCCATTTTTATATAGCTGGGTAATGAAAGACAATGAGCAGGTTGTCGGTTTTAACAAAGAAGACTTAAAAGAAATGTTTACAAAAGCGGCGGCGCAGAGATTTGTCAATACCTTGCTTGATAGTTTAGTAGATGCCGTAGTCTCAACATCACCATATTCAATCAATGAGTCTAATGATGAATGAAGAAGACTACAAAAAGATAAGATCTATCTTCTCAGAAAAAGGATTAGAAGAAGGTCCATTTAAAATCAAGGCAGAAGAAGATGTGAGTATTAATATATCTTGCGAAAAAGATCATATAGATATAGACTTTAGTGACTCTGATAAATTGCCGGAATTATCTATTAGAATAATTAATGCAGGAGTAGATGGAATAACATTAGGAAATAAGGGTGGAAAGATTAGATTAAATTCGTTCCCAGACATCCCTTTTTTATACAAATGGTTAAAATAATGAAAAAAATTCAAATACTTAAAGCGTCTCAAGACACAGCAAAAGAAATGAAAGTTAAGTTTGCTAAAAGTGAAAATAATCACAAAATAGCAAAAAAGTGCTTGGAATTATGCGAAGAATGGGCTATAATTAAATGCGACTCAATAGATGAGATGAACGCTAAGAGCGCAGAGAAAGCATGTAAAAAATTTGTAAAGGAGAATTTAGAAGAAGACCAAGCCGTTAAGGGTATTATTATAACTATAATATTAGGCATTATAGTAAAATTAATTGTAGACTGGATTGTAAATAATTTTATATACAACCTAAAGAAATAAGATAGGCATAAAATCACACCCGCTCCACCTCTGTCTAAGATGATAAGTGCATTTTGAGCGGGTTTTTTTTTACACAAACGATCAAGAGGAATATTGAATGTCTTTGAAGTCCCTGATGGATTACACCTTTGTTAGTAAGTATGCACGATGGATACCAGAAAAGAAAAGAAGGGAGACTTGGAATGAAGCAGTAGATAGAGTCAAGCAAATGATGCTTGAACAATATGTATATGGCGATCTAGAGAATAATAAAGAGGTCGAAAAAGAAATTGAATGGGCATACGAGCAAATGCGCAAGAAGCGAGTGCTTGGTAGCCAGCGCGCCCTGCAATTTGGCGGATCGCCAATCTTTAAACACAATGCAAGAATGTATAACTGCATTGTTTCTTATTGCGACCGTGTGAGATTCTTTCAAGAATGTATGTATCTCCTTCTTTGCGGTTGCGGCACAGGATTTAGTGTTCAGAAACATCATATCGCTAAACTACCAGACCTTTTGCCAAAAAAAGAAGGTAGCAAGAAATATGTCATACCCGATACAATCGAAGGATGGAGTGACGCTGTGGGTGTGCTTGTTTCAAGTTATTTTGACCAATTCTTAGAAGATGAATTATTTGGTGAGTATTCTGGAAAAACTGTCAACTTTGATTATAGTGAAATTCGCCCCGCTGGATCGTACTTGAAATCTAGTGGCGGTAAAGCGCCGGGACCAGAACCGCTCAAGAAAGCATTAACAAACATTAGGAAAATTTTAGACAAGGCATTAAAAGATGGACAATCAAAACTCTCTCCCATCCAAGCTTACGATATTATTATGCACACCGCTGACGCTGTTATTTCTGGCGGGGTTCGCCGTAGTGCTACCATTTGTGTGTTTAGTCCAGATGACGAAGAAATGGCGAAGGCAAAGACGGGTACATGGTTTATAGATAACCCGCAACGTGGACGCAGCAACAATAGTGCGCTGCTTCTTCGTGATGAAACAACAAAAGAACAATTTCAAGAACTAATGAAATCTGTCAAAGAGTTTGGAGAACCCGGATTCGTATGGGCTGATAGCACAGAGCTTCTTGTAAACCCCTGTGTTGAAATCGGCATGTGGCCTGTATGTGAAAAAACAGGTGAGTCTGGGTGGCAGGCGTGTAATCTATCTACAATAAACTGTGCTAAAATTAAGACAGAACAAGATTTCTTTGATGCATGTCGTGCTGCTACAATCATTGGAACTTTACAAGCAGGGTTTTCTGAATTTGAATATCTCGGAAATGCTTCTGAAAGAATCATCACTAGAGAAGCATTACTTGGCGTGAGTATGACAGGCATGATGGAGCAACATGACATTTGCTTAGACTCAACAATTCAACGTAGAGGCGCTAGTATTGTAAAGAAAACCAACAAGAAAATTGCTGACCTTATTGGTATTAACCAAGCGGCTCGCACGACTTGTATCAAACCAGAAGGTACTTCTAGCTGCATCCTTGGAACATCTAGCGGTATCCACCCGCATCACGCCAAGCGTTACATAAGGCGTGTTCAAGCAAATAAAATGGAACCTATTTATAATTACTTTAGAGAAGAAAACCCAAGAGCATGTGAAGAAAGTGTTTGGAGTAATAATGACAGCGACGATGTTGTAGGATTTTGTGTTGAGGTTCCTGATGGAAGTAAAACTAAAAATAAAGTAGACGCAATCCAACTGCTAGAATATGTAAAATCCACCCAAAAGAACTGGGTGTTAAACGGGACCAATGAAGAACTATGTACTCAACCTTGGTTAAATCATAATGTCAGTAATACTATTAACGTGAAACCGGACGAATGGGAAGAAGTAGAAAAGTATATTTACAAAAACAGGAAATTCTTTTGTGGGATCTCTCTATTGCCAATCTCTGGCGACAAAGATTACCCGCAGGCACCTTTTACAACAGTGTACCTACCAAGCGAACAGGTAGCTCATTACGGCGATGCAGCGCTGTTCGTAAGCGGACTTATAGAAGTAGCATTAGACTTATGGGAAGACAACCTTTGGGCTGCCTGTGACAGTCTCATGGGCGTTGGAGAACGAATCAAAGGAAATGGCAAAAAGAAGTGGGCAGAAAGGTGTGCAAAATTCTCTCTAAAATATATGGATGGAGACTTAAAGAAGTTGACATACTGTATGAAAGATGTATATAATTGGAAAGAATGGGTCGATATGAATAGAGAATACACCGATGTTGACTTCACAAATGTAATAGAAGAAACAAATAACGTACAACCTGAACAAGAACTAGCGTGCGCGGGAGGAAAATGCGAGATATGAAAAATCATCCAGATCAACAAGCAAGAAATAAGATGCTAGAAAAAAAAGAAATATTTGTAAAACCTCCACCATACCCAGTATACAATAGCAACAAAACGGGCTTTGAATACAATTCTACTTCTTTCCCGATTGGTGTAAAGGTGACTAATAATCCAATATTAAAAGTAAAGAAGCTTCATAAGAATGCCATAGTACCCACAAAGGCAAATCTAACAGATGCTGGATATGATTTATACGCATTAGACGGAGCAATTCTACAAAAACATACTCACCAGTTAGTAAAAACTGGCGTGTCTCTTGAAATACCAGAAGGTTATGTTGGACTTATTTGGCCGAGGTCTGGACTGTCATATAAGCATGGTTTAGATGTATTCGCTGGGGTTATCGACTCTGGATATAGAGGTGATGTTGGTGTAATACTTTATAATTCTCAGTATAATTCTTACACGATAGAAGCTGGTGACAGAATAGCACAAATAATTTTTCAAAAGGTAGAAAGTTTTGATCTTATAGAGACGGAAAATTTGGATAGTTCCCAAAGAGGTTTAGGGGGGTTTGGTAGTTCTGGTTCTTAACACTAATAAAAGGCAAACTTAATGACTAGCAAGAGAAAAACCAGAAAAGAATCTGAAACAAAGCAACAACAAGTCAAAAGCGTAGAAGCGAAAACACCTAGGCAAAGAGACTACATAAGGGCTATCGTAGAAAACGACGTTGTTTTTTGTACTGGTCCATCGGGTTGCGGTAAATCTTTTATAGCGTCTGGTATATCTTCTCAACATTTACATAGGGGTGAAATAGAACAAGTTTTAATTACAAGACCATTAGTTTGTACCGGTAAAGAATTAGGTAGTTTACCGGGAGACTTGCTAGAAAAAATAGCTCCTTACCTACTTCCGATGCAAGAAAATTTTAGACATTTTTTAGGACGAGCATACTATGGCATGTACTATAATGAAGGTAGAATAAAATATCAACCACTTGAAGTTATGAGAGGTTCTACTTTTCATAATACATACATGATATTAGATGAGGCCCAAAACTGTACGTGGGAACAAATTAAAATGTTTATCACTCGCATGGGCCAGGGGAGCAAAGTAATAATAAACGGCGATATAAGACAAACGGATCTTAGATCAAAAAGTGGACTTGAAGAAATAATAGATAAACTAACAGACCTTGAGGGTGTCGGTATTTGTAGATTAGGATATAGCGACATACAAAGGAATGGAATATTAGGACAAATTTTAAATAGACTGGAGAATTAATGCCGACATATGATTATGAATGTAAAGACTGTGGAGCAGAAGTCAGTGACGTATTCCAAAAGGTTACAGACCCAGAACTAACCGTATGTCCGAAATGTTTTTCGGAATCTGGATTATTTAAAGTCATTACCGGCGGGCTTCACGGTTTCATGGCGGGTAGTGAAACGATTGGTGGACTTGCTGATAAAAACACCAAGAAATACAAAAGTCAAATTAATGAGATTGAAGCTATAAAAAAAGAAAACACTCCAGAAAAAGAAAAACCATTTCACCATAGATATGGAAATAAGTCGATTAAGCAAATAAATAATATGAGCAATGAACAAAAAACAAGATACATAATGAGAGGCGAATAATGGATTTTTGGGATAAAGTTATTATAGAGACAGAAAAAACTTCCACATCTTTTTATGATAAAAATGGAAGGGTTATAAGTAATGGCAATAAAAAAGCCTTCGCAAAGATATTTACAGAACAAGAAAATAAAAAATCTTCATATTGGGTTGCTACCTACAACGGTGTCATATATGACCCAATTGGAGTTAATTCTAATAAAGAAAGATATCTAGAAACTAAATTCAAAAAAGTATCAAAAGAAACTTTTGATTTTTATATGATTTATCTTCAAACGAATAATTCTATTTATTTAACAAGAGCTAATAGGAGATTTATAAATGACTAAACCAGGACCATTAAGCAAGATAGAGAAGTTTTATATTGAAAACAATTTTCAGGAACTTTCTTTAGATCAAATTTCAAAAGATCTAGATAGAGCAAAAAGCGTAGTTAAAGCATACACTTTAAAGTGTGCGACCAAGACCTCAGTAAAAAAACAGCCAACTCAAATAGCAGAACAAATTGTTAGTAATGGTCGTGGCTCTACGGTAATGACAGAGAATGGATCTGTTCTTTCGGATGAATTTAGGTCTAACCCAAATAGAGGTGAAAAGAAAAGACCAAGCTGCACAGTAGAGATAAGATGAGCAAAAAAGATTTTATAGAAAGACTAAGAAAGAATAAACAGGCAGTTTGGATTCGTTGTACGCTTTGTAACGGTGAAGAATTTAACTGTGAAAACTTTGATGAGTGGATGGGAGTAAAAGAGAGATGCCAAAAAGAGCATCTCTTTCCAAAAGAACTTACTTTGCAATTTAGGTCGCATGAAGTTCCTATAGATATTGACAAAGACGATGAAGGGCTTTATATTATAAGATCTGCAATGGGAAAGATGGGACAAAAGACGAAGAATTACATCACCATAGGTAGAATAAAAGATGGAGTAGTTCATAAAAAAATGTTTTTGACTCCAGAATTGATAGTTGAAAATGAATACCAAGACCTAGTTGAGAACTGTTTTGAAGAAGCAATATTGTATGACGAAACGAAAAAGAACAGAGAAAAGCAAGTATAAACATAAAACCACAGGTGAGTACTGTACTTGCGCTGCTTATATAGCAGAAATGATGTGTCTAAGATTAGCAGAACATAAGAATGAAGGAAATCTAAGTTACAAGTTTTGGAACAACAAACCTTGGAACTGGACTTTTAAGAAACAAATGTTTACTGCTAATATCTATATAAAAGAATACGGCGAGATTGCTGTGGTAAGAGCGGTAAACTCGCAGTGTCTTTCTAAAATATTTTCTCTAAAGCATAGAAAAGTTTTGCCAGAGATAAAGAGGCAAGCCAGTCTTTTAGAAGAAGATAAACAAAAGCAATCTTTAGACATAGTAAAAGATCCTAAAGTCAGAAAGGGGTCATATGGTAAAAAATCTAAACTTAACAAATTACGAGGAATAAATGGCAAAAAAGAAAGCGAAGGCTAAGTTTCAAGATGACATAGTTAGCAATCAAATAATTAGTAAGTATGGTGACATTGTAGAAGAAGGAACGAAAGTCCTCCAAGACTTAGAAAATTATAATACACTATCTATTTCTCCAGCATTAGACTTGGCATTAGGTGGTGGATTAAGAGAAGGTAGTGTTACTATTATGAGTGGTGATCCTAAGACTGGAAAAACAACTACAGCATTGTATTCTGCGGCTAAGGCTCAAGCAGAAGGAAAGACTGTTGTTTATTTTAACACAGAGGGTAGACTAACGAAAGAGAACTTTAGAGGCATTAAAGGATTAGATGTAGAAAAAATTAAAATCGTACAGGCTACAGATGCTCAACCGGTAGTTTCGGCAGAAACTTTTCTTAATGTTCTAGAAACATATATTAAAAACACACCTAACTTTTTTGGCATTGTAGATTCTGTATCTAGCATGGTTCCTCAAGACGAGTTAGATGGAGAAATTAGAACGGGAGTTAGAAACCAATTACCTCGCTTAAATTCTATGTTTTTCAAAAGGATTGCAAATGACGTATCTAGAACCAAAGCGATGTTGGTCTGCATACTTCATAATATTGCTAATACTGGGGGTTCTCGATGGGCACCTTCAAAAATGGCCGATGGAGGAAATATGATTCAATTTCAAGCGGGAACGAATATGGTCATTACCCACAGAGGAAAATGGGACGAAACAGACGAAAATGGTCAAGATGTTGGTCAGGTAGCCAACTGGACTGTCAAAACTTCTGCTGCGGGAGGTAAGCCTAATTCTACTGCTGTATCATATATTAAATATGGGGTGGGCATAGATGAGACAAGAGAACTTTGCGAGATTGCAAATGAACTCATGTTTATTAAAAAGGGTGGCGCTTGGTATACAATAACTTGTGCTATTGAAAACAGAACAGATCCAGATATTAAATCTATACTAAAGAAAAACGATGTAAACGAAGACAACCTAGAAGAAATAGAAAAGTTTTTTAAGTTTCAAGGGATGGCAAAATTAAGTAATTTCATTGACAGTAATGAAAAAATTCAAAAGTTTCTATATAACGAAATAAAGAATGTCCTATGAAAGTTGTTGGACTGAACAATAAAGAATATATTCTAGATATTAAGAAATATATCATAAAAAACAATGACACAAAGAAGAAATCTCGCTATCATATACTAGCTAGAGAGCTTCTTAATGATATGTTCGTGTATCCCGTACTAGAAGAAGTAAAGCTTCCTGGCTCAAGATGCCCTAGTAAAAAATCAACATTATTCTTAGATTTTTTTATACCTCAGATAGATTTAGCAGTTGAAGTTCATGGAAAACAACACTATGAATACTGTAAGTTTTTTCATAAAACAAAGGCAGGATTCTTGACTTCTCTGAAAAGAGATAGTATAAAAGAAGAATGGTGCGAGAAGAACGAAATAAACTTGATAATATTAAAATATTCTGACACAGTTGAAGATTGGAGAAAACAAATTGACAGCCGCTGATAGACTAAAAGAATTTTTAGATGGCATTGAAAGATATATTACCGCGAAGAATTTATCACCAACTCAGTTTAATACAGATTTTGCTATTGCAGAAACTTTATCTATTAATGACTTATCAAAACTGACACAAGAAGAATGCTTTTCTTACGCTTATCAATTATACCAGTATGCAGACTGCATAGCTAGTGAAAGAGCAGATTGTGAGAATGTAATTCGTTGGTGTGAAAACTCATTACAGAGTATTATATCAGAAATGTTGTCTAGCGGCGTATGGGACACATACGCAAAACATGAAACTAAAGTTGCAACCATTCTTAGAAACGACGACTTAGCACATAAAATCAATGAATGGAAACTAACTGCTCAAGGAAGACTTGAAAAAATTAAAACAAGAGAATTTAATCTCCGTAAAAAAGCTGAACTGTTAACAGAGAAAGGTAAAAGAAAATGAACCCAGAGGATATGGTCAATTTTATCGAATCGTTGAGCGACGAACAACGCGCACAATTTCAAAAAGTATTTAAAACTATTGGAAATGAAATGGGAGTTGAAGTCAAAGAAGATGACACACCCCCTAAAGAAGAAAGGCTTAAAACACCAAAAAAAGAAACTTCACGCAGAAGTAATGATTTCACTACTACTAAAACCAAAGAGGCGATTGAAAATGGGAGACAAGCAGTGAGGGCTAAGAAGAACAAGTGGTTTGATGACGGCGAATTTCAAATTCCAAATGGAGAAGAAGAATGGTCAAGCTCTAGAAAAAGAGCTACAAGATCTAGAGGTAAAACTAAAAAAATACAACTAGAATGTTCCGTTTGCGGTAGATCTTTCATGGAAAATCCAAACCTAGTTTACGGCGAATACCATCGCTGCAATAGGTGTGGGAGTAAGTAATGAAGAAAAATCTGTCTGACCCTGGCGCAGAGACAGCGGTTCTTGCTGGTCTTTTCGCTTACGGTCTAGAGTCATATGTTGAAGTATCTGACATAATTGATAGTAATAGCTTTTACAGTCAGAACAATCAATTAATATACAAATGTGTAGAAAAAATTGTAACAAGAGATGCCACTGTAGATTTACCAAGCCTACTTTCTGCGGCGGATCAGCTTGGGTTTTCTGAAACGATTCAAACCAAGCAAGAGTTACAATATATAAAAAGCTTAATGGAGTTTCCTGTAAACAAGGAAAACGTAATTCATTTTGCAGCAGAGGTAAAGAAATTTGAATTTGCTAGACAGATTAAAAAACTTGCCGATTCTATAGGTAAAAATGTTTCAGAAATCAATGGTGATGAAGATATAGATACCATTGTTGGAATGCTAGAAAATCCAGTGATGGAATTTTTAAGAGAAGAAGACACAAGGGAAAAACAAGAACTACTTTGTGAAAACATTGAAGAATACATAGAGTTTTTACTAGAAAACCAATGCGATCAAATTGGATTGTCAACTGGTTTTCCTAGATATGATGCTGTAATTGGTGGTGGATTACGAAGAAAGTGTGTAGACATGGTGGCGGCAAGACCTGGGGTTGGTAAATCTGTTTGGGGAGATAACGTAGCTTTACACAATGCTAGGAAAGGTATTCCAGTTTTGATGCTTGATACTGAGATGAGCAAGGAAGATCATCTAAATAGAATTTTATCTAACATTAGTGGTGTGCCAATCAATGAAATTTCTACAGGTCAATTTGTTAACGATGAAGAAAAATATATGGCTGTAAATAAAGCGGTCGAAGAAATAAAAGACATACCTTACACATACGTGTGCGTTGCTGGTGCGCCATTTGAAAATATATTAAACCATATAAAAAGATGGGTAATGAGAGACGTTGGAACGGACGAGGAAGGTAGAACAAATGAGTGTTTAGTAATTTATGATTATCTAAAACTCATGGCATCTTCTGGAATATCTAACTCTGTTGCAGAATTTCAAGCGTTAGGTTTTCAAATTATGGATTTGCACAACCTGACAGTTAGATTAGATATCGCTTGTCAAGCGCTGTGTCAATTAAATAGAGATGGTATTACGAGAGAGGACACAGGCTCTATGAGCGGTTCTGACAGGATTGTTTGGCTTGTGACATCCTTGTCGTACCTTAAAGAAAAGTCGGCAGAGGAACTCGCAGAGGACGGCCCAAGAGCGGGTACACACAAGGTCATCAATTTAAAGGCTAGGCATGGGCCAGGACTTCATGGCGGTAACTATATTAACTTTAGAATGATAGGAGAAAATGCAAAACTTATTGAAATGATTACCAGAGACGCATTACAGGCAGGAGGCGGTGAAGGATTTGAGGGATCTGAACTACCATTTGAAGAAGACGAGGAAAACAATGAGTAAATATACAGCAAAGTTTCAGGGCGGTCCCGCCGATGGAGAAAGTCAACCACTGCCGAAATACTGTGAAACATTTAGAATAACTAAGGTTTATAATACTCACGGTTTTACGACTCAATCTGAGTATATTTTGTCAAAACAAGAGGGTGAAACATTATTTTTTGACCTACAAGAAGAAAGATTTAAGGGTTATTATCCAGAAGCTTTTCAGGGGTAAAAATGAGTCAAACTAAAAATAACCTAGATTTGAAGAAAGTGAAACAAATAATCTTTAAAGATTTAGCTTTGCTTCTAGAGGGTCTAGATCTCGACTGGGAATTAAAAAACAACAATGTTTTCATGCAGTGTCCAATACATGGAGGTGATAATCCTAGCGGTTTGTCTATATCTCTAATTCATAAAAATTGGAGATGCTGGACTCATAACTGTCATGAAACATTTGGTAGTGATATCTTTGGTTTTGTTAGGGGGTGTTTAGGAGACGATCATACATTTGGTGATGCTCTTAAAACAATTTGTAATTTATATGATGTCGGTACTTGTCAACAAGACCCGACGAAAACTTACCAACATAAAGTAGAAAAAACAGATCTAGAAGAAATGGTAGAGATTTTCGGCAATAAAATAAGAAAAGTACACGACAATCACGATTATGTGCGCGACGTTGAAACTTTAAATAATTCATTTTACTTTGAAAAACGAGGGTTTCTGCCTGAGACATTAGATCATTTTGACATAAAAGACTGTATAGATAAAACTTCAACGATGTGGAACAGGGCGATAATTCCGGTTCGCCATGAAGACAAAGAAGTTGGATATATTGCGAGAGCAACTAAAAACTTTATACAACCTAAATACATATTTTCAACAGGTTTTAAGAAAACAAACTATTTATACAACTTTGACGAAGGAGTTAGAGTTGGTAGAGAGAAAAACGCTTTATTTTTAGTTGAGGGTCAAGGAGATGTTTGGAGAATGTATGAGGCGGGAGTAAAAAATTGTGTGGGAATGTTCGGTAAAGAACTATCACAACAACAAAAGTCTTTGATTATTAATTCGGGAATAACAAACCTAGTTGTTCTGTTGGATATGGATCAGGCTGGGAGAGAAGGAAGAATGAAAATACAAAGAGAAATGAGTAGACTATTTTACATGTGTTATCCAAAGATGACAGACAAAGACATAGGTGACACATCTGTCAAGAAGATACAAAAACATATTTTACCACAAGTTGGAGGATTATATTAATGATATTGGGATTTTCAGGTAGGAAACAGGCTGGTAAAAATACTGTAGCTAATATATTTCATGGCATAGTTTTAGAACAGCAGGGATTAATTTTAGACTGGAAAGTGAATAAAAATGGTAAGCTAATAGTAAAAACAAAAGATTCAAATCAGCAAGAAGGGTGGGGTGAATTTGCAATAGACAGAAAAGATCCAGATTTCGTTGAGTATGCACACTATAATATGTGGCCGCATGTAAAACTCTATAGCTTTGCAGACGAGCTAAAATACCTTTGTGTAGAGTTATTTGATATTCCTCAAGAATGTGTTTATGGTACAGACAAGCAGAAGAATCAGGTGCAAGAGCATTTGTTGTGGGAAAATATGCCGGGAGTGATGACTCCAACTGAATGGTCAATGAGGCAAGGTGGTGTTGAAAAAAGCACAGTTCATTTTTTAGTCAACGCTGCTGGGTATACTCAGCATCCAGAACAATTTAATATTCAATTAAGAGAAGGTCCAATGACTGCACGCGAGTTTATGCAATTTCTTGGGACTGATGTCATGCGTAAAATGTATGAACCAGTCTGGGTAAAATCCTGTATAAATAAAATACAACAAGAACAATCAGGACTGGCAATTATTGCAGACGTTCGCTTCCCCAATGAAGCAAAGGCTATTGAAGATGCCGGTGGACTTGTAGTACGACTAACACGACAGCTATTTGATGATAACCATTCAAGCGAATTGGCTCTAGACGATTATCCATTCAAATATATGATTGAAAATCAAGACATAAATATTGAACAGTTAGTAGATAAAGTTAAGGATTTTTACGAGCAAATTCAACACCCGTTTATTAGGAGTCAAAATGTTAGTTACGTATGTTAGAAGTTCATCTTATAACGGGTACGATTATTGTCAAATGCAATACTTTTTAACTTATGTTTTAGGTCACAGATCTGACAGCGGGAAAAAAGCTGAACTCGGAACTATGGTTCACAAGGTTATGGAGATTCTTGCTGGATTAAAGAAGTTTCAACAAGATAACCCAAGAAAGAAGTATTTAGTTGTAGAAGACGATGCGGCTGGTAAAATCAGGATACACAAAGATAAATTACTTACAGACGATTTTATAAATGAATTATGTGAAATCAGTATAAAATGTTACGAAAAATACTCTAAGCACACTTGGTATCCAGCAGACAAAAAGCAAGTAGTCAAACTAAGCTGGGATACCCTGAATTATAATGAAGGTCAGTTTGACCCAAGATTCAGAAACGTGGTTGATCCAGAGCCTCATTTTGACATTCCAATCGAAGAAGATTGGGCAAAATATGAGTACGAATTACCAACCGGAGAAATTATTAAAGGTCAATTAGCAATCAAGGGAACTATTGACCTTGTGACAAAAGTAGATGATGATACAATAGAAGTAATAGACTGGAAGACTGGACGGAGGCTAGACTGGGCGACAGGTCAAGAAAAAGACTATAAGAAGCTTACAACAGATGCGCAACTATTGCTTTATAATTATGCAATATCTAAATTATATCCTGATTACAAGCAGGCTATTATGACGATATTCTTTGTAAAGGACGGCGGGCCGTTTAGTATGTGTTTTGATAAATCAGATCAAGAGAAGTTTCTTGGTATGCTCAAGAATAGATTTGAAGAAATAAAGTCAAATGTATCTCCACAACCACTAAGAGAAGATAGGAGTCACTGGAAATGTACTAAGCTATGTCATTTTTATAAGAATAATTGGCCTGGAACAGACACTCCAATGTGTATATATATAGGGGAGAAATTAAAGTCTGTAGGAATGGATAAAACAGTTAAGGAATGTACTAAACAAGGTTTTGCAATAGGTTATTATGAGGCACCCGGATGATGAAAAGACGAAATTTTATTAAGCTAGGAGCAACCACTTTTGCTTGTGGAAATATCACAGCGAGCTATGCAGATGAAAACAAAAAAGATGATAGCGCAGTACTATTCCTTTTTCTTGGAGGTGGCGCTTCTCATATTGAGACTTTTAATCCTGTACCATATGCTCCTGCTGATCGAAGGTCTGTAACGGGAGCTACAAAGACTAATGTAGCCGGTGTAGAACTGGGCGGATTATTTAAAGAGTTATCAAAACGTACAGATAAAATTGCCATTCCTAGAGCTTTTGGTCATAGAGATCAAAACCATGCCTCTGCCGTACACTGGGTTGTTACTGGTGAGGCAAATTTTGGGGCTGGAACTAGCTCTAAGTGGCCTAGTTATGGAAGCATGATGAGCAAACATCATGGAGTAAATACTGACGAAGGTTTACCTACATATGTGAAATTGGGTCAGTACGAGCATAACGGTGCCGCTTGGCTTGGTGGAAAATACACCGGCTTTGACGCAACCAGAGAGGGGCGTAAAGATCTGCAATTACTTGGTAAAAGCGATGATTTTAAGCGTAGGTTACACGCCTTAAACGTCATTGACAAAGGATTTATTGCCAGAGAACAGCAAGTAGCGAAAGACTGGAGTGATCTTCGCAACCAATCTGTTGATATTATTCTTGGGAATGGCTCTAAGGCTTTTCGTTTTGAGACAGATAAAGAATATGACAAGTTCAAGGATGCTACTTTGGGGCAGGATGCCCTTACTGCAATTAGACTTTTAGAAGCTGGCTCTAAATTTGTGTCACTTAGCTATGGTGGCTGGGACATGCACACAAATATTGGTCAGGCTCTTAGTACAAAGCAGGTAGAGCTAGATCATTATCTCGGTAAAATTATGGACACTTTAGAAGCTAGGGGTATGTATGAACGTGTCATGCTTGTGGTTACTTCTGAGTTTGGGAGAACACCAAAAGTAAATCAAAACCAAGGTCGTGACCACTTTGGTAAACTCGCGCCACTGATGATTAGCTGTGGTAGTTATGAAATGGGTCGTACCATTGGCGCTTCTACTCCTAACGCAGACGATTTTGAACAAGGTAGATGCGGACCAGAAGATCTAGCTTGGACAATTTATGACCACTTAAATATGACCAAGAAAACTAGGTATACTGCTACGGACGGCAGACCTCACGATATAGTCAAGGAAGATTCTAAAAACATTTTAAAGGAGATAGTATGAGAAATTTAATTATTTTACTATTTGTGGTCTTGAGTTTTTGTGTCATGTGTGATACAACTAATGCTCATTGGCCCTGGCAAAACCACCAGCATCCACACAGTTACAGATATAACCCCCCAGTAGTTTACTATCAACCGCAGGTTGTGTGGTTGCCACAGGGGACTACACTAAATGTTGGACCAGTATATGTAGATCCATACAGAAGGTATGTTAGAGTGGGTGTAAATTATGGATTTTACCACATTCCACAGGTTCAAACTTTTAATTTTTACAATGGTCAAATGTCAAACGGTCCAAGATGAATATTATATCCAAAATAAATAAATCTTTAGCAGAAAGAATAGACTCTATAGTTTATACTACAGATAAAAAAACACTCAAAGTATCTAACCAACTAACTATTAATTGGGCGAATGTATTACCTGAGCCGCCAAAAAATAACTCTAAAGAAACAAAAAAAGAGCTAAAGTATTTGGCTGATATTACCCAAAATTTATCTGTGAGTGAAAAAAATCTTGTTTATCTTGTGGATAAAGAGCCGCTTGACCTTTATAATGATATACTCAGACGGCACGACTTAAAAATGCCAAGAGAAATTTTTAACAAAGTTTGGCGAATGACTGAGCCAGTCATCATGAATTTGAAGTATAAGTTTAATAGACCAAGACCGGAACAACTAGCTAAGTTCTATGGACTGAATATAAATGTCACAGAAACCAAGACTCATCAGACACCAGCTTATCCTTCTGGTCATACTGCTTATTGCGCTATGGGTGCTTATATTCTGTCAGATGTGTATCCTGAACACTCATCTGAATTTTTTGGCAAAATTGGTGATGCTGGATTTGCTCGTTGTCTGCAAGGCGTACATTACCCTTCTGACAATGAGGCGGCTATGGTGATTACTGGCGCTATATGGCAAGACATTAGATACAAAATATTCCCTAAATTACAACCCTACAGGAGATAATATGCCAATTCCAGATAAAAATAAAAACGAAGATAAGAATCAGTTTATGAGTCGTTGTATGAGCGATTCTACAATGAACAAAGAATATCCAGATTCTGGTCAAAGGACGGCTATTTGCATGGGTAAAGCATGTGAAGGGCTAGACTACATAGAAGCTGGTGACTTTGCTTATTACTTTAATACATATGGCATGACAGAAGAAATAACAGAAGATAACTTCTACGCACCAGAAGACCATGAATACGAAGACTGGGACGACGGAGAAGTTACAGAATGGGACTGGGCCGCAGAGCGTCCCGGCCTATGGGAAAATATTCGCAAGAAAAAAGAAAGAGAGGGCAAAAACTATAAGCCCGCTAAGAAGGGAGACAAGGACCGCCCCGATCCAGAGTCTTGGAAAAAAGCACAAAGTAAAGAAGATTTTAAGCCTCATAAAATGTACGACAAGTCTGGAAAACCACATTTGGCTAAAACTATGGAAGACCACCTTCGCATGAAAAAGATGGGATATACCTATAAAGCAGAGGCGGCTTTTGAGTATGAAAATCCAAAGACAGGTCGTATTTACAGATACCAAAGAAAAGGTATTTACAAAAAAGATGGCGTGCTTTTAAGGTTCGTAGGCAAGGCAGAGTTAGAGTTAGACTACACACAGTCCGCTGAGTACCAAGGGAGAAAAGTAAAACTTGGAAAACCATTCAAAACTCCCGGTGGACCAAAAAAGAGCGCCGTTTACGTTAAGAATGGAAGTGGTAAAGTTGTGATTGTTCGTTTTGGTGATCCTAATATGAAAATTAAAAAAAGTGATCCGGGTCGCCGTAAAAACTTTAGAGCAAGACATAACTGTTCTAATCCCGGTCCTCGTTGGAAGGCTAGATATTGGTCTTGTAAGGCATGGTGAACATAATGAAAAAAAAAATAATTAAACCAGCAACACTTCATAGTGTAGTAAACAAGAATAGACACAATGCAGCTTCTAGCCATTATAATATGATGATTCTAGATCGCACAGGAGAAGTCTTGTTTTTTACAGATTCAGATCTGATAAAAGCGCTTGATAGAGCAGAGAAAAATCAAGAAGATATTCCACCATATACTATATCAGAATGCTATAATCCAATAGTAGTAGGATGTTGCCTGTTTGGCGTTGGAATAATTAGTTTTATTCTTGGGATTTTTCTAGGCGATTTAGGACTATATAATTAATGGATCTATCAAAGTGTCAATGCGAAAAGGCGGGGTACTGCCCCGTCTTTGAGAAGGAAATGACTGATAACCCACCTAATTGGCAATGGTGTCAATCTTTAACAAAAGAGGAAAGAGAAGAATATCACGAAGCACATAAAAATCGTACTTTTCCGCCCACCAAAGGAAATATTAAGTACAAATCGGCAAATGCAATATTTGATGGATGGGCAGATAAAATACAGGAACCAAAAAGAGACATAGCAATATGCACAATCGCTGGAAACCAAGAATGTGAAGAACAGTTAGAAATAACAAGACCTGCAATTATTGAATATGCAAATAAGTGCGGTGCAGATTATGTTGAGTTAACTGGCGACCAATTTCCAAACTGGGGACTTGGAAACAAATACAGAGTCGAACAAGTTGCAAAAAAATATATTCAAACACTTTATTTAGACTGTGACGTAGTTGTTACAGAGAACGCTAAAAATATATTTGAATCAGCACCAAAAGATAAAATTTGTTTTGTTAATGAAGTAGAAGCATTAAAAAAAGACGCACGATTTTATAAAGAATTTATTAAAACTAGAAAAAATATTGCTTACTTAACAAAAAAAAGTTATAACGATACTATTCAACCCCAGGCTGGTGTGATGCTTATACCACATCTACTCAGTCACAAATACTCTTTTAAAAATCCGTTCTACCCAGGTATTTGGACTTATGACCAACATCTACTTGCTCTTGATGTTTTCGTAGATGAATATTCAATATTGCCAAATAGCTTTAATTTAGAGTTTATTGATAAAGAGTTTTGGCATCTATTAAAAGACCCCTTTTTTAATCCTAGCTTTATTCATATAAATGGCGCAAGACCGCATGAATATAGAATGAGAGTTTTAGAGAGAATATCTAAAGGTAATTACAATCCTATTCTATTATTCCAAGATGAACCACAAAAGACATTTAATAATTTTGTAATGAAATTTCCTTGGAGTAATAATGAAAAACAAGCAGAATTATTTGAAATAAAACAAGATAAAAAATCTTTATATTTCTACCCAAAGAATAGAAGGATTGGAAAAGATCAACATAGATCCGGTTGGGATGTTTTGATTGATGAGCTAAAGCTGGAATTACATTCAGAAAATGGCGGAATTTTGTTAGAAGATTTTGTTGAGCAGAATTTCTTGTATAGCAGTTATCCAGTAATTCACAAGTCTCCTTGGATTGGTGTTTTTCATCAACCTTTTGAGACGGGCTTAGAAGATTGTGAAATTATAGGGCACACAGAGACTAAAAAATTACTTACTATTCCAGCTTTTATGGAATCTATTAAAAACTTAAAACTAATCGTTACACTTTCTGATTTTTTAGGAAAGCAATGGTCAGAAGAACTTAATATTCCATATGTTACTTTAAAATATCTTACATGCGATAAAAATGTTCCACTATGGAGTTATGAAAAATGGAAAAATAACGATAGAAACATACTACAACTGGGATGGTATTTAAGACAGACTGGATTTATTTATTCGTTAGATCTTAATGATATGAAATGTGAATGCCTTTTAAATAAAAAAATTGAGTTTCATAATAAATATCACACGAAAAGATTATCAGAAATAAAAATATTAAACAACAAAGTGAATCATATTGATTATTTAAGCGACTTAGAGTATGATACAAAACTTTCAGAATCAGTCATAGTAACACACATGATAAGCAATTCAGCAAATAACGCTATAGTAGAGTCTATTTTAAGAAATACTCCGCATATTATAAATAAAAACGAACCAACTATAGAATATTTAGGTAAAGATTATCCACTGTACTGGGAAAAAAAAGAAGATGTAAGGTCTTTTTTAAAAGATGACTCTAGAATACTAGAAGCACATGAATACTTAAAAACAATGAATAAAGACTGGCTTGAAACAAGTTACTTTATAAATGACTTTAAAAACAAGGTAATTAAATGATAGTTATTTTCGGGCTAACGGGTAGATGTGGAAGTACGTCTATGACTCTGGCTATAGAAAAATCCTGTAATGTTCGTTTTTGCTATGAACCTTTTTTGAGCGATAGAAAAATTTGGTTCCCAAAAGAAGAACTATTTAAACCTTCAGATTTATCGAATCTTATGAAGAACCCGGATTATGATGGAATCAAACACCTGTCTCATCAGTTAGACATAAACGCAAACATAAAACTCCTTAATAATGAGTCGGTTAAATATTCTATCTTCCTTTATCGAGAATCTTTTATAGATACGATTTTATCCATGCATATGTCTATGAATTTTTTAAAAAAAACTAAAAAACACAAGTGGCACTCTTGGACTAATAACGATGATTTTTTTTCTGTAATTAGGGATGAGGTAAATCTCTCATATTTACAACATCGTTTTAATAATTTGCAATCTATGAAAGATTATTTTTTTAGTAGTCACAATTTTTCAAGAATCGTAAAATATGAAGATTTTTTCTCTAGCAATGTAAAGTCTAATTTCTTAGAACTTATTGATGAAATGGGATTAAAAATATTTAATGAGGAATATAACCAATACCTTGGAAAAGATTCCAAATTAAATGATTATGAAAAATACAAGAAACTAATACCAAATTTCGATGAACTCATAAAAGTAAAAGATGATTTTTTTTTAAATTGACCTGTTGAAACAACCTTTTGCCGACTATAATATATTGAACACTAACTTGAAAGGATATTGATGACTTGGTTCCCACTGTGTAATTACACTCATTATTCACTTCTTAAAGGCTACTCTAAGCCTAGCGAGCTTGCTAAAAAATGCGCAGATAATGGTTTTCGCGCCTGCGGTATAGCAGACTACAAAACTATCTCAGGCGCAGTCTCATTTTACAAAGCGTGTGTAGATAATAATATCAAGCCAATTATAGGCTGTTCATTTGATACATTTACCCTGTTCGCCAGAAATAAAAGTGGTTGGTTTGATCTTATTGAAATAGTATCTCTCATTGATGAAAATGGAGACTATAACAGAGGTGAGCTATCCAGAATATGCGATAAAAGAAATCTTATTGTTCTTGCTAAAAGCGAGCCAGGATCTCCAGTAAAAAATATTTGGTACTTCAAGGGTAGATGTTTTCAAGACCTACACTATACAGAACCAGAAGATGCTAATCTACATAGAATACTTTTGTGTTCCGACATGAAGACCACTTTACCTAAAATAAGAAAAAAGTACCAGTCTGGTGAAGATTTTCCCAACAAGAGATTCTTTGATTTCTCTCACTTTTTTGTGCCAGATAAAACTCAGGCCACTGAAATAATGCTAGAAGACCCAAAAGGTCTTCAAGATCTTGACGAAATTTATGACAGATGCGAATACTATAACATATTGATGAATCCGCAACTTCCTAAATTCGAGACACCGGAAGGTCAGTCGGAAGAACAGTATCTAACACAGATAGCCAGAAAAGGGTGGCAGGAGAAGTGTCAAGGGCTTATAACAACGGAAGAAAGCCGCAAAACATACGGAGATAGATTTAGAAAAGAGTTTGAAGTAATAAAAACAGCAAATTTATCTGGCTATTTCTTAATTGTTCAAGATATAATACAGTACGCAAGGGATCAGGGGTGGATGGTCGGTCCCGGTAGAGGTTCTGCCGCAGGCTGTCTAATTTCTTACTTGATTGGAATTACAGAAGTTGACCCCATTGAATACGACCTACTGTTTGAAAGATTCTATAATTCAGGAAGAAATACAGAAGATTATGTTTCACTTCCAGATATTGATATTGACATCCCAGGCAAAAAACGTGACCAAATCATTGACTACATAAAAAACAAATACGGACATGACAAAGTGAGTCAGATGGTAACTTTTGGTAGACTACAAGGAAGAAGCGCAATAAAAGAAATTTTAAGAGTAAATGAGGCTTGTAGTTTTAGCGTTATGAACGAAATAACAAAATACATTCCAGATGAAGCTGCTATTTCTGACCAGCTATCACAGATGGACGAAGAAGAAAGATCAATAATTAGGTGGGCGCTTGAAAACAACAATAAAGAACTTTATGACTATTGCCACATCAATGACTCTGGAAATTTAGAGGGAGACTATTCAGAGTATTTTGAGCAAGCTATAAAGATGGAGGGTACTCTTAAAACACAGGGAAAACATGCTGCGGGTGTTGTTATCTCCGCAGAACCTCTCGCAAAGGTTTGCCCTATGGTAAATTCAAAAAGCAGTGAAGAAAAAATAGCAGGATTAGAAATGGCAGATCTAGAGGCTTTAGGTCATGTAAAGTTTGATATTCTTGCTATTAATCTTTTAGATAAGTTAATGTATATTGAAGAACTAATAGAAAAGGACAAAAATGAATAAAGACATTATTGTGTTCGACTTTGAAACGGGTGGTCGTGATCCACACACATGCCAACCAACTCAAATCGCCGCTATAGCTATTGACGGTAGAAGCTTAAAGCCAAAGGGTACTTTCAACAGCGAAATATGGGCAGAGACAGACGACGAAAAAGCAATAAAAAAGGGTTTGGGTCCAATAGAAGATGGAGCATTAAAGGTTACTGGTAAAACTAGAGAAGGGATTTCTAAAGCACCAAGGCCAAAAACTGTATGGAAAAAGTTTTGCAATTTCGTAGATAAATACAACTGGAAAGGTACAAACTTTTTCGCCCCGATTGCTGCTGGATATAACATATTAGGTTATGATATGATTATTGTAGATAGACTTTGTAAAGAGTATGGACCCTGGGACGATCAAAGACAAAAACAGAAACTGTTTCATCAAATTAATAAAATTGACATGATGGACAATTATTACATGTGGACAGAAGGTGATCCATCTATTAAAACTAGAAGCATGGATGCAATTAGAGAAAGGATGTGGGCGGATTATAACGGCTCTGCCCACGATGCTCTACAAGACGTTAAAGATACCGCAAACTTGATGATTAAATTCATGAAAACACACCGCGCTGTTTATAGAAATCTAAAACTTGAAAAGGCATTTGCAGATGGAAACACTTACATATAAAACATGCATAAAATGTAAAAAAGTTTATCCCATAGATCATTTTGAGAAAAAGAAAAACGAAAAGAACTTCAGGAATGTTTGTATAACTTGTAGAAAGAATGACACAAAAGTTGCACAAAAACTGAAAAAAGAATGGCTAAAAAATCATAATACGCCAAAATTAGGAGAACCCTGTCAATGCTGCGGAGATTCTACCAAAAAACTAGTTTTTGATCACTGTCACAAAAAAGAAGAATTCAGAGGTTGGTTATGCGGGAGGTGTAACAGAGCTATAGGGATGATGGGAGACAATATTGAGGGTTTACAAAGAGCAATTAACTATTTGAGAAAAACTAATGATTGATTATAATGATGAAAAAACTTGGAATCTTTTTAAAGAAGGTAGAACTAAAGGTGTCTTTCAATTAGAAAGCAACCTTGGTCGTAGCTGGTCAAAGAAACTACAGCCTTCAAATATAGAAGAACTTGCCGCCCTTATCGCTTTGATTAGACCCGGATCTCTAAAAGCTATAACGGATGGTAAGTCTATGACCCAACATTACGTTGACAGAAAGAGTGGTCTAGACATAATTAAATATCTACATATCACTTTGACAGATATACTTGAAACCACCAAGGGTGTTTTGATTTATCAAGAACAATCTATGCGCATAGCTAAAGACCTCGCTGGATTTAACCTACAGGAAGCAGATGTGCTTCGTAAGGCGATTGGTAAGAAAAAGGCAGACCTAATGGCGAAAGTAAAGAAAGATTTCCTAGCGGGATGTGAAAGTAAAGAACTCGTTACTAAAGAAACGTCAGAAGAAATTTTTGGATGGATTGAGAAATCGGCTCGATATTCATTCAATAAATCTCACGCTGTTTGCTACGCAAAGAATGCTTACAAGAGCGCTTGGTACAAAGCAAACCATACAAAGTATTTCTTTCTGTCGTACCTAACCCACGCTAATGAAAAGCAAGATCCTCACCAAGAAGTCTATGAGCTTGTTTCAGACGCAAAAATGTTTGATATACAGGTAAAACTTCCAAACATAAATTTGTGGCTTGAAAACTTTTTCTCTCATAACGGTGATATTTACTTTGGTATAAAAGATGTAAAATCTCTCACAGGAGCAAACGGTGACAAAGCAATTAAAGCAATTAAAGATGCCCCAAGTGTAAAGAATTTTTCGTGGATGGATATTCTTATACATCTATCACCTAAAATTAATTCTACAGGATTTAAGGCTTTATGCTCTATTGGTTTTTTTTGCACAAGATACACCAAAGTAACTAGAAATCAAGCGCTTTACGAATATTTAATTTTTAAGAACTTGACGAAGGCAGAGTTAAAGTGGGTAACAGAGAACTATCCAAAGAAAAAATGGAAGAATCTTAAAGACTGCTTTATTGATTTAGCGCCAACCAAGAAAGAGGGTGGAGGAACTAGTCGGGTAGACAGAAAACAAATCATAGAGAATGAAATTGAGTTTTTAGAGAACCCACCTTACGATTTGTCTGACGACCCACAATGGGTTATAGAGCAAGAGAAAAAGTATCTGGGCTGTCCGATTTCTTTATCTAGAGTAGAATCATCAGACACTTCCCATTCAAATACAACCTGCAAAGAGATAAATGATGGAAAGAAAGGTAAAAACCTTTGTTTGGTCGCTCACGTTGCTAGGTTGGTTAATCATAAGTGTAAGACAGGAGATCTAATGAATTTCTTAACTCTTGAAGATGAAACATCCTCTGTAGATAATGTCGTAGTTTTTCCTAGAGAGAGAGAAATTTATCAATACGTCTTAGATGAGGGGGTTAATCTATTATTTTGCGGGGATATAGATAACGAATCCTTTATTATTAAAAAAATTCATGAAATATAGTTGTATTTTTAGAATGTCTCAGCTATAATAAGTAACCAATACATAAGGAGAATTGATGAATAATTGCATATTCACTGGGTATCTTTTACACGACCCACAAATAGATAATGATGAAGATGGGCCAGCTTGCTGTATTGTTAAAATGGTAACTTACGAGTATCGTAAGAATAAACGTGGAGAAAAAAAGAAAGTTCCCACTACCGTGACTTTACAAGCGTGGGCTAGCGGCGCAGAGACAATCGCTAAACTCGGTCGAAAAGGTACTAAAATGACTGTTTATGCTTCTGCTAGAAACGGTTTTCTGAAAACAGACGCTACAGACGACGTTCTATTTAGAATTAATGAATTTGATTTTGGTTGTTTAGACAAGGAATAAAATGAGAAAGAAAAGAATTCTGTTTTGCAGTGAGGCTACCTTTCTAAACACAGGGTATGCTACTTATACAAGAGAAATTTTAAATTATCTGCATGGGACCGGAAAATATGAAATTGCTGAGATGGCATCTTATGGAGAAAAAAACGATCCCAGAGCAGCTAATATACCCTGGAAATATTACGGCGTTTCTCCCAATACTCAGAACGAGCCAAAAGCAAGTGAAGATGAGGTTAAATATTACAATAGTTCTCCTGCTCATCAATTTGGAGAATGGGTGTTTGAGCATGTATGTCTAGATTTCTTGCCAGATTTTGTCTGTGATATACGTGACTTCTGGATGTTAGACTATCAAGAAAGATCACCATTTAGAAATTATTTTAAGTGGGTAATCATGCCCACTGTAGATGCTCGCCCACAAGCTAGGCAGTGGATTTCTACATACGCCAATGCAGATGCTTGCCTAACCTACTCTGATTGGGCTGGTGGAATACTAAAAAACCAGTCTGGTGGAAAAATTAATTACCTTGGTAGTTCTCCACCCTCTGCCCACCCTGCCTATTATCCAATAGAAGATAAAAAAGCAAATAGAATTAGTCTAGGTGTAGACCCAGACGCTAAAATTATTGGAACCGTAATGAGGAATCAAAGACGTAAACTTTATCCAGATTTGTTTGAAGCATTTAAAATGTTCCTAGATAAATCCAACGATAATGATAAGTATTTTCTGTACTGCCATACGTCTTATCCCGATCTAGGTTGGGATATACCAGAATTATTAAACGAGTATGAGATAGGGTCAAAAGTATTATTCACTTATATTTGCCCAGAAACTAAAAAGCCTTTTGCATCTACTTTTAAGGGCGCAATTGCTCAGTCTCCCTATACAGGTAAGTGGGGTTCTAGTTTATCTAATGTAAAAAATGGATTAAGCTACGAAGATTTGTCAAGAGTAATGAATTGCTTTGATTTATACACACAATATGCGAACTGTGAGGGATTCGGACTCCCTCAAGTAGAAGCTGCGGCGTGTGGTGTTCCTGTGTGTGGAACTGATTATTCCGCTATGGAAAGTGTTTTAAGGAAGTTAGAGGGGTTCACTATCACGCCAGCAGCTTTGTATAAGGAACTAGAAACCGGTTGCCTTAGAGCAGTACCGGACAATGAATATGCCTCAGAAATTTTCTTTCACTTCTTTGAAAAAATGACTGAGGAAGATAGATTGTCTATGGGTAAGAGAACCAGAGAAAATTTTGAAAAGCACTATCAGTGGCATTTAAGTGG
>Ga0208899_1000424_pt1 | contig 31485 bp, 51 predicted proteins | sample VirMetDEL_Nov_24_FD_184518 | JGI IMG/M metagenome (GOLD analysis project Ga0208899, IMG submission 184518) | Aqueous microbial communities from the Delaware River and Bay under freshwater to marine salinity gradient to study organic matter... | ecosystem: Environmental > Aquatic > Marine >... | reverse complement strand
GGGTGGCGAAGAGTTTGAAGCCATCGTTACGCTACTTGAAGAGTTGAGTGATTCGGGGGTCGAGTGGGATGACCTTTTGAACCTGACCTTGCTTGCGTCAGCCTATTGTGGTCAAATGGCAGAAATGTCTCCTGAAGAGTATTTGCAGATTATAAGCTCTATCAGAGTGACAGAAGATGGAATTTACGGGGAAGCCTGATGGCTAAGAAAACAGTGGTAGTTTTTGAGCCGCGCACACCTACGCGCCGTAGACACAAAAAACGTGGTCTGCACATTCGCAAAAAACTCGGCCCGAAACACCACATGAGGATTCGCTGATGGCTAGGCTCAATACAAACGAGATTTTAGGTGCAACCCTGCCGTACTTGCAGTTTATACATGACTACCACAACGACACTGTATCTAAAGGCATGGCCTTGCGTCATTTGAACGATATGGGGGAGCCAGTAACCACCACTGTATTTAGCAGAGGTCTGCCCTACAAAGGTAAATTTTATGAAGTTCCCTCTTATGATAGGGAAACAGGAAAAATACTCTCAGAAGATGAGGCTTACGAAAAATATATTCCTATGCTTGAGTCTGGAGAGCTTCAGGAAATGTATGGCGACTTTGGCATACCAGAAGAAAACTATAAGACAATTATGAATTTGTATCAGATGTATAAAAAACAAAGCGATTATGGCAAGGTTCCTGATTCAGCAATAAAATACGATAGGACAAAAAAATAATGGCTATTGTTTACCGTGGTGAGCGTTTTGCTGGTTACAACAAACCGAAGCGTACTCCGAAGCATCCCAAAAAGAGCCATGCTGTGCTGGCAAAGGAAGGCGACAAAGTTCGCCTAATACGTTTTGGTCAGCAGGGTGTGAAGGGTGCTGGTAAAAATCCGAAGACAGCAAAAGAAAAAGCGCGTAGAAAGAGCTATTATGCTCGTCACAATGCACAAGGTAAGCCTACAAGCAAGCTGAGTGCAAAATATTGGTCACACAAAGTGAAGTGGTAGGAGTTTAAAATGGCAGGTTATATGTACAAAACTAGCAACTCTAAAAATAAAGATAAGAAAAAGAATAAAAAAGTAGCAAGAAAAACTACAAGAAAGCGGAGAGCGTGATGGCTAAGGGAGTCGCACACTATTTTCGAGATGGCACTCGTCATACTGGTGGTATGCACAAGATGCCGAATGGAGAGCTTCACAGTGGGGCGCGACATACTGCATCAAGCAAAAAGCTCTATCACTATGCAGACCTTTCTGAAACTGCTAAGAAGAAAGCAAGGAAGCGTTCTTAATGTATGTTACTATTTACACAAGGAATCGTGCTGCTGAGAAAGAGGCTGCACTGAAAGCTCAAAAAGCTGCTGAAGAGGCCGCTCCGAAAAAACGTGGTCGCCCACGCAAACAGAGAAAGACAGACAAATGATTTGCCCACACTGCGGATACCCAAACCCTAATGGTTATCATGGAAACTGTAAGTCCTGCCGCAAGCCCTTGCAGGTTGAGCCTGTTGTTGAGACAAAACCAAAGGCCAAGTCAGAGCCTAAACCAAAATCAAAACCGAAGAGCAAAAAAGCCAAAGTATCTAAGAAGGCATAGTCATGGCTAAAATGAACGACATTGAGTTTCAGGCGATTGTTCGCAATGAGATTGAACAGGCACTAGGACATTACGATACGGAATACTCGCAAGACCGTATTGATGCGATGGACTACTATCTGGGTGAGCCATTTGGCAATGAGCAGACTGACCGCTCTCAAGTCGTTAGCACAGAAGTATCCGACACCATTGAACACATCATGCCATCTCTCATGCGTATTTTTACGCAGTCTGATGACTATGTGCGTTTCGTTCCACACGGCCCCGAAGATGTTGCCATTGCCGAGCAAGCCAGTGACTACTGCAACTGGATTATTAACAATGACAATCGCGGTTTTGAAATCATGCACAACTGGTTCAAGGATTCTCTTATCCTGAAACTTGGTGTTGTGAAGTTCTATTGGGATGAAATCGTAGATGTTGAGACAGAGGAGTACGAAGGTCTTAACATGGACGAGCTAACCATCTTGGTTTCAGACCCAGAGGTTGAGGTTGTTAGTCAGGATGAGCGCACCATCGGTGAAGACCTAGAGACACCAGAGGGTATCGTTATCCCTGCCCCTGTTATCTATGATGTAAAAATCAAGCGCACAAAAAACACTGGCAGTGTGCGTATTGAAAACATACCGCCAGAAGAGTTTTTGATTGGCAACAGAGCTAAGTCTCTTGAGGATGCCAGTTTTGTTGCACACCGTTCAGCTATGACTGTCAGCGACCTTGTGTCGATGGGCTATGACCGTGATGAGATTGAACAGTATGCTGGTTACACAGACCTAGATATTTCTGAAGAGCGCACATCTCGCTTTGAAGACCTAGAGTCAAACTCAGCCACTGATAGCAACGACCCGACCATGCGTCACGTTCTTGTGACCGAATGTTATATTCGCTCCGACTATGATGGTGATGGTGTTGCTGAGTTCCGCAGGGTTCTTACTGTAGGCAATGGATATCACATTCTTGAGAATGAAGAGTTTGACCATATACCGTTTGCTGTCCTGTCTCCGATTCTTATGCCGCACAGAGCCATTGGTCGCTCTGTAGCAGAGCTTGTCATGGATGTGCAGCTTATCAAGTCTACGCTTATGCGTCAGTTGCTTGATAATATTTACAACACAAATAACGCTCGTGTTGTTGCTGTTGAGGGTCAGGTAAACCTAGACGACCTACTTACTAACAGGCCAGGCGGGATAGTTAGAACCCGCACTGCTGGTGCTGTTCAGCCATTACAGGTTCCAGAGGTATCTTCATCTGTATTTCCTGCGTTGAACTATATGGACAGTGTTCGTGAGCAGCGTACAGGTATTAGCAAGCAATCAATGGGCTTGGATGCAGATGCTTTGCAATCAACAACGGCTACTGCTGTTGCCGCCATGCAAGCTGCTTCGCAGGGCAAGATTGAAATGATTGCCCGTGTATTTGCAGAAACTGGTGTGCGTAGTCTTTTCCGTGGCATTTTGCATCTAGTTACGAAGTATCAGAACAAAGAAAAAATTATTCGTTTGCGTAATCAGTTTGTGCCCATGAACCCCCGTGAGTGGGAAAGTGCCTATGATGTACAAATCAATGTAGGCTTGGGCACGGCGCAGCGTGACCAGCAGGTTGCCTTCTTGTCTCAGATTGCTCAAAAACAAGAGCAAGTTCTTATGCAAATGGGGTTGAACAACCCAATGGTTAGCTTATCTCAGTATCGCAATACGCTTGCCAAGATTGCAGAACTTTCTGGCTTCAAGGATGCTTCTCAGTTTTTTGCACCTGCCGAACAGATTGAGGCCACACTTATGCAACAGGCGCAAGCTGCTCAACAGGCTGGGCCGCAGCAAGACCCTGCTGTTGCTGTTGAAATGCAAAAAATGCAAGCTGAGTTGCAGATGGAGCAACAGAAGATGGAGATGGAGTTTCAACTTAAACGCGAGAAGATGGCTGCTGAACTTGAACTTCGTCGCCAAGAGCTTGAATTTGAAATGCAGCTTCGTACAGAAAAAGTGCGCTCTGGCATAGAAACATCAATAAATCTACCCCGTGTATAAAATATCTTGCGTAAAAAGCATTGTGTGATATTTTTGCAACAAGGAGATGTGAATGAATGAAGGGAAACTAAGGGGGGAGCAAGATAGGGGTGAGCGCGCAAAAGCATTGCTTCGTGACCCTCTTATCTTGGAGGCGTTTAGTAAGTTAGAGGAGACTTACTTGGACGCTTGGAAAAATCCCTCGTCATCTACTGATGAACGAGAAACGCTATTTCAGATGTACCAAGCACTAATGGTGGTGCAAGGCCATTTGAATGAGGTTGTCGAGACAGGCAACTTAGCAAAGATAGAGCTAGGCTCTTAAAGATTTATAGAGGAGAAACGAAATGAGCGATGAACCCAGCACCCTGTTAGGAACTGGAGAGTCACTTAGTAAGGGTCAAGCTGTTGACCTTCTCTTGAACACCAACGCCCCTGAAGAGGCAAGCGGAGATGCTCAAGAGCCTGTAGCCGAAGTTGAAGAGGCCGTTGAGGTCGAAGAAACTGAGGCGACATCTGAAGATGAATTTGAGGTTGAGGACGCGCAAGAGCTATCCGAAGCTGATGGGGATTATGAGGATGATGAAGAGTATGACGTTGACGTATCTGAGATTGAAGAAGTCGAAGACGAGACAGAATACTACACTGTGAAGATTGATGGTGAAGAGAAGAACGTCACTGCTGACGAACTTGTCAAATCTTATCAGTTGGAACAGGCTGCACAAAAGCGGATGCAAGAAGCTGCTGAGATTCGCAAGAACTCAGAAGCAGAGGTAGCCGCCCTAGCGCAGCAACGAGAGCAGTATGCTCAGGCTTTGCAATCGTTAGAAGGCCATTTAAGCTCCACTGAAGAGCAGCCCAAAGAGTATTGGGACAATCTCTACAGTGAAGACCCGATGGAGTATATGCGTCAACGTGAGGCTTATCGTGACCGTAAGGAAGCGATGGAAAAAGTAAAAGCTGAACAAGAGCGTGTACAGGAAGAACGTCAGCAAGAGTTGGTGGTACAGCACCAAGAATATTTGGCAAAAGAGCAAGAGAAACTTCTTGAAGCTCTGCCAGATTGGAAAGACCCTGACGTTGCAGCAAAAGAGAAGCAACAGATTGTTTCATATGCCCAGCGTGTGCTTGGTTTTTCGGAACAAGAGGTTTCTAACATTGCAGACTCTCGCGGTGTCTTGGCTATTCGCAAGGCGTATCTTTACGATGAGTTGATGGCTAAAAAGCCAGTAGCTGAGAAGAAAGTAAAGAAAGCCCCGAAGGTCACTAAGTCAGGCAAACCAACGACCAAAGCTCAAGCTAATGCTAATCGTAAGAAACAGGCACTTGAACGCCTAAATAAATCTGGCAGCAAAGAAGATGCTGTCGCCGTACTATTAGAGAGAATGAGGTCTTAAAATGGCACAATTTACTACAGCCAACGCAGTTGGCGAACGGGAAGACCTGAGTGATGTAATCACTCGCATCGACCCAGATGAAACTCCAATTTTTTCTGCTCTGCGGAAAGAAACTGGTAACGGTGTATTTGTCGAGTGGCAAGTACAAGAATTGGCTGCTGCCGTAGCAACCAACTACCAAAACGAAGGTGCTGATGCAGCATACGCAACCCCGACAGCTACGACTCGCCTCGGAAACTACATGCAAATTTCACAGAAAGATGCACAAGTTTCTGGCACTCTGGACGCTGTTGATAAGGCGGGGCGTGATGCGGAAGTCGCATACCAAAAAGTTCTTAAAGGACTTGAGTTGCGGCGCGATATAGAAAAGTATCTGAACTCAGATACGGCTCGTAGCGCATCTGACCCGCGTAAAGCTGGTACTCTGTCAAGCTGGATTACCAACGTGTCTATCGCTAGTGACGAAACTGCTTTCAATGCAGGCGTTGGCACTGGCACGCACGTTCCTGCTATGGATGGCACGAATCGCACTATGACTCTTGCAATGATTGACGCTGCTATGCAAGCTGCCTACACCGATGGTGGTCAGCCGAACATGCTCGTTGTTTCTCCTGCTAAGAAGGCTTCCTTTAGCGACCTGAACAGTGGTTCAGTTGCTACCAACCAAATCAACTATACTGCTCCTCGTGAGGCAGCTATTGTTGGGTCGGTTTCGCTGTATCTCAGCGACTATGGGCAGCTTGATGTGGTCATTGACCGTTTTGCCTCAGATGACCGCGTGTATCTGCTCGACAGTGACTACGCAAGCATCTGCACACTTCCCAACCGTAACTTCACGGTTGACGATTTGGCTAAAACGGGTGACTCAGAGAAGTTCCAAATCATTACGGAATTTACTCTGAAGGTATCTGCACCAAAAGCTCACGGTGCGGTTTACAACCTGTCGTAAGTCTTTAGGGGGTAGCTTCGGCTACCCCCATTACTTTTGGGGAGAAAGATGAAGAAGAGACTTGTTACGTCTGACCCTCTTTCTGGTAAGGAAACGTGGGCGCATTTTAACGAAGATGGCAAGATTATTTACGAGAGTAAGCAGAACGTAGACGCTATGCTTTCTCGTAACAGGGAAGAGAGAAACAGCTATAGGCAAGACTCTCTGATTGGTAATACACAAAAACACCATCAGAAGGTTGCGGAAATACCTTCGGCTCTGTATCATCAGCTTATTAAAGAATTGGGTGAACCAAAGCATAATCCGAAGGCTTGGAAGAAGTGGCTGAATGATTATGACAACAGGTTCTTTAGAACTGGCGGCGGCAACGTATAATGGCTATCACAAATTATTCTGAGCTAAAAACATCTATTGCCAACTTTTTGGCTCGTGATGATTTGACCACGCAAATTCCAGATTTTATATCTCTTGCAGAGTCTCGCATGTCTCGTGAGATGAACGCTCGTAGTCAGGAGAAGAGGGCTACGGCGACTCTTGTGGGTGGTGACGCATACGTCTCTTTGCCAACAGACCTGCGTTCTATACGCTTGGTTAAGCTAAACACATCTCCCAAAGAGGTTCTTGAGTATTACACACCAGCGAAGCTGGATGAGTTGTATGCAAGCAATGCACAAGGTAAGCCTCGTGCGTATACTATTATCGGCGGTGAGATTAAGTTTGCTCCAGAGCCTGACTCATCGTACACGGCAGAAATTGTGTACCAAGAGGGTGTGCCAGACCTTTCTGACAGCAATACTACCAATGAGATACTAACTCGTCATCCAGACGCATATCTTTATGGTTCTTTGGCTGCGGCTAGTGTATATTTGATGGACGACCAGAAAACCACTGTGTATGAACAGTTGTTTACACGGGCTATTGATGAAGTTAAGCGCGAAGAAGAGCGGAGCAAGCAAGCTGGCTCTGCACTTCAAATGAAATCTGATTACGGAGAACTGACATGAGCGCAATGAGCGATTACCTTGAGAACAAGTTTCTCGACCACTTTCTTGGAACGTCTAGTACGTCTTCTCCAACTAATGTTTATGTTGCACTGCACACTGCCGACCCCACAGATGCTGGAACGGGCACAGAAGTAAGCGGGAATGGATATGCTCGTCAAACCATCTCTTTCGGTGCTGCTTCATCTGGCACTGCTTCTAATAGTGGTGCCGTTGAGTTTCCTGCTGCTTCTGGCGGTGATTTTGGAACGATTACTCATATCGGCCTATGGGATGCAGCAACGAGTGGCAACCTTCTTTTCCACTCTGCGTTAACCACATCAAAAACTATCGCTGACGGTGACATCTTTAAGATTGCTGCATCAGGTATTGACATTACGGCAGCTTAGTTATGGCTGACATTGTAGGGCCAAACCTTGAGCAGCTTGATAACTGGGGTTACTTAGAGCAACTACCTAATCAGGCTCTTGACGCTGCGTTTTGGAATACGTTAGCCCTGCGTGAAGGTGAGGCTACACCCTCTGTCTCAGCAACTGTATCATCATCTGGCATTAGGATTCAGTTTGGTGCCTCAACACCGTCTGTATCGTCGACAGTAACGTCAGAAGGCATAAGAATACAGTTTGGTGAGGGTAGCCCAAGCGTTGCCGTTACAATCACCTCAGAGGGCATTAGAGTACAGTTTGGCGCATCTTTAGTTGTTGGCCCAGCCACCATGACTGCTGCTGGTGGTCTTCTTGCGATAGGTGCTGCAACTCCTGCTACTGAGGCAATTATTGCTGCTGTTGCAACGGGTCAGTTTGATGGCGCATCTTCCCTGTCTGCTATTATTTCTGTTGGAGAAACAGATGTGGAGATTTTGGGCGAAGACTGGTCTATAGTTAGCGAAGGTGGTGAAACATGGACAGAGGTGTCTGAAGGAACAGAGATTTGGACTGTTGTTTCTGAAGGCTCTGAGACTTGGGGTGTGCAATGATTAAGCTAGGACAATTCTTACCTGACCAGCCTCCGTATAAAAATGCTGGAGCTACCGTAGCAACCAATGTTGTTCCTGCCGCAAATGGGTACACAAACCTTCCCGATGTTCTACCGTTTTCTGGTGCAACAAACAAATTTATCCGTGGAATGTTTGCTGCAAAGGATGACTCAGCCTCTGCTGCAATATATGTTGGCGATGAAAACTCTCTTTACAAATTTGACGCTACGGATTCGAGTCTTGACGATATTTCAAAAACATCTAACGCATCTTATTCAACGGTCACTGGCTACGTCTGGCGGTTTGTCCAGTTTGGTGAAAATGTTGTTGCCACTAATTATAGTGACCCTATCCAAACAATTACAGCAGCAGGGGGTGGTCGATTTGCTGATTTAGGCGGCTCCCCACCTAAAGCACGGTTTATTGCTGTTGTGCGTGACTTTGTGATGTGTGGCTATACCAATGACACGACTGATGGTGAGAAGCCCTATCGTGTTCGATGGTCTGGTATTGGTGACTATGATAGCTGGGCTGTTGACCCGAACACACAGGCAGACTTTCAGGACATCTCAGATATGGGTGCTGTCACTGGCCTTGTTGGTGGTGAATATGCAACCATCCTAATGGAGAAGGGAATTGTACGCGCACAGTACGTTGGTTCGCCGCTTGTTTTTGAATTTGATAAAGTTCAGTTGCAGCGTGGCTGTAAGGTTTCTGGTTCTGTTGCCGCTCTTGGTCGCAATGTATTTTATCTTTCTGACGATGGTTTTTATGTATTTGACGGTAACTCTTCTAAACCCATTGGAGCAGAAAAAGTAAACAGGTTCTTCCTGAAAAGATTTCAGTCTAACAATGCTGCGCGTATGAGTGCTGTTGTTGACCCATCTCGTCAGATTGTTGTGTGGTCTTACCCTAGCGTTGACTCTGGCGATGGCACACCTGACGAGCTTATTATTTACAACTACGCAATAGATAGCTGGAGTACCGCAAGCATTGGCTTGGATGCAATGGCACCTCTATTTACGGCTGGTTACACGCTTGAGGGTCTTGCAACTATTTCTACAAATCTAGACACACTGCCTAGTTCTCTTGACTCCGCAGTTTACAAGGGTGGTGAGTTTTTCTTTGCTGGAGCAAAAGACAACAAGATTCAAACTTTTACGGGCGATAATTTGAACGCGATTGTAGAAACTGGTGAGTTTGACATGCAAGCTGGTAAAAGCTCTCTTGTGAATGGTATTATTCCATACATTGAAAACGATAGTGGTTCACCTCTTACCGTTACTGCTCAGGTTGCCTCTAGGGACTCTGGCAATGCCGAAGTTACCTTTGGTACAGCATCAACCCTAAATACTGACAACTTCTGCCCTGTGCGCTCTTCTGGTCGTTTCCATCGTGTTCGCTTGAACCTGAGCGGAAGCTGGACAAATGTGCAGGGTATTGATGTTGATGGTCAGATTAGAGGCCGTAGATAATGGCTAATCAGTTCCGCAATCTTCCCAAAGAGGGTGGTTCACCTCGTCAGATTTCTGAAGTGGTGAACAACATCATGGAGGGCAAGATTAATAGTACAGGAACATTTACGGCTGCAAGCGGGACAACGTCAACCACTGTGACTGACCGCCGTGCTAGTGTTAATAGCGTTATTCTGTTTGTTGGCCTCGACTCTCATTATTACGATGTTGACCCATATATTAGCTCCCGTGCCAATGGTAGCTTCGTTGTTGGTCACAAAAATCATGGTCATAGCAGTAGTATTGCATACGTTATTATTGGTTAAATAGGAGAAGGTGATGTGACTAATTTGAGCAAAAAAGATTACGCTAAAATTGGATTTGAAGAATTTTTATCTTCCTCAGAAAAGGAGTTTCCTTTTAGTTTTGAAGATGTATGGAATTTTATTCAGCAATCTAGGGCAAGGCAAAGTTGGGAGAAAAAAATACAAGAATTTGAAGAGGCTATTCGTGATAACGAAGAAAGCCTTGGAGATAATATGTTGAATGTTATTATGCCCGTGGAGCATAGCTTTACTGAAAAACAGTACATTAGAGAGTTTCGTGCCCCCTCTGGTCATGTTATTGTTAGTAAAATACACAATACTAATCATCCTCTTTTTCTTCTTGAGGGGGATGTTACAATTATCGAAGAGTCTGGAGAGCGGCGAATGACCGCCCCGACTTTTTCTTTGACTGAAGTTGGCACAAAGCGTGTGGTTCTTGTTCACAAAGACTGTTATTTTGTTACAGTTCATCCAGCAGAGTCAACAACGCCCTTAGAGGCAGAAGAAGAAGTTGTGGCAAAAACTTTTAAAGATGTTAATATAAGCCCGAAAGACTTGTCTAATTTAGATAATTTTATTGAAAAAGTTAGGAATAAAGCATGAGTATGGCAGCAGCAGCAATAGGCGCAGCAGCAACTCTTGGTGGTGCAGCCTTAATGTCAAAAGGTGGTGGTGTTCAGCAAGCTGGAACATCAACCACAGTAGTTGAGCCGCCAGATTATATTAAAGGTGAATATGAGGCTCTTGCCGAGCGGCTTGCCGCCCTTAGACAAGGTGGGCTTCTTGGTGATGTTCAAACACTTTCGGATTACGAGCGCCGTCTTATTGAAAGTGCTATGGCTAGAGCGGATGCTCCAGCACCGTTTCAGGCTGAAGGAGAACGGGCTGTTGGTGGGCTTTTTGCTGGAGACCCACTGTTTGAAGAGGCGGCTAATATATATCGCGGAACCTCTGGCTCTATAATGGACTCTCCTGAGTTTCTGGCTGCAAGCGAAAGGGCTGTGCAAAGAGCAATGAGTCCTGTTGCATCTCAGTTTGCTGGCAGTGGTAGGCTAGGTAGTGGAGCTTTTGCTGATGCTCTTACAAGTTCGAGCTTTGGGGCAATGGCTCCCTTAGCTTTGGAGGCTAGAAGGCAGGATATTAGCACAGATTTGTCTAGGGCTTCTGGTCTTGCTGGCCTTGGTGACTATAGGACTCGCGGGGCGCTTTCAGCTATTGAGGCTGCTAGACTTGTCGGGCAGCAACCATATGAACAAACGCAGCGTGGGCTTGCCTTGGGTGGTCTTCTTAGTGCGGACGATTATGCTTTACGGCAAGCTCCAGTTACTGCTGCGGAAAGATACGCCGACCTTCTTCGGGGGGCTACAGTCGGCTCTCAAACGACACAGCCTCTTTATGCGCCTAAGAGAAGCACTAGCTCAATTTTCGGTGGAGCCTTAATGGCATCTGCCCCTGCTATTGGACAGGCTTTTGGGAGTTATTTTAATCAACCAGCCCAAACATTTGCCCCAAGGGTAAACACTTTTGCTCCAGTTAATGCAGTCAATCCCATGACTGGGACAGGCTCGTTTTATCCCACTGGCGGTGGGAACCTTTTGTACTAGGAAATTATTATGGTTCAACTTTCTGATTATTTTGGTGGACTTCTTGGGGTTGATGATGCTCGTGCGCGGAGAGATTCGCTAGAGAGAGCAATACGGCGACTGCCAAACGAACTAGAAAGAAACTACTCTTTTATAGATAATGCTGTTGCATCTAGAACTCCTGCTCGTCGAGGAATGTACCCTGAAATTGACGCTTCCTTGGGTGGGCTTCGGCCTAGAGAGATAGCGGCTATGGCTGACAGAGAGCGTCAAATAGGACAGCGTGCTGCTTTATTAGGGCGGGATATTCCTTCTGTTATGCAGCTTACTCCAAACGAAATTAGGCTTGCTGGGATGCAGGGTGCGCTTGATGCAGCAATTTTAGACCCTCTTAGCGGTGATTTTTCTGCTTACTCTGGCCTCGTAAAAGAGTCTCCAGATGACACAGTTTTGAGCAGAGCAGGAAAGAGAACTTTAGGGGCGCTTGGTGACGTTGGTGAATTTATTTCAGGAAATGCTGGTGAGGTGTATCGTTATGCTATGTCTCCAGCAGACAGTCCTTATGAGATGAGATTCCAAGAGTTTGGGGAGCGTGATGTATTTGAAGAGGCTGAGGAGGCAGAGAGAAGTGGTCAGCTTGCTAGTAAATCATATAATGTTGCTCAAAAAGTTCTCAAAGGAGCAACTCCTGAAGAGCTTCCAGAAGATGAGAGGGTCATTGCTGAGAATCTTGTAAAAAATGCTCCAACAAGTCCTGCGAGGCCAAATGCCGCCGCGCAACAAGTGGCGGCTGAAGCTGGGCTGTTGTCTCCCCCAAAACAATCTAAATTTGGTGGTTTGTTGAGCGTAATGGCTCAAAATTTACAAGACGCTATGGTTGCTGAAGGCACTTTACAGGCCAACATGCCCCAACTTGTTACGGCAGATGATTTGGATAAACTGAGAACAATTACGCCGCAAATGATTTTGGCGCAATCTCAAAAAATTAAGCAGGCAAGAGAAGACAGACTAGCTCAAAACAGGCTAACCTCTATTTCCAACCTTAAAGACCAGCTTGCTATACAGCGTGAACTTAAGAATTTGAGCGCGGAAGATAACAAAAAACTTGAGCGTGAAGCCGAGTCTATTTTGAAGGCGCGAGAAACTATTGGATTTATTGATGAGGCATTACCTTTGATTGACAGTTTTTCCACTGGGAATGTTCTTGCTCAGGGAACGCAGTTTCTTGCTGGCACGCCAGCCTATAAACTTGAGTCTGCGCTTAAACCTATTCGTGCAAGAATTGGTTTTGATGAGCTTACCCGTATGCGTCAAATGTCTCCTACAGGTGGTGCGCTTGGTCAGGTTTCAAATTTTGAAAATCAACTTCTTCAGGCAACAAAAGGTGCCCTAGAGATTGGTGTTGACCGAGAAACCATGCGCCGAAATCTTTTGAACTATAGAGATGCTCAAATGGCTATGATTCACGGTATTGTTGACAATCAGGGGCGTTTAAGAAGGCTTGAAAGTCAAGGCGACCTTGATGCTCTTAGGGCTGGAAGATTTAGGGTAGCAACTCAAGGTGATGCGGGGCTTTCAGGTCAATCTGGAAGTATTATGAATTATAATCGTCAAACGGGTGCTTTTGAATAATGCCTCTTGTAAACACGCCAGATGGTCTTGTTAACTTTCCAGATGATATGTCTGAGAGTGAAATTAAGGCTGTGCTTCAAGAGAAGTTTCCACCTCTAGAAGAGCCAGATGTGGAAGATTATGCACGGGCAGCATTTCAGGGAATCACGTTTGGTTTTGGGGATGAGATAGAGGCTAGATATAGGGCATCAAGAAGTGGCAAGCCTTACGAAGAAGAGCTTGAGAATGTTCGGGCAGAGATAGAGGCTTTCAAGCAAGCTGCTCCTATTTCATCGGTAGCGACAGAGGTTGCTGGGGCAATTCCTACTGCGCTTGCTGGAGGCGGTGCTATTCGCGCTGGACTTTCTGGGTTGGGTGCCCGTGGCGGTATTGTAGGTGGGGCTGCTGAGGGTGCTGCTGGAGGTGGTGTGTATGCTGCTGGTACAGCAGAAGAGGGGGAGCGTTTGGAGGCTGCAAAGGGGGGCGCAGCATTGGGTGCGGGGCTTGGCGGTGCGCTGGGCGCAGTGTTGCCGCCAATGTCACCAGAAGCTCGTGAGCTTGTTCGCCGTGGAGTTCCGTTAACTGCGGGTCAGGCTATGGGCGGTGTTCCTCGTGCTTTTGAGCGTTCAGCAGAAGCGTTGCCTTTTGTTGGTGGCGTTGTGAGTGGAGCGCAAAGAAGGGCTATTTCACAGTACAGTCGAATTGCAACTGAAGACGCAGTTAGCCCAATTTTAGGAAAAACTAAGTTCCCTAAAAATATCACGGGAGACAAAGCTGTAGATAGGGGCTTTAGCATTGTCAGTAAAGAGTACGATAGAGTTGTTCCTAAATTGGGGGTATCTAAGGCAACTGATGTTGATAGTATTATTGAGTCATCTTTATCAAGAACAATAGCGGATTCTGTTCTTGATGAGGCTACAGAAAAAACCTTGCGTAATGATATAAAAAAGATAAAGCAGTTGCTGTCCTCTAAAAGTGGGAATCTTAGTGGCAAGCAAATTCATACTGCTATTAAGAAAATGGGTTCTGATGCAAACAAACTTTCCAAGTTTGGAGCCGACCCAATGAACATTGAGAGGGGCAGAGCCTTGAGGTCTGTTCAGCAAAGTTTATTTGATTTCTTAGAGTCTAATAATCCAAAGTATGCCCAGCAGCTTCGCAATGCAAACGAAGCCTTTAAGCGCATGTTGGTTATTGAAAGGGCTAGTGTTTCTGCTATTAAAGAGGGTGGCGAGTTTGCTCCATCTCAGCAGCTTTCCCGACTTGCCTCTGCAAATCGTAGAGCAGCCGCACGGGGTCAGGCTCAGGGTCAACAGGATGTTTTGGCTGCTAGAGAAATTCTTGAGCAAGGTCGCGCTGGTATTGCTAGACCGATACTTGAGGCTCGACAAATTATGAGCGGTCTGGGAACTGCTGGTTTGGCTGGCACTGCTGGAATTGCACCTGCTGCGGCAGGGCTTGGCAGCGTTGGTGCAGCTTACTCAAGAGCCTTGTCTCCTCAAGTTAGGAGATTATTTTCTTCGTCTGCGGATATAGGGCGAGGTGCTGTTCCAATGTATTCAGGACTTTTAGGACAGGAATAAAACTATGGCTAAGAATAGTATTAGAGATTATGCAAATGCTGCCGCATCAAATACTGATGTGCAGAGCCAGAACATAGATGAGGGTTGTAGCCCTGCGGGGATTAATAACGCAATCCGTGAAGTCATGGCAGATTTGGCTGATGTCAATGATGGCACTATTAAGCTAGTATCTCCGTCCTTTGATACCGCAACCATTGGCAGTAACACCATTGACGCTTTTCCGTCTGGCACGAAGATGCTGTTTCAGCAAACCGCCGCACCTACTGGCTGGACAAAAGACACCACACACAACGACAAGGCTCTGCGTATCACTAGCGGCAGCGTAAGCACTGGCGGTAGCGTTGCCTTTGAGACAGCTTTTGCAAGTCACACCCCTGCGGGTAGTGTTTCTGTCACTGTCAACAATCACACACTAACATTGTCTCAGATTCCATCTCACAGACACTTTATTGCCGCCAACGTGACCAACAACAGTGCCACCACAATCAATTCAACAAACCAAACGAAGCGTGGTGGGCACACGGAGTTAGCCTCAAATAACAATGAGGACTATCATTTAGGCGGTGTAAGCACCGAAGCCACGGTTGGTCGAACTTCTCCATCAGGTAGTAGTGGCGCGCACAATCACGGTGCATCGGGCTCTTTTAGTGGCACAGCAATTAACCTTGATGTTTCTTATGTTGATGTAATCATTGCAACGAAAGACTAGTCCATGAAGCTGGAAGTCAAACATAACTGCCCACTCAACAACTTTGAGCCTTGCAAGCAGATGGATTGCGCGTGGTTTATTGAGATTCGCGGCACCCACCCCCAAACTGGAGAAGAGGTGGCTGAGTGGGGTTGCTCTATGGCAATGCTACCTGTATTGATGATTGAGAATGGTCGTCAGACCAATCAGGCAGGTGCCGCCATTGAGAGCTTTCGCAATGAAATGGTAAAGGCAAATCAGTTAAATACAGAGATTATGGTAGCTGCCGCAGAAGGCCGCTCTCCCAAGTTGATTGAGGGCTGACATGACTAAAGCAAACATTACAGAGTACGACAATACAGCCGCTAACAACACGGACGTTCAGGATGTACCGCTTGGCGAGAACGCCATGTTCCCATCTCATGTAAACAATGCGTTTCGTGAGATTATGGCTGACTTGGCAGACATAAACGACGGTACAGTAGCGATGACCAGTCCATCGTTTACCTCTGCTACGATTAGCGGGGGCACGGTTACTGGCATCACTGACCTTGCCGTTGCTGACGGTGGGACGGGCGCATCGACAGCATCTGCGGCTCGTGCTAATTTGGACGTTGACCAAGCTGGCACTGCTGTCGCCTTGGCAATCGCATTGGGGTAACAGATGGCTAACACATTCAAACTTGAAACTGATACTGGAGTTGGCACTGGTGCCGCTACTATCTACACCTGTCCGTCAGCTACATCGACAACAATCATTGGGTTGTCAGTAGCCAATATTACTTCTTCATCTATCTCTGTTGATGTTCAGTTGGAGAATAATGATGGAGATAATATTTATCTTGTGAAGGCTGCTCCTGTACCAGTTGGCTCTTCCTTGGTTGTCGTTGGTGGCGACCAAAAAGTTGTAATGGAGGCATCAGATATTCTGAAAGTGACCAGCAGTGCGGCAACGTCTGCTGATGTAGCTCTGTCTATTTTGGAGATTACCTGATGGCTTATACTGGCAAAAAGCCCATTGACCACACGGATGTTACTCAATCGCAGTCAATGACTGTGACGGATGACCTGACTGTTGACACCAACACCCTGCACGTTGACAGCACGAATAATCGGGTTGGGATACTTACTACATCACCAGCAAACGCAACTCTGGATGTGGCTGGGCGTGGTCGTTTTCTTCAAGATGCCAGCGCAACTACAGGCGCAATAATTCTGAGAGAAAGCTCTGGGGGTGTCGGCGGTCATATTCAGTTTGTAAATAATGACAACTCTGGTCAGCGTGGGTTTATTGCGGTTGATAGTTCTAGCAACATTCAATTTGGCACAAGCGCAGAACGTATGCGTATAGAAAGTGCAGGAAATGTAGTACAAACGGCAACAGGGGCGGCAAGCTGGCAATATGCGCTAAGTTGCACCGCAAGTTCTGGTCAATTACTTGGACACCTCATTCAGTTTGTTGGACAAACCCCGAACAATGCCAGCAATTACTTTTTGTGGATGACGGACACCACTGCCGCTCGTGCATATTTTAAGTCTGACGGTGGGTTGGCGAATTTTCAGGGCAACAATGCTAATCTCTCTGATGAGCGTGAAAAGAAAAACATCGAAGACGCTCAAGATGCTTGGGCTACTGTAAAAAGTTGGCAAGTTAGAAAGTTTCATTTTAACGAAGATGCAGACAGCGACGATAAAAAATATGGCGTTATTGCCCAAGAGTTCCAAGCGCACTGCCCTGAGTTGATTACTGATTACAACAAAAGCCCAGACCCAACATCAGACCCAGTAATACGTTTAGCTGTTAAAGAACAAGGCGCAATGTGGCTCGCAATTAAGGCACTACAAGAAGCCCAAGCAAAGATTGAAACGCTGGAAACTAAAGTTGCCACACTAGAAACACAGAACGCCGACTTTGAAACACGCCTGACTGCACTGGAGGCAAACTAATGGCATATATTGGTAAATCTCCCAGCACAGGTGTTCGCAATCGCTTTATTTACACGGCGACTGCTGGTCAAACCACATTTAGTGGTACTGATGACCATAACCGCACATTGAGCTACACCGATGCGGAGTTTACCGATGTGTTCCTCAACGGCGTAAAGCTAGACAAGTCTGACTACACTGCTACCTCTGGCACGAGCATTGTTCTTGATAGCGGTGCCACAGTAGGCGACACGCTGGAAATCCTTGGGTTTGATACCTTCTCTGTCTTCTCTGGCGAGTTCAGTCAGGACGTTACAGTGGGTGGCACACTGACTGCCAGTGCTGACGCTACTGTCACAGGCGACCTTACCGTTGACACCAACACATTGCACGTTGACAGCACAAACAATCGGGTTGGGGTGGGGACTATTTCGCCAGCTAGAGAATTATCAATCGGTGATGGCACTGGCTCTCCAAATATTCAGCTTTTAGCTGCTAATACTGGTAATTCACGTTTAGAATTTGGCGACACAGATGATAGCGATGTTGGAGAAATTCAATATCTTCACGGCGACAACGCTATGTTGTTTCATGTAAATGCCTCAGAGCGTATGCGTATCAACAGTGATGGCTATCTATTGGTGGGTAAAACAGCCGCCAGCACTAGCACTGTAGGCGTGGAAGCAAGAGGCAATGGATTAATTGTTGGCACGAGAGATGGCAACAACCCTTTAATACTTGACCGATTATCAAATGATGGTGCAATAGCCTTATTTCGCAAAGACAGCACAAATGTGGCGCAGATTGGGGTTGTGTCCGGCGTTTACCCCTATATCGGTGGTAATGCGGGCGGTAGTGGAGACGTTTTCTTAGTTTTTATTTCAAACAGTACCCAATCTATACGCCCGTCAACATCTTCTGGTTCTTCAAGAGATAATGCCATACGTCTGGGATATACAAGCGCAAGGTTTTCTGTTGTTTATGCCGCTACTGCTTCCATCAATACGTCCGACAGCAATGAGAAACAACAGGTTGCCAGCCTGACTGATGCAGAAATGACAGCCGCCAAATCAATCAGTGCGTTGTTCAAAACATTTAAGTGGAATGACGCTGTTACTAATAAAGGTAGTAACGCACGGACACACGCTGGCGTAATTGCACAAGATGTTCAGCAAGCTATGACTGATGCTGGATTGGATGCTGCTGATTATGCGTTCTGGTGTTCCGATACTTGGTGGGAAACACAGACCGAAGTTCCAGCCGTTGAAGCAGTGGCAGAGGTGCTTGACGATGATGGCAATGTAGTCACCGAAGCGGTTGAAGCGCAAGACGCATACACTCGCACAGATACTTTTGAAACAGCCGAAGAAGCCCCAGAGGGTGCAACAGAGCGCACCCGTCTTGGCATCCGCTATGCTGAACTGCTGGCGTTTATTGGTGCGGCGACAGAGCAACGCTTGGCTGATATTGAAACACGCTTGACCGCACTGGAGGCCGAATAATGACTAGCAACGCCAGAGAACTAGCACAGATACCCAGCACTCCGTCAGGGCGGCGCAACATTGTCATCAATGGTGCAATGCAGGTGGCACAACGTGGGACATCAGTTGCAGACGTTGGCAGTGGTTCTGCTGAACTTATTGTTGATAGATTTACCTGTTCTTTTGGTGGTAGCACTGCGGGACGTTTAACAATGTCACAAGATAGTGATTCACCATCTGGTTTTGCAAATTCTCTTAAGCTAGACTGTACTACTGCTGACACTTCTGTTGGGTCTAGCGAGTTTCTTGTTTTACAAACAAAGTTTGAAGGTCAAGATTTACAAAGATTTATGAAAGGAACTAGTGATGCTAAAGAGTATGCACTTTCTTTTTATGTTAAAGCCAATGCGTCAGCAACTTATGTTTGCGAATTAGCAGACAGAGATAATTCAAGGGGAGTGTCCAAAACATTTTCTGTTACGACTGGTTGGACAAGAGTTGAATTAATTTTTCCAGCAGACACAACAGGTGCTTTTGATGATGACACTTCTAGAAGCCTTGATATACAACTTTGGTTACATGCAGGTTCAACGTATAACAGCGGTACTTTGCAACAAACGTGGGCTGGGTTTACAAGTGCAAATAGAGCCGTAGGTGGTGATAGCTTTTTTGATAGTACCGACAGAACTCTTTTTATTACTGGGATGCAGCTCGAAGTTGGCTCAGTAGCCACGGAGTTTGAGCATAGAAGTTTTGGTGAGGAGTTGGCGTTGTGTCAGAGGTATTATCATACTACTGACCATATAGCTGGCAGCACGGGACATGCCGCACACATATTAGGAGTATTTACAACTATTAGAGGTTTTTTTGGCATAGATGTACCAGTGGCTATGAGAGCCACACCTAGTGTTAGTATGGCAGGTTCTATTGTTTTAAGAACGCCAGACCTAACTACTGAAGGTACTTTGTCATCAGTAAGCTATTATGCAAATCTAAATAATACTAGATTTGTCCTAGATACGGCCTTTAGCACTAGCACAGCTAATACATTTAGAGGAATATCAATAGGCTCAAATGGTGCTTTTTTATTTGATGCGGAGCTTTGAAAATGAATATTACATCAGCACAATATAAGAAAAACCTTGAAAATGAAAACCACTCAATCCTTGCCACTATTGATGGAGTTGAATGGGGAGTACCACTCGACCCAACCAACCGCCACTACGCCGAAATCATGCGCCAAGTAGAAGCTGGCACACTTACCATACAGGACGCAGACTAATGGAAAGCAAGACCGTACAAGACATAGCTATTGGTGCTGGAGCAATTAGTGCCCCAATGTGGGTGACTAGCGCGACTGCTTGGGTCGAGCTTTTGGTCATGTGCGGTGGTCTTGTTTTGGTAGGGATTCGTATTTGGCAAGCATTGCGAGAACGCAGCAATGGAACCGATTAGTGCCGCCCTTACTGGAATAGCTTTAGTTCAGAAGTCTGTAGATTTTATCAAATCGAATATCTCCACAGCCAACGACATCAAGGACATTGCTGGTGCCTTAGATGGGCTTTTTGCTGGTGAAAAACAGGTGCAAAAAGAGCGTTTTTCTGACAAATCTATGCTGGGGCAAACAAAGGATGCCGCATCTAAAGTCATAGATGCCAAACTTGCTGCCGAAGCTATGCAAGAGATGCGAACACTCATCAATCACCGCTTCGGGCACGGTACTTTTCAGCAAATTATTGCAGAGCGCAACAAGGCTATCAGGGAAGAGAAAGAACGCATTGCCGAACAGAAGCGCATACTCCGCAAACGTCAGCAGGAGCGCAAAGAAATGATGATGATTGCGGGTTCTGTTGTTGGTGGTATCGGCATCTTCTTCTTACTTCTGTTGGTGTTTTTAATGACTGACATATAACTTCATCTGTATAGGACGTATCGTGAGGGGAGCCGTTCAAATCGGCAAAGTGGGGGAGCTTCTGGCTCAAGCTATATTTGAGAGCTTTGGTTATAAAACGGCCTTAGTGAACCATGAAGGCTTTGACCTTATCGTTCTGGATGATGACAGCAACAGCTACAGGGTTGAGGTCAAGGCCGCTTCTAGTCAGGACGGAAAAAGCAGACGATACAACTTTATGACATCCCGTGGGAGTAGGCAGAAGCGCATCATTACAGATGATGATGCAGACATAATCTGTTATGTGGCTTTGGACGCGAGGCGCATTGTGGTAAGATGCGTCAGAACCATAACAAAGAAAAAGACGAAAGTTTCTTGTTGTGAGTTTGAGGTGGATGAAAACGCCCAGATAAGACGGGCTTTTACAGAGGTTAAAAAGAGGCGATGATTAACTTATTGACTGCCGTTGCTGGTATAGCTGGGAATTGGGTAGATGGTAAAGTACAGGAAACGAAAGCAAAGTCACGAGCGCGTGTCGCGGATGCAGAGGCACGTGCGGAAGTATCAAAAAGAGTCGCGGAAGGAACGCAACAGTGGGAGAACACTATGGCAGACTCGACCAAAGACTCATGGAAAGACGAGCTTGCCCTTGTGGTGCTATTATTGCCCCTGCCCTTCGCGCTTTATGAACCGACGCGGGAGGGTGTGCGAGAGGCTTTCGTAATCCTTGAGAGCTTGCCTGACTGGTATCAATATCTTCTGTTCATCGCTATCTCTGCCAGCTTCGGCATCAAGGGGGCAGACAAACTGATGAGCTTGCGGGGAAAGTGACAATGAGCAATCGCTTATCTGAGCATTTCACGCTGGGTGAGATGACAAAGAGTCAGACCGCCACGCGACTTGGCATAGACAACAGCCCCTCAGAAGAACACAAAGCCTCTATGAAGGCTCTCTGTGATAATGTGCTAGAGCCTGTCAGGAAACGCTTTGGTCGCCCTGTAATCATCTCTAGCGGCTACAGAAGCCCATCTCTGTGTGAGGCTATCGGCAGTAAGACGACAAGCCAACACGCGAAAGGCGAGGCGGCAGACTTTGAGGTGATTGGTGTGTCCAACTATGAGGTCGCCAAGTGGGTGCAGGACAATCTCAGCTTTGACCAGATTATCCTTGAGTTCCATAACCCTGAAGACCCTCAGAGCGGTTGGGTGCATTGTAGCTACAAGAACAGAGCAGACAATCGCAACGCATCATTGAGCTATGATGGCAAGTCTTACACATTAGGGCTAGGCAATGGCTGAGAAGAGTAAATATACCAAGCCGAAGCTGCGAGAACGCCTGAAAAACAAGATTATGGCTGGCAGCAAGGGTGGTAAGGCTGGGCAGTGGTCTGCGCGTAAGGCTCAGATGCTGGCACAGCAATACAAGGCGGCTGGCGGTGGCTATCGTGGCGGCAAGGGTAAGAAGCAGAAGAGCCTTTCCAAGTGGACTAAAGAGGAGTGGGGCACCAAGTCTGGCAAGCCCTCTGTGCAGGGCAAGAAGGCTACTGGTGAGCGTTATCTGCCCAAGAGGACACGACAGAAGCTGTCTGCGGCTGAGTATCTTGCTACGTCTGCCAAGAAGCGGCGTGATATGAAAAAAGGAAAGCAGTTCTCTAAGCAACCCAAGAAGATTGCGAAGAAAACTGCCAGACTCCGTAAGAAGTCGTAAGTGTCGCCTAAATTTCCTGTCAATGCTTTAAGGCTGTTCAGGTTTGCGTACATCAGACCCCTATAGTTAACCATGCTAGGGCAGAAGTCTGACTAACGATTTAGGCTGTCAAGCGACGCACTTACTCACCGCCAAAGAAATAACAGCCACCCTGATTCCTTAATCTTCCAAAGACTGCAAAACCTGAGACAGTATGCTTGTGCTGTCTGCAAGGCTTTCTTTGACCTTTTCGTTCTTCATTGCGTCAAAGCCTTCGCGTGTTTCGTTCAACTCCTGCAAAGCCTTTGTCTGCTTCAGCACCGTGTCTGTGTGCATGTCCAGTATCTTAATTAAGTCCATATCATTTCCCCTTGTTAAAAAACTTACGCTGACCAAGTAGGTGGACAGCTTCTTTTGCTAGATTATACAGTGCCCTTTCGGACATCCCTACTACTGTATAGTTCACCCCATCCTTGACGCAAATCTCTGCTGCCAAGTTATCGTCTGGAGAGCCTCTCAGGTACACCAAGGTTATATCGTCTATCTCACTCACGCTCACTCTCCAATCTCTCTAGGGATTTCAGAAGCTCCTCTTGCTCTATGCAGAGGGTTTCGTATTTCTGCTCAAGGGCATATCCTTGGATACGCCATTGACCGTCTTGCTGGTACATATTGCAGTTCTCTTCAATGTACTCTATCTCGACAGTCAAATCATCCAGCCTAGAGTACATCTCTTCCAAGTCTTCAGAGTTCTCCGAAGTCAGGGATGTCGTTTGACCGCCAAAGTTGTAATCCACACGAGTAATGTGCTGTATGATATGCCCCATCCTTGTAAAAAACTGCCCAATCGTGTCCATCTATATCTACTCCTTGCCCACATCCTTGGCATCTGTCTCGTCTAATAGTTTTGCGAGAGCCTCTCTTGCCTTTTGCTTTCTTAGTTTTAGCCATCCCTGACTATCCTTCGGGACAGACGAGATTTCCAACAGCTTCCACTCCGCTTGCAAAGCACGGTTCCTCCAAGTCTCTGCTTCTCTCTTCCAGTGCTTCTTGGATTTTTCGTTTAATCTCTTCAGCACCTTCTCTAGCCTCTCTCTTTTTTTCTGCTTCATATTGCTCTGCAAGCTCCTTTGCCATCATTACCATGTCTTTATACATATCGTTCTGGCGCATAAGTTGTATGCACCTGTTGCGTCCCCACAGTACAGTCGTGTGGTCGCGTTCAACCATCTCACCAATGCGGGGCAGACTGCTTCTAGTCTTGAGCCAGCACAGGTAGTACATGGCTTGCCGTGCCCGTGCTACATAGGCTGGGCGGCGTTTGCTTTTCAACGTAGACTCGTCCACCATGAAGACATCACCGACAGCCTTTATGACAGAAGCTACAGAGACAATATCCTCATCATCGTAGAAGACTTCCTGACCGTCATCACCCTTCATGTTTACTTTTACCTCAACATTTACTTTCATTGTTCACGCCCCGTTTTGCTTTGTATCGGTTACAAAAAAATCGCGGTGAACGACATCTGTACGATAATTTTCTGGCAAATCGTTTGAATGTTCTTCAACAAGTTCCATAGCTATTTTTTCTGCCTCTAACTCACTTGCCGCTCTAACGTTAAATTGGAAGCCCTCTTCGTAGGCAACACATACTGTAAAATCTTTTTTACTTGTCATTGTTTGTTTTCCTTCTCATAAGCCTCAGTGTCCATTGCAACACTCAGCGCGTAGTGCGCCAGCTTGTATAGCTGCCGTGAGGACATTGGGCGTTGATACGTCTTGCCATTCACATAAACACGCATTGCGCCGTTCATTGGTATGGCAATCAGTTCTGGTTCCCTTACTTTTATATCTGGTTCATTATCCATTAGCTGTGCCTTTGATACATAACCTGTCCCATCGCAGTGGGGGCAGGGCTTTTCGATGTAAGAGTCTCCCTCTCCATCTGATGAAATGTTGATGAGCAGGACTCCGTGCCCATCACACTTACCGCATTTGTAGGCTGTCCCGCTCATCTTCAATACTCCTAAAACGGGATTTCGTCATCAAGAGCTTCAGGAGCGGCCTCTGCGCGTTCCTTCTTCTCTTCATGCTTGCCCTTCAAGGCTGGAGCCTTGGGGTTGTCGCTGTCGTTTTCCCACAGAGCTACCTCTCTGGAAGAGCCATCCATCAGGATGACAGACCCTTTGTACTTGGGGTACTTCCCACCCACTTCGTACTTCTCATTTAACCAGAGAGATATCTGGCCTCTGTTGTCGTATTTCTGGCTCATTTCGTTTCCTTTCCGATTTCAGCCTTACGTTTGGCAAACAAGGCAACAGTGCTGTCTTGCTCCCCCTTCTTCATTGCCTGTAGTTCTTCTTTCACCTCTGTATACAGGGCGTTCAAACCAGCAAGGTCAGGCGTAGCGTTTACACGCTCCTCAATGGTCTTATTAGGCGACCCCGAAGGCTTGGGAGGGCTAGACTTCGGGGTCTTGGGAGTCTCCGTCGAGGCTCCCTTTTCAAGTTTCGTTGCGGCGTTTCCGTCATCATCGTAATCGCCAGATGCCATGCCCAGCACTGCGCCGTATGCGTAACGCCGTGCGTAGGTGATGGCACTGCCCATAGACTGCGCGTCTTGTTTGGCAGAAAAGATGGGCTGGTTTGATGCGATGTGTTCGCCACTTTCGTGCATCAGGATGGTGGTCAAGACAAACTGACCATCAACCAAGTTGGGTGATTGAGAGATAGACAGGCCATGCTTTGCCAACACTGGCTTGGCAGAGTTCACATAATCTTCCATCGTGCTGTACTTTGATTTATGAAACGGGTTGAGTCCCGTCTGCGGTACAGTGCTAAACTCACCCTGTGCCGCGCTCAATGCTTTTGCTAGATTTTCCATTATATCTTAAACAACTCCTTCGCTTGTTGTAGGTAATCATCTGGCATAAACCGCCAGCGAAAGTCGTCCCAGTTTGGTTGTATCCAATACTTCAGGACATTCGGGTCACTGCTGATGGACAGCAGATTCTCCCACACAATCGCATTGTGCAGAATCTGGTTAAAATGGTGGTTGAGTGACGCATCAGATAGAAGGTCACAGTTATCTGAGTTGAAGGTCACATAGCCTTCCGTGGTGGCATACACCAGATTGGCTTTCTTGCCTGTTGCCGCGCTGTACACAGCCACCTGTCTTACATGCTCTGGCTGAGGCACCTCTGGTAGCTTCACCTTCCGCACACCACGGCTTCCATCTTTTCTTTCCATGCCAAGACCGTTCCACTTGGTCTTGATTTCGATAAACTCAAAGTCACCAGTCAAATCGACAAAGCCGATAATCGGCATGGTCAGCTTTGGATGCTCTACTGTAATTTGCTCTTCAGCAGTCATTGCTTCATTGAACCAGCCACTCGTCAGGCTTAAACAACCCTCAGTGCCATTGGCGACCATAGCCTCAACGTCCTCAACGTATCTGTCACGCTTTATCTCGTCATTATCATCGGTGGGGGCGTGTTCTGATATACGCTTCTGAGCCACCTGTATGGCATCCTCTGGCGCAAGACCATCACACAGGATGCCCTGTATGGCATCGTGAGCGGAGCCACCAGCAATTGCTGGAACATTGGTAGGGATATTCTTACGCTCGTCTTTGAGGTAAACGTACTCAAACAGGCGTAGACAGATAGGCTTCTCGTACTGGCTTGGAGAGCCATGCGTAAGCCCAATTGCGGCGATGTTTGCCTGTAGTTTTTCTCTCATTCCCTTTTCTCCTTGTCCACATAATGCACATGCAAAGTGGATAGTCAATACATTTCTTTCATTGGTCGTCCAGACCCAGAAATTCATTACACGCATCAACCACCCTCATGCCGATATACATGCTCTCGCTGGTCACTCCGTCACGAACAGTCGTGCATTTCGTTATGATGCAGTTTCCAACGTCAATGTGCTGGCTTGGGTTGGTGTCGTGTTCTGCCACCATCAGGCACACCTCACAGCCTGCGGCGACTAGGTTTTGGATTAGGTAGCGAAGCATCCTTCGCTGGCCTTCGGGCATGGATGCCCCAACGCCCTTGAGTTCACCCAGCACATACTTTTTACCCTTAAGGTCATAGATAAAATCTATGTCTGTCGGCGTGTAACCGTTGAGGACTAGGTTGGTGTAGTCCTTCACCTGCCCAGCCCGTAGAGGCCATTTGATTAACGTCATGGTGTTCTCCTTGATTCCTTGCAGATGCAGTTCTAGCATCTTTTTGCAGCCTTGACAATGCTTTCACGGGATGATACGTCTGGTGCATCTGAAAGAAGGAGAAACAGATGTCTTATCAAAATACGAAACTTGGTGAGTGGTGTGAACTCAAAGGCATATCAAGCTATGAGTTGGGGCGACGTTGCAACGTCACGCAATCGTGCGCCTTTAGGTGGATGACTGGCGAGACTCGCCCAGACTGGGGGCACATACCGCTCATAACTCAGGCGACTGAGGGCGCTATTACCGCAAACGACTTTGTGCCAAGTGCCGAAAATGTCGAAGCGTAGCAGAGACAAGGGTGCCGCTTTTGAAAGAACTTGCATAGCGGAACTTCGGGAAATTTTGGGCGATGCTTTGGTATCACAAAGCGTGCGCCGCAACCTGTCTCAATTCCAAGAGGTAGACCTTCCCGACATAACTTTGGAGCCGTTCTGTATTGAGTGTAAGCGTTATGCAAAAGGCAGTTGGTACCAGAAAGACTGGCTGGAGCAGTGCAATCGCGCTGCCGAAAAAATGAATATGATACCAGTTTTAATTTGGAAATACGACAGGCTTCCAATACGGGTGACGCTGCCTATTTTTGCGGTCAACAGCGAGTGGGCGGTCGGGCGTTCAGACCAATATTCTTGGCCTGTTTCTGGCAATGCCATGATACCCGTGACATTCACCACGCTGGAGGATGCTTGCAGTGTGATGCGTGAGTGGCTTGTATGAGTTTCAGGCTGGTCGAAAGTGCCTTCGATGCACCCGTGGCAGACCCACAAGCCAAGCTGGTTTTGTTGGCTATTGCCCGTCACGCAGACGAGCGCGGTTCGTGCTATCCATCAGCCGCACGCTTGATGGTAGTGACGGGACTGAGCAAGGCATCGGTGTACCGCAAGATAGGCTACCTTGAAAAGCATGGCTTTATTCGAGTTAGGCGCAGGTGGGGCACGGGCAAAAACACAAGCAATTTATATCATCTCTTGTTGTCTCAGGCCGAGACTAAACAGTCTCTGTGTGAGACTAAAGTGTCTCAGGGTGAGCCACTAATAAGTCAAGAACCTATCAATAATATATCTAGTCATATTAGTGACTCACAGGGAGACAACGAAACAAAACAAGACCCGTTTTTAGACTTGGCAAAGAAAGCATTGGAAGGGAAAAATGACACAAAGTAAAATGGATTATGAAGGCCGAATGAGCCTATGTCGCACAAAATTCGCGGCGAACATGGCGACACTATACGCGCCACACGTTGCGCTTAGAGACAATCCAGAGGGCGCGAAGCTATACCTTCAGGAAATTTGCGAAGCCATAAACAGCAATATGCCCAGCGATATTAACAGCGAATTATATACAGAATATCTGCGTAAAATATGGCGGGGCGTAATTGGCGAACACACTAGCCGCTATTGGTTCCCGCTTAATTTAATCGTGAAACACTCGAAACAAGTGGCGCGTGAACACCACCAGAGAAATAGAACACCTGCAAGCTATATCCCGCAAGGGCAGCAACAGGCCGATGATATTCGCACAAAGGGTGGAAACTGGACGGTCGAAGGCGCACGGGCGGCAATCACCAAAACACAAGCCGAAATAGATTCGGGTGCCCTGCCTGTCAATATTGGCAACATGCTATTAAAGATACCTCAAAAGGCTTTAGAGCGTCTTACAGAGGCAAACAGGGGTGACGATATACCAGACCTAGGCGATTTATAAAAACGCCTGTAAGGTGCCTGTGAGGGCTTTTAAGGGCTATGCAATAAAAAGGGGCGACCCGAAGGCCGCCCCGATAAGACGTAAAGGGAAAACGTCTTATGTGTTTTGTTGTCTCCGCAGATATGCGGGTTGGTCTATATGGTGTTCATCATATAGCCAGTGGCCTATGTTTCTCCCGCCACAATTTGTTATAAGCCGCACGGTCACTTTTGGGGGGCGTGACGTTTTGTGTACGTATAAATGCGCCCCGCCATAAATGGCGATAAATAAAAACAAACTAAGCATAATTGCAAAAACTATAAACATTGTTTATCCTTCCCCGTTTTCTGGTAATTTCACGATAACAGCACGCCATGTGCTATCAACCTTTTCAAGCAATCCGCGCCTAATTAAGCCTTGTATGGGCTGGCTTTTTGCAGTGGAACATTTAATCCCATTGTCTTTGCAATGCTTCCTGAAATACTCAAAAATGTTATTTCCGTACCTATCCATTCCATATTCGCTTGTATAAAAGGCGGCTTTCCCGTTTCCTTCCTTCACAATGTCCAAAATGACTTGCTGTTCATATGTTAAATTTGTCATTGTTTATCCTTTCCAAAATTTCACTAATCCAACCACAAGCAGGGTGGTGCCCAAATAGCCCATCCCATTGCTTGTGTGGTCTGATATCGGGGCGATACCTTCCAGACCTGCGATAGCCAGTCCGACAAAAGCAAAGCCCAAATATAAAAAACAAATTGAATAAATATTTTTCACTGTCTTATCCTTCCTTAAAATTAGCAAAACTTAGGGTTGTGTGTTCGGGTGTTTCTAATTTGCATAAACCGCACATAATCCAAAAACCCGCGCTGATATGGGCTATCGGGCGGGTCAAACTTAAAACTATCAACCGCCAGCGTTATATCTAATTCACCCGCTTCATGCTCGCGCCTAGCGTCATGCCAGCCTTGCCCGTGTTGTACTTCATCCCTTGTCATTGCTTTAATTTCCCTTCGCAATTGTATCGGCTTTTTTCGTTCTAAAACCATGAGCAGGAAAGCCGATTATAGCCCTGCGGTTTTGGTTTTGACATAGGCCACAATTGGCGCAATTGACAACGTCAATAAACGTAGCAGGGCAAACGGTAACGCGCCGCCCTTTAGGTGTTTGTTTAGGCAATTGAGAAACTCGCGCCTTGTATTCTTGCAAGCTTTCCTTTTTGCCGCGCCCGTATTCGGCGGGCAATACCGACACAACGGGCGCAATATCTTGCGCCGCCAATGCGTCGGCATGGGCTAGGTTATTAGCTGACAAATTGACGGTAAAGCCGCCAGCGTTTGCCGCCCGTACCGCTTCGCGGTTTTCGGCGTGGTTTAGCGTGTTGTGGTGCGTATATGTAAACCCGCGCTTGCCCTTGTTTGCTTTTGTCAATTCGGCAAGTTTTGGCGCGTCAATTGTCACCCCGTCGCTTTGCAAATCGCCTGCCACGTTATGCCGCCACAACGCGCCCTTTATTATTTTTGTTTTAACCGCGCCGATAAATTCTTGCCATTGCAAGCCCATTTCGCCGCCCGTAATTTTGCGCCAATTTATAGCGGTTGCGCCGCCATCGGCATAGCAACCCGCGCCCTTTAAAGGGCAGTCATTAGGGCATGACTTTGCACTGGTCATGGTGGTTGATATTGCGCCCGTTTTTCGATTGCGGCTTGTTTGCGTAAATTGTGTAAACATGTCTTTCCCCTTTGCATATTCGGGCAAAATAACCCGTATTATAGGGCACCACATGGGCACCCTATAACGCTGATTATTCTGCAGCTATAGCTTGTTCGGCTTGCAATCCCTCTAAATAGTCAACCGCTTTTTGCGCTTGCGACATTGCGCTATAGATAGCCTTATAGTCGTCTGCAATGGCTTGCATCCAGCTATTGAGGTATTTTGCATGGTCGGGGGTCGGTTGCTTCTCGACCCCTAATGACATGCAAAGCAAAGCCGCACCACACTCCGCGACTAATTCTTCTCGTGCGTATTTTTCCGACCCGAAACTATTTTGCAGGTCACGCTTGCAACGTGTTTCGTGACCCGTCCAGTGTGTCAATTCATGAAGCAGGGTTGAATAATAACCCGTTGCGCTTTTGAACGTGTCACGCGCTGGCATACCGATATAGTCCAGCGTCGGGTGATAAAATGCGCGACCATCATTTTCGCGGATTTGCGCGCCCGTATTTTTTACGAAATTTTCGGCAAATTCGACGGGCACAATATCGGCCTGCTTTTCTTGTTTTGGCATTTCGTAGCCTTCCACTTGCGCGACATTAAAAACCTTAAAATATCTCCACATGCCGAAACGCTCTTTTTTGCCCGTTTCTTTATTGTCTTTTTCAATCATACTAAAAAAGAAAATATCGCTTGCTTTTTCGCCCTTGCGAATTTTCGCGCCCTTGCTTGTCCATTGCTTAAAGGTTGCCCAAGCGTTGTGGTCGTAACCACGGGCGCAAGTTAACGCGCCAAGGTAAAAGCTATTCATACCTCTATAAGGCTTTCCCGATACAAGGTTATAGGCCACGCCCTTACTTGTCCAAGGCTTTGCCCAATCGGTGCCATGTTCACGCATCAAATCGATTATTTCGTTTGCAACGGCTTGCATCGCGTCTTTGGTTTTAGTCATTTGAAAATTCCCTTTTTCTGTTTGCCGCTTTATTGCGACTAATCCTTTAAGTAATGCAAGACGGGCATCATTACAAGAAAAAAATAACAGGGCTTTACGTTTTTTTTATGTGTGGTATTTTTGCAACGGTAACAAAAGGATGGACAATTAAAGTATGACAAAAGCTATTAAAGAGACCCGGGGGCGAAAACCTTATAAGAATGGCGGGCAAGGTGGAGGCTGGCAAAGGCTGTCCAGTCAGCTTGCGACGGTATTCGATAAGGCTATACAAAAGCACGGGGGGCATGATGCCCTCGCTCAGACCGTTGCCGACGAATTATCAGCGCGCCCCGTCGAGGCTCTTAGGTTGCTGGCAACGCTAATGCCCAAGAACATAAACGTAAACGCCGAGATATCGCCAAGCGATAGCCTTGCCAGTGCGCTTGCCAATGTACAAGACGCGCTAGAGCTACAGCGTAGCGAAAACGCCACGGTAATAGAAGCAGAATTTACAGATAAATCAGAGGGTTAGCCCCAGGTTTAGAATTGTTCTAATTTTAGTTTGCGATTAGCCCCCCTTAAATTTTCGGGCGGGGGCTGTTATATATTATATATACCCCTCCCTATGTGTGACATATCTGCAACACCCCCCCCCTTCGTCCTCAGAAACGTCAAGGTACCCTAGCCAAAAAATTTCCTGAAATATTCACGAGTCTCTGTGTGAGCCACTAATATAATAGATATATTATATATATTACTGACTTATTAGTTACTCACTG
>Ga0208899_1000422_pt1 | contig 31536 bp, 41 predicted proteins | sample VirMetDEL_Nov_24_FD_184518 | JGI IMG/M metagenome (GOLD analysis project Ga0208899, IMG submission 184518) | Aqueous microbial communities from the Delaware River and Bay under freshwater to marine salinity gradient to study organic matter... | ecosystem: Environmental > Aquatic > Marine >... | reverse complement strand
GGTATCACTAACCCACTCATCCCTTCCAAGACTTACTGGATCCCCTTTTTTTACATGGTGGGTGAGCCTTTCACGGCGACGTATCCATGTGCTTGGAGTCAGCGAGTTAGTGTTTAATGATGATTGCGTCTGTGGTAGGATTTGAATCGTGTCGGTTGTGACAACGGTTCTTCCCAAATTGCAATCGGACATTAAAGGGACTGGTAATCCCGCCGACACATTTAATCTAACACCTTCCGGTGAGAAATCAAACCTTTTTTCTAGTTCTGTCATCTGATACTATTCACTTGTCACTCTTGCTGATTGACTCGCCGTTCCCCTCACGGCACTCCCACGGCCCACTTCGGTGGGCCTTTTTAATACACTCTCTTTTCTATCCTGAGATTGATCTCAGTTACAACCCAGTTGTCACCGAACTTGACGAAGCAATCGTTGCGCTTCTTCCATGCGTGCATCTTCTGTGGACTGATACCTAACTTCATGGCCAGCCCATGATTAGTCTGCTGGGTCAGTGCCAGGAATGATTTTAGTTCTAGCTCTTTCACGTTATCTCCTATTCGCTATCATAGTTTTGGGTGCTTGTCACGGACACACCCCCCTATATGTCTGTCCGGAACTATACCATTAATTATTTACAAAAACAAGTTGACACACGAATTAGTATATAATATTGTTTTGTTTCATTCAGCAAGCAGAGTAAATCTTATGGAACAGAAAGAAGTAGAAACGTTAGTAGGCGACCTTGAGGATTGGATGTTTGAGGTTGCACGATTAGTCAGACGCGGGTATCACCTGTCACCAGAAGCAGTATCGTTCTTCCAAAACCTACATCCCATACTCGATAAACTGAGTGAGGAGATGCTGGAGCACGAGCATAGCTGGAATGAATATATGCAATCTGAAGCCGAGGAGAACAATGCTTATCTTCAAGATGCTATAATTGCAGTGAGGGCTACCCAATGATACCGGACTGGATACTATCACTACAGGCGAGTGCTACGTGCGCTCGTCGGTATGAGAATCGACGCAGCTTCGTGTGGGACGAAGACGTTGTGAATGAACTGCAAATTATTGCAGACAAACTAGAAACTTTACTAGCAGAACAAGAGGGGAGATACGATGAGTGTATGGAATACATTAAGCTCAATTAATGTTAATGAGCACACTGAACGCAAAGGCAATCTAACCTACCTATCATGGGCTTGGGCATGGGCTGTCACCAAACAACATTACCCAGAAGCAACCTATGCTTTCCTGGATAATGAGATCCACAAAGATGAAACGATGACGGTACACTGTGTTGTCACAATCGATAACATCAACCATGAGATGTGGTTGCCCGTTATGGATCACCGCAACAATGCAGTTGCCAATCCTAATGCCTTCCAGATCAACACCGCTAAAATGAGGTGCTTGACTAAGGGCCTATCAATGCATGGACTGGGTGCTTACATATACGCTGGTGAGGATCTGCCACAAGCAGCACCAGACCCAGATGCCGCTAGGGATTTATACGAAGCTGTGTTAGCAAAGCTGAATGAAGGTAAGCCATTAGAGTTTTTAGAATACGTCTGTAGCATGTCAGATGAAGATGTTACGGAAGCCTTTAATGGTGCGCCTAAAGGTCACAAGACAGCATTCAAGGATCGATACAGGGCCGAGACTGGCAAGGCAAACGTGATGATAGCGGACTACTGCGTTGATATTAATAACTGCGTCAATGAAGAAGATGCTATAGGCGTTAAAGAAATCACTAACGATTTAAACCCATACATTAAGAACGTGGTTTTCAATCGGTTCAATCCAGAACAGAAAGAAAAACTTACAGCCCTAATGACAACTTTAAACACTGAAGGAGAAAATAACGATGAGTAAGATTGGCGTAAACTTTTCAATTGATGTCACAAAGCTAGACAAGTCTAAGTTCTACAAAGGCAAGAATGGATCTATCTATGCAAACTGTACAGCCTACATCGATAGTGAGAAGGATAAGTACGACAACAACGGTGGTATTCAACAATCACTGAGCAAAGAAGAACGGGAGCAGGGTGTTAAGGCTCCGTACATTGGCAATGTCAAAACCTTTTGGAGCGATTCAGGTCAATCAGCACCTAAACAGGCTGAACCTGCTGCCCCATTGGATGAAGAAGACCTACCTTTCTGACGCTGTATAGGGGTCTCTAAGGCCCCTTTAATACACCCACACCACGGGTACACCAAGACGAGTATCGACGTGTACGAAGCTCTTAGCCACTCCTACGCCGCTAAAGCCCAGTGCCATAGCATTTTTTACCACGAGATAGCGTTGGTTGCCATCTGCCACGGCGATATCTGCTGCAATCCCTTGGGCATGAGTGCCAGGTTTAGACTTATTGGCCTCGATTGAGTGCTTGGGTGAGCGATAACCACTGGTGATCTTGAATGGAAACCCACACTCTGACCGTAGAGCATCGAGTGCATGGATGAACTCATCATGCATATCGTTCTCGCCAGTCTCTTGGCAGTTGAACTCGTCCCTAGTGAAGTACTTGAACGTCATCTCTTGTATGCGGTCTTCGCTGCACTCTTAAATGCCTTAGCAGTAGGAGCGCCCTTTGTTCCAGGCTTACGCATCTTCTCGCCAGATCCACCAGCGATGCGAGCACGTTTAGCTTGAATGTTTGCGTACAATCCTTTCTTTGGTTTTCTCATTACCATTTCACCTTGTTTGCCCAGTAAGCCGCAGACATTTTGCCCTTGGCTATGTTCTTTCTATGACGTGCCTTGAATGATTCACGTCTCTTTCTACGAGATTCAGACTCGCCTTCACGTTTAGGAGATCCACTGACACCAGCCTGACCGAATCGAATAGTCTTGACCTGATCGCCAGACTTAGCCACTACAACGTGAGACTTAGTAGGATGACTAGGTGTACGCTTAGGCTTGTTGTAACCAGATACACCGATACGTTTTAGTAAAGACTCGCTCACTTCTTCATCTCCATGAGCTTGGATACACCACGGATACCGAATGAACTACTGATCGCAATGAACAGTAGATACTGATACCACTCAGGCAATTGTGACAGTGCTTGGAATCCAGCGTCAACCCTATCGATCACACCAATATCGTTGATAGCTATGGCATAACCAACCATAAAGATAGGGATTGATAGTATGATCGTCCAGAACTCATCCTTCCACGAATGAGCACTAGCGTCTGCCATCTTGGATTCCCAATCAGCATTGTTCTGGATGACCTGGAGTTTAGCTTGATGTTTAGCTTGCTTCTCCTCGGCCTTGTTATTCATCCAGCCGCCTACTAGATTAGTGACTGGCCCTATCAGTGCTTGCCACATTACTTGTCAGCCTCCATGGTTATTTTACAATCGCATATATGATTGTGAAACAGGCATACAGCCCGACAGCAACCAAGACGCAACTCACTGCAAGTCCAGCATAATGCATTCGCTGGTTAATCTTCTGGGCGTGTGCATTCTTAGCCTCTAGTCTTGCCTTGCGAGCCTTAGCTTGAAACACAATAAAGTCGTCCCACAAGCCAGCCCGTCCGTAGTAAACCATAAAATCTTGCAGTTCCTGCTCTGCCCTAGCTATCGTCTCAAGGGCCATGAACTCCTCTGCATCATTTGCAAACAAAGATTTCTTATTCCTTTGCTGGCGTGATTTCAGATCTTCTTTAGCGTTGACCATCTGGCCGATCTGACCAAAGCAATCGTGCAAGTCCTTGCCGTTAGCGATAAAGCCCTTTACCACACCAAAGGCGGCATTAAATGCGGCTAGTTCAGCAATCATTAGCCATCTCGTTTAACGAGCTTCTGAACAGTATCAGACTCCCAGATACGCAACGCTAACCAGATGATCGTGAATAAACTGGCGACACTAGGAAGCCAGCCAGCAAGTGTAGCCACAGTGCCTCCTACTGCTAATGAATCCATAACTGTTTTAGCTTCTTCTTGCATGGGTCAAGCTACAGGAACGCCAGTGATCCACTTGCCACCGAAGCGTATAAAGATGTTGGTTCCAGCACCGAACTCTCCAGCCTTGATCCCAGCACGATAGTAAATTAGCTCAGGTTCATAGCCTACACTCTCGCCGGTAGACGTAAAGGTATCAACGTCTAGCCAATTAGAGTTATCCACACTGCGCTGTACGGTGACAGTAGTACCAGCATTAAAGATGCCTCGGATAGAGAAGTTAAAGTCTCCCTCGAACCTAGTTGAAAGGCTAAAGGTGTCTTCGGCAAAGAGCTGTTTCTCAATATATGTAGTCATTATTCATTTTCCTTTTCGTCTAAATCCGACTTATTTAGGATATGCTGCTTTTACGGCTAAACAATCAGCTTTATATTTTTCAATTGCTGCGGTGTCATTTTTTACAACCGCATCCAAATAATCTTCAACAGGAGGATACGCACCTGCCCGCTGCGATTGATAGTCTGAATTATATCTAGCAAGAAATTCTTCTGCTGTTAGAAAGCCTTCTAGTGCTTTAACATTACCAAACCCATCGTCCATTTCTTTTGTTAAGTCAAATTCATCTTTAACAATATACTCAACGCAATTATCGGTAATTATTTCAGGTTCAGGCTTTTTGGAAATTAGAGAAATCCTATTTTCAGTCTGATTTATATATAAATATCTCATGTCATTTTCCTTTATTAATGTAGTGCCACCCACGAACTCCAAGTCCCAACATATTTATACCTCATGTATGCCTTGAGGTCATTGTATCCATATGCCAATTGAGTCATGTTCCCAGTACCATCCTTTGTATTATATTCATAATTAAACACATGGTAATAAGCTGTTCCTCCGGGGCCGCCAGTATCGCTACCCTGAAGTAAGGTGTAAGCATTACCCGCTCTAGCGTTTGAGGAATGATCAAAACTATCGGTGCCGCTAGTCGCGAGCGCGCCAAAGCCGCCTATGTATTGTTTGTAGGCGAAGATTTCGCCCGTGCTCGATATCTCTAGGCGTGCTGTTGCGTCTGTACCAAAGCTCAAGATTCCCGATTCTTGGTTATTCAAATAAAAGTTATCGCCCACTAAGTAGGCAGAGGTGCCTACTGTAGACGCAGATGAATCACCAATGATCAGTTCGCCGTCAATAGTCGCATTGTTGAATGTGGGATTGCGTCCGAATACACCACCTAATTGCTTAATTGTCATAATATTTACCTTTATCGGTGCTTTATATTAAAGAGTAATTCTTGTTCCCACGTCATCGGTGTAGAAAATAATGTTCGTACCATTGTAGGCAAGGTTGTATTTCAATCCAGTGTTGCTACTTACGCCATTTGATAAAGAATTGCCCAAGGAATGTGCCCCAATCCATCCGGTTCTATCCAAGAAGTAATAACCTGTATTGTCTCGGAAGGCATTGTATTGCGCCGGCGTTCTCATATCGGTGGTCTTAAAATTCTTGATTGCGTAAAGATAATTGTCAGTTATGCCCCAAGGTATATCTACCGATGTTCCACCGCTATCGTTGGTAGCAAACAGGTAGTTAGATCCAGAAACAAAATTATCTCGGAAGACAACATCTCGAGCAGCATTGGTCGATGTCTTATAGATCATCAACGATGTTTCAGTGTTCATTGTTGTTCCAGCACCAAATCCTGCTGAGGTATAAGGCTTTGCATCGAAGGTATTGCCTTCAATTACAATGTTTCGAGCCATTCTCCCAATAACGTAAACACCATGCCTGTGGTTCTTAATGTCATTTCCGCTAACTGTTACATTTCTTAACTGCCCTTCTGGGAAATTAGTATCGCTGTCGCTACTGTAAATTCTAATCCCAACATGGTTCACTCCCGTTGCCGTACTATCCGGAAGCCTAATGCTATTGCCGGAAATAGTAATGTTTTCCATAGCCTGATAAGCAGTAAGCCAAGCCCGAGCATCAATGTAAGTTGTAAGGTCATTTGAGTCGATACCAATAACACCACCTACACTGGTGAGGCTGTCAGAATATATAATATTGCCTGTTATCGACACATGATAAGATGGTGTCGATACTGAAACGCCTCCACCAGTTGCTCCTGTTGTGATTGAATTGCCAGTGACCACCGCGCCAATTGACCTGATTTTAATATCACCAATACAGACCGTTGAGTTTTCTGCTCGGAAAGTATTACCAGAGATTGTTGCGTTCATGCCAGAAGCATAAACAGCATGTTCGGATGAGTTCACTACGATGTTGTTGGAAAATAACCAATCCCTTCCGGTGCGCTTAACATCACCTAACGCCCATCCTGCTTCGGACGGAGTGTACAAAGAATCTTCCGACTGGTTAAGCCCAGAATAAGTGCCCTCACCACTCAGTACAACATCACACCATTGAAAGTAATTGCTATCAATAATGATCTGATCAACACCACGGCAATTAAAAAGATGGATCAATGCTCGGCCAACAACGGCATGAGCATTTGCATAGAATCTACAGTTTGTAATTTCACTGTTGTAGTTTTTTGTTGTGTTGTAATGCACTGAGTTGCCGTAATCGTACATCACAGGATACTGGTAGAAGATTGCAGCACTATCTGTACTTGTAAATTGACAATTCCTGACCGTTGTTGAATTGGTATTTTTAAATTCAATTGCATTACGTTTGTCAGAAGGAGCACTTCCTGAGATTGCGTGCTGAGTGTCTTCTCCAATAAACTTTAATGAGTCTGCCGTGAAGTTTATGGTTTGAGAGGCGCCATTCGAGTCTGGTGTGCCAACAAATAAGATCGGATAAGATAAGGCATAAGTGCTTATGTCTGTGTCATATCGTCTCAAATAGGCATCATTTCCCATTAAAGTTATGTTGTTTGCTGTTACCTTAAGACCCCAAGAGTCATTAGTCCCAACGGTTCTTGCAATTCTATAGGTGCCAGGAGGGAAATAAATCGTTCCACCATTAGGTATCGAGTCAATAGCAGCTTGCACTGCAACCGTGTCGTTAGTAGTCCCGTCACCAGTCGCGCCAAATTCTGTTACCGATACCACTTGGCCAGTGATAAATGGCGATACAACTTCAGGGTTTCCGGTAGTAGCATTGAACTGTAGCAACTTCCCTAGACGAGTCGTCTTGCCAGGAATCGTCATGTTAATGTCAGTAGGATCAGTATTAGGCGCTACTAGGGCTCTAGTTGATACACCAGTATTTTGCTGGAGTGCCAACCATAGACGGTCATAGTCGTTGTTTACGTCTGCCGCTAAGAAGTCACCGCCATTGGTGTAGGACGTGAGACGCTCTAATGCCATGTCACGATATATGGTTATGATGTCCCCAGCAGTTGCACCAGTGACCAGGGTGATCACGCCGCCTGAGTCTGATCCTACGCCAGTAACCGCATATTCGCCAGCACCAGCGCCTAAGTTGAGCAAGGTGCCGTTCTGTAAGACCGCAATATCACCTTCAGCAGCGATCTCAAACGTGTATGAAAACGCAACTTGCCCACCTGTAGCGGTGTATTGGTCTCTTGGAGTGTTGTCTAATACTGTCATAGGGCACCTGTAATTCGTTTGATTTTATCAAAAATAATGGCTAATAACGACCTGCTATCTTACACCCATCCCATTTAATTCTAAATTTCTAATGTTCTGATCTAGCACTGCATTAGCTCTTTTAGCTTGTTCAAGGATCAAATCATCAAGCCTTCTGAGTTCTTCTTGTTTTTCCTGGCCAGTCATCACCAGGTTGTCATAAATTAAATTTCGTCTTTTATTTAATCGACTAATATTTTTAGTTGCAGAGTTAAAAGCTCTTTCCGATCTGACTAATGCTATATTTTCTTCTCTGTATTCCGCCCGTTCTTCACCCCTAAGATCGTCTAGCTTGTTAGTGGTTTGCTTAATTAACCCAGCAGAATCATAAAATATACCCGTACTTTCTGCTACTGATCCCGTTGGCGGCCTCATCGCAAAGGCTCTAATTAACGGCGTATCCATAGGGCTAGTTGGCCTAGCTGGTATTTCTTCCCCGTTCCATTTATCTACTTCATTGAGAATGTAGTCGCCAGCATCTGTAACATACTGAGAACTACCGGCAAGTAAGCCCCTCATTGTATTATCTACTTTGGCCGGTGAAACGCCTAGTATTTCCCCAATTTCTTCCGCAGTTCTACTGGTGTACTTGCTTTTTCTTTCTTCTGGAGGCAGATCTTTCATCCATGCAGGGTAGATATTACGACCTTGAAAGAAGTTATAGTTGGCAATGTTCTCAATGGTCACTTTAACTAACGGAGGGATTGCGGCACTAGGATCGTAAATTGGGCTAATAGAACCAACTACTCCCTTGACTAACTGCATCCAAAAATCTTGCACATCCTTAATGCCCTTAGACTGACCCCAGGCCATGAATCTTTCTGGGATAGAACCAAATAGATACCCTAATGAAAATGGCTTTGGATACCGATGCCACTCACCATCCATTTTGAATATCCAAAACATATCCTTTTGCCACTGGGGAATTTCAGAGTATTCTTCTCGCTCATCATCTGGAGCGCCATACAAATAATAACCAGATAGGATTAAGCTAGGCATCGTAATCGTGCCAACTGCCCACATCGTAGTAGCTTTTGGATTGTCTCGCATAGAACGGTAGAGCTTATCTGCACCCTGCATCCCTGCGTTAAAGAATGGAACGTATTTATTGATTGCCTTAGACGCAGTACCGCCCCTAGCAAAGTCTAAAGTAGCATCCCTAGACTCAAATGCAGCCTTGGTATCTGACATGCCTTTTCGCTTGGCGGCAGCAAACGTACCAATCCTAACTGCTTGTTCAAACGTCAAACTTATATCTTCAGGTATTCGTAGTGGATTCTTTAAGTACCTGGCTATCTTCCCGTCATTACTAATAAGCTCTTTCTGAGCTTTAGCCATGCCATTATCGGTTAATTCCATGTAATTATTAAACGAACCACCAGCTTGCATCCATTGGTTGTGTAAGTCTGTTTTTCCAATTAATGCTACTAACCCGCGAATAGGATCAATGATAGGGATAGGTCTGGATTCCGATTGGATAAACGCACTTTGCATATCTCGCAGCACGTTACGCACCCAAAACTCAGGGATCAATGTTGCTCCTGCTCTTAGAACAGATGCTGGAGCTTGTAAAAACTTTTGAACAAAATTAAATTGTTCTGGCCTCATCTGCTCAACAGCTTTCAATATCGGTGGTGCTACCCTGTAATACTTTCTTTTCCCATCTTCAAATACAGTGACAGTGCCTTTAGGTGCTTCCTTGCTTGGGCGTTTTACTTTCTTTCCGTCTACTTCTATTGTCTCCATTAATGGGCCAATAGGCTGAATGTACTCAGGCATAATGTCTGCAAGAGAGGAGATAGAGAGAGCAACTTTGTTTTGGGCCGCAAGGTCTACTATCCTAAAAGTATTTTTAATTATAGATTCTATTGGATCTTTAACTTCTCGCTCAGAACCTACAATCTTCTTTATAACTCGATTAATTGTAGCGTTAGTGAATACTTTGCCTTGTCCAGCAGAATCGTACTCGCCAAATTCTTCATCTAAAACACGCTGAAACGGAATGTAGTTTTGGTTTTTATCAGTAATATTCTTATAGGTTTCTTCCTTCATATTGCCAGAATCAACTGCTATACGCAGGACGCGTTTCTGAAACTCATAAATTTCTTTAGCCGTCTCATCAAACCATTTAAGACTATCGCCATATTTCATAGCCAAAGAATCTAGCGTCCTGGCAGAATCTAATTTTTGCTGCTCAGTAACCTCAACATCTTCTCGTTGTTGCAGATCGTTCCAGTACCTTCTGGCTATTAGGTAGTCTTTTAAATCTTGATTGCGTTGATTCTTATTAGGTTCCAGCCGAATAATAAGATTGTCAAAATCATCCAAGATAGAACGCAAGCCTCTGCCTGTAATCTCTATCTGACCGTCTGGATTTATAGTGTTGGTGTTGACCGTTAGTATTTGCTTGGCCAATCCAGCAACAGAATAATACTGACGAATCAAGTAATCCGTAGTTTGCCCGTCTGCTAAGGTAGCGCCTCGTTTCACAGCTTCCCTAGATAAATCTACTAACGCGCCAAATCTGTCAAACCATGTGTAGTAAAAATCATTAAAGATGCTTTCATTAGGGTCTATGTTTAACCCTTCTGATTCTAATCCTGCATCTGTTTGAGATTCTAAAATAGGGTTATCAAACGATTCTACTAGAGACTCTTGTAGCGCAATATAATCTTCCATTAACTTCATAGAAGCATCAAATTCTTCCAGGCTAATAGTTGGGTATTCCTGCTCTAAACTTGCTTCAAGCTCGTCTAGGCTAATCCTTTCTAGTTCCGCAGTTTCGACTTCTTGACGAGTCTGTAAATTCTTATAGTAGTCTTCAAGTTCTTCGTTTTTAGTCTGCTCAAGAACCTCGATTTCTTTTTCAATAATGTCCAAGTCAGCTTGTTTTTCGTTATAAGCTGGCAGCTTTGGGTTTGCTACAATCTGGTCAATAACCTCTATTACGTCAGCTAAAGTTGACTCAGGCCCCCAGTATTCAGTTTGCGGCAGACTTTCGACTATCTGGTCAATTAACATTCCACCTTCAGCTCGGAATAACGTGTAACCTAGCTTCTTATTGATTGATCTTAATTCTGACTTTTCAGCGCCAGTTTCCATCACATAGGAATCAATGTTGATACCAGACTTGGTATTGTCTTTGCTTTCACCAGCAGCAGTTTGAACAGTAGTTTGATTTACAAACGCTATAAGTTTTGCCAACGGAGTATTGGCCCTAGACGCATTAGTTCTGGCCTTACCCAACTTTTTTAGGCTTTCTTCTTTTGCCTTGTAGGCTTGAGTTATGTCGCCTTCTTTTAGCTGGTCATAAGATTCTAGTATTGCGGACTGAACGCTAGTAGGGATTTTGCCAGTAGCGGCTTCTCGTTCTGTTTCTACTACCGCAGACTCTAGTTGCAATTGACCTTCAACAAATGCTTCTTGCTCAGTCATTGCCATGTTACTGACAGTTTCTTCTGCTTCCTTTCTAGTAAAACCTTTTTGAATAAGCAAATTAGTAGCAATGTTTGATACAGCTTTAACGCCACCCAATGCAGAAATCAGACCAGCCTCTAGCAATAACTGATCTTTTGTAGGCGTAATACCATCTAACACTTGGTCAAACGTATAACCTTCTTCCAGCACAATGTTGGTTGTTTCTCTCAAAACATCGGCAACACGTTCTTCACCTAGCTCTGCCAGCATTCCATTCCATCCGCCAGCGGTAAATGCTTTAGATATGGTAGCGTTAGGTTTAATCTTCTTATACGCCTCAAACAATCCCAGCTTTAAACCTTCTGGCAGATTGTTAATTCCATTGATTAACGGTGTTTTTAAGCGTTTAGTAACAGGATTGATTGCGTACTTGGCAATGGTTGCGCCAGACAATTCACTAGCCACTTCTGCGCTAACATGGGCATAAGCCTTTAATGCACTCAGGGCAGGGGTATCTTTAGATTCCGTAAAAATTAACTGACCTTTATCAGTAACCATCCAAGGCCCAAGTCTTTGCTCGCCATAATTGGCAACCCCCATTGGAACCATAAGACCTGACTGTGTAGCTACTCTTGCTACTCGTCCAACTTGTTTTGCAGTAGCTTGTTGCAATGCACTTTTGGCAACGCCCTTTGTTATTGCTTGTACAGTCGCAGTTTGAACGGCCTTTCCTGGGCCTCCAGATGCAGCAAATTCAAGCATGAACGCTGGCATTTGAGATCCGTAGTACCGAAATTCACCACCATAAGTCATGCCTCTTACGGACATTTCTATTTGCTTGTTAACAAATTCGTCTAATGTAGACTGTTCTGAAGTGGTTAATTCTTCTCCAGCTTCTACTTTTTTTGAGACAGAAAGGATATTTAATGCTTCTACGCCTTGGGCAATGCCGCCTCCAGGTAAGACTTGAGACCAAGTTAAAAAATCACCAGTCTCACCAAAACCAATTGGATTGTTTTTCCATCCTTCTACTACATCAGGCGGAAACCTAGTCGATGCTAAGGCAATCATTTGTTGCCGTTGAGCGTCAGCCTCATCTAATAGCTCTACGCCTTCTGGATCTTTTGTATCAGGCTTGATTGTATTTCCCAGTGCTAAAGAATTAGCCTCTGGAATGTTGACTTGCACAGGCTCAGATACATCTAATGACACACCACCAAATGAACTTTGTTGAGCCTCTCTAGGTTCTTCTACTGGTATTCCACCAAATTGACTAGGCATTAAGGCTTCTCATATTGTACGCCATTCTCAATAAATTTAGCGCCAGAAGGTAACGCATCAAATTCTGCTTGAGTAGTAACTGTTGGGATTGCAAGAATTCTGTTAACTCTTTCTATTGATTCTCCACGTCTCTTTTCTTGTATGCCAGATACTACGCTTGGAGCCAGCTCTGACCATAGATTTATTTCTTCCCGCCTACTTACTGTACGACCTTCGTCTTCAATTTCTTGTTTTCTTAAACGAACAGCGTCTAATAAGTCTCGTCTAGCAACACCCCACAAGTCTGGCTGCAATGATTCTTTGATTGTTCGGTCTGCTTTTGAATTAGCATTAGCAATCTCTGATGTTGCTCCTGCAATCTTTGCGGCAGTTAGAGTCTTTAACTGATTATTTAACTTTAGTTCATCGTCAGAAGTTAGATCTCCTTTTGATCTGGCAATCAATATGTCTTCTCTAAGATTGTTTACACCTTGCAAGTAGTTATTTGAGTTAGCATCCATGTCAAAGTCGGCATTTAGATCGTATGCTCTAGCTACAATATCACCCATGACTTCAGAGTTTGTAACAGCATTGAGGGCCTTAGCTGACGTAACGTACCTTCTAAGCAATACGGCTTCTTCTCGCCCAATGCTTCCTTTCATTTCTGATTCAGCAATAGAAAATAATTTATCATTATCGCTTATTGAAACATCTTGAACCGTTTCCATTGCAGAGGAATAGTTAGAAATTTGCGTAAATCTGCTGGCCTGAATCTCTGATTCAACCTTCTTAATTTCTTCAGATTCAAAGTCTTTTAATTCACTTTCTAGATCTTTTACAAGAGCATCTTTTTCATCAGCATCTAGCGTAATCATCTTTTCAGGATCAAACGGGTCTTCTACCTGAAACGTATCTCTTTTATTAATTTGATCAATTACGTTTTGACCAGATTCAATTCGTTGCTCTACTGTTTGATCTTCATTTCTAATTATTAAATCAAATCTTCCTAAAGCAGACTGCGTTGCTAATCGATCTCTTAATTCTGTTGTTTGAGTAGCAAGTTTGCCACTATCAATTAAACCTTTAGCAACTCCTTGTTTGCCTGTTTCAACCCAAATTAACGCTGCATTACGCAATTGTTCTGCATCGTTACTTCTTGCAAGATTGACAAGGTTTACAGATTGATCGACTAATGCCGTTTGAATTGTTGCCGAATCAATATCGTTCTGCTTCTTCTGTTGAGCCTTCCAAATCCTAGATGCAGAGGTTTGATTTAACTGTGAGAAATAGCTTTCAAAAGCTGGACGCATTTCTTCTGGAGCAACACTAAGCAAGCCGTTCATACCGCTTGACGTTAGGTTTCTATACCCTTCAATGTCTTCTGGGTTTGCAGCCGCAGCTCTTGAGACTATGCCAGTTATTTCGTTTTGAATCCCAGCAGTATATGCAGCTTCAGCAGTAGCGTTAAAAACTCTATCTTGCTCGTAAGTTTGAACGTCATCGTACTCTCTCAACTCTAATGGAGTAGCACTAATAGCCGACGCATTACCAGCAAGTTTTGCCGCTTTTTCAGCAGCAGCTATATCGTTTTTTTCTTTTAAAAAGGCTTGTTCTGCAACTTTCTTTTTGCCAAACGCCGCAGCAATATCGCCTACTTGTCCCGCTAAACCAGCAAGCGCCTCAAACCTACGCGCAGCAGACTGATCTACTCCCGTGGGTCTGAACTCTCCGTAATATCCAATAGGCTTCTGAGCCATGTTATTCTTCTCCAGGCATCAGTTGTGCTGCTTGCAAACCGCCTTTCAGTAACGTAGAACCAGCAGCCATATATCCTGCTTGCTTGGCATATCCTGCTTGACGGCGTAATTGAGCCTGTTTTAGTTTTTCAGATAAGCCAATAGTAGCCTCGCTAAGACCAGCCCTTTCAGCACTAGCCAACGCGATACTAGCTGGAGTCCCTTCTCCTGAGATACCAGACATAGCTTGACCGACTACATTAGCAGCAAGTGCTCTGTTCAATTCTTCTCGACGTTGCAACTCACGGCTTTGGGCAGCCATTCTTTCTTCTTCGGCTTGACGTTGTAGCTCTATTTGTTGAGTCTTGCCAGAAACATATTGTGCTCTAGCCCCTACTGCTGCGGTTGTTGCTGCAAGTATTGGAAATAAAAATGGAATAGGCATTAGCTACTTTCAACCTCGTATTCAATCATCTGTATAAATACAGGAGTAGGGTCTGGTGCCGTTATCGATGGCATTTCGTCTCTAGTCCAACCTATATTGTTCAGTACGTCTTCTATTATGCCAGTTTTAGCGTTAGGTGACGTGTTTAACGGTGAGTCTATCGAGTAATCGAACTCTCTAATAGGCACCGGTTGACCGTCTACATAGTACCCGTAGGACTGGTAGACCCTGATGTTCATGCGGACGATACGCTTGATACGCATCTGGTTCTCACCACTGCCAATATTAGTATTTAACGGCATACCAGTGATTTGTACTGGGAAGTTTAGACCTACCTCGACATTGGTATAGCCTACTTCTGATGCTGTTAGTGTAATTTGACCAGCATTAACGGTTCTTTCTGGCAATACAATACCGTCTGCTACGATCTGAACGGTCAATCCATTTAGATAGCTAAGGCCAGATATGAAGGTATCCGTTGGGCCAGGATTGAATATCGTTGAATCGTCCATCAAATGATCGAATGACCAGCGTTCAATATGGTATTTAGTATCGGCAAGAGCATTAACTTGCCTTTTAACGATCATGTATAGCTGATCGTCTACTACCGTGGCATTAGTGATAACTCCAGGCTCAGGGGTAGCAGTAGGATACGTTGTAGATGCAGTTTCCCATCGTGTAAACCCATTGATGTCTTGGTCTCGCAGTGTATTAAGGACTGTAACCGTACCGTCAGTATTCGTTATGAACAACCAGTTAGCATCTTCGCTAGTCGTGCCAGACAACATAGCCATGTCTGTGGGCTGTTTAATTAGATGAGACGATAGTACCGACCTGTCATGCGTTACATAAGCATCTTCGTTGAACGAGTAGACAAAATCGTAGATGGTCTTACCGTTTCTATCCACGAATATGGTAGATCCGTCTACGTCCACTACTTCTACATACGATGCACCATGATTAGTTTGCGGAGATACTCCTACACTTGTAGGCGTGACCGGCTTACTGGTGACAGAAAACTCAGCCCCAGACGTAAATATCTGTAGATTTCTGCCAGGATATACGTCGATGATTTCGTTTAGCTTGCGAGATGAGATAGTAGCAAAGATACCTTCATCGTCATCACCATCGTCAATATCAAAGTCAAAGAACGACCCAGACTTGGAAAAGAATACCGATGCAGTCTTGGACTTAGTGCCGCCAAGGACTAATCGACCTTCAAAGAAACATGCAGTCTTAGGATAGCCCCTAGTAGCAGACCATACGGGTTCTTTTCTAGGTGATCCGGCCTGAGTTTGAACAAATGCAATCGTCTTGCTTGCAGTACCGCTAGTAGCAAATCCAGAAAATAGCTCAAAATCCTTAGTAGACTCACCGCTAATCGTTATTGTGTAAGCCGAAGCGCCCGTTCTGGCCACATCTACACCAGTCTCTCCAAAATTAGGCATCTCTTGCAGGTTCTTCTGGATGTTGAATACCGTAGAGCTTCGTTGATCTGCGGTTGCATCTCCTGCAAAAGTGATATTTTTTGACAATATGCCTTCAACGTCTACTTGGAATGTATCCCCAGCAACAAATGAAGTCAGTGTCATTACCTGTATTTCGTTAACTGGAGTAGGACTCAGATCATCATCAAAGTCATACGTCGGAACATTGGTGAATGGCACTTCATCCAAGAACCAATCCGCATCGGTACCCAAGTTAATCAATCGTTGTGGTGGCACGTCTTCTTGGAACAGCAACATAACGCTTTCTGTTTGCGTATCTCTAATAGTTGCTACTTGGGCGGCAGTGTACGGAACCTTAACGTCGGCAACATGGGTTCCTGGATTCTTGAAAATCCTGATATTCCCGTCAGTAACCGATAATAGATAGTTTCGATCAGTCGTTACGCTAAAGTTTAATAACTTAGATTCTGATGGATCGCCAGCAGCACTTGTCTGGGTGATTAGGTTGAACCCTGCCAAGGTAACAACAGACGCACCAAGTGGATCCGCCCCAACTCTAGCTAAACGAACGTATCTTTCTCCTGATCCAATGGGAATTCTAAAGTCTTGTGGGCTTGTCCCGAGTAGTGGAACAGTGCCAACGGTAGTCCATGTTGCTGCGTTAGGAGAATCTTGTATGACGAACTCAGTAGACGACCCGCTAGACAGGCTAATCTGTCTTAGGTCTGCAAATATTGCCGTATTACCAATGCTTGTAGTACGGTCGTAGTACGCAACAACGTATGGGTTGATCGTTGAAATACCCAGCGTTGTAGACGTTGTAGTAGTGTCGTCACCGTCATTAGCTACTGATCCAGACCCGCCATTAGGCATGATTGGATTCTGAGCCGTTAGGCGCTCTAGTTTATTCAGGACAGTATCGATATGCTCAGTGCCAGGACGACGCTTGACGCCACCCTGTGGGACTAGAACGACGTTGTTAGCTGTCTGCAACCCTTGGTAATACTGATTAATATCAGTACGGCCTCGCATTAATGGGGATAGCTCGCCACTAACAAAGTTATTTTGGATGAAGCGTGATTTAGCCATTTCGTGTCACTTTAACTAAAAAGTCATCTGTCTGCATTGTGCAGTCTTTATTAGCAATTACCTTGAATTGTGCTGGCGACGTTCTGGTATCTTCGTTTCTTATGGGAAATGAAGTGTATCGAGTAGCCTCAAATAACCCAGCAAACTGGAAATTCTGCGTTGTAATAAACGGAACCTTGTACTGATTAACGCCAGAGCCAAGATACAAATCCAATTCAATCTGGGTGTTGTTGCTAGCCGTAGTTGGTTCAACCAATACCCGTAGTTCAACCGCATCGCCTACTGCTAATTCAGTAAAATCAAACGAGCTTGTTCCTGCGTTCCACAAATTAGTAACGCCTAACGGAAGATAAGAATTAGTAGTGTTTGATCCTAAAGCATTGTTTGGCAGAACCGTTAAGGTATCGGCAGTTAATGTTAACGTGCTAACCCTTGAGTCTTCGTATGCAGCCCACCCAGCACTTGTAATGCCACTTCTTTGTACCGTTACTGACTTCTTGGCTACCGCTGTAACCAGTAGCGTGTATACCAAGTTGGTATTTACGATATGAATTAAATCATTTACCTGAAACTTTGTAGACGCTTCACTAAAATAGTTTGTAGATGTCACTAATGTTTGAGAGTCTAACGTGTAGTACGTATAGATTCTTGGCGCTGGAGAAGACCCACCAACATGAGAAAGTGTGCTGTTGGTGAAAGCCATTAAAACCTCACATTAACAAAAGGATTACTCGTGATAGGTGTCATTGGGTATTGCTGGGAGTCTGTGTATCGAGCCATCCTAGAAGCATTTACATACTCAGCAGACATTTCTTGCCGTGATGCTGAACTGTCTCGGATGCTCGTTGCAAAATCTTTAGCCAGTGCATACTCAATCATCTGAGTGAAGTACGGTGGCCATGTTGATTCTGGAGCGTTATAAATATAGTCACAGTAAAGTGGGCCTGTATTGTTGGCGTACACTTTATTGCCATAAATCTGGTATCTGATTCCTGGATATATCTTAATCAGGAATAATAAATCTGAAGGTAGCTGATAGATTGAGTCCCATTCTTGATCGATTGGAACTTCCGTTGTAAGCGATAGCTGTGCTTTTACTCTAGCAAATCCCCATCTGTGCTTTGTTAGCTCAGACCGGACAATGCTGTCATACAACGTATTAGCAACTTGTTGCGCCCTAGAACCGCCGATTAGTGAATTGATTGGAGTATCCCCGATCAAGACTAACGCACCATTAACTACGCCAATTTTAGTTGCCATATTGTTACCTAAAAGAAATGGGGGCCCGAAGACCCCCGATAACTTAGGAATCGCCTAACGCGGTTCCAGATGCCATTGTAATGGTCGTAGAACCATTATTAGCTTTGCAGAACGATACCGTTACAGCAGGGGTTCCGTTGGAATCACTTACCATAACTACGTCGTTTACAGCTATTTCACCAATCGCTGGTAGGAAATAGTTAGCTCCGAGTGCGGTGGCAATAGAGTCTTCAGAACTATATTTCCAAACCGTACCTGAGTCACCAGATCCGCCAATACGAGAAAAACCGCTTCTTAAAAATGCCATTAGTAATTCTCCTTATGCAGTTTTGTCATACTGAACTTTAACCAAGCCGCCTTCGTCGCGAACGACAGCGCCAGCTTTCAACATACCATTACTCAACCAAGAGGTACGTTCAGCGATCCAGTTAATTTCAGTTTTCATGTCAATACCAACGGCCAAGCCAACAGCAGGACGCTGATAGAACCATGAATCGACGATGTTGGCAGCTTCACTCAAACCACCTTCAGTCCGAGTTTCAATGATGTTGAATCGGAACCCTACGAGGGTATTGATCTCACCAGAAACTAGAGCCTTGATGTTCTGATAGTCCGAAGACGTTGCCAGTTCATCGTTCAACAAACCACCTAAGCCTTCAGCTTCGATGACTGCGAACAGGTCAGTGTTGGGTACACCTTGGTCACGCAATTCAACTTGGGCTTGGATTACCTTAGCCATAGTTAAGTTTGCAGCACCAGCAGGTACAGTAGTTGTTAATGGAGTCGAGGCATCCATAGCATCGATAACCAACTGGTCACAACGACGGCCCAAAGCACCGGCAATAGTCATTGCCAATTCTTGTTTCTCATCGAAGTTAACGTCAGCTTGGTCGAAGATGTCGGTGTACTCAGGCGCATTCCAGTTAGCCAACGTAGCAGTCTTGAACTCATGGCTTACGTCCATAGGAGTTACGAGATCTGAAGTTGATTTCTGGTTTGCAAGGCCCTTGCCTTGACGACGGAATTTGTAGGTATCACCTACGACGTTGTTGCGTACAGTTACAGAACCTTTCAGCAAGCCCATGCCCTGGTAGGCGTGTTTAACCATGCTGTCAAATTCTGTTACCGCAACAGAAGATAATTGTTTTGACATTAGTCTAATCCTCAAAATTTATAATAATCTACACAAGTGTTTCACATGAAACATTTGCTGGTTATGAGGTTTCGACTGAGTGCCCGACAGATCGGTCAGCCTTCAACCCAAATCTGTCAGATCCGCGATGGGAGTCCCTGACAGACATATAATATCATTTTACTTTATAAAAGCAACCTACCCGAATACCTGAACATTCGGCTTGTCACCACCAAAAGCAAACATCATTTCTTGAATCTTCTTCTCATGGGCAGAGTCTACTGACCGCAGAAGGTTGCCGTTCTCGTCCTTTCGGAACATTTCTTTCTCGATGTCAGGCCAAGTAATTCCACCAGGAACAACATGCCCGTCGATAGGTAGCTTTTGCGGAGCCGTGCTCTTAATCAATGCTTCTACCAGCATGATAGATTCAGCAGAGTTAACAGCATAACGAACTTGCTCGTAGACTTCGGAGTCCAGATTATTTTTCATAAACTGTTCTACGGTCTTGATACGATCCGTTGCATTGTCGCCTAGCTTGGCAATCTCAGCTTCAGCAGATACTTCTTCTACGGCCTCTGCTTGAGCAGACAGCAATTCCCACGCTTTATTGAAGTAGTCTTGAGACATATTAGTCTCAGCCGCAAAGCCCATTAGCTCCTGCATTAACTCGTCTTCTTGATCGATACCTTCAGGCATTGAGTAGCCGTCTTTAGGAGCGCCCTTGAATGCGCCAAACTTCTTCTCTAACTCAGTATAGGCAGCGGCTTGATCTGCGACTGACTTGTATCTGTCAGACTTGTACCACTCTGGTGCCTCACCGGTTCCCTTGATCCCGTCAGTTAGGAAGTACTCACCATCAGATAATTCTGGTTGGGCGGCATCTACTAAACTAACTGGTTGTGCTTCTACTGCAACATCGTTTTCTACTGATTGTTCACTCATAGTTATCTCCACGCATATTGAATTACAGCCCGCTTAGGACTGACCGCTTGATGCTTCAAGAGGATTTCGTCAAGCCTTCTGCCGCCGTTAAGCAAAGATAGATCGTTAATGTCGATCCAATCTAAATGCTTACCTTCTCGGTAGCATCTGAACGCTTTAAATTTATGAAGATACTCGAACTTATCAAACCCATACTGTGCCGCAAGCAGATCTAGCCATTCAAATTTAAAGTCTCTGCTTAACAAGTATTGCCGTTCGTCGCAAACTACCTCGACGGATGGGGTTTCTTTCTTTGGTCGTCCTTTCTTTTTAACTTCTTCTACTTCCATTACTTCTGTCATAGTCTCTCCGCTTGCTGGATTTGGTGAACAATAAACCTCATGACTCCGGTCTCCCCGTTATGGTAAGCGGCTTCATAGTTTATATTCTGTGCAGCAAGAGAAGTGTCGTTCTCTAGTAGAAAGCGTTTGCTCAGGTCTTCTAGTACCCTGTTACCGTCGTCAGTTGCAAAGCAACGGTTATAAGCCTTGGCTAGTTCGGCTTGTTTTTCCCTGATTGCGCTCTGTGCTTTCTGTGCTTTCCCCGTATCTATCTCTAAATCTTCCCAGCTCATTGAACGGCCTGTAGTTGTGGTGGTTGTCCAGGTACGGGCGCTTGTGGTTGTTGTTGCGCCTGTGCTGCGTCAGCTCCAGCTTGGATGATCTGCTGCTTCTCTGCATCATCACGTACCAATTCAGAACTCATGCCTGTTTTCTCTGCCACCCAAGTGCCAAAATCCTCGGTCTTGAATGCTATTAACACTTGCTCAGGCCCAGCAGTCGCTAGAACAAACTCTACGGCTTGCTGTACTGCTAGAATGTCCTCGGAGTCCTGTGCTCGTGCTAGTGGTGACGTGAATTTGATTTCTACATCACGGCCATCCAACTCAATAGGCGTGATTAACCCACGACGAATCAGGATAGACACAACTCGCTTGAGGATTGGGATCAATATTTCAGTCTGCAACCGTCCAAATGCTGAACCAATACGCTTGGCTAGCTCTCTGGACTCGATGGCAATCTCCGTTGCAGTCCTGACCGGCCCTGCTGGGTCTCTCAGATCGTTGAACATGGCAAGTTTGATAGCATTTTGCAGTTCTGATATCTCGAATTGTGCTAATGCTAGACTACTTGACGTGTCTAAACGTTGTATAGACGGGTTGTTGGTGTTGTTAGAACCTACTGGAATAACAATACCTGGCGCTATAACCATATTGTAGGGATTAGTAACCCCGTCGTCCGTTGCAGTGTACATACCCGCTAGGTCTATAGCGGCTTTCTGCAATACGAACTCTTTGGCCTTGTTCAATGACCGTACATCTGGGAGCGTTTGCATAGCTGGCCCACGACCACGAACCTCACCAGAGACTTTAGTGTACCGGCCCGTTACCCAAGGCGATGAAACACCAAAATCTTCTGTCCAAGAGAGACGTTCTTCCTGCTTAACCCATACACAGCCGTAGTATCGCTTGGTCTTGGGGTCAAAGATGACACCTTCGGACAGTTCAACCTCTGCATTGGGCTGGTTGTCGATCATTTCTTGGATAGTGGGCGATGGCTCAAATCCTTTCCACATCCTTTCCAGCAATCTGGCCTTGACCTTGAACCGTCTCCAGTGGGTCTCGATGTTTCCATACGGGCCTTCTTCAAATGCGATACCTTTCTGTGGTACGCAATGGAAGACAATCGGCATATCTTCGTCGTCGGTCTCATCAATCCGTAAGGTAGCAGTGCCGATCAAAAGATCTAGCGCAGCCTCGTAGAATTGAGTCCCGAAGTTAGACCGGTTGATATAGTCAAAGACAATAACGGCCTGTTCTTCTAGGTTCTCTCGGATCTGACGTTCGCTGACGTTGAAGTCACCTGACTCTAGTAGATTGAGAACTTCATTCGACGGGTTGAACGTGGCCCACCTAGCCCAGATCGGTGCAATGTTCTCTTGTAGTTTACTGGCCCCTTGTTGGATAGACGTTAGAGAAGTGGAATCGAAGATGCGCTCCATTTTCTTCTGGCCTGTATCCTGATTGTCGAACAGGTTCCGTTGGGGTAGGAAGTATTCGTACACGTCCGACAGTTGGTCGTGCCATAAATACTCAGCATCAAAGGCCCTAGCCTCTCGGGTCTTAAGATCCTGCATTGATCCTAGATTGGGTGGAAGTTTCATCTTATCTGCCCATTGTCGAAGTCATTAAACCAGCACGAGCCGCAGCAGCAGCCCCACGTCTACCAGCACCAGCTAAACCGCCTAGCATTGATCGTCCAGCACCAGCAGCAGCGCCCTTGGATGCCCTGCCACCCATAGCGGCTTCAGTCCTAGAACGTGGAGCGCCACCTAACAAAGATGCAGATCCTAGCTTGCCTCGTGCTAGAGCCTTAAACCGTTGTTCTTGTTCTCCGATCTCCTCATCGAGTGCTCGTTGTTGTCTCTGTGTTACTGCTATTTCTTGAGCCGTTGGTTTTGGTGCCTTTGGTTTCTTCATTTTGTTTTCTCCAGATACTTGTACAACTGGTATGGTGTCCAGATGAACGGTCGGTTGATGCCTAGAATCTGTTTAACGTGTCCTACGCATGTATTGAGCATAAATAATGATTGCCTCGCGGTCTTACGATCGATTTTTACAATGATAACCTCATCGATTTTATCCATTTGTCGATCGATAGTAAACAAGTCCACATAGTGCATTGACTTGCCATAGATCAACCATCGGCCTCGGTCTGCCATCATCAGATAACAGTGCTTGATGAACGGATGCAGTAACGGCGACCACCAATGGCCTGAGTCGTTAGTGAATACAATGTATGCATCAGACACTAAACTGCGGTTAATGTGTTCGTTAGAAGACACTAAACTGCACCTTGGCCTGTCTCGGTTGTGGTCTATGGCCTGAGACCATTGATTCCTGCCAGCCTAGTGCAAGGGTCTGTAGTGCATCGGCCCCATGTGATGCCCAATCGTGTACAGGTGTATCACGGAACACTTGGCGCTTATCGTCGTATTCTCGGTGATAGGATGCTATGCAGTTGTACCCGTGTTCGGCCTTCTCATCGTCTATCCAGAATCTAGGGAACATCCGTCGCACTGCCTGTATGCCTTCAGCCTTTGTTCTCGGTCGCTGTACAGTCCTGAAGTTAATGCCCATCTCTCGGGCTACTTCCTTTCTACTACGGCCTGAGGTGAGCTCTCTGACCTCTATGTCGTGCGGTGCAAGGTGAGACCCTAGCATTACGTTGTTGGTCGTCGCGTATTGGTTGAGCCATTGGATATAGTGCTCCATCCCCTTCGACGTGTTCTCATAGTACCCAATCAATCGGATCTCTTTGCCCATAGCTTGGAATAGCCAGATAGACATAGCGTCTGATATGCCCAAATCCCATGCAGTGTGTACTTGTAATGATGGCTCTATTGGCAGCCTTCCAACCCGCCCCTGTTCCTTTGCAGCTGTCAATTGGTCAGCATAGTATGCTCCAGGAATCTGTGCCTCGAAGGATCCATAGAACTCTTGCTGGATTAAGGCTTCGTCCATCCCTTCGAGTCGTTCGTTGTCTATGATGTCACTACTGATAACCGGTGATCCATCGGCCCGTTTGGTGTCGAGGATGGTTAGATTCTGGCAGAACCACTCATTAGACTTCTTGGCCATCTGATACAGTGAATGGCCGTGGTTCTTTCCCCGTGGTGTGTAGATGAACACCGCCCATCCACCATTCTCAGCCAAGATCGGCCTGATATAGCCCCAAGCATTTGGATCACATAGTGACCACTCATCGAACACCACGCCGACCGGATTACTGCCCACTAGGTTGTTATAGTTGTCCGACCCTGTTAACTGCCACGTTGACCCGTTAACCAGCTCTATCAGCATCTCCTGTGAGCTTGTGCGCTTCCGTATGGCCTGTGGGAATACTTGCTCAAGGATTGGGCGGCCTTCTGAGTCTATACCCGACCAGATGGCTTTCCTCGCTTGTGTTTGGACTGGAAACAGATGCCAGTACGTTCCGACCCGCTTAAACATCTCTTTAGCAGTGAAGTTTAAAGTAGCAGCACCCTTGCCGGCTCTACGGTGCCACACGATACAGGCACGTTTTGCCCCTGAATCCATGGCCTTGAAGAATGGCAGTTGATGTGGTCTAGGTTCCCACTCATGCGGGATCGATATGCTAGGCACTCTTGAAGTCTGACACCGTTATAGACAGCTCACCACCACCTTCTCCCGTGATTTCTGTCGCCTTCAGCTCTGGCAGATATTTCCCAAGCATTTTATGCCGTACATCCACCACCTTAGAGTACTTAGCCAAATCCTGTTGAAATGTCTCAGAATTAGGGTCTAATTTCTCGATCTTCTCAATGATATCAAAAAGATATTGAACCGACCCTCTTTCTTGCATGTACTCCCTGAGTGCATCCTGTCGAGCTAATCTGTTTCTTGTTTTGGTGTGTAGGTTCTTACTAGTCATTACTCTTACCCTTACCAAAGATTCTATCCCAGTTGGCCGAATATCGAGCCCTAGAATCGGTTGTAGTCTTTCTAGCGTGCGATCCCTTGCCACCATGAGACCACTCAGGAAAATGCCGATCGGCCGTTTTCTTGTCCAGCTTGTGACGCATATCAGGCATGTTTAACCCTATGTTTTACGATATATGCTGTTTGGTTCTATGTATATAACTATTAGATCTAAAAAAAGATTTGACACGTTTTGTGTTATGTTTTATCTTCTCATTCGTGACATCAATTATACATTAAATCAACAGGGAGATACACCATGACAACAGCAAGATTATATAACGCAGCCAAAGCCCAACAGGTAGAAGGCAAGAAGATGATCCTCGAATTATCCGACGGTCAGCGGTTCAACGTCAAGGGTTCACGAGAAGCCAACAAGATCTGCAACGAGTTAAACGCCAAGCCCTGGAACTTCTAGGGCTTTAGGGTCTACCAGTTAGGGACTGGTACTGACGAGGCCATTAGGCCGAAACCCAAACAGCAAGGAGATACACATGAGTTTAGCAACCGACACAATCGTTTTGCACATTGCCAACAATGAAGGCTTTTACAATGACGCGCAGGAAATATTAGAACGCTGTGGTGATTCGTATGACGCCTGTATTGAGCTTAAAGACATGGTTGATGAGATCATGTTTCCAGAAGAAGCGGGTCAACCCCAAAGCGGTGATCACTTCTTTAGACAAGATATGATTCTTGAGGCGTTATCTCAGGTCAATTGGCGCGAAGTTTACGAAAGATTAACGGAAGATTAAGGGGATTATATCATGGACAAATTCAACGACTTCAAGAAATTAGTTTCCGGTCTCAGCGATACCGATTGGCTGGTAGATTGTGCAGCCATGCCAAACGATCACGTTACACAAGCGCACGTTGACCAAATCATGCTCGAAGTAACAGGCCGCATTTGGGCCGGTAAGATCCCAGTGCCTAGCGAGGTGCGAATATGATTAAGCTTGAAGATACCAGTCGGAAAGTCTGGACGCTGTACGAGCGCATTGACGCCAACCGCGAAAATCAAATTCATCCAGGATGGACTAGCTTGATTCTGGGTGACGATGAGATCCAGTCACCTTATCGCAATTGCTCATTGCCGCATCATGTGGCCGATCAATGGATAGCTGGACAAGTTAGAGTGAGGGTCAACATATGAACAATTACCAATACTCATTGAGCAAGATTAAGACCGCGAAAACTGTCGAGCAATTAGCCCAAGTCGAGCTGTGGCTGGAGCGAATGTATAACGCTGAATTTTTAACGCCTAGCGAATTTCGCCGGTTAGATTGCAAGCTAGTAGATCACTCACTCAAACTTGAGGGCATTATAGCATGAACCGACTCACCAAAATCAGCATCGCCGTGGCAGTTGTCGCGGCCTTGCTCTGGGTCTCAAATTGGGACTATGAGCACGAGGTCAGCATGTCTAAAGAATACCGGTATAACGTCTGTCTAGGCTACTGGCCGGACTATGAAAACTTGAAACCAGACTGTAAGGGAATACGATGAACCGAGGGCGACCCAGGGCTACAGGCCCATTTGAGACCCATGCCGAACTCGTGGCGGCAGTGTTAGATCGACACGACCAAGGCAAAAGTATGCGAGGAATTTCCCGTATCCTAGGCTTGAGCGAACCAACCATAACCAAAATTATCAGGGAGAACCGATAACCATGAAGCCAACCCGTAACGATATCTTGCAAGCGTGGCTGACATTGCAGAAGGTGCGAGAGACTTACAGCCAAGACCGATTAGACGAGGCCGACAAGATGATGCTGATCGATGTCATGAAATTACTTGATGAACTACAACAGGAAGAGGCGAGACGATGATAGAAAAACTAATGGTTCCAAAATACACAGGCGGGGCGATGATCGTGGCCTTCCTGCTTGGCTATGTAATCGGAGCAATCCTACTGTAATCTACCAAGACGGTTTTTTTGGCTTATCCACTGAGGCCGTCTTTTCATTTAACTCACGTTCGATCAAGATCTGAGTGTAATGCACCACCTTTCGCAAGTCATCGACCCCACCCTTAGACCGCCACCGGCTAATGTACTTCACAACATTGGCTTCACACCATCCCAAATTGTTGGCCAATATGTATTCAGTCGGTTGAATCATCATCAGCTTGTAGTGGTTGCCGCCTATCTGCTCATCAAATGCGCTCATTTAATCCGCTCCACGTTTACTTTTAACCGTCCTTCTTCCCCGTAGTCTTTGTGAAGAATCACGCATGTCATACTTCGAGAACTGGCATAGCCAGAGCCAGCGTGCCAAGCATCTGCGGGTGCGAGGATGTTCCAAGACTCGAACAATGCGCCGCCATATTCTTCCTGATTCTTGTGATGTATGTGGCCTGTCCATACGAAAGTGTGCTCCGCTTCGCCCCATTCTTTCCTGAGATTAGACACGATTGACCCGTGTAGATTGGACATTTTAATCCGATCACCGTGATGGGTCACTACCAGATTCTTGCCCCATTGCCACCATATAAACTTAGAGGCGTTATCGAAAACGTGAACACGCGGATCGTCCTCAAAGTACAGACGCATAACTTCATTGAGCCACAACGCAGCATCTGGATCGTGATTACCTCGAACATTCACAAGCCAGACCTCGGCATGTTTCTCAAGCATTCGTAAAACCGTACGCTTTATGACATTACTGGCAGCCCGAATGGTCTTGGAGTATCGGCCGTCAGAGTCTAGGAGATTCTTGCTATTAGGCGTTGAGCTGGTGCTGTCGTTGACGTGCATGAAGTCGCCAAGATTCACTAGCACTCCGACCTTACCCGCTGGCGCTACACTGACCAGCCGATCAACTGCATTTTCTAAGAGTCGTTGCGAAATCTTGACATCATAGTCCTCGCCCATCGTCTCAGTGTGGTGAGCAAGCATCCCCAAATGATGATCGCCAATAATATAGCTAACCATATAATCGTCATCAATGCCTGTGGGCGCGTTAATGGGAGTGTGTATTCCCGAGACTTCATCTTTGAATCCCTCCACAAATTGAGCGATTAATTCTTCTATCTTCTGGCGTTCTGGTTCTTGGATATGCCATTGCAGGACAATATCGCCATCCATATTGTAGGCGGTACTGACTCGCTTAGTGGTAAATCCTGGTACTGTCTGGCGGTTTACATTATAAGCTGGTGCTACACCTTGAAGTGCTGCTCGTCTATGAACAACCGCAAGTGATTTATGGATTCTTCTGGGATCTTTGCCTAGCTCTCTAGCAATCTCAGTCTGATTCATCCCGCTCAAAGTCATTTCGATTATCTGACGCTGGTACTCAGTGTTGCAGAAATCCAAGTGCTCGGTCGTGGTCTTATACTTCGTCGTCATATTCCCAGCTCATCTGGTAGAACGAATGCGCGGCCATTTGCAACCGGCCAGTGATTGAAGCTATTGAATCGGGATCTGTTGAGAAGGTTCCAGGCATGTCCAAGTCAAACCCGTCGAGGTGTTCGGTCACTATGACGGCGCCACATATGTTGCCAGCCTCACACTGCTCCAACAGGCTACGGAGAACATCCCGCACCTGTTCAGCATTACGGTCTAGCGTGGAGACTGTACCCATTTCTTATTCAGTGATTGATACTTGGATAGCATCTCTTGCAGATCCTCAATGGTATATTTGACTGGATCATGCGGCCCTTCGAGCCACTCAACCCGCTCTAACCCTATCTTTATCAACAAGTTTGACCGATATTCTGATAAATTACCAGACTTGTAGTTATTGCAGACTGAGCATTGTTTGTGGCAATTGTCCTCGCAGAATCGTAGCGCAGGATGACCGCCAACTGTCTTGTAGTGACCGGCATGGTACTGCCCATCGTGATGACGGTTGCATGATATGCAAGGATCTTTCTTGTCTCGGTTCCTAATGTATTTATTGAACTCGGTTTGGCACCGTCTCATCCAATAGGATCTGTCTCGCTTGGACTCTTTGGTTTCTTTGCGGTTGATTCTAGTTCTTTCTGTCTTTCCAAACGCGATAAGGCATTGAGTCGCATTACACGTTTTCTGGAAACTTGTGAAAGTTGGCGTGAACTTTTCCCCGCAGACTTTACATTTCTTGGCCATGTCATTTTCTTGGCTTAATCATAGACTCTATTTCTTCTTCCGTTGGATCATAATTATCTAAATGATGTTGGGCGCGTCGATCTTCTACAATGTCTTCCACGTATTCTTCTATAAATTTCGAAGACTTAATTAAATGCCCAAGACCTAAAGATAATTCAGAAACAAGATCTGGGCTATCAAAAACATTAAATTCCTTATAGTACCTAATGATTCTTTTTATTATTAAATCTAAATCCGCAGATGCTTCAACAGCTTTCTTGTAATCTGCATCTTCATCGAGGATATCCCAAAGTTTATTAGGGTCAATTTCTTTATTCATGTGCACTCCTTTATTTACTTACTTGTGTTAATTCAAATCCCTGCTCCCGTAGATGATGCTCGACCATATCCAGGAACTCACTATGTTGTTTCACGTTCATCAAGTTTGTGACCTCAAAGTTAAAAGGCTCCACCATGAACGATAACTTTTGCTCGTAAGTGTAAGGCTTCACGTCTCGATCATACACAGCTTTGAACTTCTCGCTGTCACGCCTAAGAATAGGGATTCCAAAATGCAGTTTACAGTACGCCCGATACTCCCACGCTTTCATATCGCCCTGCTTCTCACAATCACGATACCACTTGTTTGCGGTGTTGTTCTGGGTAGCGGTGCGTTTCTTCTTGTGCTTCTCTATCTGAACGTCAATGGGAAACTCTAACTCGATCTGCCCTAGCATGTGCATCATGTTGTCCAGACCTTCTTGATTCTGGATGGTCATGCGTACACATTCGGTGGCTAATCGTTCTTTACTGATAACTTGCATTCACTTCCCCTAAAACTTTGACCCGTTGCTGACTTAGCTTGTACCGGCGGTATTCTTCGCGGCTTGGCTGGTGCCCCTTGCTCAATTCATTATCGTATATCGATATGAAATACGCATCTTCTAGGGCTTGTTCGCGTTGATCCTTAGAAAAATAACTGTTTCCGCCCGTCTTTTGTGGTTCATCATTAAACAATGCCGACTCACTCAGACCTACTGCCTGGACTACTTCACTACCCTTGGCCCCGCAAGCATGGCAGTAGATTAATATCCTAGTGCCTTGCTCGCTGATTGACATTGACGGGTTGTTATCTTGGTGTACTGGGCAACATGCCACATAATTTTTACCTGCCTTCTTTACCTTATCCAACCTGTCGAGAATTTCGTTGAGCATCCTTTGCCGCCTTAATGATTGTATGAGTTATGTAATCTTTTACTTCTTGTGTCACTATTGCATAATAACCAGCCTCACGTTGCTGTTCATAAGTAGGCCAAACCCTGAACTTATCTTTGTATTTGTATTGCGCCCATCCTGGCTTATAGCCTTTTGCTCGACCGTAGGACTGGAATTGAGCAAGCCATTCGATCTTAGCCCGATCAGCAATGCCTACAACGTTGTTATAAGCCTCCTCCCTAGACGCGATTAAATTGCGCCATTCTCGCAGCGCCTGTTGACGTTGTTCTTCTTCGTAAGCCGCTATTTCTTCTGGGGTGTGTCTTGTTAGTTCCCGTAAGATCTGATTGTCAGATTCAACAATCATTTTAATGGGTAGTTCGTACCCGCACTCGCAAGATGGCATCTTCATGATCTGATAACACATTGGGCAGTCCATTGTGTCGCGTTCTTTCTTGTCTTTCTTGACTTGGTTGCGTTCTGAATACTTCTTCTCGCCTTGATCTAGTTCTTCAGGCACAACATCTTCCGCAAACCCTAGCTTGTCTACGTTGCCAGCATGGTCTAACACGATAGCGAACTCTTTATCTTCATGCAGACGGAGCACACGTCCTACCCGTTGGACATACTGTGTAATACTTTTCGTAGGGAAGGCATCGATCAAGCACCGGACAGATGGGGCATCGTACCCAGTATTTAATAACCTGCTGCATGACAAGACTTTAAACTTACCCTCATCGTGCTCACGGAATAAGATCTGCCGTTCTTCATCTGGCATGTACCCGTCAATGTGTTCAGCGGGTATGCCTGACTTGTTGAACATATTTACCAGTGCCTTGGATTGTAGGATAGATGGTGAGAACGCTACGGTTTGTGAATTCTCAGCGTACTTGAGCCAGTTTTGCACAATGTCCCCGACCAGCTCGCTGTCTTCTTCCATCCTTTTGGCCAGTGCGTTTGGATCATAGTCCATTGCACCAGTCTGTAGCTTCTTGGTCTTAACGCCCTTAAGGTCTGGTCTCTTACCACCGTAGTATTTAACGGGTGCAAGATAACCTTTGTCCATTAGCTCTGCTGCCGTAATGGGGACTATTAGGTTGTCGTAAAAGTTTCCCAACCCTTTAGAGAATGGCGTAGCACTCAGACCGATGAACGGTACTTCTGGGTATTCTTCCATTAGACGGGTGTGGGTTTTGTAGTGGACGTGTGCCTCATCTATTATGATGAGATTAGAGTACGGCCAGATCTTCCGTCGTGCCAATGTCTGAACACTAGCGATTTGAATCTGAGCTATCTTGTTTGACCGAGGATGATCCCACCCCTGAATGACACCGACCTCGATCCCGTACTTATCGAACTCATCGACCGCTTGCTGTACCAACTTAATACGGTCACAGATAAACATGCCGTACCCACCCTTCTTGGCCACCTCTGCCAACATGTGCACCGCTACCA
>Ga0208899_1000421_pt1 | contig 31574 bp, 57 predicted proteins | sample VirMetDEL_Nov_24_FD_184518 | JGI IMG/M metagenome (GOLD analysis project Ga0208899, IMG submission 184518) | Aqueous microbial communities from the Delaware River and Bay under freshwater to marine salinity gradient to study organic matter... | ecosystem: Environmental > Aquatic > Marine >... | reverse complement strand
TAAATTGTGGAAAAAATTATTAAAATGGATGACTTTAAATTATACGCTATCAATATTGGGGCGTTTACCTTATCGCTTACGGATATTGTTGATGTTCTTAAAATTATTCTTCTTGTGGTATCTATTGGCTACACTGCTTTTAAATGGTTTAGATTAATGCAAAACGATAAAACTATAAACAAAAAAGATGATTAAAGAAACGCAAGAAGGACTTTTTATAATGAAGTGGCGAAACTTTATCCCAATGATGATAAGTGTTATTATAGGAACTAATACTGCATCTATATTTTACCAAAAGCAACAAAGACATGAAGAACAAATTGCTTATAATAAAGAACGTGCAGACCGTATTGCAGAACGTAAAGCAAATGAAGCTAAAGAATATCACGACATACAAATTTTAAAACAAAGACTAAAAGATTGTGAAAACCGTTAAAATCAAAAGATATAATTGGGATGAAAAACAAACGCTTGGGATATGTAGTGTTTTTGATAGTAGTTTTAATCCTTTATTTTCTGCTATTAGTTTGGAACGTGGTTGGTTAGAAAATAAACGTAATGTATCATGCGTACCAAAAGGCAGATACTTAGTTGAGTTAGAATACTCTCCTAGATTTAAAACTAAGTTATGGGAATTAAAAAACGTACCTAATAGAAGCGAGTGTAAGTTTCATGCTTCTAATTATTGGCATCAATTAAATGGATGTATTGCTTTAGGTAGACGACCTAAAGACATGAATAAAGATGGTTATATTGATGTAACAAGTAGTAAGCAAACTATGAAAGATTTTCATAACGCTTTAAAAGGTGAAACAAGTGTGTATTTAGAAATAGAATAAATTAATAATTAAATAAATAAAAATGGGTAATTTACAAGATGGCGTTACAAACGCTAAAGCATGGTATCAATCGAAAACTATTATAGGTATTTTAGTTGCTTTTATACCGACTATTGTTAAGGCTATTAATCCTGAATTAACTTTAGATTTAGGTGGTATTGCTGATGATGGTTTTGAGGCTGCTGAATTAGTAGCACAAACAGGCGACCAACTATGGGTGCAACTAACTGAAGTGTTTGGTACGTTGTTGGCTATTTGGGGTCGTATTAAGGCTAAAGTAGTTTTAAAATAATTAAATAAGCGGTGTAAAAACCGCTTTTATTCTTTTATGAAACCAATAGAAATAATAAGCGGATTGATTAATCTACTATTAAGTGGTAATAAGTCTAAGAAAGATATACGTTTTTTAGAACGTAGATTAAAGAAATATAAGCGTCAATGGTCTAAAGATGGGTTGGATGACGAAGAAAAACAAAAGTTAAACGAATTAGAAGAATTAATACATAAAAAATTGTTAGGTTTATAATTTTATTCTTAAATTGCGTTTATGGAAATAAGACCAAGATTACGAGGTAATAAACTTAAAGCCTTTAAAAACATTACTAAAAAAGAAAATAGAGTTTTAGTAATAGGGGATTTACACGAACCTTTTTGTTTAGATGAATATTTAGAACATTGTAAAGAAACATACTCAAAATATAACTGCAACAAAGTTGTATTTATAGGTGATGTTATTGATAATCATTATAGTTCTTACCATGAAACAGATGCAGATGGATTGGGTGGTGCTGATGAATTAGATATTGCAATTGATAGATTAAGTAGATGGTATGATGCGTTTCCTAATGCATATGTAACAATTGGAAATCATGACCGTATAATCATGCGTAAAGCACAAACAAGCAACATACCTAGCAAGTGGATTAAACAATATAAAGATGTCTTAGAAGTGCCTAAATGGCGTTTTGTAGATAGAGTTATTTATGATAATGTTCAATATGTGCATGGCGAGGGTGGAACTGCTCATACTAAATGTCGTGCTGACATGATGAGTACGGTGCAAGGTCATTTACACACACAATGTTACGTTCAATGGTTTGTAGGTCAAAACTTCAGAGTGTTTGGTATGCAAGTAGGTTGTGGCATAAACCATGATAGTTATGCAATGGCATACGCTAAACGAGGTAAGAAGCCAGCAATAGGATGTGGCGTAGTAATTGGAGGTCATACTGCAATTAATTGCTTAATGTCTTTGTAATTTAAATAAAAAGTTATATATTTGAAGTGGTAAGATTTTTTTCATAGATTTAATTTTGGTTAATAGCAAGGCGTGATATTTATTTATTGCGCCTTTTTTTATGCCTTAAAAATGGAATAATCTCAAATATTCCATATATTTTATACAAATATATTTTGATAATTAAAAAAGTTTTTGTAATATTGTAATATAATTAAAACTTAATATTATGAAACAAATTGAATTAATTATCAAACCAGAAGAGATAGACGCGTTAAAAAAAGCGTGTGACTTATTAAAAGTTAAATTAATAGAATGGAGTAACGGAATAGCAACAATAGAATATTATTATAACTCAGAACTATTCAGATTGGGGGCTATATATGCAACTTTAAAATACTAACATGGCAAAACAAATTAAAATAGATGTAGATAAAGCGTTAGCTATTTACAAATCTAAGAACAATGAAAAGCTAACTAGAAAAAAGTTAATAGATAAAATTGGTGGTACGTTTAACTACACTACTTTATCAAACTGGGAAAGGGGTGATGTTCCAAAAGGATTTAACACCGTTTTTAAAATCGCTGAAATATGTGATTGTGATGTAAAAGATATAATTGAAATAAAAGACTATTAATTATGAAAACTACTTACGAAGAAAAACAAATAGAAAGATTAGTAAACGAATTATTAATTAAAGACCAATGGTCTAAAACATTTACAAGAAATGAAAATAAACCAACTGCAATTTAATAAAGACGTTTTTAGAAGCGATTTATTACCACTACCTAATACAGACGCATTAAGACAAATCAATGATGAAACTGACTTAAACATATACAAGCTACAACATGGTAATAACAATGTTATAATAGACCGTAGTAAACCATGCACTAAAGTTTTTATAGTTGATGCGTTTATTGAAAGTAGAACTAACTATATAAAAGGTAAAGCGGAAACATTAAGAAAATGGAATACTAATATTTAATAATATGAAAAGATTAAACACAGGTGTAGAAATAACCTATGATAAAAAAGGAAATATAAAAACACTTTATAGCCCTTATTATTCAGAACCAAAAAACAAACAAAGTTTTTTAAAATATTTATTAAACCAAATTAAAAACATATTAAGATGAATTTAGAAGAATTAAAAAAAGAAATACCATTTAAGTGGCGTGTACAAAGTGCAAATCAATACGGTGCATCATGTGTGGCATACATAGACAGCAGACAAGTACAAGATTTATTAGATGAAGTTGTTGGTTCTGAAAACTGGCAATGTAAATTTGAAGAACATAAGGGAAACTTATTTTGTAGCATTGGTATAAATACACATACATTCGTAAAAGATAATATGGAAATGAAGCGTTTTTGGTGTTGGAAGTCAGACTGCGGCACTGAAAGCCAAGTTGAAAAACAAAAAGGCGAGGCGTCAGATGCTTTTAAACGTGCTGCTGTTATGTGGGGTATTGGTAGATTTTTATATTCTAAAGATATTATTAAACTTCCTACTAAACAGAATCAACAGAATAAATGGTTGCCATATTCTGAAAAGACTGGTAGATTTGTTTACGGTGATGATATTAGTAAATGGTGCAACGCTTTAAGTAAATAACCATGAGAAAAATAAACTTTACAGTTAAGATTGAAGATAATGATTTAATTGAGTATAATTTAATTAAAACATTAGAAAACTTATTAGGAAGCTCTCTAACGCATTATAAAAAGTTTCCTAACGTAGACCACCTAAAAGAGGATAAATCGTATAAAAACCTACTTAAAATTAAAAATAACGCTACTTTACAGTTAGAGCGTTATATAAATGATAATCATAATGGACTTAGTTGATATAATAGAAACTTATAGAAGTGATGAGTATTTAAGTACTGAAACACTTTTAATGATGCAAAGAAAGTTAATAGGTTTGCAATATGAATACACAAATATTAGCATAGAAAGCTATAAAGAATGGAATAGTATTGTATATTTATCGAATAAATCTAATGCAGCGGCTAAAGTTGAAGCGGATGAAAAGCATCCAGAACTAAGAGAATCACGCAAGATATTAGAGGTGATTAAATCAACTTTAATAAGCATACAGAATCAACTTAAAAACGAATAACTATGAAAATACAAAAGATAGTAGTTCCTAAGACATGGAATCCAAATTGCACAAAGAGTATTAATAAATGGTTTAGAAAAATACATAAATACAGAAAATGAAATTAAATGAAATTATAAAAGCCGTTAACGATGTTTCTGGTGTTGATATAACTAAAAAAACAAGAATACAATATGTTGTTATATGCAGATATATGTATTATAAAATAGCAAAAGAGCTTTCTTTTAGTTCAAATAATTCAATAGCTAAAGCTGTTAATCAAAGACATTGTTCTATGAATTTTGCACTTAGTAAAATAGAAGGTGATTTAAAAATAAAAAAATATAAAAACGTTTATAATAAAATATTATTAAAATTAGGTGTTGTTGAACCAGAAAAAGTTGTAGATAATAATATAAATGTTTTAACGCTTCCTAGCTGGATAAACGAGAAAGATATATTAGAGTTTAAAGAAACACGTTTAGACCCTTATGTAAGAATGTTAAAAACACGTAGTAATTACAAACAATTAATAAATAAATAAAAATGGAATTAAAAAATGTAGAAATTATTAAAATAGGAGAATTAAAAACATTTCCTAACAAAGATTTTACTTGTGTAGAATGGGTTGTAAAAACTAAAGAGCAATATCCTCAGACTATTCAATTACAGTCTAACAAAGATAAAGCAGATAACGTTATTAAATACAATAAGGTTGGTGATGTTGTTAATGTTAGTATTAACCTAAGAGGTCGCGAGTGGACTAATAAAGAGGGCGAAACAAAATATTTTAATACTATTGAAGCATGGAAAGTATTTAAGGCTGAAGATGCTGTTAAAGAAGCTGCTAAGGTTATAGATAATATATTAGAACCTATTGGAGAAAATGAAGATAATGATTTGCCGTTTTAAAAAATAGTTGTATATTTGCAACAAGTTTGATGCAGAAACTTACATAAAAATATTGGTTAAACCCTTTTACTTAGTAGGCTGCATCCCGAACGGTAAAGGGGTTTTATAATTTAAATACGGAATGTATGAATATATTAGAGAAAGATTTGGAAGAAATCATATTCACCACAGATAATGAAAAGCTAAGAGATAGAGGTCTTTCTATACTTGGTAAAAAATATAGACAACTAAGGATAGGAAACTATGGAGTTGCAGATATTGTTACTGTGGTAAGAGAGGGTAGGATTTTACATATAACGGTTTACGAACTTAAAAAAGATAAGGCTGGTATTTCTGCTTTTTTGCAATGTCTTAGGTATGCTAAAGGCATTAGAGAATATGTGAATTACAGAAACTTTAGTGGTTTTGTTGAAATAAGAATGGTTTTAATAGGTAGAGAAATAGACACTGTTAGTGATTATATTTTTTTAGATGATTTTATGGAAAACATTATTAATTATTCTTATAGTTATAATTTTGAGGGTATTTCTTTCAATTATGAATCAGGATATAAGCTAACTGAAAGTGGATTTAAAAACAAATTATCATGAGTAAATTAAGAAGTTTAAATACTGCAATATGGTCAGATACGTGGTTTGAATTATTAGAACCGTCAGCTAAACTTTTATTTATTTACTTAGTTACTAACGAAAAAACAAATATGTTAGGGGTTTATGAGATTTCATTAAGAAAGGTGTCTTTTGAAACTGGTATAATTGTGAAAGATATTGAAAAATACCTAAAAGAATTTGAAGTTAAAAATAAAATCAAATATGCTGAAAACAGGGTTTTATTGCTTAATTTCTTAAAGCATCAAAATTATAACTTTAATATGATGAAATCAGCAATAAGAACTTATAATGAATTACCTAAAAAACTTAAAATAAAGGGCGTCAATAAGTTACAAGAAACAAAACAAGGGTTTGAAACCCTTTGCAATGGGTTCGCAGGGGTTCGAAAAATAGAAGTAGAATATGAAGTAGAATATGAAGATGAAATAGAAGATGAAATAGAAAGTAAAACAATTTATCAATTAGAAACATTCTTAAAAGATTGGAATAAGTTAAGATTTAAAATACTTAAAAAACCAAGTCATGTTAAAAGACTTTCTAGCAATGATTCAAGAGAACAGTTTAAAGAAATTAGTAACGCTTATACGCAAGAAGAAATACATAATGCAATGCTAGGGCTTTTTAAACAACAGATAATGCCTAAAGGAATTGACACGCTAAGAACAACGCCAGTGCATTTTTTAAAAGAATTTGAGAGGTATTTACAAGCGTATAACGATAAAAATAAATATCTTTACGGTGATAAAAAAGAATAACGGACGAGTGTATGGTGCGTTTTTAAACTAAATAGATATGTTAAACGGAAGCAGTAAAGGAAAGAAATTTGTAAAAATGATAGAAGATATGGTTGCTAAAAAATGCACTATACACAGTGTTAGCAACCGTTTTTCTGACCAAAAGTTCATTGATAATGTTTGTCTTAGTTACAGACACGATTTTGGTTTACTAAGTGAAGATGAACAAAATAAAGTAAGGTTTGAGTGTAAAGAATGGATGAGAGCAATTAAGAACAACGAGCCTTATTAAATGGTTGCTAACACAAAGATAAGAATCGTTTTAATGATTTATAGCAACTGTTATCGAACGTTTTAATGTTCGACTTTAAATTAATAATATGGAAAAACTAAAATTAGAAGATTTTAATAATAACGAAAGTAAATTTGATTTTGATAAAGCATATAAAGAATGTTTTGTTGATGTTAATAAAGAAATACAAGCACCACCAATTGCTTTAGGTATAGGTCATCACGATTATAAAGATAAGAGTTATTTAAACGCTACTTTTACTTATGGTGAAATGAGTGCAATAGTAGCACCTCAAAAATCTAAAAAATCATTTTTTAAAAGAGCTGTTGCGGCTTCTTACATTGGTGGTAATGCAAATGAGTATTTTCCTAATATAGTTTCATGTAGAGAAGCCGATAAGTATGTATTAGATTTTGATACAGAACAAGGCGAGTATTACGCTCAACGTTCTTTTAAGGGTGTTTGTGAAATGGTTGGTAATAACTATGAATACTATTTACCTTTTGGAATTAAAACACTTACAGATAAAGAAATGTTATTATTTATAGATGGTGTTATTCAAAAACATAAAAATAACATAGGAATTGTTTTTATAGATGGTATTGCAGACTTATGTGCTAATCCAAATGATATAAACCAGAGTAACGCAGTAATAAACAAATTAAAAGAATGGACTAGCTTTGGGATTCATGTTTGTTGCGTGATACATAAAACTTTTGAAAAAGATAAAGCATTTGGTCATTTAGGAACTTATGTGCAAAAAAAGTGTGAAACTTCAATATTTTTAAGTATATTAGATAATGAAGAAAAAAATAGTCCTGTTAAAGTAACACAAAAAGATAGTAGAGGTGCGCCTTTTGATGATTTCTTTTTTGATTTGGACTTGAATAATTTAATACCTAAAGAATGTGATGAGCCGAAATGGTAACGCATTGTGTATGGTGCGTATGCCGATAGGCTATGCAATATACACGTTGTTATAAGTTTTTTAAATAGCGTGTCGATGGTTAAGACACAAGTATAATTTTAGTGTATTATGTGAATGAAGTCGCAGTGGTTAGGTTACAAACCTATATAAGATATTGGATACGCCTACACTATTAAGACTGCTTTAAGGCTCGAAACCTTAGCTATTTAATTACTTATAACGGTTTTAATAAAAAATCGTTTTAATGTTTTTTATTTATTGTTATAAAACGTTTATTATGAATAGAATTATAGAAGCAATGGACTTTGATAGTGATACAAAAAATTGGAAGTACACATTTAAAGTAATGAGCAAAAAATACGGAAAAGAATTTATTGAGACATTGAAAGTGATGTGGCAAGCAAATGGTGGTGGGCAAACTGAACAAGAGTTTTGTGAAATGAACGGCATACCAATCCAATTTTTTAACAAAGTTGTGAAACACGATTAAATGTTTTATAACAATGGTATATAATCACCTTTGTTTCAAATAACTAATTGATTATGAATATAATATATGTAAAATTTAAACTTAAATGGCAATTTAAAAAATATCCTGAATATAAAATTACACCATGTAAAAAAGTAATAAATACCAAAACAAATAAATTACTTACTTATAACGAAAGAGGGTTTTTTATAAAAGACAGATATTTAAAGAAACAGGAAATAAATAAACACATAGAATTAATACCTAAAAAACAATATTTACCTTTTTAACATGAAGAAATGCAAAAACTGTAAAGAACCAATTAAATACACCGAAAGAAACGGTTTAAAAACTTATGCCCATAAATACGGTTATTGTTTTAATGGTTGTTTAGCAGATTACTATTTGAATAATCCAGAAGGTAAGGAGAGGCTAAACAAAGCAACTATTAAAGCAACTAAACATAGAAAAGATTTAGAAACAGCAAAAGAAGAACATAAAAATAATAAATCTTTAAGTTGGTTATTACAAAACACAGTAAACGCTTGTCATGATTATATTAAAGAAAGAGATAAAGGTAAACCATGTATTTCATGTAATGAAGCATGGCATAGTGATTTTCATGCTGGGCATTTTTATAAAGCTGAATTATTTTCTACATTAAAGTTAGATGAAACAAATATACATGGTCAGTGTATAGGGTGTAATAATTTTAAAGATGGTAATGAGTCTGGTTATCGTGTAGGATTAATTAAACGATACTCTAAAGGATTTTTAGACCTTTTAGATAGCAAAGCGTTATTAGATAAAAAAACATCTTTTAAATGGGATAGGGAGCAATTAAAAAAAACAAGACAATATTATAAACAAAAATTAAAAAAACTATTAGATTATGAAAATTAAAACAGATTTAAAAAGTATTTGGATGGTTACTTTACTATCATTAGGTTTATTCTTATTTGCAATAAGACAATGTAATGCACAACCTTACATTTCTTTTAATGTCGATGCCAATAATTTACTAAACATTAAAGAAAACAAAAGAACAATAGTAAACGGATTAGATTTTGATATTGAAGTTGGAGCAATAGAAAATAATATTGGTGTATATGTGTTTTACGGTATGTTTTACAACGCTAATTACCAAAACTACGGGCTAGGCGTAGATTATATAATAAATCCTTTAGAAAACGTTTATTTAAGTTTAGGAAATCAATATCATGTAACTATAAGAAACAAAAAACAAAAATATTTAGGTACTACAGATAGTTATTTTAATCCTCGTGGTAAGATTAGTTATGATTTAAGTTTTATAACAATAGAATTAATTGGTAAATTAACTAAAAGAAATGATATAAATATTCGTATATTTGAAGGGAGTTTAGGTGTAACTAAAAAATTTAACTAATGAAAATAACAACAAAAGTAAACCAATTAGAAAACAAAGAAGATTATTATGAGCTATCAATCAAATCTTATAAAGAAGAAATTAAAGGCACTTTTTCAAGAGAGGAACTAAGACATTTAATTGAAACAATAGATAATGCTATATTGTAAATATTTTTATTATATTTACTAAATGTTAGAAGAACTTTCAAAAAGAGATAAAGATTGGAGAGATATTGCATATAAGATTTGCAATGATAAACATCTAGCCGATGAACTTGTCCAAGAAATGTATTTAAAACTACACGATAAAGAATATGATAAAATAAATGAATGGTTTGTGTGGGTTACTATAAGAAATATATTTTTAAACAAACTTAAAACAAAACATAAAAAATATGAAATATCTATTGAACTTTTTAGAAATATAGAAGATTTAGTTGGTGATGAAGAAATACTAAAAAAAAGAAAAGAGGTTAGCGAGGCATTAGATTCTTTAGATTTGTGGGATAGAGAAATACTACTCCAGACAAGTGAAAAGAGTTTAAGATATTTAAGTAAAGAAACAGGATTAAGTGTAATGACGTTATTTTATAACAAAAAAATAGCATTAGAAAAATTAAAAGATTTATTATGAGCGGAAGAATAAAAAATTGTAACCCACCTTTTTATGTGTATCATTTAGTTAATGAAAAATACATTGGGGTTACTACAAACGTTTTTAAAAGATTAATCAAACATAGAAATTACAATAAAAGAAATGTAGATTATTGTGAAATATTAAAAGAGTTTAATGATTTAGATGAAGCATTAGAATATGAATATAATATGCAAATAAAATTGAATTATGAAGTAAGTAATGTGCGAAATCAAATAGGTAAAAACAATCCTTATTCAAAAACGGTGTTACATACATTAACAGGTGTTTATTATGACAGTATAAAAGAAGCGTGTGAGGCTATGAATTATAATTACGCAAGTGTTAGAGGTTATTTAAAAAACAAAGATAATAAATATAACTTAATAAGATTTTAAAAATGGAAGAATACAAAGGCGATAAAAGGAAAAAAGAATATAGAGAGTTTAAGAAAGCACAACAAGAAGTTTCTGTTGGTGTTGGCGATGTTATTGAGAAAGCAGCAAAAGTTACTGGAGTTAAGAGATTAGTTGAGGCTGTTACTGATGGGTGTGGATGTGATGATAGGAAATTTAAAGCAAATAAAATTGAATTATATAAAAAAAATGTTTGTGTTATTTATCCTGAAAAATATAATAATATTGATGAATTTTTAGGCTCAATAAATAATAAAAAAAGAAATAGATTAAGATTTCCAGTAGTTAGATGTTTTACAGAACAACAGTATAATACATGGAAAACATTTAGGCACGAACACTATAACGAAAAAGCAAATGAGTTTGTTAGAATAAACGCAGGTATTCAAAAAGGAATAATGATACCTATTTATGCTCAACTATTCGCTAGACAATTACGTGTAATGTCGTGCTGTGTAAACAAGTTCTTTTTAGAGATAGACCAAGTGTATTTAAACTATAAGAAATAATATGAAAACACCAAACAAACAAACACTAAAACAAAGATGCAACATACTAGAACAAGCATTGTTTTTAGTAAACGAAAGATTAAAAATAGTTGAATCAATAGTTTTAACAGAAAAAGATGTAACAAAAGAAGAAAATTAACTACATATAGTTATAACTTAAATATTAGAAAAATGAAAAAATTATTATTATTAACAGGATTATTATTAATTACATCATGTAGTAAGGATGAAGTATGTGATTGTAACAAGACTAATTATGAAACAGAACAATATTCTTATTATGAGAATGGAGTGTTTAAAACAGGCACTAGAACTATTGTATTAAATAACGAAAGCGTTGATTGTACTGATGAGGGTAGATTTGAAACAGGAAGTAATACATACTATGTAATTAAGTGTAACTAAAACAAAAACATTAATTTGTTGTTATTATATTAAACAAATATAAAATAATATATTATGCCTTTTGAGAAAGGACACAATAAAGCAACAGGTAGACCAAAAGGGAGTTACAATAAAGCAACTTCTAAAGTGCGTGAAGCATATACTAAACTATTAGAGGATAACTTAGAACAATTAAAAGAAGACTTTGCTGAGTTGGATTCTAAAGATAGAATAAGGTTATTCTTAGACCTCTCTAAATACGTTATACCTCAACTAAAGCAAACCGAACTTAAAAATAGTGAAGAAAACCCAATCGTTCCAGTAATAAAATTTACTAAGAGTGAATAGCTTAAATATAAGTGAAAAGTTTGAACCATTGTTTACATTACCTCCAGAAGTACATACCTTTATAGTTACTGGTGGACGTAACTCTCAAAAATCATTTGCCGTATCACTAGCTTCTGTAAACGCATCAACAGAACACGAACATAGAGTTTTATATTCTCGTTATACAAATATGTCTTTAAAGGATAGTATCTATGCTGAGGTTGAAGAAAAAGTTGATATGATGAATCTTGGTGGCTTCTTCACTATGCATCAAGATAGAATAGTTCCATCACAAGGTAAAGGTAAGATAGTTTTTAAGGGGCTAAAAGCTGGTAGTAAAATACAAACAGCAAACTTAAAAGGACTAAAAGATTTCTCTATGTGGATATTAGACGAAGGCGAGGAGCTTGTTGATGAAGATATATATGATAAAATAAGTCTATCTATTAGAGGTAATAAAAAATCTTCTGGCAAAAAGAATATAAAAATAATCATATTAAATCCAACATCTAAAGAACATTTCATACATAAGAGGTACTTTCAAAACGCAGGAGTTAAGGATGGGTGGAATGGTGTAAAAAATGGCGTGTGTTATATACATACGACTTATATGGATTGTTTAGAGTTTACACCAGAAGAGAGTGTTAATACATTTGAGTATATCAAAAAACATAACCCATCTAAATACAAGCACGTTGTGTTAGGTGGTTGGTTAGATAAAGCAGAAGGTGTTGTATTTGATAATTGGTCTTATGGTGAGTTTAATCCAAACAAATTACAAACATCATTTGGGCAAGATTTTGGTTTCAGTATAGACCCTACTACATTAGTAGAAGTTGCTATTGATAAAAAACGTAAGAAGCTATACGTTAGAGAGTGTTTATACAAACCAAAACTAACAACTACACAGATAGCAATGATAAACATTACTCATGCGTTAAAACAGCTTATAATAGCTGATAGCGCAGAACCTAGACTTATTGCAGAACTTAAATCTAAAGGTTGTAATATCAAAGCAACTGAAAAAGGACAGGGTAGTATATCTGCTGGTATTGCATTGATGCAAGACTTTGAAATAATAGTAGAGCCTAACAGTATTAACATTGCTAAAGAACTAAATAACTATGTGTATGCAGACAAAGGCAGTAAGCTATATGTGGATGATTTTAACCATGCTATTGATGCCATTCGTTATAATGTGTTTTATCATTTATCTAATCCTAATAGAAATAAATATGACATTAGATAGATTAACAACAAAACAATAAACAAATAAAATTGTTATTATAGTATGAAGTGTAAAAGTAATTTAGGAAAAATTAAAAGAGTTTATTTATTAAACGATTATTCACACATAATGAGTAATAAGATAAGAAAACACTTAGAAAAAAGAGAATTAGAAAAACTAGGTATATTATGAAATTAAGTTTGCGAATACCCACAACTCTAAACGATATTAAATTATCACAGTATAAAGAGTTTATAGAAGCAACTAAAGACAATGAAGATGTAGATTATATCAACAGAAAGACTATTAGTATATTCTGTAACATTGATGAATCTTTAGTTGGTAAGATGAAAAAGAGCGACTTTAACGATGCACTAGAAACGATTGAAAAAGCATTAGAACAAAAACCTAAGTTTGTAGAGCGTTTTAAAATGAACGGTGTGGAATATGGTTTTATACCTAAGTTAGATGATATTACATTAGACGAACAAGCAGATATTGATACGCTATTAAAAGACGTTAAAACGTTTGATAAAGCTGCTGCTGTTATGTATAGACCAATAACTGTAAAGAAGCGTGATAAGTATTTAATTGAAGATTATAAAGGCGAAGGCAATAGTTTAGACGTTCCTTTAGATATAATGTTAGGAGCTATTGATTTTTTTTTGACTTTGCAAAACGACTTGTTGAATTATACCCTGAATTACATAGGTCAGGAAGCGGTAAAGGACAAGAAGATATTACAAACTTTGGAGCAAAATGGGGTTGGTATCAAAACTATTACGGACTTGCGAAAGGGGATATCTTTAAATTCAATGATGTCGGTAAGTTAAGATTACATGAGGCGTTAATGTTTCTAAGTTTTGAAGCGGATAAAAATAGATTAGAAAGTGAATTAATAAAGAAAAAGAAATGATATACATAAGCGACGATACATATAATCAATCTGAATATATAGAGTTGGTTTATAGTTATAAAGAAAAACAAAACGGGGTTACGCAACATATAAATATGTATAACCCAGACATAGAAATAGAACAATAATAATAAATAAAACAAATTAAATAATGGGACAATTTGCAAATAGACCAGACTTCGCAGTTACTGGCAGAACATTAGCGTTAGCTGGAAATGAAACACTTGATAACGAGGCATTATACGTTGGTGTATCAGGTGATTTAGAGGTAATACTACAAGGCGATACTTCTGCGATAATTTTCAAAGCAGTACCAGTTGGTTTTTTCCCTTGTGTAGTAAAACAAGTAAATACTGCTGGAACAACTGCAACTGATATAATAGCACTACAATAATATGGGAGGTATTGGTTTTGGCATAGGTATTAGTTCGCAAGGTTGGAAACCTAAAGGTGGTGGTGGTGGTGCACCAGAATTTATAATTTCTGTTAAAACGGACAATGCTGGTACGTCTAATAATGACCAATTTACGCTACCTATGGTAGCTGGTACTTATGACGTTGATTGGGGGGATGGTAATACTGATTTAGCACAAAGCGGTGCGCAAACTCATACATATTCGTCTGCTGGTACTTATGAAATTAAAGTAACTGGTGGAACACAAATGTATTTTAATAATGGTGGTGATTGTTTAAAATTATTAAACATTTCAAATTGGGGAACAAGTCAATGGACGACCATGCTAGATGCCTTTGAAGGTTGTACCGCTTTAACAGCAGTAACTCCAGCAGATACGCCAGATTTAAGTGGCTTAACAGGTGCGAATCCAACTTTACAAGGAATGTTTAGAGGGTGTACAAATCTAACAACTGTTAGTAACATGGACGATTGGGATGTTTCAATAGTTGATATATTTAGTTTAATGTTTTACGGTTGTACTAATTTCAATCAAGACTTAAATTCTTGGGATACATCAAGCGCATTGCTTATGTCGAGTGTATTCTATAAAAACACTAATTTCAATGGTAACATTTCATCTTGGAGTACTGGAAGCGTTACAAATATGACAGACCTTTTTAGAGATTGTTTAGCATTTAATCAAGATTTAAGTGCTTGGAACGTTTCAAGTGTAAGTAACACAACAAGTATGTTTAGAGGCGCATTAGCTTTTAACACAACTAATATTGGTGGTTGGACAACAACAGCATTTAATTTAATGGCTGATATGTTTAGAGATAACGACACCTTTGACCAAGATATAAGTGGGTGGGATATAAACCAAGCTACGCAAATACTTAGAGTGTTTTCTAACTGTGATGGAATGTCAACAGCTAACTATGATGCTTTATTGATAGGGTGGGACGCACAAGGTGCTATGTCTTATTCTGGCACAGCTACTTTTGGAACATTCAAATATTGTAGTGAAGCTGCACAGATAGCTAGAGCATCTTTAGTTACAAAATGGGGAGCTATTATAGATGGTGGATTAGATAGTGGTTGTACATTGTATGCACCAGAATTTATAATTTCTGTTAAAACGGACAATGTCGGTACGTCTAATAACGACCAATTTACATTACCGATGATTACTGGTACTTACGATGTTGATTGGGGTGATGGAAACACAGACTTAGCACAAAGCGGAACGCAAACGCATACTTATTCAATTGCTAGTACTTATGAAGTTAAGGTAACTGGTGGTACTCATATTAATTTTAATAATGGCGGTGATAAAAACAAATTAATTGATATTAAAAACTGGGGTGCTAATATTTGGACAAGTTTTGATTCTAGTTTTCGAGGATGTGAGTTTATTACAACTTTAACAGCTACGGATAAACCAAATTTAAACGTTCTAACTGACATGGACAAAATGTTTACATCTGCATTAGGATTTAATACAGATATAAGTGATTGGGATATGTCAAATGTTGAGTCTTTGGATTCTTTCTTTTTTAATAATAATGCTTTTAATCAGCCTTTAAACTCATGGAATATTTCAAATGTAACGATAATTCAAGGAATGTTTAGAGATTGTGATGTGTTTAACCAACCTTTAAACTCATGGGACACTTCTTCTATTATAGATATGAGAAATGTTTTTTACAATGCAGATTCATTTGACCAAGATATTAGCAGTTGGCAAGTTACTCAGGTAACACTTTTTGTTGGATTTATGCAAACTGCAACTGGCTTATCTACTGCAAATTATGACGCTCTTTTAATCGCTTGGGACGCACAAGGAGTAATGAGTTACAGTGGAACGGTTGATTTTGGTGGTTCTACATATACGAGTGGTGGAGCAGCTGAAGCAGCAAGAACAAGTTTAATATCAAAATGGGGTGCTATCACAGATGGTGGTGCTGCTTAATAAATAAATAATTATGGCAAACAAGAAAATAGAATATCCTTTAGAAAGAACTTACTTTATAGCTAAGAAAGTAGATTTAGAAACAGATGCTTCTGCTTATGGTGTTATAGAGCCTAATCAAGTAATGGAAACTATACATCAAACAGTTAAAGAGTACAAACAAGACAAGTATGATAAGTGGAAAGAAGATTTAGCCAAAGCTGGTGTTATTATAAACGACGATGATTATTTAACAGTATAAATAATGAATACATACTACAAGTTAATAACAACTATAAAAGACACGTTTGAAGAAGATGCTAGGGTTAATACTGTAACAACTTCAGGCGATGATGATATAGATATTAATAAAAAGAATTTATATCCTTTGGTTCATCTTAACGTTTTAGATAGTCCTTTTATAACTTTAGACACCACAGCAGTAGTTAGATATAATGTTGAAGTAACGGTTGTTGATATACGTGATATTAACAAGGAAATTATTAACGATAAGTTTTGGCTAAATGATAACAGACATGATAATTGGAACGAAACACGAAGTATTTTAAAAGAAGCACAAAACAAATTAGTAAAAAACATAAATGGTTCAGATGTAACTATAACGAGTGCAACAGCAGCAAATATTTTGTCTTTTGCAAAAGAAAACACTTTAGATGGTTGGCAAGAAACTTGGACGGTAGACGTGCCTGATATTTATACTAAGTCATGTTAGAAACAAACGAATTAGAAAAAGTATTACAAGACTTTGTTAACTATGTTGCTAGAGAGGCTAGAAAGAAAGCACCTAAAGCATCGGGTAGTTTAAAACGCTCAATAAAAGCTGACAAAGTAAAAGTTTCTAAAAACTCTATACAAGCATCAATAAGTGCTGAAGATTACTTACCGTTTATAGACCAAGGTGTTTCAGGCACTAAGAAGAAATATAGCACACCATTTAGTTATAAAAATAAAAAGCCACCTGTTAAGTTTTTACAAACATGGCTTAAAAGAAAAACAGGAAAGTTTTTAGCAAGAGATAGAAAAAGTAGTGCGTTTGCATTACAGAATCATATATTTAAGTATGGTATTAAACCTACTAAGTTTTTTGAAACACCGTTTGAACAAGCATTTAGGTCATTACCAGAAGAAGTTGTTGATGCATACGCTTTAGATGTAGAAAACTTTATGGAACTTACTTTAAAAGATAATAGATGATGTTAATTGATAATAAATACGAGTTAGGGAGTCCTGTTTATTTAGTTACAGAACCAGAACAATTACTTAGAGTTGTAACAGACATAAAGATTGGTCTTGATGGTGGTTTAATATACACATTAGCATTAGGTATAGAATCAACACAACATTACGAATTAGAATTAACAAAAGAAAAAATAAATGGCTACATTTAACAGTGTAACGATAACGTTTACAAATGATTGGGTTAGTGGTGATACATTAGACTTTATTACAACACTAGGAGCGTCCACATATCAGGGTGGTTTTTGGATGTGGGTTACAACACGCTCATCAGCATTTGAAGTAACAACAGGAACGCCAACAGGTAGCGCAGGAGAGAGAGCGGCAATAAATTTTAAAGCGGCGTTTGATTTAGACTACCCAACGGGTTATGTTACTGCTGTTCAAAATACAAATGAGGTATTAATAGAAAGTGAAACAGCAGGTGAAGAGTTTGGCAATCCTAGAGCTGGAGGCTTGAACACGGGTGCGCTAACTTATGTTGTAGACAACGCATCTACACCAGCACCAGTAGCGGCATTTAGTGGAACACCATTAACAGGTACAGCACCATTAACAGTAACATTCATAGATGCGTCTACAAATACACCTACGTCATGGGCTTGGACTTTCGGCGATGGTGGAACTTCAACAAGTCAAAACCCTAGCAAGATATACACTAACGCAGGAACTTATGACGTACAATTAACAGCGACTAATAGTGGTGGTTCTGATGCTGAAAATAAGGTAGGTTATGTTGTGGTAAGCGAACCGCCAGCACCATCGCCTACTAATGTAGGTGCAATACTAACAAGGTCGCCACATTATGTAAACGTACCTTTTATTTATTCTACAACAACAAAAGCAACTATTGAAATATTTATATGGAGTAGTGATGTTAATATACCGCCAGCCTCAGCGACTAGAACGATAACAACATTAAGACCTAGTGTAGACTTTGAAGAATTTAATATAGATATATCTAAAACAATAAGAGATTATGTCACACCTACACCTGTATTAGACTTAACTAGTGATAGCCAAATAGTAGATAATAGTGATGATAGCGTTGTTTGGTTTAGTTATACGGTTACATATACAGACCCAGTTGAAACTATACCAGATATAGAAAGCACAGGGGTTGCTTTAGATGGTTATGGTTATATGCAAGAGGGTGCAAATCCAACAACGCCAGACAATGAAGTATTAACATCTTGTGATTTTAGGAAAGTAGATAGAACAGGTTTTATAATATTGCCTTTTGTTAATAATGGAAATATAACGAGTTTCGATGTGGATAGTGATTTAGGTACTATAAACGATACTTTAACGGTGTCTACTGGATTTAGTGCGACTGAATATGTGCAATACGTTTGTGTTGATGTAAGTCAAGCTACTACTGATGACAATATATTAATAACAGCTAATCCTAGTGGCGATACGTTTACTTATCAGATTATAGACGAGTGTAGATATACACCTACTAATGTAGTGTTTGAGAATAGATATGGTGCGTTTGAAAACGTCACAATGTTTAAGAAGCGTAAAGAATCTTTAAGCGTTCAAAGAAAACAATTTAAAAACAATTATATCGAGGGTGGTACTTATGATATATCTAAACATCAAATAAAAGACTATAATGTTTATGGTAATGAAAAGATTACTCTAAACAGTGGTTATTTAACAGAAGATGAAAATGAATTGTTTAAAGAGTTAATGTTGAGCGAGAATGTATATTTTTATGAAAACAGTTCTTTCGTTCCTGTAAATGTAACATCAACTAATTTTGATTATAAAACTAGAACAAACGATAAAGTAATTAATTATACAATAGAGTTTGATTATGCTTTTAATACTATAAATAACATATAATTGGCAGTTACTATATTCATAGAAGGCGAAAGGCTAGATATATTTGATGATGAAACAATATCTATTAAGTCAAGTGTACAAGATGTAAAAGATATATCTAAATTGTTTATGGACTTTAGTCAATCTTTTAAAGTGCCAGCTTCCAAAAGAAATAACAAGATATTCAAACAGTATTATAACGCTGATGTAGATGGTGGTTTTGATGCTAGAATACGTAAAGACGCTGTTATAAATGTAGATACTTTAACATTTAAAGTTGGTAAGATTTCTTTAGTTGATGTTGTAATGACTGAAAACAATCCAGAAAGTTATAGTTTAGTTTTTTATGGCAATACAATTAAAGTTAAAGATTTATTAGGTGATGACAAACTAAAAGATTTAGAATGGTTAGATAACTTTAATCATGATTATACTTCTGCTAACGTTCAAACAGGTTTAACAACTGGTTTAGATTTTACTTTTGACGGTGATACATATACAAAAGCGGTTTGTTATCCTTTTATTAGTTATAAGCGTCAATGGGTTTATGATAGCAGTGCAACAACAGACACTAATACAGATGTATTATGTGACATAGCTTATAACGCTAGTAAAACAGCGGGTGTTGAATGGAATGAGCTAAGACCAGCGTTAAGACTTGAATTGATATTGCAAGCTATAACTGAAAAGTATGGTTTAACATTTACTGAAAACTTTTTTGGAACTGAAATATTCAAGCAAATATATGTTAATATTTATAATGATAAATCTGAAACATTATTAAACGGTGTTAAAGAATATGAAGATGTAAGTGGCACAACGGTAGGAGAAAGTTCTATTTCTAACGATGTGTTTGTTTATAAAACAACTATAACACCAAAAGCTGGGTTTACAACAGTCCCTTATAAGATAAAATTAGAAGTTAATGGTGCTACTGTATATGAAAACACAAATACATTTATAGGAACGAAAACAAAAAAAGGGGAGGTTCAAGTAGTTCCAACAGATTACACTTGTAAAGCAACTGTTATAACAGAAGTTGATTTTGAGTTTGACGCAACTACTGAAGCATATATTGATTATCCTTTAATACCTAATATAGCAGTATTTAATAATTCATATCCTAATCAATCAATAGACTTAAACGCTAATATAACAAGTCAAATAAAAGATATTAAGGTTTATGACTTTTTAACTGGTTTAATTAAGATGTTTAATTTAGTTATAACGCCAGTTGACGACGATTTATATATTAACGATTTACAGTCATGGTATTCAGAAGGGCAAATATACGACATAACACCCTATGTAGACACTAAAAGCCAGACAATTAAGAAAAGTGATATATACAATATATTGAACTTTAAATTTAAAGAAAGCGAAAGTATATTAGCTAATGAATACAAACAAAATAATAACATAGGTTATGGTAATTTAGAATATAGGTTAGAAGATGAAAGTGGCGAACTTATTGATGGTACTACTTTAGAAATTGAAAGTATATTTGAAAACCCTGTATTTGAAAGATTATTTGATTTAGACACTAATACAGAAACAACATTACAGTATGGTTTGATGGCTGATGAGGATTTTAACACACAAGTAGGAGAGCCATTTTTAATGTATTTACCAAGTGTTAATGTATCTTCTAATCCTATTGGTTTTAATGATAGTGTTGGTGCTTATAGTCAAATAAACACTACTTTATTAATGCCAAGTCATTCAAAAGAAATGGATGTAGCGTCTTTTAATTTAAATTTTAATTCAGTAGTAAATGAATATACATATGAAGTATATGAAGATACTTTGTATGATAGGTATTACAACGACTACATAGGTGACATATTCAGTTCTAAACGACGTTTATATGATATTAGTGCTAAGTTACCATTATGGTTAAAAAACACGCTTAAATTGAATGACAGACTTATTATAAAAGACCGTAGATATATTATTAACAGTATAACAACTAATTTAACAGAACAAACTGAAAAACTAGAGTTAATAAACGATATTTATGATGCTCCTTTAGCTAGTGACACATTAAACACATCTACAATACAACCAATAGGTGAAATATATTCAAGTTCATCACAATTAGATGACTTCAAATACATTGGTCTTGATGGTATTACGGCAAGTAAAGTAGACACAGGTGATGGTGTTTCATGGGTTACAATTACAACAGGAACTTCAGTTGGTAGCGTTTCAAATATATCGTTTGATATAGATGCAAATACAATAAGTTCTACTAGATATATGCAAATACAAATGGTAGATGGTATCAATGACCCTTCATATACAATAACACAATTAGCTGCACTAATAACAGTAATAACAGTAGATAGTAATACAATAACAGTAGATAACAATACAATAACAGTAGATAATGGCTAAACAAACAATAAACATAGGTGCTTCGGCAAACGATGGAACAGGTGACCCGTTAAGAACCGCTATGGATAAGACAAATGATAACTTTACGGAGTTGTATAATGTAGGTGGTTGGGGTTTTTATGTGGATGGTGAAACAACAACACCGACACAAGTAATAACAACAACAACGCAAAAATTATCAATAGATGGTGCTGGTGCAACATCTAATTCTGACTATTTACCACGTGAAATAAGAGGTTCTGGTGAACTTTGGGATACTACAAATGACTTAATAACACCAATTAATTTAGGCGATGGTTACACACTTAGAATTGATTTAGGAATTACAGCAAAAAGTGGTTCACCATCAGAAATAGTATTTGAATTAGATATTGGTGGTAGTGCAACACCAACAATAGTAATTGTGGAAAGAATAATTGGTACTGGTAAAACTCCACCATATACTGTAAGTATAGGTTTCCCAATCTTTTGTTTATCAAATTTTGTAGCGAATAGTGGTCAAATATTTTTAAAAACTGATAGCGGAACTGTTACGATAGCTAAACGTCAAATAAGCATACATAGATTAAATAACGGTGCGTTATGATAGAATTAATACATCAAATGCTACAAATAGGCGATTTATACAACGTTTCAGAGCGTGTAGATATTGCCAAAGGTAAATATAAACTAACCACTTCTTTTAAAGAAGCATGGGAACAACGTAAAAGAGCGAAAGCATGGCAGTAGAAAAGCAAGTTAACATAAAAGTAACCGAAACTGGTTTAGATGAAATAAACAAGGATTTACAGTCTTTAGATAAAAATTTAAACAAAGTTGATAGTGAAGCTAAAAAAGCAGACGGTGGATTAAAGAAAGTTGGCGATAATGGTGGTGCAATATCTACTTTAGATGCGTTTACTGGTGGTCTTGCTACCCGTATTCGTGATGCTGCTGAGGCTAGTAAGTTATTTAATACTAATTTAAAGGCTACTAAAACAGCTTTAATTGCTTCAGGTATTGGTGCTTTAGTTGTTGCTTTAGGCGTTGTTATTGCTTACTGGGATGAGATAAAAATAGCTGTTAGTGATACTAATTTCTTATTAGGCAAACAAATATCACAATTAGAATCTGTTTCAGACGAATTAAGCCAACAAATATCTATTCTTGATAAGAGAATGGAATTAAACGAGTTAGAAGGTAGGTCTAACGAAGAATTACAAAAGCAAAAATTAGCTTTATTAGCTCAGGAGCAAGAAATAAACGGTGTTTTAATTGAAAAACTAGAATGGCAATTAGAAAATGAAAAAGCATTAGCAAAAGAGCTTACTATATGGGAAAAGATTAAAGTTGAAACCTTACGAATAGTTGACCCAACTAAAGCTGCTGCATTAGAAGCTGTTTCTCAGTTAGAAACAAATGAAAAGACCTTAGAGTTACAAAAAAGAATAAATGACGCTAAACAAAAGCAGGTTGAGTTAGAAATCCAAGTATTTAAAGCACAAAACCCTGAATCTGATGCTACTGTTGGTGACGGTGTTGTTAGAGGACAAGTATCTTCTGTTGTTAGCGGTGAATTAAAACCAGCTCAATTAGCAGAAATAGAAAACGCTCAAATAGTAGCTGATAAGCTAATAGAAATAAACAGAAATAGAGCCGATGAAGAGGCTATTATAGAAAGGGCTTTAGCTGATTACAAAATAGATACTGCTTTTAATGTTTTAGATGCTTTAAGTGGTTTAGCAGAAGAAGGTTCTGCATTTGCTAAAGGGATAGCGTTAACACAAGCTGTATTATCAACATATTTAGGTATAAACAAAGCATTAGCTGAAACAACTGATTTTACACCCACACAAACATTGAGATTTGTAAACGCTGCTGCTGTTGGTGTTGCTGGATTTGCAAACGTAGCTAAAATACTTTCAACAGATTCTTCAGGTAAAACAAAGCCTAATATTGGAGGTGGTGGTGGATTCGGAGCGCAACAACAAGCACCATCTTTTAATGTAGTGGGTACTTCGGGAACTAATCAACTAGCTCAGACATTACAACAACAAGACGAACCTTTACGTGCTTATGTAGTAAGTACTGAAATGTCAACACGTCAAGCGCTTGACCGTCAAATAACAGAAACCGCTACAATAGGATAAAACAAATAATATTATTTATTTTTCATATTTATTTATAATTCTATTAATCTGTTTTTCTACAAATTTAATAACATTTTTTTCTTTTATATCGTCTATTAAAGCGTCTTTTAATTTATCGGGATTATTATCAATTATTTTATTAGCAGCACTAAGCCATTTATCTTCATTTAAAATATCTATTTGATTAAGTATGTCGTTTTCGTTTAATATCGCATTAAAACGCATTACACTTAGTTTAGATTTTAAGATACACACCATTTCATATACCGATTTGTTTAATATTTCATCAATTACTTGAATTGAACGTTCACCAGAATACATTTTTGTTTCACTTAAAGTTATTAGTTTTTCAATCCATAACTTTGCTAGTAGTTCATTTTCTTGAAACACAATACTTTCTTGTAATTCTTTCCATTCTAAAATAGAATTATATGCTTCTATATCTTTACTTGTTGGTTTCCAAGAGTTTTTAAATTTCCATTCAAAATGGGATAAGGCTTTTTCTATATTCATAATTTTTAATTTAAAACACATAACAGTCAATATAATTTATTAAAACAAATCATATTTTATTGTTATGTGTAATATCGCAATATACAAAAAAAAAATATTCATTTTTATAACGACTAGTATTTTTTATTGTTATTAATATATGAAAGTGTACGAAGCTATTTATAATAATAAAGATTCGCAAGGTGTTTATGGTATTTCTTTAGTTGAAAACCCAGCTATGGAGGATGAGTGGATTGCACTAAGTGAACAAAAAGCAGAATTACAGTTTGCAGCAGTAGACGAAGCTAAAAGGCTTTTACTAGGTGCTGTTCTTATTCCTGAAAAGAAAATATACAGAAACATTGACGGTAATGAGTTCTATATAACTTTTACAAGTGATACAATAGGGCAATTAGCACACGATTTTATTACTAAAGGAAACCAAAACAATTCAAGTGCTGAACATGAGGTACAATTATCTGATGTTTCTTTTGTAGAATCATGGCAAGTAGAAAACCCAGCTATTGATAAATCTGCATTATACGGTAAGAAATACGAAAAAGGCACATGGGTAACTATGGCTAAAGTATCACCAGAAATATACGAACAAGCAACTAACGGAACTTTTAAAGGGTTTTCAATAGATGCTTTATTAGGATTACAAGAGTTAAAATTAAACACAAATATAAATATGACTAAGCAAGATTTTTTAAACGAGCTTAAAAACATTTTTTCTTTTTCTAGTGAATCTGAGAAAGTAGAAGATGTTAAAGCTGAAGAAATCGAGGTTAAAACAGAAGAGGTTGCAGAAGTAACTGAGAACACTGAAAAACCTCAAATCGACATGATGGAAGCTATAAAAGAAATTATGGCGGAATTTAAGTCTGAAGTTGACACTAAAATCGAAACTTTAAAAACAGAACTTTCTAAAGAAGAAGTTGTTGATGAGGTTAAAGAAGAAGTTAAAGCTAAAGACGAAAAGATTGAAGAATTAGAAACAGAATTAGCAAAGCAACCAGAAGTTGCGCCTATTAAAGCTAATCCTGAATCTAAGGTAGAGGTAATAGAACAACCAATTAACAGATTTAAAGACACTAAAGCAAGAGTTTTTGAATCATTAAATAAAACAGTATTTAACTAATGGCAACCAATATTTATTATACATCAAATAGCGATGATAGAGCTAGAGAGCAAGTAGAAACAGTTACAGCTAGTTCTACATTAAGTTCTGGTGATAGTGGTAAGATTTACCTTGTCGCAACAGACGCTTTAACAGTAACATTACCACCAGTGGGAAGTTTAGGTCTTGGAGCTTCATCAGACGCTGCTCCAGCAGGAACTACTTACACTTTTGTAAACAGTGGTGCTGACGGAAACAACATTATAACAATATCACCAGCAGCAGCCGACGGTATAAACGGAACAATAACACTAGCCGCTTCAGTAGTAGAGTTAAGTGGTGTTGTAAATAAAGATTTAATTAACACAAAATCTACTGCAACAACTGGAAACAGTGTTACACTAGTATCAACAGGAACAACAGGAACAGGTGCATGGGTGGTAACATTTTCTACTGGCATTTGGGCTTCCGAAGCATAAAAACAAAAAAAATAATTTAAAAAAAAGCATGGCAACAACAGAAACAATTAGTTCAAATTATGCTGGCGAAGCCGCAAGTAGGTATTTTTCAGCAGTATTAAAAGAACCAACATCTATCGTAAACGGTGGTGTTGATTTAATGGATGGGATTCGTTACAAGTGGAATTTACCACGAGTTAACTTATCAGGTCTTATAGCAGATAGCACTTGTGATTTTACAGATGTAGGAACTATCACAAGAAACGAGAGAGTTTTAACCGTAGAAGAATTTGAGGTTAATACTAAATTATGCAAGTCTAACTACAGACCTACATTTGATAAAATGGCTGCATCTGCTCACGCAGGTTTAGCTTCAGAATTCGCTAACTACTTAGTTAGTTTAGTAGGTGCTGAAGTAGCAGAATCAAGAGAAAACACTATATGGCAAGGTGCTGCTGCAACAGAAGGAGAATTTAACGGTTTTGAGGCATTATTTACAAGCGAAGCGTTGCAACCTACTGGTTATGAAATTGCTGGTACTACTTTAACTAAAGCTAATATTGTAGCTGAATTAGAAAAAGTAATTGACGCAGCTTCAAGTGCTTTATTTTCTAAAGAATCTTTTGCAATTAGAATTTCAACAGCAGCATATAAGTTTTATATTCAAGCACAAGCAGCTTTAGGAGCTTATGATGCTTTTAATGAGCGTAGAGCTGGATTAACTTTTCAAGGCGTTCCATTAATCCATTGTTCAGGTCTTTCTGATGATGTAATGTTTGCTACTTACGCTGAAAACCTTTGGTATGGTGTAGGTTCGGCTGGTGATGCTCAAAGAGTTGATGTTATCGACCAATCACCTTTAGATGGTTCTAACAATGTAAACGTTGTTATGAAATGGGCTGATGGTGTGGTTTGCGCCAATCCAGAAGATGTGATTACTTACGGTATCACTAACGCAGGAAACTAGTAAATAAATAATATAAAGGCGGTGTTAATTCGTCGCCTTTTTTAAAACAATAAATAATATGGCGTGTGTATTAACAAGCGGAAGAACAGAACCATGTAGCGATGCGATTGGTGGATTAAAAGCCATTTATTTGCTAGATTACATTGAGGATAGTTTTACCGTTACGAGTAACGAAGCAACAGCTATAAACGTGGCGATTACTGCTGTTTACAAATATGAATTGTTAGCAGACGGTAATACATTTAACGAGCCATTTACACAAGACATAAACGCAGGTACTAGTACTTACGAACAGTCTTTAGCGGTTGTATTAAAGAAACAAACATTAGCGAGTGCTAGAGAATTAGCATTAGTAATAAAAGCAAGACCAATTGTAGTAGTTCAGGACAGAATGGATAACTATAAAATAATGGGTATATCAGATGGCACAGCTTGTACTGGTGACATTATCTCAGGTGGTGCTAAAGCAGAATTTAACGGTTATAACCTAACATTTACAGCAACTGAAACTGATGTAGCTCCTTATTTAGACGCTGCAACAATAACAGCATTAGACGCTTTAGTAAGTGTGACGAATGTAACACCTTAATTTTTCTTATTTTCATTTTTCTTAAAAGAGTAGACGTTCTGTTTGCTCTTTTTTTTTAAAACAAAAACACATTTTTATTGTTATTATAATATGAAGATATTTAACACTGATACAGATGTTCAAGAGTTTGAAATAACACCACGCTCATTAGCAACATATTATCTTCTTAAAATATACAATGAAGATACAATGGAAACTGTATCTTATTATACAGATACAGGACTTTTACCACCTATTACAAAAATAATGACAACACCAGCTTTAGATACAGTTTCTATAAATGTTGGTTTTGAGTTCACAGCTAATAATAATGAAACATTCAGATTAACACTATATAATTTTGATGGTATTTTAAATGATGAAGTCTTATGGCGTGGGAAAGCGTTTGCCACTTCGCAAGTTACACAAAAATATAAAATAAATGTCTAAGTACAATAAGAATAATATAACTCTAATACAGTTATCTAATTACGTTAAACCGCCTATTGAGGAACGTTTGGGTGTTGAATGGGTGTTAAACGGCAAGTATAATAGTTTCTTTAAATATGTTATAGACAGATATAACGGCTCACCTACAAATAAGGCTATTATAGACACATATAATAAACTTATTTACGGTAAAGGGATTGTAGTAAATGGGAACGATATACTTTACGATGAGTTAAACGAAATATTCCCAAAAAGAGAACAGAAAAAATGCATTGCTGATTTACAAACATTCGGTCAATACGATATGCAGGTTTTACGTGCTAAAGGTGGTGGTGTTGCTCAAATACTTCATTTACCTACTAATAAGTTAGGAATGGATAAAGCAGATAAAGACGGTAATATCAATGGTGTTTGGTATTGTGACGACTGGACTAATCCAACAAAATTCCCACCTAAATTTTATCCATCGTTTACCGTTTCTAATGGTAAGATGACAGAATCATTAATGGTTAAATCTGTTAGACCTTATAGTGCTGGAAAGTTTTATTTTTCTGACCCTGATTATTTACCAGCTTTACAATATGCAGATTTAGAAGAAGAAATATCTAACTTTTTTATAAACCATATTAAATCAGGTTTATCATTTGGTTATATAATTAACTTTAATAATGGTGGTGATTTAACAGATGCAGAAAAACAAGAAATTGAAAACAAAATAAAAGATAAATTAACAGGTAGTTCTAACGCAGGTAAATTTATTATATCATTTAATGATAGTAAAGAAGCTGAAGTTACTATTGCACCATTAGAAGTTAATGATGCTCATAATCAATGGGAATTTTTAGTGCAAGAAGCAAGACAACAATTAATAACAGGTCATGGTGCTTACCCTAACTTATTTGGTATTGCAACAGCTAATGGTTTATCAAGTAATGCAGACGAATTAGATGTACAAAGCAGAATGATACAAGATTATCAAGTATCACCAAAGCAAGGGTTATTTATTGATGAATTAGCTTCTATTATAGAATTAAACGGTTTAGATACTGATTTAGCATTTATACCTTTAAGAGAAACATATAAATCTACTGAACAAGTAGAAAAAGAAACGCCTGTTGATGATACGGTAGATGCAGAAGAAAATACAACTGAAGAAGATATTGAATTAAGTTCTGATTGTGTTAATGTAGATGATTTGATTGAGTTAGGCGAGGATATTAATGAAGATGAATGGGAGTTAGTAGATTATCGTGATTGTCACGAAATGACATTAAAAGAAAATGAATTAAACACAATATTTCAATTTGCATCAACACCAAAAACATCTAAAAAGAATAGTGGTCAAGATACAAGTCTTTTTAAAATACGTTATGAATATGCAGGCAATCCAGAAGGTGAACGTGATTTTTGCAATAAAGTAATAAAGGCTAAAAAAGTATATCGTGCTGAAGATTTAGATTTTAATTCTGTTTATAATGAAGATTTTGCACCTAAAGGAAAGAATAGTTACAATGTGTTTTTATATAAAGGCGGTGTTAATTGTAAGCATTGGTGGAAACGTGTCATATTTTTAAAGAAAGGAAATAAAAACATTAGTGTTAATGAAGCTAGAAAACTAATATTAAAATTAGAACCAGAAGATAGAGCTGATGCTAAATGGGAGCAAAACGACCCAAAAGTAGCACAATCGGCAAACCCTTTTAATAATTGGTGGAGCTTAGACCCATTATATAGAAAATAAAACAATGACAGATATTTATTTAATAACATCAAGCGAGATAGCAAAGAATACACCTATGGGTGGTAATGTTGACCCTGATAAATACACTAATCTAATCATTGATGTTCAAGATTTAATATTAGAACCAGTATTAGGAACTAAACTATATGAAAAAATATTAACAGACTTTGATAATGATTCTTTATCTGGTGTTTATTTAACTATGTTTAATGATTACATAAAACAAGTAATGTGGCATAGTGTATTTGCTGAATATGTTAAACTTGGTTCTGTTTGGGTTTCTAATAAAGGGCTTTATAAACATTTAGCAGATAATAGCGAAAGTGCATCACAAGACGAAATTGATAGTTTAGCGAAAGCGTATCAAAGCAAAGCAGATGCATATATTGCTAGACTAGAAAGATATTTATGCGATGTTAATGTTGCTGAATATGATGATTCACAAGATGAAGATTATGACATAGACCCAAAGACAGGGTTAAGAACAATAAGCGGTTTATTTTTTGGAGATAATTTATGAGCGATAAAAAAAGAATAAGATACAACAAAGTTAAGCAAGAGAATTTAGAAAAGCTAAAGTTGTATTTAAAAAAACACTATGAGCATATTAACAAAAGGCAGGAATGAATTAACGTGTTATAACAATATAGGTGGCATTAAAAAAGTCTATTTGTTTAAATATGTTAATTATGCTTATAGCCAAATAGTAGGAGAAAAAGGTGTTGAATTAACATCTTTTCCAGTAACCACTATTCATGAGTACGAAATAAAAGGGGGTTCTTTTAATGAGAATATCCAAAACGACGAAAACGGAATTTTATATAATCAAGAGTTAAGTTTTACATTAACAAAACAAGACTTAGCAACAACTATAAAACTAAACACGTTACGTAACATTGATTTGCGATACATAGTTGAGTTTAACGACGGTTCTTTAAAAATAGGTGGTTTATATAATGGTGCTGAAATAAACTCATTAGAATTAGTTTCAGGCGGTTCTAAAAGCGAATTTAACGGTTATAGGGTTTCAATAAATTCTAAAGAGAGATACCAAGCAGCTTACATTAACAATTTACTTAGTGTAGGATTTGAAATCTACAACGAAGTAAATACATACAATTTCATGGATGATAATAATTTTATTTTTAACGATAGCAATAATTATATATTTAATTAAAAAAATGGCAGACCAAAAATTAACAGATAAAGGCAGTTTATCATCATTTGATGATGCGGATTTAATACACGTTATAGATGTTAGTGATACTACATCAAGTCCACAAGGAACATCTAAAAAGAGTTTGTGGTCTTTGGTAAAATCTACATTAAAGACTTATTTTGACACATTATATTTAACAGATACAGTTGATAGTCCTGTGACTTTTAATACTGGCGTTAGATTATATTTTGGAACAACCGGAGGCGATACATTAGGTGTATTTTCTAACGGAATTAATAGTTATTTAGATTTAGATGTTGGGGATTTATATATTAGACAAGCTGGTACTGGAACTAAATTCACATTTGAAAGAACAACTGGTAATTTTATAGCTACTGGAACAGTTAGAACTGCTGGTTATACAGTTGCAACATTACCAACAGCAACACAAGGTGATAGAGCCTTTGTAACAGATGCGACTGCTCCAACATATTTAGGCACACTTACTGGTGGTGGAGCTGTGGTTTGTCCAGTATTTTATAATGGCACAGCTTGGGTTTCTGCTTAAAAAATTTAAAAATAACCAACCTTAAACAGCACATAAATTGTGGAAAAAATTATTAAAATGGATGACTTTAAATTATACGCTATCAATATTGGGGCGTTTACCTTATCGCTTACGGATATTGTTGATGTTCTTAAAATTATTCTTCTTGTGGTATCTATTG
>Ga0208899_1000419_pt1 | contig 31605 bp, 21 predicted proteins | sample VirMetDEL_Nov_24_FD_184518 | JGI IMG/M metagenome (GOLD analysis project Ga0208899, IMG submission 184518) | Aqueous microbial communities from the Delaware River and Bay under freshwater to marine salinity gradient to study organic matter... | ecosystem: Environmental > Aquatic > Marine >... | reverse complement strand
AAAATCCTGTACAGAGAGTTTATCTTGAGGCATATTGATTATTTTTTATTAATCTTTTTACGGTGTGGGTAAGTTTAGATTTAGCGGATTACCACTAGACGAAGGTACGGAATTTTGACCGCTAACATTTAATGGGTCAACTACGTCTACAGCTAATGGCATCTTACCCTGTGTCGCTTTTTCTAGTAAACTTAATAACCCTGGATTGCTTTTAATCTTAGCAATCTCGCCTGGCTTGGCTGGTCTAATAGTTGTATACACATCTCTGTTAGCATCAGCGTCAACACCTGGTAAGTTTCCTACAATAGCCATAACTCCAGGAGGCAAGCTTTTACCGGTTTTATCTTTGAAAGCTCCCTGTACCTTGACTAATATCTCTCCGTCACCATCAACCATAACTTCTACAATATCTTCCTTAAGCTCTTTAGCTCTGCCTTGAGCATCTTTAGCACCATCATATTTGTTAGAAGTTTCAATAATGTCAGATTCCGGTATAGGGAATGCTGTAACATCACTAGCACTAGGTTTCTTAGCTCCATATATTAATAGACTAGGTACTTTATATCCTCTTACACTTTCATAAGATTCAATAGTCTTACCAGCCTCACTAGTAGGTTTGGTTTCTCTAGGAACTAACGATAAAAATTCATTTACAACAGCTTCGTTATAACGACCTAAGAATCTTTCTTTCTTATCTTCTGGTTGCTGTACTATAAATTGAAACTGCTGTTCGTTTCTTATTTGTTTTTCCTGACCCAGTAATCCTGAATCTATACCTCCCCAAACAGTCGCCTTTAAAACGTTTTCTGAGTAAGGGTCATTCATCCTAGAATCTAAAAGATCTCTAACAGCATTTTCAGCAGCGCCTATATTTATCTGACCAGTAGTAGGGTTAGTAAACTCGTTTTTAATACGATCGCCTAAATCATTATAGAACTGTCTAGCTGTTGTTACTGGATCGTTTATCTCAAAATCTTTACGCTTTGGTAAAACGTAATCACTCATAGCTAACAAGCTATTAGGAGTTTGAGGTGTGAATCTATATGCTTGAGATGTTAAATCATACTCATCAAAGCTTACACCAAATCCAGCAGGGTCAGATCTAAATGCTGAGGTGTTTGTATGATAGCTTTCTGTTAGTTGTTTTGCTGTTCCAGCGACACGGGAATAATTAGCATAAGCATTATCTAAAGCTCGTCTAGTTCCTACATTATCATCAGAAGCAACACCGCTCATTGCTTGCTCTACTTGATTCCATTGTGATTGAACAGCTGGTATAAAACCTTCTAAGTAGTTTTCACCCGTCTGCTTATAATCTTTAATGTAGTTATAGGTAGCCGCTTTTTCTTTCTTCATTTGGTCCTGGCGTTGTTGCGCCAACCCAAGAAAGTCTGGTGTTTGAATTATAGTGCTTGGTACAAACTCTGCCATTACTTAAATCTTTTTGTCTTTAACAGGTTGCGGAAGAATTTTGATTCTTTAGATATAGCTTTTGCTTGTTTTGGATTCAAAACATATTCCCCTCCTGTCATCTCTCCAATAACTTCTCCGTCTTGGATCATTTGTATAGGATTAGTATCATGACTAAACTCTCCTGGGGTTTGCATCATACCACCATGCTTAAAGTTATTCATTTGTCTAATAGCTCTTTGTGCCGCCTCTTCTTCCTCTGGAGTTAAATCCATCATAGGGCTTGAAGTAGGTTTATACATCTCGGCAATACCAGCTGTATTAACACCACCTTCTAAAAGAGGGTCACCCACTTGAGGTATAGTTGTTTCTTCTAGAGGGTTCTTCATCTCAAAATCTAATGGGTCTTGTAAATCAGATCCAGTTCTTTTGTTACTATCTCCCTTAGAAGCTGCGTATCCAATAGTTCTTCCGATATCGCTTAGTCCTTCAACAGTGTTTTGAACACCTGCATTAATAGCATTTTGGAATCCTTGACGTTCAAGCATCTCACGCTGAGTGTCACGACCAATTTGTCTTTCAGAACCCATAGCAGAAGCGCCTAACGCAGACATGATATCTCTTTGCTGTTGTGTTAGTAACTGGTTTGTAGCTCCTGTGCCTGCATCAACAACCTTACCTATACCTCCAATAACAGCTCGTGAACCCGACTGCTGTAGAGCCTCTGTAGATGTAGCTAAAGCTTTATTTATTTCATTAATACGCTGTTGTACAGCTTGACCAGACTTAGCTTGTTTTAACATCTCGGCATATTCAGCTGGTTTCATGCGTGAAGCTTCTTGTACTCCAGCTAAACCAGCTCTACCAGCACGCTGCTGATACAAGCCATAACCAGTCTTACCTAGACCGGCTACACCTTGAGCTACGAGAAGTGACATTGTAATTGGATCCATAGTGCAAATTTACGTATTTTAATTATGTGCCTTAGAATCTGTTACCACTGCGTTTACAGCATATAATTCTATAGGATTTGTATCTGTTTTTGTTAGTTTGATTTTAGCAAAGTAATCTCTTATCTGGTCACCTTCAATAGAAGAATCAGCAACAAGTACTACTACATCATTTGGTATTAATCCGGCTACAGTTGTATTGCAAGTTAATTGATTTGATCCAGAAATACTAGAAGCTGTTAGAGATAACGCTGTTAGTTGAGCGCCATCAACCTTGTATAAAAAAGAAGAAGTACCCAGAGGAAAGCTCATTGAGTCTATATCATTTTTAAATGTGATGGTATTACTTGAAACGCTGCTTACAACACCTAGACCGAAAAACTCATCTGTACTCTGAGTTATTGTAATGTTGTCTGTACCAGTTCTACCAGTTGTAGCTCCATGAACATAAGTGTAATAAAACCCTTCTTTCTCACTGTAAGATGTATCATCTATAACAGCTGATTGATCAGTTGTAGAAATAGTTGTATCCCAAGCTTTAGTTCCCTCTAAAGATATAGACTCATATGTTTTAATAGCAGATGGTGATTTTCTTGAAATAACTTCTACAATAGATGAAGCAGCAGAAGCTCCATAGAAAGTGTTTCTACTTGCAGTTTCATCATGAACGTACATTTTACCATCTTTAAACGAATACATCTTATTGTGAACGCTTACAATACCCTCTGGAACAAAAGAATATTCAGTAGTCCATACTTTGTTTTTATAAGAATAAGCAGTTGTAAAACCTTGTGATATTACTTGACCAGGAGTAATGTACCCATCATCATCTGTATTACAATGCGGATTATCAAACGTAAACCCAGGTAATGTTGTATCTACACGAATAGTTACAAAGAAATCAAGATTGCTGTTAGTGGCTATACCATACAGTCCGTTTATCTGTGATGAAACATTTACATACACTGAACCTCCATTAACAAGGTCGTCTAAGTATACTAAAGCTCCTATACTGTCATCAAAATAATCACAAGTACTATCAAAAGCTCTAGGGTCGCTGCTAAAATTCCAAACAGCTAAAGGATTGTAAGCAATGTTTGCTACAACTTTTGTACCTGTTGAATCAATTTGAGCGATGTAATTATATTCAGTACCAGGTGATGTGTATACAGCATCGACACGAACACCCGCCTGGGATAAAGTCTCTGTAGATACAATATACTCTTCGTTATCTGTATCAATCCCAGCGGGAATTAGTTTTGGTTGATAGTTACTTACAGCACTAAGCCTGTTAGTGAAGTATGAATCCATATTGATATCACTGATTAGACGTATACCAGGACTGCCTAGCGATACAATTTTACCAGCGTTTACATCTGTAAAATATATAGTTCCGTCTTTATGTGCTACGGACTCCGGGTTCTGTGTTCCGTATTTACCGGCATAGTATTGTTCAGCCTGTAGGATATTTGTACTTAAAGCAACAAGACCATCTCCTTGAGTTGTAGTAATCACATTTCTGTTAACAGCAAGTGCACCACACCCTGACTCTTGAATAAAGTAAAGCTTTTGATTGTATGATATTAAGGAATAAATTGTTCCTTCTTCGTAGGATAGATCTTTATAGTTTGCCAAAGACAAATTAAAAGAACTCAATCCGTTGCGTGAACCATCAATAGTAAATACATCTGAATACGTTATAGACGCTTTCCTCTTGTATCTTTTTGCATTAGGTATGTAAGCTATAGGTCGACCTATAGAACTACTCTTAGAATCAAAGAAATCACTTACATTGTAAAAGTCTAAAGACTCAACAATAACATTTGGATAAGGAAGGTATTTTACTTTTGCAGTAACATTTAAAGGTCTTGCAACAGTAAACATATACCTCGGTCTAAAGTATGCATCACCCTGTGTTATCTCAATAACCTTGTCGTTATTTGTAACTGTTCCGGCATACGCTACATTTAGTGTAAACGTAAGGTTATTTGTTTCTTCTGCATGAAAGTAATAGTTACTACCGTCTTTATAAACGTTACCTATAGTAATGCTATAAATGCCAGAAGTAATTACATCCCCTTTAAATATTCTATCTGTAGTGTATCCTTCTACATCACTGCCAGACTGAGATGTAATAAAAAAGCTGGGACTCATTGTGACCCTTTCGCCTACATGTTCTCCTGAAAAAACATCTAAAGACTTTCCTATCTCATAGTAAATGTTTTTTTCAGTATTCTCTAAATCATTATATATTTCTACAACGCAGTCGTCATACCAGTAACTTGTATTGTCTGATACATTACTTGCTGTAAAATTTGTAGCATCGCTATTGTTTTCTATAACAACGAACGAACCAGTTGTAGCATATATAGTGCTATTAGAAGATTTATCAAGTATAGGGTTTTCATCATTATCAACTAACGTTACAAAGTCAACAACATTGAATTCGTTTAATACAACGCCCTCGTTATTTTTTATGATTCTAAGTTTATCTCCTTTTTCAAAAGCATAACTTATATCTGCTCCAAATGATTTTTCGTAGCTGTTTTCTTTTTCTAATGTACCGTTTAAAGAAAGGTATATCTTTTTGTTGTTTTCAAAAAATACTTCACCATCTGTACGGTAGGGTAAAAAAGCTCCAGAAATACCAGTAGTTATTTTACAATTAGTTGACCCCCTACCAACGTACACAGGAGCCCATTTGTAAGCCCATTCCGGTGGGTCATGACTTACTCTCATTACGATAGACCCCGGACCATCGTGATCATCTTCAGCTGTTCTATCATTTAAAGCGTTTACAAATACATCTCCACACTCTTGCACACCAGACATTCTACCTCTATCGTCATAATATACAATACCGAGTTTATGACTAGATCCAGATTTAAAACACTTTTCTTGCTTGAACCCATCAGTAGAAAATATACCGTTTACTAAAAATTTATTATCGTAGCTTTCTACTAAATCATCAGCATCTATCTCGTATTCTGTAGATGTTCTAATATCCTTTTTTTCTCCGCTTACAAAGAAGCTGGATAAGTAAACTACCACAGAGTTAAGCTCAAATCGCAAACCATTAGTGCCTGCTTTTATTTCGTAGTTTGCTCTTCCTGAGAGCTCGCCACTTTCTGTAGTAAATAAAGTTCCAGTAGCTTTTAATATTTTATTTGAAGAAGCGTTACTTAAAGGAAATAAAGAAGTCACATACTTGCGACCAATCATATGGTTGTTTACAAGCACTTCAGCTTGTGCATCTGTTGTACCAGCAGGTATGTTTATGGTTTCGTAAACATTTATAGGTGCTATACCTGTTAGAGCGCCATCTTTGACTACCGTTATATCATCAGCAGAAGCTCCTGTACCGTCTTGATTTGCATATGATACAGATAAGTCTACCTCTAAATTTCCGCTACTGTTACCCTGGGTATAAAAAGCCAAGCTGTCAGCACCGGTTTGTAAATTAAAAAACACTTTAGAGTCTTTCGTAAAAACACTAGGGAAATTATAACTAATGTTTATATTTTCACCTGGTATAGCTCCGGAAAGAACAGAGTAACTTGCATCTGCATTATTTATTACAGGTCCTTTTTTGTAATTAGAAATAAGATTTACATCTATATCTAAATTGTCAAAGCCTTCGGTATACCCTCCATACATTAGTCTTCCCTCTACAATTTCTTGAGAGTCGGCTAATTGAGGTACGTTATCAAAAAGTTTATTTAGATCTGTATCACTTACAGCTGACCCCACTGTGCTGTTTGTAAAGTTTACAGTGCTAACACCTGCGCTTCCATTATTGTCAATTTCTTCTATCTCATAGAATACACCGGTATTTCCATTTCTAGCGTATACTAATATTTTTTCTACATCGGCTTTTGTGTTTCTTATAAAAACATTGATCTGATTGTAGAAATTTTTTGCTGATTCAGTATTAAAACCATCACGCAACTGAGCAATAGAAACAGCAGCAGCAGAATATGGAGACAATGCACTATACTCTCCATCAGAGTATACATACCTGTAAGCAAACTGAAAGATCTTATCGTTAATGCGATTGTCTTTTACATCTGGATTGTTTACGATATTAAAGGTAGGTGCTTTTAAAGGTGGCTGTTTAGCAACAGTTAAAAATAACAGTTTCTCTTCATCAGTACCAGAAGTGAAAGCCGCAGGGTAGTCTCCACGTAAAGCCTTAGATGCGTTTATTTTTTTAGGTTCAGATCTACTGTCATTGAAATACAATAGGTCATCTCTATCACCGTCAATAACAATATTAGATTTTACAAACCCATTCTCACTAAACCCTAAAATAGAATCTTTATATACAAGTCTTGCTGTATTTGATCCTGTAGAATACTTATATATGCAGTGGTCTTCGTTGCTATTCCAAACAAAAAAGTAAATAGAACCTGAAGACTCAACAGCAGTAGAACCTATTACCTTATTAGTCCCACTGGGTAAAGGTGTCTCAAATGATACCTCTGTGTTACCGTAAGCATTCTTAATAACCATGCCATCGCCATCGTCTTCAGTAGATATACGCAAGTTTAATGCGTCTGTCATCTCTACGTTTTTTACGAGACGTTCATCGCTATCTTTATTTAGATACCTCGGAGTTAGCTTATCTATAGCCATAATTAATATTTAGGCGACTGTCTAAAATTCTTTCTAATCGTTGCTAATGCATCTTGCTTGCCAAATGACTTCATACGTGCATTAGACTTTCTACGCTCATTATAATATTCTTGTCGAGCTCTAGCCTTTTCATTAGCCGGTACGTTACTCTTACGCTCTATAAGCTTGTAATATATGTAAGCTCTTACTGTTTCTTCTGCAAATTTATGTACGCTAGGTGATGTAGATAAAGCCTCGTCAGCTATGTACTCTATAGCTACTGTAGCAGATCCTACATTTGTTGAAAGCTCAATTCTATTCTGGTCAAAGTTTACCCGATATTCTCCAGCACCTTTACCACCGCCCATACCATACAGGCGACCTTGTGATCCATTAGCAATATAGTTTCTGTATACCTCTGAATCAAAAGCACTGTAGTTAGGGATAACGTCCTTACCTCTATTAGATATAAGATTAATGTTTCTGTTTTCTATAAACTGATAAACAAGACCATCACCACCTATAACGCCTAGCTTTAACAATCCAACAAAATCTGTAGGCAAAGTAACTGTTCCTTTTGTTTGGTCTACTGTTAGCTCTGCTGCTTTTACTTTTAGACCCATGTCAAAACCAATCTCACGTACTCCTCTAAGAGCAAAGTTTCTTACAACAACCTCTGGAGCATTGCTTGTATAGTCATCATACCCCATGGTTAACATGAAGTCGTTGACAATCTGATCTATTGATACGGTTTCTAACGACATTATTTATTCTCTTCTTTCTGTTTTTCTACCGTTGCGTATTGAGCGACAGCAGAATCACGTAGGTTAATACCAATAAGCTGGGCTATTTCTACAACCAAGTCTCCAAAGAAATGCTCTGGTAGCTCAAAGTCTACACTGTTTGTAGCATCAAATATCTCAACACCAGGAACAGTAGATATGTACCCAAACTTAGGTTGGGCTGTTGTCTTTGCTGCGGTTGTTGGATTTAAACCTTGAGGTAGCTTGTAGTATCTTAGCTCAATCTTTTTAATCGTAGTTGGAAATACTTCTATATCATCACCTATCAAACCAATTGGAGAAGTTTCACTTGGATTAGACAAGTCACTCATTAGAGCACGATCAATATCTTCTTGATTATGCATCAGCTGTATGTTTGTACCTACACTAGATCCAAATACGTATGTACTGTTTGTAGTCATTGAAGAAACTCTAGCTAAGTCATTAGGCTTAGAGAATACTCCGTTTGCCTGAGTTAACTTTTGCTTCTTTTGAAATACAGATAAATCCTCATCTATATTTTTAGTCTTGCCTAAACTTTTACCTGGGTCAATGCCAGCTCTACGGAAACGCATTGCATTTCTATGCTCGTCAAACAATCTGTTAAAGATGTTCATCTGAGCTAAACCAGCAAAACTATTGAATACAGCTGGAGATACAAATCCCTTCTGATCTTTGTTGACCAGGTCTTTTAACGCTGTATATACTCTGTTTACACTTGCCATCTGATTGATATTAGATACTACAAATATACGAAAAGAAAAGGGGCTGCTTTTGGCAACCCCTCTGCTTAACATTCTGTGTAACAGAAAATTAGATATTGTTTAGCTGTTCTACAACTTGGTCGTAAACTGCGGCTCCTTTCTCAGTCATGAAGAAGCGAACAGCAACGTCAGTAGGACTGCTACCCGGAGGGCAAGATACAATTAATCTATTGTTGTCAAACCAATAAACACCGTTTTCCGTAAGACTAAGAATCTGAAACTCTCCAGCTTGCATAACAGCAGAGCGACACATGACCTCTGGGTTATCAAACATCTTGATAAACTTCTCTGGGTTTATCTTAGCGTCTCTAAGCAATTCTCGCTTGATCTCAGCGTTCTTCTGGTTCACATCGATACCATACGATAACGCAACGGGTAAGAGGTCTTGAATGTCTTTATTTTTAATCAGAGAGATAGCCTCATGTAAATCAAACTCACGGTCTAATTCTTCTTCAGCTGTCTTTGATTTATCGATCAACTTAAAAACACCACCACCGTTAGCGATATTGTCTGGGTGCATGTTTAAGAAGTTAATTAGGTTCGGGTTTGTAAATTCAACAGCCAACATCTTATCTCTAAAGATTACATGCTCTCTTCTAGCGTATTGACTTTGTTCATCACGATAAATTGTCTTTTCGTTAGGACAATATCTTAATGCTGTAGTTACCTGCTTTACTGGATCGTAAACAGTAACCTCAGATTTAATTCTACAAACGATACCACCACCGTTTACAATCTCGTAGAATCTTGTGGTTTGTGGATTGAATACCTGTTTAACAGAATAGTCTACAGGTTTTGCTGTTGGTAATGCTTCTGGTGCAGCCTCTCTTTTAGGACGACCAGGTGATTTTTTAGCTGTCGTATTAGCCATTGTATTGAATATTAAATTAAAAAAAATAAAAGGAGAGAGCCCTAAGGCTCCCTCCTATGTATTGTGCTCTTATGAGCGGATCAAAACGTGCTGGTTAGCTGCACGAGTAACCAAGTTACATTCTGAACGGTAGTTGAATTGCAAGCTATCGTCATTAGTGTTAGTAACACCAAGGATAGAACCTGTCATCCAGTGCTCCATTTCACGAGAGTAACCATCAACTGCTTTGTAGTTCATCTCTAGAGCTGCTGCACGAGAACCGCTCTTAGGATCAATTACAGAAGTCAAAGGAATCATTACACCCTTGAAGTCAGAACCACCTAACAATGTTGGGTCGTTAAGCAATTTCCAAGACTTGTTGTGGAATGTGTAACCACCACGTCCGAACGACTTGAATCCAAGTCTTACAGCTTGGTCAGCATTAGAAAATGCGCCAAATGCAGCAGCACCAGTAGTTGGACCACCAGAAGCAAATCCAGAAGCACCATTTAATGAAGCTACCATGTCATCAATTGCCAACATCTGAGCAGTGTTACCGTAGATAGCGTATTCTGGAGCAGCTCCTTGCTTGTCTAATTCAGTAACGATTGCATCAAGCTCAGTTAATGTGTTAACCACACCACCAGTTTCAACAATACCACGATCTTCAATTGCAGCGAAGTATCCTTCAGAACCGTTTACAGAGTAATTTCCGATGGTTACATCAGTAGCTTTTTTCTGACCTAACAACATCATCATCTCACGCTTGTCTAAGAAACGCTGACGAGTATCCATCTCACCTTTGATGTACCAACGGTAGTCACCGTTACCAAGGTTGATGTAGCCAATGTTCGTAGCTTGAGAACCAGTAACCTTGAATGTTTCTTTCAAGATGCTGTATGGATTCTCACGTAATACAACGTTGCTCTCCAAGTATTCTGTTGGCTGGCTTGAACCTTGTCCGTACAAGTTACCAATGATTGCTGCATCAACAGCACCAGAAGTTGGGTTGGCACCACTACCGCCCATGTTTACTACAGTCAAGTTACGAGAAGTAACAGTTGGGCTACCTACATCAGCAATAGCTGTTACCAAGTAACGTACAGTTCCAATCAATAATACATCGTTTACACGAGTAAAGATTTTCTCATCAGCTACGGTAACTGCAATTTTACCACCAGCGATCCAGTCACCAGTTTGACGTGCGTGAAGACGAGCTTCTTCCCACCACTGAACTTTGTCAGCTGTTCCAGCAGATTTAACTGCTCCTGTCATTTGCAAGAAACCTGTGATACCTTGATCACCATAAGTTTTTGCTAACGCCTCACGAATATCGGGGCGGTTTACTTCATCGATAAAGTCACCTAAAGAAGTGTACTTTGCTGGGTCTAAACGCTTAAATGCGCTTTGTACGCCACCACTAACGGATGGCTGATTTGCTTTTAAACTCATTGTTTAAAGTTTTTATGTTTTAGAAAAATTTCAAAGTTTTATCTACACCCAACGCATCTAAGAGTTGCTGTGAGACATTGTCTGTAGGTTGTGCCGTACCTACTGCCGGTGCTTCTGACTTAACATTTGCCGCTTCGTTAACGACTCTACGCTGTCCGTCACTCATACCTTGCTGATACAATGATTTTGCTATCGCATCAATGTTATCAATCAGCGTTTGATGAATGTTAAACTTATCGTAGTCCCATTGTCCGTCTTGGCTAATGTACTGGTCAAAGAACGATTCAATGTTACGGTTCTTGTCAATCAATTGATTTCTGTAAGAATCATTAATACCGAACTCAAACTCCTTACCGTCTGCTAACTCAAAAGTAACAGCATCTAAGTTGTTGGTTTGTTCTTGCATATTTTGAATCCAACGGTCGTCAATAGGTGACTGAACAGCTTCATCTTTTTGTTTTGCCGGAGCAGTAAATTGAGAACGAATCTGATCAATTCCTGTTCTAGCTTTATCAGCATCAATCTTTAACTGTAGCTTGCTAAGTTTAACCTCATCCTCTGAATGATAATCTTCGTCAAGTTTATACTTTGAGCCTACAAGCATATCAATCTCCTCACCACTAAGGTTTGGATATTCGTTTGACATAGATACACGAATGGCTGTCATATCATCCATTTCGGATGGATTCAAAGCCTGGTATCTAAACCAATCTTCTGGATTGCGACCTGTCTGCTCTACAAAGTCAGCGATAACCTTAACTCGCTCATCAATTGTAGATTGTTGTTGCTGTTGTGTTTGTTGTAGAAAAGCTGATAATTGATCAAGACTCTCTATCTCTAAGCCAAGCTTTTCGCTGACATAACGAGATACAGCAGACTCGTCAAGAGACGGCTCTTCCGCAACAGGGGTTTCTGTATTTAAAGAACTTTCTTCTACCGATTCAACAGCTGTAGGTTCTTCTACTTGCTGTTCTGGTTGAGCTGATTCCATCTCTGGTTGTGGCTCTTCTTGTACCGGTGTACTTAAATCTATGTCAAAACTATCAGGCACAGGCTGTGGAGCATCTTCTAATCCATCTGGCATTGTATCTGAAAAGCTGAAGCCAGCATCACCTAGCTGATCTTCAATTTGTTTTTCTTGTGCGTTTTCCATGTTTAATTAAATTGATTGTGTTACAAAATTAACACTTTTATACTTATACTTTTTAAACAGTCTGTAAAACAGCTATTTATTCTTTAGTCTATCGTTTTCACGCTCCAAGAATTCTACTTTAACACGTAATGCAGATACCTCTTGAGTAAGAGCTAATACTTGATTACGTAGCTCGTCCTTCTCGTCAGCACTAGTAGCAAGCAGTTGTTCAAGGTTTCTTACTCTATTCTTTAAATCGTCTCGGTATTGCACTCCGTCACTATTTTCTCTTTCTGTTTTCTTCTCTTCAGACTTCACTCTTAGGCGAGCCTCAAAGAACTTCCATATCCCTGCCGAACCTGCAACGGTAGCAACGGTGATTATTATTTGTGTGATATTATCCATTTCGGTGTATGTCTTCTGTTTTTAATCTTTTCAAGTTCCCAAAAGAAGATATAACCAGTAACACCCATCCGTAGTGTGATGGAGTCGGTAGACCAATAGATAGCAAATACATAGCCAGTGTAGAGCTGTACAATCCAAACGTAAATAGAGACGCTCTCAATCTACATTGAAGTTTACCTTTAGAGATGCAGATTAACTGATAAACACCAGCGGAGACAAGTGCTAGTTGATAGAAAGGCATAAACCCTAGCTCTATCATTGTAGCGATGGGAGCAAGGATCATAAGTGCAGCACCTAGAGTAATCTCTGTAGGTTGGCTGTCGCTGTACTTCCAAAGCTTTTGTAATCTCTTAAGCACCTTTGTCTAGTTTTTCTTTATATACTCTTACTGTATTCCATAAAGCAAACAGCAAAATTATTGCCCAGCCTACACGAGATCCGTTCATAAGACCTGTAGCGAATAAGTTCTCAACTGTACCTAGTGCAATTAGTGCAGCAATTTGTACAGCTATTAATCGCATCTTTAGTGTGCCGTTCCATAGTACCGCCCACATCTGAAAACTACCAGCAAGGATGCCAGCACCGATAAGAATAAATGATGGATTTTCAAAGTCTACGCATAGAGCCGCAGGCAATGCAAAGATGTGACAGAATGCTATCAACACTTCGTTAGGTTCGCTATCGCTATACCAGAATAAATCCTTGACCTTAGCTAGACCTTTCTTACCCATTACCATTTTACTTTGTTTGCCCAATATGCAGCGGACATCTTGCCCTTGGCGATGTTTCTACGGTGACGAGCTTTAAACGAAGCACGTTTCTTCTTCATACGATCAGACTCTCCAGACTTAGGTTTGCCAGCAGTACTTGCTCCTTGCTCTCCGAAGCGTATGGTCTTGATTTTGTCGCCCACCTTAGCCACTACGATGTGTGACTTCTTAGGATGATTAGGAGTACGCTTAGGCTTGTTAAAACCGCTAACTCCTGCACGAGATAAACGTGAATCTTTCTTTGCTTTCATAACCACAAAGATATAAAAAAAGAGGGCTACATTTCTGTAACCCCCTGAGTGTAAGCGTGATAAGAATATTACTCCTTAACCTCTTCAGCTTCTTCTACGACCTCTTCGTATTCACCTGTATTTAGGTCAACAGTGATAGAACCGTATTTGTCTTCAAGTTCTTTTTGTGCAGAAGCCATTGCCTCTTCCATAGAGTTTACTTGAAGCTGTGCTTTGAAAGCTTGGTTAGTAGTTTCGCCAAGAATGGTCTTTGATTGATTGAGGTTAGATACAGCAGTCTGGATTGACTTTAGTTCCTCTTCGGTAAGTTTAGCCTTGTCAGCCATAATGTTTAAATATTTAAGTTAATTAACTGTATGCAAATATAATACAAATACTATAATACAGACACAATGGCAAGACCTAGCCATATAATACTGACAGCATAGTTTAGTACAGCTGTTTGAATGTCATCTAGAGGATACTTAACAGGGTATCCTAGCTTTTTGCCTTTCCATTGGAATAGCCCTGGACCGTTGTGACAGCTAAACCATTGCCCTTTACCAAAGATAAAGTCTCTAGGCTTATCAATAAGATCGGGCATACACCCCATAATATATCCAAAGGATGCGAGCCAGAAGTGACCAGTGAGGTAAGCGCCTACCAAGAACATTGCAAAACAGCTAGCTTCTATAATTACTGCGTGGAAGCGGTCTTTTAGACCTGACTCACCTACATAGTCCCACACAAAGTGAGATACAAAAGCAACAGAGCCACCAAGGATATAATCCCCAGTGGCTAGTGTTATTGCTGCGCCTGTCGTACCGTGTACGCTAAACCACATTATTCAGCAGGAGCTTCTTCAACAACCTCTGGAGTCGGTTCTGGGATTGTTAATGTCACAGAAGACGGTGCTGCAAGCTCTGCGATTTGAGAATCTAAAGAAGCCTCTAGTTCTGTTACACGGTCTGCGCCAAGTGCTGCTTTAGTCCAAGCAATCATATCCTCGTGAGTCACGCTTTCAAAAGCTGTGAAACCAGATAGGTCAGCGGTCTCTAAAGTCTGTGTACCGATTACGGTAGCTGAGTTAGTTTCGTCTGATCCTGTTACACGGTAGTGTACATTGTAGACAACTTGAGATTCGGTTACTCCGTTCTCATCTGTGTGTGTTGGGTACGCATCTACTGTGCGGCAGTCCCAAGAATAAGTGTTAGCCATTTTAAAATGTTTATGTTATAACGTTACAAAGATAATAATTTATAAAGATACTACAGACTGACCATTAGCTGATGCAAAGTCGTAGTTACCACTATCATCGGCAGCATTAACAGCAGGTACAGATTCAGAGGTATCTCCAAATATTAAGTTTGTTGTATAGCCAGCATCTGATGCCGAGATTGGAGTGCCTGAATTATACATGTTACTTAGGTTTGGATTCAAAGTAATCTGATCCCACATATGCATATACATAAAATCAGCAATTCTACTACCACCTGTGTTGTTGTCATTACCACAGAAAGTGAGTTCATCTAAGGTCATATTAACTCTAGTACCACTATTAGCAACTACTTGATTAGTTAATTCAGTAGCATTCCAATACAACTGAAAGGCGGAGGCTGCTGTTGATTGAGAAGCATCATAAGAGAGTAGCAAATGTACAAACCCATCTGTATTTGTATTACCCCTATTTGCTGCTGTCCACTTATTAGCAGAAGAGGATCCTGTTCCTGTTGCGGAATTATTATTGTGTAATGCCCATTGTCTATCAAAATTTACAGCATTACTTCTGTATCTTACAATAAACCTATTTAATCCGTAATCATACTGTAGGAAAAATCTGTTAGCAGTTGAAGTAGTCCCTGATGGGGTTAAATCAAACAGAACTAAGTTTAAATCTGTTGCAGCCCATTGTGGTCGTATCCATAACGATATACTGAAGTCTTCTGTTGTTGATTGTAGTGGTTTATCTGTAGCTGCATCCCATTTAATATCGTTACTAAGATCCCAATAATAAAATCCAGCACTAGCGCTATGATCGTAACCATGCCACTCTGATAAAGCATGTGGAGAGGGTCCTGTAGGATAAGAAGCAGAGTTTGTATTAATTTGAAACTCTAAACCACTTTCTAGGTTATGGAAAGATATATTAGAGTAAGGAGGAGTTTGTCCCCCTTCTCCTAATATGTCGCTTACGCTTATTTTTCCGCTACTTGGTAGTGCCATAATTAAGGATTAAATATGTTTGAGAATGCAATTACATCGCCTTTTACGTGCAAGTCTCCATCGGCTTCTAATCTAGCTGACCATACACCGTTTACATAAAAGTCCATATGACCATTACCGTCTACATCAAACTGTATATAATTGTCTGTGTCTTTACCTACATGTGTAATACCATCTCTAAGATCTGGCTCAACACTAAATGATCCTGAACTTAAATCTAAACCGGCTCCTGCTGTATATGATGATACACCACTTAAATCAATAAGATAAGGATTTAGTTCTGTACCCGCTCCTGAAATGCTTACTCCTCCGTCAAAGTTAACCCAATCTCCAGATGATATTAGTTGAGTATCAGCACCGTTTCCAGCATGCCATCCTCCGTAATTATCAGCATTATTAGCTACGCCCGTAGCAGTAGAGTACGTATTAGTGTCAACTGTAACATTACCATTAGCATCTGTTTGCAGTAAGCCCGCTGTAGAACCTCCAGCCATTTCATTAAGCCTAACCTTTTCAAGAGTTATTTCTTGACCACTGATGGTTAAGAATCCCGCTTTTGTAGTATTAAGTGTTACATTGGTAGAGTTATCAGTTCCTACTGGATCAAAGTCTGTTCCTGAAGCCGGAATAGTTGGCAGACCTGTTAAGGAAGAATAAGCTCCGTCAAATAATGTAGGCTTATTAAGAATAAGTGCATCTCCTGTTGTTGCATTCCAATCTGATTGTACGTTTGTATCACCCACAGCAGTGTTACCAGCCATAGCAGTAGTAGCAGTTGTACCTATCTGTAAAGCGTCAGTAATACCATAACCCGATATTGTAGTTGGGGTAGTCGTAAGATCAGAAAAAGCAACAGAAGTTAAATAGCTTGGATCAGAAGCTGGTACCCAAGAAGGTGTTAAATCCGCATCCCCAGGCTGTAGTGCTGAGTCAGCCGTACTACCCTGTGCAGCTGTAGCATAATCTGTGGAAGCTGTTGCAGCTGCTGTACCTAGAGTAGGAGTGTTCGTAATGTCTGTACTGTAGTCAATCTGACCTAACGTAATCTCTTGACCTGTGATAGACAGGTAGTCGTAGCTAGTAGTATCAAGTGTTACATCGGTAGAATTATCTGTACCAGCAGGATCAAAATCAGTCCCCGAAACTGGAATGCTAGGTGGGTTAGTTAAATCAGCATAGTCTCCAGAGAAAGTAGAGTACGTTGTAGTGTCTACAGATAACACACCAGAAGCATTAGTAGTCAGGATACCAGCTCCATAGTTGGAAAAAGTAACCTCACCAGAAGCTTTTAACGTACCACCAATATCTACAGTTGCTGTTGGAGAATCATTAGTAAACCCTACGATACCGTTTTGAGCAATAGTAATTGCTTCTGTTTGACTAGCTGCTGTTTGACCATCCGAGAATATAGAAAGGCTATTTAAGTTACCGCTTCTTGTTCCCATATATTTAATAGAGAAACCATAATCACCATCATCGTTTTGACTACCATTAGAAATACGTATAATGGTTTGGTCACTGTTGTTAGCACCTATTGCTCTAATTAAAGTACCGCTAGTTCCTCTAACGTAAATAGTACCACCAACATCAAGTTTGTACAATGGGTTAGTAACATTAATCCCTAGATTGCCTGATGCATCAAGGCGCATTTTTTCAGCACCTTGAGTGCTAAATCCAATAACATTAGTGTTGCTACCCCCACTAAAAATACCCGTATCCCCGTCTCCTGACCATCTAATTGCTGGAGAGGCAGCAGTACCATATTCCGATAAATCTAAAAGTCCTACTTGAAGGTTATTTGTGCTTGGGTTGTAATAGAAGTTATTTGCATCTTTATATACAGCTTTACCACTACCAGCTGTAGTTGAAACAAAAGGAACAGCAAAAAATGCATTAGTAGCATCATCGGTTGTAGTGATATTTCCACTTTCTGTGTAAGAGGTAAGGTATGTGTTTGTATCTATAGATATTACACCGCTAGTATTTGTAGTTAAAATACCCGCTGTACTACCCCCGTTAATATCATCAAGATTGATAGCATCTAACGTGATGGCTTGACCAGAAATTGATAAGTAATCGTGGCTAGTAGTTACTAGCGTGACATCCGTACTGTTATCAGTGCCAACAGGGTCAAAGTCAGTACCACTCGCAGGAATGCTAGGTGTATTAGTAATGTCTGTAGAATAATCAATCTGACCTAACGTAATCTCTTGACCACTTAGGGTAAGATAGTCATATGAACCAGCCAATGTGACATCCGTACTGTTATCAGTGCCAACAGGGTCAAAGTCTGTTCCTGATACAGGTATTGAAGGTGGATTAGTCAAGTCACCATAATCACCTGAGAAAGTAGAATATGTTGTAGTGTCTACAGTAATGTTACCAGAAGCATCACTAGTAAGAATACCAGCCGTGTATTGAGGAAGCTGTATTGCTCCATCTGGCTCAATTACAAGTCCTGTAGTTGAGGTAGTGCCGTCAACAGTAGAAAAACTCATTCTTGTAGAGTTTGTACTACCACTCCAGTCTTCCGAGGCTTCCATCCAAATTCTACCAGCTACAACAGAATCAGTACCATTATGACCTGAGAACTTGATGTTACCTAGATCATTGCCATCAAATATTGTTTCGTCATCCTTATGTAACCATAAGTTAGCAGGAGCAGAACCGTCACCTGTAACCATTAGATTCTCAATAAGTGAATCGTGGTTAAATGAAGAGCTGTATGTTAGATTAGCGCCAACGGTAAAGGTATTGCTTGGAGCAGTGTTTCCGATACCTACGTTACCATTGTTTAATATCTTCAGTCTTGTATTCCAAGTGATAGTAGTTCCAGCTGTTCCTGATGCAGCGTTTCTATATGTTAATGTTCCGTCAGCATTATCTAACCAGAAATCGTTTGCATAACTTGTGTTTATATATGCATCCTGCGCTGTTCCAGAATTATCTTTTGCATAATAATTACTAGACAAGTGTGTGTCTGAAGCACGACCCCATAGAGTTGTACCGTCTCCAATTTGAATACCATTAAATGCAGACCACCAATCACTTTTTGGAGTTCCTATAGTCCCTACACTAGCATTACCCGAAACTTGTAATTTCACAGCAGGACTAGTAGTACCAATACCAACGTTGCCTCCATTTAGATAAGAGTCTCCGTTAGTATTTAATTTAACTTTATTGCTATTATTTGTATCGTAAGCTAAATATTCAGCGTCTCCGTTTGAGCTATTGTATAGTATGTGTAATCTATTTGTATCGTTTCCTACATTAGCTTTACCTACTATAACACCTTGACCTGCACTTGTAAAGAATGCGTGTTGAGCCTGCCAAGTGTTTTCTGCTTGAGTTCCTGGACCACTAATAAAAATATCACGATTTGCTGTAGAATATATTTGAAGCTTAGCTCCTGGACTAGCAGTACCAATACCAAGTCTGTCGTTTATGTTTTGGTAATGTCTTACATTATATGGAGCAGGTGCTGCTTGAATATAAACAGAAGATAAGCCTACGTTATCTACGAATTGACCCGCATTCTCCCCAAAGTATTCTACCCTAACTTTTAGACCATTTCCATTAGAGCTTAGGTGGTATATTGGAATGTAATATATACTATTCGTTGCATCCCAAGCAATGTCTCCAATAGTAAAGTCTGTGGCTACACCACCTACTGCTTCTGTAATTTGGTAATTTGAACCATTGCCCCAAATACCGTTATTAGCATTAAATCCAAATGGAATAAGCTTTGTTAAAGCACCTGTAATATTCTTATTAGAATAGCTGTCTGATAGAGTAATTTTTAAATATCCCTGGATTTGTCCGTTTGGTAATTCAATATTTACAGCTTGGTCAGCTACTGAATTAGGGAAGCTAGTACGACCTAAGAATATAACATTTCTGTTGTATGCTAACTCAATAAAATTTTGACTCTTAAAGAGACTACCTGCAAATCTGTACGAGTTAGATGCTTTGATGTCACCAGCCACATCTAATTTATAACCTGGCGCAGTAGTCCCAATACCAACGTTTGTGCCACTAGTTGCTCCAGATGACCCTGCATTTGGTTGATAAATAGTTAACCCATCAGTCAGTTCATTGCCATCATATTGTATAAGGTTTAAATGCGCTATTGCTCTATTGCTATCTGCTCTACCCGCTGAAACCAATAACCCTCTGTCATTACCCGCATTAATCAAAACGGAAGCACCACTATTATTTTCATCTTGGTCTGTGCCAAATCTAGCAACAAGGTCGTATGAACCAGTAGTCCCTGTTTTTAATACTTGCAGTTTTGGTGTCCCATTCGCAGCTCCCTCTTGACCAGAAATAGTAGTAGTTCCGATACCAACGTTACCTGAGTCAGTAATAGTTATTCTAGTAGAAGAATCAGTTGCATCATCAAAATAGAAAAAGCCATTTGTTCCAATATATGTTCTATAGTTTCTTGCCCCTGTACCTGTCGGAGTAAATCCAATTCCAGAATTGTATGATCCCGTAGTTCCTGATATTTCAACTCTACTGCTTGGATTGTACGTACCAATACCTAAATTACCACTTGATCTTAAAGTTAGTAATGCATTTGATAATTGAGCTGTGTCTTCCTCTGTTGTCTCTACGTTTTTTCTTGCAATTACAAAGGATCCAGAAAAGTCTGTATATGGCGTACCTACGAACCAGTTAGAGTCTACACCAGTTAAGTGCATACCAGCACCTCTGTAGTTATTATGGGAATACATTCTAATTCTAGAAGCGGTGTAGTTCGCTCCATTGTCTGCACCTACAAATAAGTCTGAGTCTAGCGATACTTGACCATTTACATCAAGTTTAGCACCTGGATTAGTAGTCCCGATACCTACGTTGCCGGTTGAAGACAGTCTAATTCCAATACTGCTGTTGTAGTAGAAGTCAAGTACGTTAGCTGTCCTTGCATAGATTCCAGTCCCACTTCCAGCTGCCCCATTAAATAGTCCAACACCATTTGCATCGCTAAGCAAATAGCCAGTAGTTGTTCCATTTGAATATGAAACAATATCGGAAGCTCCAACAACGTGCAGTTTTGTTGATGGACTATCAGTCCCGATACCAACGTTACCTGAAGAGTTTATGTAAAAGTCTGCACCCCAAACATCGCTAGCTTTAATTGCAAAATTTCCACTTGTTCTAATAGTTGGTAGACCACTTGGAAATCCAAAATGCATATGAGAAGGATATCCAGTAACTCTTTGTAATTTAAGGTCTGCAGATCCTGCTACATCATATATATGCATCGCAGTAGCAGGGGCAGATGTTCCAACACCAACTTTACCATCATTGGTAATGCGCATACGTTCAGCCCCAGCAACTTTAAAAGTCATATTATCAGTAGGATGATTATATGAAATGTAACCACGTTGAGCATCACTTTCATCCCCAAAGAAAATATATCCAGAAGTTGCTGAAGTTGTTAATATTCCTAATCCAGTTGCTGAATTATGCTCTAATATTAGGTGTTGTTGAGATATAGGGGTAGCTCCAGAATTACCTATTTTTATATGCATCTTAGCTCCAGGAGCATCAGTACCTACACCTAGATTACCATCTTTTACGTATACCTGATCGTTATGGTTGAATGTTATTGCCATATCTTATTTATAAAGCTGTTACAGTTATTGTTGTTGGTGATCCTCCTAAGAAGACGGTTGTTACTATGTTTGCGTTGATAGTCGTAGAGTTGTTTGTGATTTCACAAGTAACCCCTGTGTCTGAGTTGCTATTCGTAAACGACACATCAAAGTCGTGACCGCTATAAGCACCCGTGTCTACCACTTTAAAGAATACAGGGTCTGCGCCAAACGCTTTTACTACCTCATAAGTTTTTGCTACAGACATACCACTAGTGCTACATACAAAGGTAACTCTAAATGCAGCTGCTCCATTTGTACAGCTTACGCTAAAGATGTCTTCTGAAGAGCTTGCATCTACCGTATCGTTAAAGGTGTAGATACCTGCATCATTACCTCCAATAAAGCTGTCTGCTTTTACACTACCGTTAACCTCTAGTTTCTGCGAAGGACTATCAGTCCCAATACCAACGTTGCCGTTCCTTAATATAGTCATTAAAGAAGTTGTCCATCTTGAAAAATCAAAAGCAGGTGTTGTTAAAGTAGAAAAGTCAGAATTATTGTCTTCTCTAACATTTAATTTAAAATCTGCGTTTGAGTTGGTGTCAGAAGCAGCAGCAACAATATACAAGCCATTTGTATTATTTGTAGTTGATTTACCAATAATAGCTGGAGCATCGTTATAATTAAAAGCAAGAGTATTTGTTGCTTGTGCACCTACGTCAGCAATTGCAGATGTTGCACTTACATCTATTACTAATGCTCCACCTATAGGCGCAGTCGTCCCGATCCCGACTTTGCCGTTAGTATCAATAACCATTCTTTTTTCATCAGAAGTGTGAAAGTTTAGCTGAGTACCATAGTAATAGTTACTTGTTGTGATAAGTTTATGATTGGTATCAGCTCCTTGTATGCCTAATTCAAATGCCCCATCATCTGACCAATTGCTCTTTAGGTAAGAATAGTAGTCATCAACACCAGCAGGCTTAGATACAATTGCTCCTTGAACTAAAAGCTCTCTTTCTCCAATACCTGTGGTAGGGAATGTTGTAGTACCAATCCCAACGTTGCCATTAGCATCAATACGCATTCTTTCAGTTGCGGTTGAGTCAAGTGGCGTTGTAGTTCCAAATCGTAATTGTGCAGAATCTCCATTAGCATTTATTGTGCCTGCGCCTCCTGAATCACTTAATTCAAGATTATAACCTGAGTTGTAGGTTATTCTTATATTACCTCCTTCAACATCCAACTTAGCATCAGGACTTGTAGTCCCGATACCAACGTTACCAGAAGAATTTATACGCATTCGCTCACTATTGTCTGTGTAAATCAATAACGAGTTTGAACTATGTTCTGAACGTATTCTTTGGATATTTACATCGTCAACATCTCCTAGATTTATATCTGAATATGCATTGTTTGCAGCCGTTATACATAATCCAGCTGTAACTGTTGTGCTTTTTAGTTCTAGTAATGTTGTAGGATTATTAGTCCCTATACCAACGTTGCCAGACTGAAGTACAACCATCTTGGGGGACCAGGTGTCGTTTGATGCATCAGCATCTTGACTTCCAACAGAAATCTCAAATGCAGCATTAACATTTTCTTGTGCTGCGAGTTGCCAATTATAATGAGTTGCCCCTGTTTGCAAAGTTATTTCAGGAGAAGGATCTGATAAAGTTATATTTCCTTCTACGTGCAGTTTATCAGCTGGACTAGAAGTGCCGATACCTACATTGCCTCCTGGCACAACAAGGTTTGCGTAAGAAGTGTTCCCTGCTTTGAACGAATATATCTGGCCATAGGTATTTCCAGAACTAGCTCCGGTTTGCAATATCATTCCGCTACCAGTGCTCGTTGCGTTATTATAGTCTGTATTAGATAAGAATAATTTTGTAGATGATGACTGCACGTGCAAAGCTGCGACTGGACTCGTAGTTCCAATACCTACGTTGCCATTACTTTTAATATATAATTGAGGCGTTCCTGCACTAATAGGGTCTCCACCTTGTACATTAGATTTATAAATACCAAAGTCTCCACTTGCTAAATTTGTTGTTGCAAAACCCCAGTTATTGCTACCGCCTCCTTTAAATTTTAAAGTAGCTACGTCAGCACTTTTTATCAATATTCCATCTCCACTAGCTACATTTACTTCAAGCTTTGCCCCAGGATCAGTAGTACCGATACCAACGTTACCCCCCTGCTTAATACTAAGCCTTTCAGCTCCTCCTTGATAAATTGAGAACCTGTCTGCATTAAAATATCCAACATCTGAGAATAGACCTATGTAAAAGTTTTTTGATGTCTCACTACCTGTTTGACCAGATATATCCGATTCATCAAAAGTTGTTCCCGTGAAACCTAATGCCTGGTATTGGAAGCCATTAGCAGTAGAGTAGTATCCACCTATATTAGCAATAATTTTTTTATTAGTTCCAGAGGTAGTAGTATAACTTTCTCCAATTTGAAGTAAACTGTCTGGATTAGTAGTACCAATACCAACGTTTCCTCCGTTAAAATGAGTTATTCCATTAGAACGAAGGGCAATTGTCGTTACGCCAGCTGAGGTACTTGCAAATAAACCAGCATCAATACCGCCATTTATATATGCGTTAATATTACCAGCAACTTGAAGTTTTTCATTAGGATTCGTAATTCCAATACCAACGTTGCCGTTAGCATCAATACGCATTCTTTCCGCAGAAGAAGCACCACTTAAAAAATATAATTCTGAAGCACCAATTCCCAAAGGAACACTTGCAGTAATAGCATCATTATAAGAACTAATTCTTTGTATCCCATTTAATGGACCACCTGATATTAAATTAAACGCTATATTTTGATCAGTTGCTGTTTTAACTTGCAACTTAGCCCCTGGACTAGTAGTGCCAATACCTACATTGCCTGAGCTGTCAATGGTTAGGTCATAACCTGTTCCTGCGGTTCTAAATCCAAACGAACGAGTACTATTGTTATAGTTTATAATTCCTTCGTCATAATCGTCTGTATCTCCAAATGCTATATAGTTATTACTTGAAGCGCCTGCTGTTATAGCTAAACCACAGTTACTTGCGCTTTGTAAATGAGCCAAATAAGTGTTACTAATAGTTACCTGCGTCCCCCCATCTGTTACATTAAGTTTAGCATCAGGTGTTGTTGTACCAATACCGACTCTATCATTAGAGTCAATAACCATAGGGTAACTAGTGTTTGCTACATTGTTGAAGTAAAGCGAGTCTGTATTTGTATATATATTAAACTCACCAGTTGCACTTGTAGTTCTCTTTAGTTTGAGCTGTGTGTTAGAAGCAGACACCTCAATGTTTAAACCACCAGTCATAGTATCACCAGTAACAGCTACAAAGTCTGTTGAAGAAGAAGAGGGAATGTAACTGGTTTCAATGACGTTTCCGCTACTATCTACAGCTAATGCATATGCAGCTGTGCCTGTAAAGGAATTAGAGCCGTATTGACTTAGCTTTAACTTACCGTCTGCGTTTGTTCTAAACGTTTCGTGTATTGTTCCGCTATTTATCTGTTGGAAATAAATATCACCACTTTCACTTCCATCGGTGACACTATCCATTGAACCCATTACTCTAGAGTACAACAGATTCTCAGGAGTTGTGGCGTTGTTGTGACCGTAGAATGCAAACGAACCTATATTTTCTCCCGCTGTGTTTCTATCTGTATTTACAGCTACTGTAGAAAATGATGCTGATTTTACTTCAAGCTCTTCTTGAGGTGATGGTGTGCCAATACCTACGTTTCCTTGTACCACTAACCCGTTGGAAATACCTGTGTTAGCGCCATCTGCATAATCTGCACCGATAGACATTGCTCCTCTGATGCCGACTCTTGAACTTAAAGATGGCAGCCTAACATCTAAAGCAACATCTCCTGAACCTAAGTTACCTACCCTGAAAGCTACACTGTTAGTACCGCTACGGTTTAGGTTTAGTAAATCAACGTAATTACTGTCTGCTATTTCTAGTTTAGCAGCTGGATCCGTAGTACCAATACCAACATTACCACCGTCTTCAATGTAGAACACGCTAGTACCATCGTCTTGGACATCCATAATGTCCTGCGCTCCAGTCTGATTAATAGTTACAGCTGGACCAGTACCATCATTGGTTACGTTCCACTGCTCTGTAGTGTTTACATCTGTATCAATCTGTGTGTATGATCCGTTGACTGTAAGGTCACCTTCAATGCGGACATTGCCTGATACGTGTAGTTTCTCTGATGGGGAGGTAGTGCCAACACCAATATTCCCCGAAGAATTTATATAGAGACCATTAGTTGTAGTGCTGTTTGTGAATATAGCAATCTGTGAAGCTGTAGTAGTTCTTATTGAGTTTTGGTCAATGCTTAAAACTTGTCCTGAAGAACCAGCTAATAATATATTTGCGTCACCAGATGTATTAGATATATGTAGTTTTGCTGTCGGGTTCGTTGTACCAATACCTACATATCCTCCGTTTTTAAAGACTATCCTAGCGTTACCGCTACCATCAATAAAGTCTAACCTATCTACACCAGTTCCTTTGGTAAACTGTAGTGTGTATGCATTTGCGCTTCCATCGTTTTTACTGTAGAACTCTAACCTAGCGTTACCAGTAGTGGTATTTGCTGTACCTATTTGGATTACAGGATCGTTGTTTCCTATATGTAAATCTGCAGAAGGAGTAGTAGTCCCAATACCTACGTTACCTGAGGAGTTTATATAAAGTCTAGAAGAACCAACTGATGTCGGATTTCCTGATAATATATTTAGGTTGGTTCCGTCCATATAAATCTCACCACTACCTGCTGCTGTTGCATCAAACCATATGCGTGGAGATTGACCTCTAAGAATTAACTCCGCACCATTAGTTGTATCAGATACCGCTAATGTAGTTCTAGTTGTAGTATACCCAGAAACTAAAGCAGTTGGACCTATGTGCATCTTAGCTTTTGGAGATGTTGTACCTATACCAACATTTCCTGAAGAGTTAATGTACATTGCTGTACCAGAATTAAAAGAATCGTCATTTACATTAAATCTAATTCCTTTTCCAGAACCGCCTTGAATAGCTGCATCAGCTCCTGTATATCCAAACATTGTTCTACTACCAGCAAATCGCATATACGTTTGCGTATTGGTATCATTTCCAACGCTTAAAGCATCTGAAGTGCCTCTAACCTCTAGTAAATGACCTGGACTTGTAGTACCAATACCAACGTTGCCTGAAGAAGACACCATCAAACCTAATGTTTGATTGGCGTATAGTCTTATATCACTTGCTAGAGCGCCACCGTCTGAGCCTGCTTCAAGCCAGAGAGATCTTTCTGTAGATCTAAGTGCTGCTCTCGGAGTACCAGATGTATCTTGAACTAACGAAGTTACGTTGCCTGTAATACCGGAATGTCTAATGTATAGACCTCTAGTAGTACCGTTATTTGGATCATCTATTCTAATATCTCCTTCTTGAACGTGTAGTTTGTCGGATGGACTAGTAGTACCAATACCTAGGTTACCAGCTCTCTCAAGAACCATTAAGCCATTACCGCCTTGACCCATACTGTCTTCCCAGATTAAGTATTCTGGAGTTGTGCGATAATACATAGACATACCATCTGTCGCAGTGTATCCAAATTGAATACCGTGTGGACCACCTGCGCCAGTACCTGGATCGCCCAATCTAATAATAGAGTCTTCACCAGCAATGTGTAGAGATGTAACAGGCGCAGTAGTATGTATACCTACTCTGTTGTTAGCTGCATCTACATACAGAACACCAGAGTCTGCATTTACACTATTTAGAAACTTTATTGCCATAATATCTACTTGTCTTGCAAAGATAAAAAATAAAGGGGTAGCGACTTTGCGCCACTACCCCTCTTTAAATATTCATTTATTTCTAATTATGCTACGCTTGTTACCAACACTCTGTAAGCATTTGAAGCGGGTGCAGAAGCAAAAATCAAAGTAACAGTATCTGTGTCAGTACGCTCTACGTCTGTGAAAACTGTAGCACCGCTACTCTTTTCGTAAACCTGTACAATTACATCTAATGTCTCTAAGCTGTGGGTTATAGCGTAAGAGGTAGAACTTCCGTCACCAACATCACCTGCAAAGTTCTTAGCATCGTAGTGTGCTTCAACGCCTGCTGGGGTAACCGCACGAACCGTATCTGTACCTGTAATCACCTCAGCTGTAGTAGCTAACTCAACAGCACCTTTGACTGTTTCAGAAGAATCAGCAATAGATATAACTAGTGAGTTACTGCTAGCGTCAGTAGTAATTGTAGTTCCGTCACCTTGAATAGTTAGGTAAGCAGTCTGCCCAATACTCTCAATACCTGAGTTACCTACAAATTGTAATACAGCTAATGCTGTAGAAATGTCAAGCTTCTTAACCTCACCAGAAGTATGGAGAAGGATTTCAGAAGTTCCTGTTGTATTACCAAAGTCAGCAAGGCTACCGATATGTAGTTTCTGATCTACCGTACTCCAGTAGTCAGCACTCTCATCCCAGATAAAGCTTACGTTAGCAGCTGTACCACGCTCAACCTCAAAACCTGCGTTCTCAGATGGTGCGCCAGCCTCATCACGGTTAAGTAACAAGATGCTATCACCAATCTCTACAGTGTTAGAGTTGACGTAAGTAGTAGTACCTGTAACGGTAAGGTTACCACCAACAGTTACTGTCGTACCATCATCACTAATTAATGAGTCTACAAACTCACCACCTGTGTCCCATTTAGGTAAGGTGTTATTTGTTAGAGAAGAAGCACCAGAAACCTCAATGCTATCTTCATTTACAGTAATACCTGTAGCTGCACCAATGTTTAAGGTAACCGATCCGTCAGAGCCACCACCTGTAAGACCTGCTCCTGCAAGTACTTGCTCAATGTCTCCACCTAGGCTCTCCCATACTGGACCTGTTGGGTTTACACAAACGTAGACCTCGTTGTCTACAGTGTTGAAATATACCTGACCTAATACTGGGTTGGAAGGTGCGGCAGCAAGGTTCTGAATTGCAGCATTCTGTAATTCGTTCTTACTGAGGTTAATACTTGATAGATATTTAATCGCCATAGTTAGTTAAAATATGCTCTGCCAGAAAAAGCTCCGACAAAAGTTAGGGTTACTGTGTTATCGTCTATATATGTTATTTCTCCGTATACAACCTCATCGGCTGAGTCTACCACCATTACTGAAGGCTTCTTACCTAAGTTGTGTGATGCTGTCCATACCGCTGCGGCAGTATCTTGTATATGCACATAGTTTTTATCACCACCACCCTTTAGACCAGCAATACCTACAGTGCTCTGTGCAGGCTGCTTGGCAATAGTAGTCTTATTATACCCACTTTGTGTGATGGATACACTGATGCTCTCTTGATTTTTTACGGTTATATTACTCACTTACGTCTTCGTTTATTTTAAATATTCCGTACATCCAAGTAATGACTGTAGCACCTTGAGAGGACTGTAGGTCATACACATAAATACCACCATCAATAGCAGCCATAGTAGCAGCTGAAGCCGTAATAGTTAGCAGTCCAGTATTAGTTCCTGTAAAACCAAAGTCATTCGCACTATCGTCATTAGAGTCTCCATCAAACAATACCGCAGAGGAAGTATCTGTCTCACGTACTTGCATCATCCACTCGTATCCAGAAGATAAATCAATTACTACACCATCTTCATCTTTAAAAGTAAGCTCCAGGGTGAACGTGTCTCCCTTTCTAGTAGTAATATCTACTCTGTTTGCTATATCTAAGTTTATGCTAGTTGCCATATTACAAAGGTACTAATTTACTGGTTATCAAGCAGTTGAGTTAAATTATCTGAACTGTCGGTTAGTTCTTCTCTTTTACCTTGACGTTGAGACAATAACTTAGATTGTTCTAAAGCTTGTTTTTTAACACGTTCGTCTTTACGATCTTCTTTCATTGCTTCGTCTCTAGCTTCAGCACCACTTTCAATTTGCTGTTCTGCAAGACCGTACTCGCCTTTCATTTGCTCAAGCTGAATTTTCATTTGATGCTCCATTTGAGCGTACTGCATTTTAAGCTGGTACTCAAACTCTTTCTTCTGCATATCCAACTGTGCAAGAACTTGCTGCTTCTGTAAATCAACTTCAACAGCTGATTGCTGCTGCATAGCTTGAGCTTGTGATTGCGCTTGTACGTTCTGTTGTGCTATAGCCTGTTGTTGTGCTATACGTTTTTTTCTACGTATAATGAGTAAACGCTCTGCCTGGTCAATGTCTTTTAACTGACGAATAGCAATAGCGTCTTCAAGGTCTATTTCTTTTTGAGCCAGAGCGATTTGTATATTTTGCTCAAGGTACTGACGGTCCATATCGTTAAGATCACTGAGAACCCGGACACCAAAGTTGTACATTGGAAGATCTCTAAAGCTTGATAAGACAGACATATTAGTCTTGCCAATAGCTTTCTCATATACCTTAAATATAACTGACTCTATAGGAAGTATCTGAACGCATTTTAAGATGTCCTCACAGACTTTTCTGTAAAGAATCATACTAGCATTCGTAATATCATAGATAGCGTTGTTACCGGCATTTACAGCCATTTGGTTTACACCTACTAACGCTTCTCCTTTTGGAGTTGTACCGTCCATTACCTCGTTGATACCTGTAGCATCACGAATCATACGTAAGTAATGATTGTATAATGCAATAAGCTCGTTGATATTACGGATTGTATTTCCAATCTCACGAATAGGAGGATTCTGGAAACCGCCTTCTGGATTCTTACTACGATAGTAAAAGACACCTGTTTGTTCGTAGATGTCTTGAATATCTAAAGGTTGTAAATCACCACCACGACCTAGGTCAACATTCTCCAAACCTTCAATATCAACCATGATACCGTCCGGCTTACTCTTAGCAATTGCTTGCTGTAGTTTCAAGTGCGTAAGTTGCAACTGATCGGCAAACCCAATAACGCCAGATACCAAAGACTTAGGTATCATGTTACGCATGTTTACAGAAGTTACAGAATACGATAAGCGAGCCCTGGATATATCGTGGATATTCTTAGGGATATTGTGTTGTTTTCCGTAGTTAAATAAGTGGTCTGTACCAATAATATACATACCACCATAAACAGTAGCGTTCTGCATGTATACTGGCTCACGATCGTAAACGGAATTCTTAGGAGCTTCATATTCTTCTCCTTTGTAATAGAATCCCATGTTTCCATGACGAGACATCTTGTTTTCGTAGATCATAGAATCTACAGATAAGAACTCAAAGTCTAATACTTCAATGGTATACTCATCATAGCCGTATTTATACTTGTTAAGTTGCTTGTCGTAGTATTTTTCTGTAAAACGTTCAGCGCTATTAGAATGCTTATTCATCACATTCTGAGCCATCTCAGTATACTCTTTTTCTGTAAACTGATCACCAGCTAAACGCTTGAGCTCCATAATGCTCATACGCTTAATATGTCCAGCATAGACTAAGTCAGAAAACGTAGGGTCATCAGTATAGTTATGTATAAACATTGAAGGGTCTACATAATCCTCGGTAACACCGTAGTTAGGGTCATTGCTGCGTTTTGCAACAGCCATACCACAACTGATAATATCTTCAACACATCTGCGGTATATACGCTCATCAAAGTCATTCCACTGTAGTGTAAGCTGCGTTGCAAGTTGACCAGCAACCTCAGCATCTGTTTTTACATTTGTTTCTAGAAATATTTCAGCTTCTTCTGGAGTATCTGGAAGGGTATCTGGATCTACTTGTGTTTGCAGACCAGAAGCTTTAGCTTCCGCAATCATCTCCTTATTTTCAATCTGTAAAGCAATCATCTTCTTTTTTACATCCTTCTCGCTTTGAGAAAGTGGATCGACAGCTTCAATTTGAGGATAACGATATGATGATATGATTTTGTTTGCTACAATCTTAACAAACTTAGGAACGATAGGGACTGGAGTCCAGTCAATAGACAGTAATGATCCATCGTCATTACCGGGGTCTAAACTATTAAGTATCTGTTTGTAGATACGAGTGTCTTGTGTACCGTTTGCGTACATGCGTGACTGCTCAAACTCTTTGTACCTTTTTTGATACAAACTTCCCTCTGTGTCTAATCCTCCCCATTGATTCATCATAGCCTTAGCATACTCTAAGCCATATTCTTTTTGGCTTTTTTCAGCATGCTTTGCTAATGGGTTAGGGAAACTTCCTTTCTTTGTTACATTCATCTTTTCGCTGAATATTAATCAGAAACAAAGATAGATAATTTATTAACGCTGAATTACCTTGACTTTACGGAAGAATTTCTTATTGCTGTTATCTTTCTTCTCTTGTTTTTTAATTGACTTTTGAGCAGCCATAAGCGCAAGACCAGAACTAATACTAAGGTCAAACTTGGTACGGTCATCTATTT
>Ga0208899_1000415_pt1 | contig 31779 bp, 32 predicted proteins | sample VirMetDEL_Nov_24_FD_184518 | JGI IMG/M metagenome (GOLD analysis project Ga0208899, IMG submission 184518) | Aqueous microbial communities from the Delaware River and Bay under freshwater to marine salinity gradient to study organic matter... | ecosystem: Environmental > Aquatic > Marine >... | reverse complement strand
AAACAGGTAGTTCACGCTCAACACAAATGGCTCTCAATTCTGCTACGGTTAGTGAATCGTACATTTGAATCTCTTCGGGGAATGGGTTAGCAACCTCTTCTTGTACAAGAGGGTTGATTTCGTCTACTAATACCTCTTCTACAGGGTGTAGGAGGTCAGATACCATAGCATGAATAGCGTGGTTATCTAGGTCAGACATCAATTCTTCACTAAATTCTACACCGTTTACTTGGCACACCCATTGAGCGTAACCAACTGCACCAAGTCTGCGATATTTGTTTAGTGATGTCTTCATAAAATCCCTCAGTATTTGATAATGGTGTCTCTTGCGATGACCTTAATTGTCTTTGGCATAATCTTCAGCACAGACTTTACTGCACCTTTGTCTTCGGGAATTTGCAGTGGTGCTTCAATGATTACATAATCATCAATGATTAGCATCATTCTTTCAGTTTGGCTTGAACCCGATGTTGTAGTTTTCTCAAAGTCTATACGAATTTGATTGTTAGTATTACCGTCAGCATTGGTACTGAAATCTTCAGCAGAGCGCATCTTGTGGAAGAATAGTGGGTCATCTACAATTATTTCCATAGTCATTTCATAACTTGTCTGCCCTTCAACCATAATTGATGTATTACGAGAGCCACCAAATGGTACTTGTTCTGTAGCACTGTTTTGGCTGTTCTGTCCGTTAATAGTATGGAATGCTTGCATACCTGTTTGTCCTGTAAGGTTAAAATTCAATACTTGTGCAACTTGTACACCAGCCATATTGATAGTACCGTTGTAGAACATAAATGGCTTCTGTGTCTTTACACCTATACCGGAAATTAATCTACCTGTATCAGTAGTAGCAGTGTCATCAAACATTCTGTGTGCAGAATAGTTAGAAGCACCACCGTTAAGACGACCTGTATCGGTATAACAAAGTGCAGCGTTGAAGTTTACAGATAGTCTTAGTGCAGCATCATTATCTGTAGACATGGTAAAATCTGTAACTTTACAACCACGGAATATACGGGTCAGTTCTTTAGAGTCAGTGGCACCACCATCTGTACCACCTTCATCTGAATCTATATTTCTTCTGCGTTGTGACACCTCAAGACTGAATGATGGTTGGTATGAGTGATTATACAACAGGTGTGTTTGTGAATTAGATATTACACCCGCATTGCTGATAGCGGGAGCGTTGGTAGCGGGGGTTGCATAATCTCGTAAATATACATCCTCACCGCTTGCGTGTGGATAAAGTAGTGGCTCATCTAAATATACACGAGTGCCATCTACTCCAACAATTCTGCGTGATTCATGTTTGTTAGCCTTATCGAAATCTATGTCAGCAAATGTGCCAGCCCATGTACCACCATCTGCCTCATGAGTAGTAACAATAGGAACTGCTACTGCTTCTTCTATTACTACATATTTGTTTATATCAAAATCTGTTGCAGAGTTTACAGTTATGAAAGATTGACCGGCCTCAACATCACCATTTAATGTAGTTGCTGTACCGGATGCTGTACCGTCTTCTACAAGATGTCCTCCAAGACAATATTTCAACCAGCGAGCAGAATGCATAGCGACTTCAAAAGAGCCACCCTCAGTGATGAATTTACCCGGTACTTGCACCGATGTATCACGGCCAAGTCCTACAACATGGTAACGCTTCAAATCAATTTTAGTTTCGGGAAGAGTGATTGCATTTGCAATACCTAAAAATTGGTCAGTTAATACTGATTCACTACTACCTCCAAATGTCATACTTGTGTCAAGTGGTGGTGTTTTGTAAGGAAGAATGTGAATATCAGTGTTAGAGTTAATTGCAACAGCAGTAAATGTTTGAGGACTAATTTTAAGAACAGCCCCGTCATTTGCAACTATTGTAAATTCTCTGTCTAAATCTTTTGAATCAATATTAGTAGAAGAAGAGTTTTCTGTAAAACGCAATTTTGAACCTACAAGCATACCTGTTGGATATTTCAGTTTGTGATTGCTATCAAACAAAACAGTATTTGCTTGAGAAGTAAATGTAATTGTAGAATAATCATCACCAGCCCCGTTAGTTATTGTAGCAGTAACATCGGTCCCACCCGGAGTAATGATTAGTCCTGTTTCAGTAGCAAAAGATACTTCTGCTAAGTCGCCCTTGTAAACTGTTGATGGCATATTTATTCACCTATGGTATTAATTCCGCAAGTATTACTACTTCTACTTGGAAGGTCATACGAAACAAAATTTTGCTTCGGTCACTCAAATCTGTCCGGGTTTTGAATACTAATCGGTCAAAATTGGTGCCGTCGCCTTTTCGCTTTGTATGTATCAACCTCCGTACTTCATTCTCAAGAGCCTGTAAATGCTTTCGCCCCTTTGTAGTTCTGACATCAACAGTTATATTTATGCGTGTCGTAACGAAATCGTAGAACAACTCCGGTGCTTCTTCGTTATGTGCTGTCTCATAACATAGAACGTAATCGTGTTTTTGTAAGTCAAGACGCTTACCATGTTCGGCTGTAGTGTCTGCAATATCAATGACTACAGGGCGATAGTTGCTAGTGTTTGCTCTGTTCCAATTATCTTTGAACAGCGCAATTACAGCATCAAGCCCTTCAGTCCAAGTTGCTACCACATTCAACCCTCCTTCTCAAGTAGTTTCTTGTAACTTATAGGTACAAAGAAGCCGTTTTCATATTTCATGTTAAATTTTTCAAAGTCGGGATTAGACCTTAACATAGCCCTATCTACCGCTTTGTTTATTGAATTTAATTGTTGCTCAGTAGCAGGTTCACCGGTATCATTTTTGATAGGATAACCATCTTGAATGTTATACCCCATAGCACCGGCTTCAACCATCATCATACGCTCACGGAAATAGGCAGGTGAAGTAGTAAAATGCTGGTAAAATTGCTCTTGCATTTTCTTGTCTTTCTTGAAAAGTTCTTCTTGCATTCTAAAATGAACAACTTCACCCTGTTTTTTGAAGTCACGTTCATCCATTATTCAAACACCACCAACTCAACATACTTTGGTAATGTTCTATCTATTTCTGCTTGGTATAACTGTACCTTGCTTGCAAGGTCAATGTTCTGTGTACCTTCGGGAATTAATACACTTCTATCATCAGACATTAGTAATTCAATTGCGACCATCTTGGTACATATGTCTTCAATTGCTTTCTCGACATATCTTTCACCATAAATATACGCTACTTTAATTGCATTCCACTCAAAGAACGGATATGAATTATTGAAGTACACAATACCCATTTCGTGGTCAAGCCACCAATCACGAAGTCTTGCATTGTCACCGCTTGATGAACCACCCTGTAAATCTACTAAGAAAGTAGTTTGAGTGATAGCCCCTGTAATATCAGATAATGCACCCGTTACTGCTACACACCCTGTAAACGATGTGGCGGTTTTGCCTGTATAACGGAAAACATCACCACTTGCATCTATAGCCACACCAGCGTTTGCAAACCCTGTAGTAGACGCTACATTGATAGTTGTAGAATCAAGACTTGTAAATGTGGTACTGTTATCTTGTCCTTGACTTATAGAAATATCAGAAGAAGTAGTTACTATACTACATACTTCACCGGCTTTCACTGCTCTCATTGATGATAGTTTCACAATACCTGTACCGTAATCTGCATTTGCTGATGCTAAGAATTCGTTATTCACCGCTACATTAGATGTAGAACCTTCTAGTGTAAATGCAGGTGCAAACTCGGCTGCTGTTTTTCCAACTCTGTCTTCTTTGTTAATTAGGTCTGCAAAGTTTTGAGCAACAGTAGTTGCATCAAAATCATCCCTCCACTGATTAGTACCTGTACCTTGTGCTAATGTACCAACACTACCGTTACCGGGTGACAAATATATTGCTGAAGAGGCTAAGTTAGACACATCATCAAACTTAATTCTGACTTCAGCACCACATATCTCACGATAGTCGTCACCCTGCCATAGTTCAATGCGAAGCATCTGCTGTACATTACGGAATAGAAGTGGGCTTGTACCTACATAGTCGGTATAGTATCGGCGGCGGTACGGTTTGTATGTATCGAAGTTGATATATTCTGCTGCTACGAGATAAGGTCGCCAAGCATTGCGAGTCATATTGTCTATGCGGTCTTGCATCTTCAAAATCACATGGTCTACCTTAGCCTTAGTCAATCCACGAGTTCTGCCGTTGGTAAACGATGCTTTATTCTGTACATACCCATTATCCGCAACTTCAAAATCTGTAGTAGTGATAGTAGCACCGCTAACTGTAATCTTAACGTGACCGCTTTTGTCACCAGCCCCTCGTCCTATAGCGGTGATTTCTAAATCATCATGACCGAATGGGTCAGCGTCGCTGTATATACGAAGTTTATCTCCTACGCTAAACCCTACATCACGATACTCATTTCCTGTAATGTAGATAGCATCGCTGTCAGCGTCAGCACTCATTAGTATAGCGTCTTGTGCGCTAATCTCAAGAAGGTCTGCTACTTTTTGGGCTGTAGTGTACACTACTTCTTCGGGATAAAGTGGCCTTGTTTCCGGCTCACCGGGACTGAATACCATTGGCATACATTACCCTCCCTCACTGTGATGCTTTTGCTGTGGATGTATGACAATTTAAACAAGCACCGTACTCAAAGTCGTTTCTATCAAGTTGCTTCCCGCATCCTCTACAAGAAAGATTTTGGTCACGCACATGCTTATATCGTATCATTCTCAACTCTTCGGGCGTGAGTCCATCATTCATGTGTTGACTCATTGCTTCTTTTGTTTGTTCAGCAGTGTAATTTTTCAACAAACTCCAAGCATCACTAAATGCTACTCTTCTTGAACTTTTGAAATAATCGGGATGGTCAGCATCCATAGGTACATGTTGTCTTTCTGTTTTAGTATTCTCAGCCTCTTCTTCTTCATCGGGTTTTAGAGTGGTACGAAGATTGCCTTGCTCATCGAATAATTTACTGTGATAGTCACTGTTATCCTTCACAGTATTATTAGCCTCAAAAAACTCTTCTTCTTCATCGGGTGCAAACTGACTATCAATTGCAGCCGCCTCACCTTCGGGGTCAGCCTCAGTTAAGTCAGAAGTCAACTCTTGACCTTCAAACGGTACTCTTTCAGCCATGAACTTTAGTCCGTGTTTTTCGGGATTCATTACCGCTTCTCGCATGAGTGCATCCCTTGCAAGTCTATGCTGCTCTCCCGAAGCATCTCCACCAGCCCCTCTCAATTGCTCGGCGGCTAACTTATTAGCCCACCGTTGCAATTTCATCTCTTCACCCTGTTGAGTTAGAACTTTCTGTCTATGAGGTCTAATTGCTTTAATCAGTATTTTATTCATAAACTTCACATCCTTTTCTTTTCATCTCTGTGTCCCAAGTTGTATTCCATAGGTTTGTCACACGCACCACAGGTTTCTCTCCATAAGAAATGTAGGAAACCACAGTGTGTGCATCTTGTACCCGCACCAATGTTTAATACATCGCCTATATCACGATTACGCTTGCGCTGTTGTTGTGTTACACCTGCTAACGGTTTGTCAGAATTTGTAACTGCGCTACTATTGTAACTTAAATCGGACTTGGTGCCCTGCTTTGAGCCACGCATTATGTCCGATAAGTCAATGCTTCTAACATCAAACCCCACACCACTCACCTCAAGCGAGTTGGTATAGAACTACAATGAATGTGTTACCGAGAACAGTGATACACTCAGTGCCTAGAATTGCGTTAGTTGCGTTTGCATCTGATACTGCTTGTATAGCCGTATTGATGGTTGTTTGTAGTGCAGAAGCATCGCTAAACTCTTTTGGGGATAGCGGTCCAACTACCTTAGAGGCTACTTTGGACAAATTTACCATTGGTCGTCACCTCAAGAACGGCGACCAATTGCTAAGAATGTACCTGCTTCCCCTACTGCTATCAATGCTGTATCGGTAGCGTCGGGGTCACTTATATCGCCTACAGCAGAGCCGATGCGTATAGTAGTGCCGTCAATTCTTGCTTTAGGGGCAAAAGTTACGTTTTGAGTGCCACCACTTCCACCACCTGTATCTCCAATTGCCTCATAAGCATGTGCGCCCGATGGATTGATGCCTGCAAAGTCAATACTTGCAAGTAGGCTAGACAAATCTATTTCTGAGTCGCCCGCTTCGTAAGTTCCTGTTACTATCATTCTGTCACCGAAATATGTCGGTCTTTCATCTATTGTTACTGCCATAATTATTCAACTCCTTCTACTGTTGGATTTAGGTGCCCTTCTACGAGTGCTAGTGCCTTAGTTTTAGTAACATATCCACTACCTATATCTACATTGTTATCGTCAAGCCATTGTAATATGTCTTTTCGACTCCAACCGGGGTCGGGAATACCATCACCGTCATCTAGGGATTCACCCCCCTCATCACCTTCGATTAAAAAGCGTGATGAGGGAAGGGTGTGTCTCCACTCGTCTAACCATTCTTGGGTTACTTCAACCGCTTGGCCCCTTAACCACGGACCAATGGTGTCTGCTCTTCGCCTTTCATAGAAAGGGCCAAGAAAGGTTACAATAGGCACTTAATCACCTTCAGTTAAGCAATACGCATGTTACGGTACCTGCGCCAGCCGCTTCTCCATGAAGTACAATTGATGGGTCTGAGCCACCTGTCTTAGCAGCAGGTGCAAGTCCTGTGTTAGTGAAGGTAGCAGATAGAGTCTTATCGGCCACTGCGAAGGTGGTACCGAGGACACCAATAATCTTTGAAGCACCTGCGGTTAGAACCAATACTTGTTCAGCAGCATCAGCCAATGTGAATGCAATTTGTACCAATCTCATGCTACCTACTGCATTTCCATCAGTGTTTGCTGCATTGAATCCAGCAAGTGTACCCGGATAAGAGCCACCTGCGTTTCCATCAAGCCATCCTGTTTCATCGACAGGGGTTCCTGTTCTTAGGTCAAGGTCTAAAAGAACCGAGACTGTTCCTGTGCTAAAATCTGCATCATCAAATGATATTGTCAAGCCTTTATTAGTTGCTGTTTCTGTTGCCATAATTTCATCTCCTTAATAATCTCCAAACAACCTCACTTTAGGTCACGGATAGAACCATGTCCTCCGAAGAAAGTAGTCCATAACTCTCCCATTGTGCGGTACATACCTTCTTGTCCTAGTCTGTTGATAGCGAATGGGTCGCCTGTCTCGATACCGGACTCAAAGTATTGTGTTGGAATTGCTGTACTGAAGTAAACGTAGTCAGTATCAAGGAAGTACATTCTGCTCAGTGTGTCGGGCTGTACATCTTTGGAAGGGATAATTGGTACACCGTTGTAAGTTGCTACGATAAATCCAGCCTCAATACCCGGTACACCCTTAACACCGTTGTAGGTAGGTGTGACTCTCTTCTCTTCCATGAACCTTTGTTGGCTCTGTAGAAGTTGCTGTAGTCTCATCAAAGTGTCATATCCTGTTAGGATAACCTTTGGATTACCACCACGAGTCCAAATCTTTTGGAATAGGTCATCTAGGTGGTCTAGTGATAGAACTCTGTCAGTTCCACTGTTCTCATTGTGTTCTGCCAATGACCATGAGTTTGCACTTCGGTCAATGGAGTAAATGTCTTCGTCTGTACCTGCGGAAGCACCGGTGGTGATTCTGTCAAGTGATTCAAAGTCGTTTCCAGCAACAGTTGCCTTGTCAGTAGTTAGCATCTTGTTGATGTGTTCTGCGTGGTGCTTACCCATCTCTTCTTTCATGATAGAGCGAATGTCACCAAGTCCGTCATCCTTGTCTGCAAGGAACATTGCTGTCTCAGACATGTCGAATGTGTGTACGATTGTCTTTGGCTTTGCTGCAATGTTTTGGAAGGTTGGCTTGGTTGTGTCCGGTAGAGTAGCGTTTTCTGCTACACCGCCACCTACGTTAAACGATGGGCGACCTGTGATAACTCTCCAACCGCTTCTCTCCCACGGCCTCTTTGGTAGAATGCTAAATGCATTGAATTCTTGGTTCAACTGTGACCATACTTTACGACCATAAATCGCTTGGTATGTACCAGCAGTTGTGCTTAACATTGGCGAATCTGCCTTTAACAACTCGCTACCGGAGTAGGAGTAACCCATAGCGTTACCCGCACCGTAGTAGTAGCGTTCCATGTCGTGAATGTTTCTGATATAATCTCTTGCCATATTCTCATCTCCTTAGTCTTACTTATTCTCCCCTCATGGTTCTTGAAGCAAGGGCGTGGACTTCATCCCAACCCATGTTTGCCAAATCCTGCGTAGAAGGAACTTCAATGTTTGAACCGGCAGACTTCTGTATTGCTACTCCGCCTGTGCCGATGTTGTCTATTCGCTCGTTAAGAGTTTCAAGAGTTTTCATAATCTGTGATAGTGGCTCTCTTGCATCAAATGCAGCCTTTTCTTGCTGTGACTTTGCAATTTCAACTTCTCTGTTGAATCTGTTTGCAAAGTGACCTTCAAGGTCATTGCGGAAGTGCTGCTCTTGTGCTGCTGCCTTGTAAACTTCGTATGCAGCCTCAATGTCAGCATCGGAAACATTTCCGTGGTTTAGGTAACCCTTAGCCAAAGATGCTGGTCCCATTGCACCGGCTGGTGTCTTACCGCCGCTTGCAGTGATTGCGTTGATTGCACCTGTAGATGGGGAACCGTTTTCCTGTCCACGGCCACGGACTTGACCAGCGAAGTAGTCAGCACCGTCAACTGCATCGGGATTGTCGAATCCACCAAGTTGTGCCTTTTCCAAGTTGTCGAAGTGTAGTCTTGCTGCTTCTGTATCAATACCAGCAGACTTTAGTGTACCTTCCATCCAACTTAGGTATTCAGAAGTAATAACGTCGCTATATTCATCACCTTTCATGTAATTCATCTTATCATCATCCTCTTCTTCTTCATCTTTCTTTTCTTCTTTCGGCTCGTCATCTTTGGACTCTTTCTTGTCCTTCATGTGTTCCTTGAGTCCCGGTGGCATTTCACCCTTCTCCAATTCATCAAGCCTCTTTTCAAGCCTTTCCATTATATTGCTAATATCTGTATCAGTCATATCTTTGTCCTCCTTTAAAATTCTAAACTGTGCTTCGGGATTGATTCCCTTTTCACAGATAGTAATCTCATGCAATTCCATCTTTGAAATCTCTTGGTAGTCGCCTTTTTCAAAATCAGACCTTCGCACTCTTTTGAATGCTTGGCCTCCAATTGAAAATCCACGAAGGTTACCCTTGCGGATTTCTGCGGCTACTTCACGAGCCTTCTCTATGTCATTACGGAGTTTAACTACAACAAACATTCCTGTGTCGTCTACTTCAGACTTCCACATTCTGCCGTTGCTATCTACATAGGAGTCAATTACTTCTCCTACTTGGATGTTGGAGTGTGCTAGTTGCACATTGCGGAATTTCTCACTCTTCATGAAGTTACCAAAGGCATCGTTCAAAGCACCTTGAGTAATTAGGTCACCTTGCTTGTCAACCAATTCCACAGAAGCATATCCAGCAACTACCAAATCGGACCCACTCTTGAGAAGAGCGATACCGTCATTTGGTCGCTGAATTGCCAACATTGCCACAAGAAGTGTCTGTTATGGTATTTATACCTAACTTTGGCTTTGAGACACGATTGGCTGGTCATTGTCATAGTCTATAGAAAGATTCTCGCCTTCTTCTGTTTTGATTTGAATGTGATTCAGTCTCTCTTTTTCAGAGTGTTTCTTTTCATGATTAATTTTCTTTTCGCCATCGAAATCGGGTAAAGTAGACTCATGTCTTAGTTGGGTGGGGCCACGAGGTGACTCTTGGGGCGAACCTACGTCAATTCCAAGTCCTTTTGGCCCTGTCCAAGTCATCTTTTCTTTAGCAATCACATCCAATGCACGAACTATCAACTCTAGTGCTTTCTTTTTGCTTTCGGGTTTGACAATCATATCTTCATCATCAGCCTCTAAAATACCAACACTCTGCTCTTCCACCTTTTCTTCAGTCGGCTTCTTAGGCATATCCATAGTTTTCTCTTTTCTTACGTTACCCGAAATCATAAGAGGTGCTACAGGCGACCAAAACGGCAACAAACTTTCAGCCAATACTAGAGGATAATCTGTTTTCTTTAGAGAACCAATAGCACTTGTAGGTGAATGAATGTACCATGCGTCATTTAATTGCTCGTAAGAATAATTCACAACATCAACATCTTTCATGATAATTTGAATATACTTATCGTCAATTTCAATATCGTGAGGAATTAGGATTGGTGCAAACGACTTTGTGAGTAAGTCAAGAGATTCAACACTTGCTGCCCCCTCACCTTCTCCTTCGCTTTCTATTTCTTTGAACTGTACGTTGTAAACTGCTCGCTCTTTTCTATTCTTCTTTGTTACACCTGTAATGGATGTTCTAACAATGTCACCAATCTTGAATACCTTTTGTTGATTGTGTGCGGTACCTATGTCCATGTAATAATGACCATCATGTTCAATCGCTCGATTACCTAACTCTTCACCGTGGTTTATTGGCCCCGCACCAAGTTGGTAGGTATATGGTCCCTTACCTCTTCTATCTAATACAATGAAATTGTAATCTCTACTACTGCGATATAGCACCCACTTTGGATGTCTCCTTTCTCCTTTCATGTATGTAGATTTGTTATCTCTAAGCAAAATGTTGTCATGCTCTTCTTTCAGACTGTTGACCGATTCTTCAAGTCCCTCATCGTCTGTCATTCTAGTATCGTGAGGTCCGGGGACTATCACGTTTTCATGACTTTCAAATTGAGAGCGTAGTATCTTCAATCTCTCATACAATTGCATGTCAGATATATTATTATCATCGTAATTTAAAATATCAATGATATTCAAATCCTCTTCACCGAGAATAGCATCTATAGTGAAATTGTTATCATTAACTTTCTCTAAGGCTTCTTTGGTGGCTTTACGAAGTCCTTTCTTTTTACCGCTTTCATTGTATGCCGTGACCTCATCGCTGTTCTTTACAATGATAACTCTTTGACCATCATACCACTTACTTACTACCCAAGAACCACTGAAACCTTTCAAATGTTCTAAATCCTTCATATCGAAAATACGATGCATAGGTCTTACTGCTGGTGACCAAGCCGCTTCATCACTCTTCGTCAACAAGATGTCGGGGTCAAGTAAGGAAGTAATGATTTCAGTCATTTCGCTCATAGCAATACGAGTAGGAACATCATTTGGAGTTTCAAAGGTATCGTAATTCATACTTAGGAATGGAGGAAGTGTATATTGTGGAGGTGGTGCTTTATCCCAAGTTTCCTCCCAATTCCCTTTTCCGTGTGCTACGTTAAGCAACTCTTCGGGTACACTGTAGAACAAACCGGGGCCGGGATTAGTACCAGCCACAATGTTACCTTGCGAATCAAACTCGCAACCAACATTAGGATTACACTCATGACCACCATGCCAAGCACCACTATCAAAGGAGTCTATAATAGAAAAGTTGTTTGGGCTTGGTGCGCCTACTGCACCCATCTTCAAACCTGCTGTCTCAACTACTTCGTTTGGTGGTGTAAAAAGACCGTACTCATCTAGTTCAGCATTAGGGTCATAGTGTACTATAGTATCAAGATAATTTCTTGTTTGTCTTGAAACCTTATCCTTACCTTTTCTTTGCAAACCTTGCATATTATGTATATCACCCGAAAGCATACCAATACCTGCGGCTTGCATACTAAAATCAAATTGTTGAGGATTTAACATTCCCATCATTCTGCGTGGTACAGCGTGTGCAAAGTGCCCCTTCCAATCACTTTCTTTGAATGCGGTTTGAGAATTAATTAAGGCTGAATGATAATCTGAATTGTGAAGTTTATGATAAAATAATTCTTCGTCAGATACCTCACTTTCATCTTTATTTGCTAACTCTTCATTATGATGCAAATCTTCTATATTTACACCACGAATATCCTTTATGTTACCATGAGTAATAATGTCCTTTATGGTCGCTACAGACAATGGTGTATTCAAACTACTACTCTTTTCTCGTAGATTAGCAATCATTTGTTTAGCCATAGGCGACCTTTCATTGATGTTTAGAGCATCAAATATTTCTTTATCACTCATGTTAGGGTCTATCATTGTACCATGAGTCTTCAAATGATTTGCAATATCTAAATGGAAACTATCTTGCTTCGGATTTGGTTTTAGTTCTGTAGATAAACCGTAACCCATTGCTTGCAATCCGTGTATATCATGTGGTACAGTCATAATATATCTTTGAGCATCACGGAATGCTCTCATAGTATTGTCAATATACTGTTGAGGATTAGAAGTGTCAAACGCATCGGGTCTTACTTCTATCATGGCTGGAATGATTTTATCTCTTGCTACTTCTGCTACTAAGTTTCTGTGAGATTTGGCTAAATCATGGAGAATATTTTCTTCAATCTTCCAATAATTATTTGCTTTTGAACCTAATACTTTTTGCATACTTTTTCTTTGCATTTCGGCCAAGTCTCTCTCTGCTTCTGCCATTTGACCCGCAATCATTTCTTTTTCTTCGGGATTAGTTGAAGCCATAAATTTGTAATTTAGACTATCCAAATATTCTGTTAAACCGCTTTCCTTCTCAAACGAAGGTAACATACCACCTAATCTTATCATTCGATTAATAGCATCATGCACACCAGCAGTGCGTTTAGTTTTGTTTTTCTGTTTTGCAGTTTGTGCCTTATATTCTTGATTTAAAGTAATAATAGTGTCATCGAAGGTGTTTCTTATATCATCAAAATTTATGTTGTCCTTTTGACTGAAACCTAATGCTGCTTTCAATTCGTGGTGGTCATCTCCTTCTAAGTAATCTAAAATTTGTTTAGGATTAGTAGTTTCTAATATTTTAGAGATAGTATTGATAATCTTAACAGGCATTCTGTTTTTTGGGTTATCTATAAACAAGTTTCTCATATTATTGTAATTTGGTTGAGATATGTTACCCCATCCCATCAATTCAGCAAATTGGTCAGCATCTTCATCTCCAAGCCCACTATCACCTCTCATGTAATCATTAAACTTTACAATTGATTTTTTGGCAGGGTTATTTGGGTGATTATTTCTTCCTGTTACTTTGTTTAACCAAGCAGCGTGTCTAGCATTTCTATAAATGTGATTGTCAGAAGGATTAGCACCAAATGCTGACTCCGGTAAAAACGATTTGTTAGGGATGTTAGTAATAACATCTTCATTAGGCACGAGATGACTTCCGTATTTTTTCCTATCTTTCTTACTTGTAAATCTCATTACATATTCATATTGTGGAGAAAGAGATGACTTATGTTCAGTAAAATTGTTTTTATCGGTTAAACCTTCTTTTAACATACCACTATCATGTTTGTAAGGTACACTTACATTCATCGGTGAAACTAAATTTTGAATACTCATATTATCCGGTGCATGAATGAATTTTTTTGTACCGGCATCATAATTACCAAGTAATTTTTGTTTTTCGGGCATAAAGTGAAATGCTAAAGAAGAATTATTTGGGTTTGGGTGTATGTATTCTGTACCTGTATCTGTTATTTCAAATAAGTCTGACATTCCGTTTTCGTCTGCTGCAATTGCGTGAATCATTTCAAGATATGTAGTAAGAGTCATGTTACCCCCGCCCGTATTTTGAAACGGTTGTGACCAAAATTTACCGGGGCCATATGTGTAAGTACCATCATTAGATACTTTCCAATACTCCGGCTTTTCTTCTTCGGGATGAGGGCCATGTGCAGCAGTAAAGAATGCACGATGTTTACGGAAATCCTTTATTTTTGAATGTAAAGAGCCGCTTTCTTTAGCCATCTCTACTATTTTATTTATCATATCAGAATTAATTATCGGCCCATCTAACTGCCCATGTATAGGGTGGTTTTCTAATAAATTACCATTTACAGGGTCATATCCTGCTAGATACATTAAATCATCTTTAGTCATTCTAACATTTTCAATGTCTCTTTTCTTTTTCAAAGCACCATATTTACCATCTTTTTTGATAGTTCTAAAGTGATTGTAAGAGGCATCTCTTAAATCGGGCCAATCCATCTCTTTCATCGGCTCTTTACCGATTCTTAAACGAGGCAAGAATCTCAACGGGCGATGTCCAGCAGCCTCTATGTTTGCATCATGTTGATTATTTATTTCATCAAGAATGTAATCAGCAACTGACCTTTCGCCTAATTCATCTAAAGGGGTGTGTGCAATTCTGCCTAATGCTTGTTGGAAAAATCTGTCATCACCGGGGTTATGATAATCTGTTTCATTACTTTCTTGTCTTAAATGAGAATTCCTTCCCGGCATTTTCATTTTTCTTATTGCCCAATTTTTTTCGGGAGTCATCCTCATCAGTTTGTTATAGATTAAACGTGCAGATGGAATTTTTTCTCCATTTGGTAATTTAATTTCATCATGCTCATTTAGGCCTTTTTCTTCTATATGTTTTTGAATAGCGGTTCTTTCTTCGGGAGAAAACCATTCAAGTCCATACATGTAAGACCTATGACCAAGATTCTTTGGATGATACTCAACATCATCCATATATTCACTACCTGTTTTGATATGTTCATTAGATACCCAATCTGCTGCTCTATCATTAAAGTGAGCATGTCGCATTGCTTCTTCTGCCTCAAATGCGTTTAAACCATTTTTGATAAATTCATCCTGTAACTCTGAGTTTTCTTTTTTCCAGCGATTATAATCACGATGATAAAAATCCTCTTGGTGACGATTAATCGTCATGGCAGTATTCAGATTACCTACTAACTTTGTTTTCTTATTATCGTGCGGTCTTTTGAAACCCGATAAAAACACATGGTCATGAGGAAGATGCTTTAGAAGTGCTTTTTCAAAATCTCTCTCTTGTTCTATGTGTCCATTGAATACATGTGAACGTAATAACTCAACAAAGTGAGGCATACCCGATTCAGCATGTTGTCTTCTTAGTGGGTGGTTTACCTCATGAAATGGAAAATGATGTTTTTGATATGGGTGTCTTGGGCTTTTTGGGTTATAATAAGGCCAAACAGCAAACCTATTGTTTGCCTCTTCGGGAGTTTGTAACCCATCCATCCAAACGTGTTGAGTAGGTTCTCCGTGAGTATGGTGGTGTGCGAGTAGATAGCCTTGACCTTGACGGTAACGAGTTATCTCATCCTCATTCAACGCTTCTTCTTGTTTTAGGATTATTTCTTCTGCTGTAACTTTCAATGATTTATACAAAATGTCTGAAGGGACATCTGTATTTTCAAATGCAATGATATATTCTGCCGCAGCATTAGGAAGGTCAATTCCATCTCCTAATGATTTTAACAACTCATTAGTACATATATTGAAATGGTCTAATGACATTTACTCACCGCCTATGATAGCGGTAAGTATTTCGGACAGTTCTCTAATTCCATACCACCATGTTGAGGTAGTTGGCAACCTGTGTTCGGTGTACCACCGCATGTTTTACAGATTGTTATAGGAGGCATAGGTGCATACTTCTTCAGTGGTTTACTTTCACCAGCAGAGTCTTCTCTTTCTACACCTGTACCGGAGTGAGGATTCATTCTGTCACCAAGTCTCGCCATATCTGACTTTTCGCCTGTCTTCTTCTTAGGCTTGGCATCTTCTGTCTCAATGGTCTTACCGTTAGTAGTAAAGTAACCACTCTTGGTTTGCCCACCGGACTCAGCCATAAAAGCAGGATTTACGTCAGTAATTTTTTCGGCCTTATATCCCGGTTGGGCTTTTTGCATATTAACGCATTCCGATTTACACATTCCAGCCTTATCTAACTTATCACCGCAAGTAGGACAGTTTTTACACTTACAATCGTCGCCCTTTCCTTCACATTCGGGACACTTTTTCGCTTTAACTAAGCGGTCAATTCTTTGTTCAATTTCTGCGGCTTTTGTTAGTAATGGTGCTTCGTCATATCGTGGTTTCATTGTGCTACACCTCGTGCATCGTTTGCCATTTCATGAATATCTTCCCAAGACATTTCATGTAGTTGTTCATTTGAAATTGATGTAATATTTTGCTGATTAGATTTCATAATATCACTAGAGAAATCCATATCACCTCTAAACGGGTCAACTTGTAAATCATCAGTTAATGGGGTGCTTACAGGGACAAGACCCATTTTACGAAGCAATGCTTGAGGATTATTGATTAATCTTCTCAGAGCATCGTTTTCAGCCTTAATGATATTCAAGTTACTGTCCATAATCTCCATCTTATTGATGAGTACACCCATCAACACCTCCGCATTATTTTCTGAAGATTCTGTCAAATAATCACCTCAAACTCTTCTACCGTAGGAACCAGCACCACGAGTATGATTCCTGTTGAACTTGATAGAGGAAGTAAAGCCTAGTCTATTACTACCATCTACTGAAGATGACTTTGTAACATTCTCAAACTTTAGAACAGGTACCCCACCCGCAAAGATGTCCTTTGGTCCTTGTGGAGTTACTACATCGCTCTTAGCGATTTCATTCTGCAAATCTTCTGCTAAAAAGTCGCTTAGTTTCTGTACTTCGGTGAGGTGCTGTTTGGCTAAATTGCCATCACCATTTTCTAAAGCATCAACAAATGCTTTCTGAGCCTGTCCCAATTTTCTTGCCATAGGGTGCATTTTGATTAAGTCCATATCTATCCCTGCCGTGTTACGCTCATGTATTACCTATTTAAGATACTTATGCCCCTCTTAGATTTCTCGCATCTCTTATTGCGTTACTATTTCTTTGTTGGAGTGTGGGTGGTGGTCCCCTTTGTTGGACATTAGAAATTGGTGAACCACTTCCTAACGTAGTGCGCCTTTGTGGGGCCGCAGGGCCACGATTACGAATGCCCATACCCTGTCCTCCCGGTTGTGGTGGAGGCATTATTTGTTGTGCTAACTGTGGAGGTATCTGTGGTCCTCTGCCCATCATGGGAGGCATACCACCCGCCATTGGCATTCCTCCACCCGGTGGCATACCCGGTGGCATACCCGGTGGCATACCCGGTGGTGGTGCGCCTCCCGGTGGAGGTTGTTGAGCAGGTTGAGGTTCGGGCCGCTTGTAAGTGAATCTAATGTCACGGTTAGCGGTGTCCTCTAATAGTTCGGGGGCGAATCCAAGTTGCGCCATCCTCTGAGCAACATTCAGTTCTTGCTCATCTCTGCGTAGTCTTGTAATCTCATCCTCTTCTTCGTTTGGATATAGAGTTAATTTCCAATCATTGATGTTCATTTGCTTGAAAAGTCGAGGGAATAAAACTTCTGTGTACACTTTTTGACCAAACTCAACAGCACGATTAGTAACAAGTATTTGCATACCTTCGTTATTTAGTCCACCCGATTTACCACTATCAATCATAAAGACCGATGAAACACCATAGAAAGCAGCAATACGATTGCGTATTTCATCACGCACTGCTATGTATTGCATTTCTTCAAGTGTGTCCATAAATTTAACCCAATTGACTCCACCACGACCTGTACTAGATTCTATGCCTACTTTTGGTACATAGTGAGGGTCACGTTCCATCTTTTCATCTACAGCCTTCCAAAATGACTTCATAGATTCAAGATTATCTGTGGTTACAGATACAATACCTTTTGGCATTCTACGCTTTTGGTATGCAGTGTAAATGTAATTGTCCATAGCGGTAAGAGTCATTGCTTGTCGCCACATAGTGTTAACAGGAGAACGACCATACAACTTAGATGGAGTGTACTTACTTACATGTATTACTTCACCTTCTACGAAGTATTGCGTTTTACCCGAGCCTGCCATATTGACATAATGTACGTCATGAAGTTCAGAGCCACATATTTCACAAGTATCATCTTCAGCATGGGTTTTTATTTCATCTCTATGGATTAGACATGTCTTGTAACGCCCACCACGCACACCACGCTTGTCAGCAACAATACGCATGAAGATAGGGTCACCACGCATTATTTCTTTTACTCTGAAAAATGCAACCTCTTTCGTTTTTGGGTCTACGAAATATTCTTTCACAAGAATTAAGAAAGCATCGTCAACCACGTTCAAGTCCGCCTCTATTTCATTTAGTACGTTGATGAAAGATTGTTCCATGCTGTTTTCTTGCTTTAGTAACCATTTAGCATAAGTTATTTCATCGGTGTCCGGCTTTCTTACCGGCCCTCCACATTCTTTACATTGTTGCATTTCACTTTGATATTCCTCATCACAAACAGTACACTTAGTTACGAATCTCTTTTCAAAATAATAGCCTCTTCTAAACATCTCTTGCCTTAATTTTGCAAGCACAGTTCTTAGAATTAATGACTCATTACTAACTGCATAAAGAGCAGGTATAGTAATACCTTGAGCCATTACAGGTTCTTGAATACCACTTGTCCAAAGCGGCATAGTAGGTACAGGTGAATCTTTGCGTTTAAACGGTCTACCTAACGCACTAATAAAACGACTAATTCTTCCTTGCTCTTCTGCCATCATAGACCCTCCGCAAATGTACCAATGGTATCAGCATCAACGCCCCATTCATTTAGAAGAGATGCTGCTTTGTTTTTATGCTCTTTCCAATTATTGAAAGTAACGAGTTGGTACAACTCATTTTTTCGCATTGTGTCTTTTTCGTCAATATAATTCAACACAGCCTTCGCTTGTAGTGATTTTAATTTCAGATACGGGGATATACCCTTTAGTAAAGAGCGAATAGAATCTTTTGAAGAGAAAATAAGTCTGTGTACAGGTTTTACAGTATTCTTGGCTAATTTTTGGTCAGATACAAGACGACCACACTCAAGTAACTTCTGTAATTCCTCACAGTGCATTTTACCCTCTGCACCACTCGCTACTATTGTTACACGAGGGTCACCACGCTTGGAAATAAAGATACTACCGTCAGCATCTACAAATCCTGCGGTGTAAGCCCAAATATCCTTTATGATAAGTCCATCATTACCCATTTTTACAAATGTACCCCTAGATGCACCTCTGTAAACGTCAACTTCTTCACCATACATCTTGATGAGGCTACCTAACTTGCTTGTAGTCATAGATTTGTCAAGCACATCCATACCCCTTCGCAAAATTTCACGACTACTTAGTGCCCCTTCCTTTTCTAACAAGTCTGTAGTGAACATTAATGCGCTATAATCGCTTTTTGTCAAAGAATCTATCTGATGTAGCGTATTTCTCCACATTTTTTGTGCATCTTTCTTCATGTCAAGTGCAGTAACCCAATTTTCTTGGTCATTAGTGTCCCAATCTATCTTATCATTGATATGTTGAAGCACTGTTACTGCTTTTAGGTACTGTTGACAGGCTTTTTGCAAACTTGTACTTCTCGACTCCCCAAATTTACGCAATGCTTTGAGAGTTTTATCATCTAAACCGATATTTCTTATTACATCGTCTAATCCTTCTGACCATGATAGACTTTTGATAGTAGTATCTACTTCTAACGCTTTCAAAGTACGAATATCGCTTATGATACTGTCATAATCATCTCTGTTATCTTTGTCATGCCTTCGCATTTTCTTGCACATTCGGATTATTGAATTTGCATCTTTTCCATAATGAGATTCAAACCAACCATCACCGTTTTCGGGAAATGATTTCTTTTTTACATGTTCATTTTTGAATATAGTAGAAGATTCTACAGGGATATTGTGATTTAGAAAATTAGGGTGCTGTGATAGATTTTTTATCACCATATTAGAAAATTCATCGGTGACATTTAGAGGTGTATCATAGGTGTCACCTATCAGCATACTCCCCCACATAATGACCACTCAATTGACCTCTCTAATAATCATTTCTTCTTATCTTTGATACCGACTTTCTTTGGTTTGGCTACGGTAATCACCATAATCATACCACCCTTCTTCGGTTTTTCTTCTTCGCCTTTTGATTTCAAAAAACCCATTACATAATCCATATTTATCATGGTATCATCCATCCGTCTGCTAAACTATCTCTTCTATTTCTATGTGGTTTGCCGGTTAGCCATTCATCAAATCCGGGCATTACATCATCGAGTAAGACCACTGAACCCTTGAACTCCTTAGTAGCCCAATTAGCCAATGCAAGACTCATTGCTAAGTCATCGTGAGTACCCACGCTTTCTAACTTACCATTCTTTTGCATACCGAAGCGGTTCAACTCCGTTTCTAATTTGTGAGTAAACTCTCTGCTTCTCTTGTCTCCATACGGAGTTTGAATCTGCCCTTGCTCAAATGCCATCAATAGTGACATGAACATACTTTCTTTGCGCTGTCGAGTTGTCATGAAAGTCTTGATTGGTATATCGTTTCTCATTTCTTTTAATTCAGCCTCAAACATTCGCTGGAAGTTGTTACCTTCAAGTTCAATCAAATCGGGTTGGAAACGATTGTTCAGTAGAAGAATCTGTTTCTTCTGCGCTAATCCACCAACACCCTTTTCATGGAATACACCAACAATTTGTTTTGTGTTGTCATCGGGAAGTGTTCGTAGTACAGTCATTGCTGTAAAGTCAGCATTCTTATCAGAAGCAATTGCTGTGTCCCACCCAATGAAGTGCTGACCAAATACACCAGCCGGTTCTCCCTCTTCATCGTACTCAGTTTCGGCCCTATCGAGTAAAACCAAATCTTTGTTACGAGCCTTTTCCAATATGTCATTAGGGAACATACTCGCTACATCGTGAATAGGTTCACACAGATATTCACGAGAGAACTGTATCGCTGGCATTGACATTCGTCTTTGGTCAAGTGATTCTAAGTCCCACCGTTCGGGCCACAGTGCCTCACCTTGCTCATTTATCGCAGGATATGTTTCAACAGTAAATGTTTCAGTCTGCTCAAGTTGAGAATATAAATCGTTATACGAAAACGGTGTACCTACCATCATCAGTCTACCTGTGTGGTGCAGAACAGGAAGCAATACACCATAGAACCAATCTGCTGCTCTTTGTAATTCAGTACCCGTAGTACCCCACAAAATATCGTCACACAGTACAACATTCGGGTGGAAACCACGAGTACCTCCACCAACTGACTTTGCCATTATACGGCTACCATTTGAAAACTCAAAGTAAGTCTTACGCCACGGTCTACCTTCGGGAATTAAGTACCTTAAACACGGCGTACCTTCTATGTTATTGCGAATGAAACGCATGTGTTCTAGTGTCTGTTCAAGAGAGTGTGAGAAAATCATGATGTGTGTATTAGGTTGAAACGCTGCAATCCATAATGCACGACTCATAAAAAATACAGATTTACCGTGGTCACGACTCGCTTTAACACAGTAGTATCTGTTTTTATTAAGACCCTCATCCCAACTTTTGTGATGTCCCGAATAATCAAAACCTAAAATTTCTGTAAAGAAATACTGAAAGGATTTGGCAGACATCTTTCTGTCCATATCCATGATAAACTCAGTCATGTCGGTCATGGTATCACCGAACCATCTTGTCTAAGTATAATCCCATGACGATAGAACCGACTTCATGCGGGTCAGCCTTATGAAATAAGTCACCAAACTCATTGAACATCATATTTACAAATGATTTCCACTTAATTCTTGGGTCTTTTCGCCAATCAGCAAAATTATCTTGAGCGTCAATTAAACTCATTCCATCATTTTGATTTCTTAAGGAAGTGTCACCGCTTAGAGTCTTTCTACCGGAAAATGGAGTTCTACGAGATATAGTAGCACCCGGCCCTAATTTTGTTGATTCACCAACAGGTAATCTATTAGGATTAGTATTAAGAGAAGCCAATGCCGCATCTAATGGAGATTGTTGCTGGTAAGTTTGAGGTGTGTCTTGCCAATTAATGTCATCTCCTATATGTGGTCTTACACTACTTGGAAGTCCCGCATACATTTGTTCTCCACTCATAGATGGTACATTACGAGAGCCAGCATAAGCATCTTCTGTTGTATCAAAGTCACTTGCTCTATACTCTTTATTAGAAGTAGTTATATTAGGTGCTTGATATGGTATTGCTTGGGGTTTTTGTACAGGATTTAAAGACCCACCAAATATATTATCATAATAACCCGGTGCTACTCCTTGAGGTAAAGCAGGAGGGGTTCGGCTACCCATTAATGCTGGTGGTGGAGGTGTAGTATCTATTACAGGTGTACGTTGTAAATCTTCTATTTTTGGTGACTGTGATGCTATATTAGGATTACCGGGTAAATTTGCTACGCTTGGTAACTCTTCTGCCGGTGGAGGTGTGGTTTGCATAGGTGGTTTAACACGGATATTTCCTAATTTGTCACTTGGGTCATTCATTCTACGCTCAAGTTCTGCTCGCTTATCTTGTCTTGTTGGAGGTGTTTGAACAGGTTCGGGTACAAGTTGTACATCGCTGTTATCGGGTACCTGTGCATCACCTATATCTTGAAAAGTTTGATTAAGTTCATTTTCATATCTTTTTGTATTTTTACGAGTTTGTCTTGCTTCTTGGAATTTTGCTTCACGATTAGCCCTATCAAGTAAACTTCGTTTTACTCCTACGTTTGGTGCAGCAGGTTGAGGTGTTTTTCCCATTTGTTGCCCTAAGTTTTTACCAGCATTTATCATTGCAGCGTTATTTTGAGGATTTACCGGGCCTTGTCCGGTATTACCCCCGTAAATTAAGTTTTGAACAGGTTGAACTAATTGAGATGGTAAAGCATCAAAAGGATTAGAGATATTTTGAGGCGCAGCAGGTGCAGGTTGAGCAGGTGCAGCAGGTGCAGCAGGGTTAGTAGGATATGATGTAATTAGATTGGGATTAGCAGGTTGAGCAGGTGCAGGTTGAGCAGGTGCAGGTTGAGCAGGTGCAGGTTGAGGTGCAGCAGGTGCAGGGGCGGCTTGAGCAGGTGGTTGACCAAACATGCCCTGTGGCACTGTAGCGGCCAAAGCCCCTGCCACTTGAGTTGGTTGAGTAGTTGGTTGAGTAGTTGGTTGAGTAGTTGGTTGAGTAGTTGGTTGAGTAGTTGGTTGAGTAGTTGGTTGAGTTTGTATTTGACCCAATTTTGGGCCTTGACTACCCGGTAGTGCTGTACCTGTAGAAGTCTGTTGCGTTTGCAGTTGTTGGTTAAATGGACTTTGCTCTTGATATTGCTGCACTTGGGCTTGAGTGGCAGCAGCAGGGTTTGTGACATCAATTCCCGCATTTGTCATTGCTTGCAAATCTTGAGTATTCGCTGTTTTTTGTGCATCCATTACCATTGTGCGCTGCTGTTCAGCAGGTGTTACATCTCTTTTCATTCCTGTAGTTGGGTCTATTCCAGCGTAGGTATATCCAGCACCTAATGCACCACCTATATTACCACCTTGTAATTGATTTGCTACTTGTATTCCTGTAGCACCTAAAGCGGCAAACTTACCAGCAAGACCAAGACCGGCTCTAACTTTATCCATTCTATTTGCGGTAGGGTCTTTGAAGCGACCAAATAATTGCATCATAGATGGGCGTGAACCTTCTTCAGCACCAATTTGTTGAAACTGCTGCACAGCAGGGGCTTGCTTTACGAGAATCTTACTCATCTCATCGCCTCCTTTTCAGTACAGCCATTACTCTGTCCATGACATCGTTTGATTTATAGTATTGGGAAAGTAACCTCTGTCTTGGGTCAGCCAATGCAGCCTGTGCCCTGCTTTCTATAGGTGATAATTCCGATGATGTAGGTCTTGCTAGAACAGGCGCACGACCTGCGGCTTGCATCATTTCTCTAAACTGAGATGGGGAGTAACCAGCAATTTGCTGTCTTACATCTTGGAATCTTGGGGGTGTCCCAACAGAAGGCGGAGGAAGTGAAGCCGCACCAGCAGACGGCTCTTGACCAAGTTGCTCTGTCGTGGTAGGAGAAACAGGAGGTGTGACACCCTCTGTCGGGACTGTAGGTTTGGATATAGATGGGTCGAATGCCCCTGTAGGTGCGAAGTGGTGCATTTGGTAAATGTAATCATCCATGTGTGGCTCAAGAGTATTGGTATCATACTGACCTGTAGCCTCATCCATTGTAGGATAACCATGAATGTTGTATGTTTTCATTGGTTCAGTAGGAATGTCACCAAGTCCACGTTTTACTTCATGTCCTCTTGCACCTGCTTGATGGTCAGCCAATGCCTCAATGACTTTTCTAAACCTGTCAACTTGAAGCATTAGTGCATCGCTATAGTGATAATTCGCTGCTTTTAATTCATCAGCAGTTATTTTGTGTTCACCAAATTTACTACGACCTTCTTCACTACCCTCTCCCGATGCACGAGCAAGAGCGAACAATCTCTTTGCGCTGGTGTGCATTCCTTGTCCACCCTTTTCTCCTTCTTTCAGATACTTAGCGTGTTCATCAAGAGAAAGCGCACCTTCATCTGCACCATATTTTGTCATCATGTGGTCATACAGTTTCTTAAAATCTCCTTGTCCACTGCGACCAAATAAGAACATCATAGCAGGCACATGCGCCATATCTCGCACCAATGCTTCTCTCAAATCGGGAGTGCGAAGAATTTCATGCAATGGTCTGTTTATCATATCGGGTGCGCCTAAACTTTTACCACGATTGATAGTTACGTTTACATTTGGAATGTGTTCTAATCCTTGTTGCATGGCTTGGTCTATCATTGCATGAGCCGCATTATACAACTTAGTAGGTGCTTTACCTTTCTTAGTCAAATTGGCTTTTAAATTAGGATAATAGAAAATATCGGGTAGGTGATGTGCTATCTCCCATGTGTGTACTGATTGTCTATCTCCATAGTAACCTTCGGGGGCATGGCTCATCATAGATGAGTCTACTTCACTTGGATGCTGCTTTGCGTAAGAACGCAAGTACCCTTCCGGTGCTGTCATGTTTGCATAAATATACGGGTACTTAGTGAAAGGTAGTGCTTGTTTAACTTCAGATTCGGGAACACCCATATCTGTTAATTCCTTTAGCAGTGATTTATTGAATGGAACATAATATGATTCAAGGAAACGACCCATAGGAGTTGCTTCGTGATTCTTGTTTGTAAGCATAGTAATTTTGTTACCACTATGAGTTCTTACAGGTCTGTTGTTTGAGGTATGGGTAGAGTCGCCCGGTGGAAGTGCATTACCACGCATCTTCCTCCATTCTAAAGAGTGAAACGGATTTTGCTCGTGTTTGTCTAAGTTAGAATGAGTTTCATTAGAATGCTTAATCGCATTGTTTATTACATCAATAGCGGGAACAGGAATACCTCTTGCTTTCAAAAACTCTCCAAGATGATGTGCTACTGCGTCAATACCGTGTCTAAAGTCTCCTAACGCTGTGCGATATACATGCTCTCCATGCTCTCCCTTAACGAATTGCCCTTCAATATGTTGCCCTCTACCATTATGGGCAAACGCCGGAATATCCATTTCACCATCGGGTCTAAAATGGGTTTCGGGAGGATTAGTAAATACCGTTGGTCCTTCGGGCGGATGACCTACAATACTCCACGCTTTGATTAGTGGAATACCTCTTCGTATTCCTATCAACCCATGTGCCCCCTTCGTGAAATTAATGCACCAGCAGGGTCAAGACCTAGACGACTAGAGTTAGTTTCTAGGTTTTGAGTTGGCCCATCATTCTTTTCATCTTCATCCTCATGTTGTTGTACACCGGCAGGATGGTCGGGAACATGACCGTTTTCAAAAGCAGAACCTCCGCCTTGAACATACTTCTTAATTTTCTTAGCCTCTTTTTCTTTGGCTTGAATTAATCTTCGCATTAGGTTAAGCAACTCATATCTTCGTGCAATATTTCTTGCTTTGAGCAATTCGCTGTATTCCTGTGCATCTTCACTCATCATAATACTCGATGGTGCTGCTGGCATACTTGGAACTGAACTTTGCATGGCTGGCATAGACGGCATAGACGGCATAGATGGTCTTCTTGGTCGCCTAATTCTTGGTCGCCTTACACCTAATTGCCTCAAAGATGGCTGAGTCATCTGTCCTCTCTGACCTGCAAGTAGTCCACTTAGACGACCCGCACCGGTAGGGCCAGCACTGAAACTGCGCTGACCAAACCTACCACGAGGGGAGTATGGAGTGCGAACATTACCCTGTATTTTACGGGCTTCAGACTGACCACGGTATGCCGTATATTTCTGTGGGTCTTTACTCATTGGTTGCTTTGTAGCAATACCACGGTGGCTCATCTCTACAGACAAGTGTGGTTTCATCAAACCTGTTTTCTTACCGCTTGAGATACCACGCATTCTTGCAGCGTGTCGTCTTTTAGTAGCACCTACACCACCACTCATACCACCCGGTGGTGTTTTGAATTGACCTGTAGATGGTCTAAACTGCTGTCGTGCTTCTCTCCTTCTGCGAGCCGCAATAGTCTTTGCAGTATCACGCTTGAGTATTTCAGACCAAGCATCCTCCATCGGCTCGCTCATGGTAAAGCCTGTTTTTTCATTAAATGGCACATTAGTAAAATCACGATATTCATGTTCTATGTCGTCAAACGGAGGTCGTGCATCATCAACTTGAAAATTATGTAAATCATATAATCTCTCAAAAAACTCTTCACGAGATGTAGCACCTGCTAAATGGTTAATATCGGGTTGTTGAAAATCATCTGCAAGTCCTTCATATTCAGCAGGGTTATCTAATGTTTCTTGAATCCAATCATACCATTCGGGGTGAACATCATCACGATTTGGCATATTGTATCGGTGTTTATATTGGTTTTCTCCGGGGTGTACAGTAGGTTCTTCCTTCAACAAACTACTCCAAGCATCCTCCATCGGCTCACTCATCGCAATAGGAAGGCCGGGACTCATTGCTGAACCTGTACCGGATTTTGCGCCTGTCGCAAGGTCGAGTAATGTACCCCTACTTCCAGCAGGGCCACCCTGTAGTCCCATTTCACGCTCATCATCACGCTTGTTACCATCATCTAGTCCATCTAGCGACTCATCACCGCCAAGTTTCTGCTTAGAACTAATTTTAATGTGCTTGATTTTTGATTTGCGCTCTTTCTTTTCTTCTTCCTTGCGCTTCTTTTCATCACGCTTTTGTTCGTTATATTCGGGAGAAGCGGGGTTATATTTTGTTTCATCCTCATTTGCAGATGAATACATTTTATCTGATTCACTGCGAGGTGAATACATGCGAGTATCAGAGCCACGACCCATTACCATTACTCTACCCCCATGTTTTCTTCTAACTGACGCTTAATACGCATCCAAGTATCGGGGCTTTCTTTACCCAATTCAACTTGTAGGATATTGAATGTTTGATTGACTTGTTGTCCATCACTCTGTGCGCCCCATTGGTCTTGGAATCGCAGTAGGTCTTTTACAGTTTCACGCACTTCTTTGTGAAGCGATACTGCATCTCTTACAAACCCATCTTCATGTACTGTACCTTCGTCAAGTAATTCAGATAATTTATGATTAAGTTTTTCTGCGTTAGAGCGAAGCAAGTTGATTTCTTGACCTGCTACTAACGCCACTTCAATTGCTGCTGTCTTTTGTACAAGCGGTTGGAAGTGGTGCTTCATGTGGTGATACACTGTGCTTTCGGCAATACCTAAATCTTCAGCGATGTTCTGACTTACTGAACCATCATCAAAGAAAGCCCTTTCATATTCTGCTCTCATTGGAGAGGTACATACCACGCAATCTACGTTTGCGCCCATGTGATACTCACCCATATGATTGCGATAATGACGGTCTGCGGTGTTTGCTCTCCACCCCATATCTTTGTCTAATTGTCTAGCAGAAATGGCACCTTGAAGCATCTGAGATTCAAACTCATCTCTATCTTCGTGAACGCAAAAGGCGCAAGAGCGTTTAGTCACCTTACCCTCCGCCATGCTGGTCTTAAAGCATACACATTAAAAACGATTATGACTAAACAAAAATTGGGAGTGCCATGTGGCGTGGTAAGAGAATAGCCAAAGTCCCGCTTACTAAAGCGACCATAGACAGTTTGAAAACTGCTGTAATGGATGTAGTAAAAGGGGAATATGCACCACTAATTTTGAAAGAAGAAAGACTACGAATTTGCGATACCTGTCCTTACAGTGGAACCCAATGTGAAATGTGTGGTTGTCACTTGAAAACTAAAGTATCTTTACTTAATTCTAAATGCCCATTAAATAAATGGTAATCATTTAGATATTCTTGAAAAGATACCGGTAATCATCAGAATACTAGCAAACAATCCAATCAACAAATAAGATGCTGACTGTGAACCCATTTCATCTCCTTTGAATACAAGTAGTAGTAACATGGTGATAAATGAGGCAATAAACTGTACCATAATCATGTCTATAATTACACTTCTTGATGGATTCAAAACATCAAGTGTACTGTTTGCAAATCCTACCGGCACATAATTCCTATCTTTGTCATACATATTATCTTCCTCCTGTCAATAAACTACGGGCAAAGGTTCCTACGCCTCCACCTACTTTTTGCATCATTCCTTCATCTTGCAATGCTGCTTGTAGGGCACCACCCATCATTGATTGTTGAGCCATAACTGCTAACTGTTGTTGCTGGCTTTCCGCCGCATTGATGTTTTGGGTAGCCGTACTTTGAAGAATACTAAAGTTACTCTTGACGTTTTCAGCACTAATGGTTTGCAAGTTTTGAGGCAACTTAGTTACATCAAGAGTTAGTGTACCTTCATCTTCATTTAGATTAAATGTAGCATTTCTCAATATTTCAAGTACACTGTATGATACTACAGTTCCAAGCATTTCTACAAGTGTACCCATTTGTTGACTTGCGATAAATCTGTCTACCGGGACAATACCACGAAGCAACATAATTTGAATTTCTATTTCAGAAGGTGGTGCGATTGGTTGTTGACCCCATTGATTAGATTGACCGTTAGTTAATCCTTGCATAAACGGGTTACTACCCACATTACCAAGTGTGCCCTGTGGCTGTGCAAACGGGTTTTGAGGTTGTTGTGGTACACCAAGATTTAGCGCACCATTATTACCCATTGGCTGAGAATTGTTGTTAATACCAAACATCCTATTCACCTACCCCAAGAGGTTGCTCTTCAAGACTCTTTTGTTGAACCAACTGACCCATCATCATTTGTTGGAAAGCAGCAGTAGGTTGATTCATTGCTGCTAATTCTTCTTGGAAAATACGCAAATCAAACACAATCATTGTCACATCATTTAGATTTGTAGATGGATTTTTGTAATGAAGTATATTGATACCGTTAGTGCTTCGTGAATCCTTTTCCAACTCTGCAAAAAACGGCTCATACTTTTCTAAGAATGCTGGTGTAGGGTCTTTCTTTACTATAGAAGAAACCGGTACACTAACTAAACTAACACCTTTTTTGACTCTATCACGAAGAGTCTTAGGGTTTGACTCTTTCACTTTGTCTTCTTCAGTTTCCCACTTACAAAGTAAATGGTAAAGATGCATATGTTCGGGGCAGTATGTACCTCTCATCTTTCTACCTGTAGTAACCTTATCTCTAGCAATGAATGCTTCGGGCTGACCACTAATTGGATTCTGCCAATACAATTCCCACAGTGATTGATTTGTGTCTTCATCACGAATTTTATTGTACAGATTATCATGTTGTATTAGAGCAGCACAATCGCAACCATCTACTACACACATGCTAGTTTGCTTATCATAACGATACTTTCTTCCCAAAGCCCATCTCAAAGGATTGAATATACTTCTTTTTGATGGAGAAAGTAATTTGTACGCCTGTTTGATGTCCTTTTTTCTTGCTTTATGTGGGTCGGGGTGACGAGAAGGATAGAAGTTAACTTTTGGAACTTGAATATTGTTTTCTGTATGCATGTCCCTCATTGCTGCTTGTGCAGTTGCTTGTTGTGTCAATGCTTGATGTGTCAATGCACTATTGCCTTGCTGACTTAGAGCATACAAGTGCGCTGTATTCGCATCACCTAAATTGTATTGATTATTCATATTTATTCCGCCTTTACTATTTCTATACTACGAGTTTCATTTTCTGAATCCCAATTGATTTTCCAACTAATTTCATCGCCTTTACTTAGACCCATTAGTTCTGCAATCCACATTGGGATAACTGTTCTAATGCTATTACTTGCCTTACCTACTGAAGCAATTTTTGTTCTTGTCATACTATCACCTATACTGTTAAAAGTTCTATTAATGTGTTTTCTACATTCCATCCTATTCTTGTTGCCATGAATGATTTTTGTGTAGGAATACCTGCTTTTTGTAATCTAATTAAATCGTCACGAAATGGGTCAAACACTTTGTGTTCACCAATTCTATCCTGCCCCCAAAGTAGTGCAGCAGTTTCATCAAAAAATCTATCAGCCTTATTTGCTACAAGCATAATTACTCTTGGAGTGTATTTTTTACCCTTCCACCATGATTTTAAATTACGATAACGATATTGTCTGTAAATAATTGCATCAACAAGATATTTGAAGCCAGCAATTTGTTGTAATGCCTCATCGCCACCTCGCATTGCTCTTTCATCAAACATGTAAACTACAGCCTCTACTTGACGATTAACCATATCATCAGTCCAAAGATTCCAAAATCTCTCTTGTCCTCCTATATCAGCAGAATAAACAACTCTTTTATTCCCTTTCCATGATATTCTTTTACGAGTTGGTTTAGGCAAAAGATACCTACCTAGTAGTTTTAAATGCACAGTTCTGTCTTCATCGGGTATTTCTTCCATTTCACCCGGTGTAGTCATATATCTGTCAAGAGTAGTCTTACCCACTAATCCAGCACCGTAAATACCAACCTTTCTTGGTTTCCACGAATTGTATAGGTTTTGACCCCATAATGCGGCACCCACCAATGCTGAACCTGCGGGGTCTACCATTAATCAACCAACCCCGATAACCATTCTCCAAAGGCTACAACCTTATTCCAAAACCATTCTACAGTGTTTACCCATATTGATTCTTCTGAATGATATTCATAGTAACTTGCTATTAGTATTCCTAAAAGCGTACATACAACAGTACGAAGCCATCCAACACTACGCTCGTAATAATTGTCAAGTGTATTTTGAGTGTGCATTGCACGAAGCGTTGCTTCAGTAGAATCATCCGTAGGAGTTTTGAAGATTCGACCCAAGAGGCATCACCTACTTCTTTTTCTTTTCTTCCTCTTCTTCAGATACACCGAGGTTAATTGGTTGGTCAATTTCTGCATTATGTTGTGGAGGATGCTGAATTAGTTTGTTTTCATATTGGTCTACTAAAGACGGAGAGCCACCCGGTACACCCCATGATGGCGGCATCTTGCCGGGATTTTGTTCCATCCATCGCAATTCAGCCTCTAATTGTGCCTCTTGCATACGGATTTCCATTTCTGCTCTACGGTTATCAAACTGCGATTGCATACTACGGAAACGATGTTGTCTGTTTCTTTCGATATTCTGTATTCGTACTCTTTCTTGCATGTTCTGTTCAAAGAACATTTTGAAGAAGTAGTACGCAATACCCTGTACAAAGAATGCAGCCATTGCGTATGTAAATCCATTCACCATAGCGTCATTACTGTTTAACCACATCCCTGCGTCAAACAGTCCAATAGCCAATCCTACAAGTGCTGATTGCGATAGAATCAGACCCATCAATCGTATTTCTGCATCCGAGTTGTTACTTGTGGTACTCATGTGTCCTCACCATTGGTCAAATTATTGGTCATTATAACCTTTTCGTTTTCCTCACTTTCCTCATTATTCACTTCACTCATTTTGAGGTTACCTCACTTCATCATACTCTCTATTATTAATATAATATATTTAGTATAGTCATAATGAATGAAGTGAAGTATGAGGTAAGTGAGGTAAGTTATTACTTAC